>Ga0209062_1006260_pt1 | contig 10984 bp, 8 predicted proteins | sample Coa_R2_2_FD_187158 | JGI IMG/M metagenome (GOLD analysis project Ga0209062, IMG submission 187158) | Surface soil microbial communities from Centralia Pennsylvania, which are recovering from an underground coalmine fire - Coalmine... | ecosystem: Environmental > Terrestrial > Soil > Unclassified ...
AGGCAGAATACCCAGCGCCTATGATTAGCCAATTAAATTTCATGTCATTGCTCCTTGCTGGATGTGATTGTCATTTGAAGCTAGAAACTTACCCAATTTTAGGTTAGTGACCAACAATTATTTTTGTGGAATCAATCAATAACTTCTAAAGATGCTGTGATTAACCTAGCTATTATTAGCTAATAGGTTATTTAGGTAGTCTGCTGAGTATTCTATTTGTGTTTTCATTAGACATTCAACATTTCAGGCTTTGTCTCTTCCTTCAGACATAGTTGAGAGTATATTTCTGGCAAATATTTTGTCATCACAGATGTTTGAGGTCCAAAAGAAAAATGTCCTGCAAATAAATTGTGAATAACAATCATGACTTTAGATTTTTCCACACAGTCTTTACACAAATATTCTTCATCCATGCCGAGTCCACCTCTTTGAAATGGAGCTCTAAAGCCACCGATGGACTCCCAAAACTCTCGTTCAAAAAGAATTGCTCCGATACTAAAACGGTGAGGTGATGGTGAGTATTGAAAAGGCTGAGAGGCAATGTATTGTGCTACTGCATCAAATGGTAGGCTCTTTTCCCATAACCATTTTGCTGCTTCTCCGTCATGATGAGCCTTGATGTCGTAAGCGGCGTGTTTTAGCTCGCCAAATTTAGCTTTGTATTCATGCTCAAGCTTCAGAGTTTTTAAAAAGGTGATGTATGAGTAGCCGTTGATATTCAAAAGAGGTGAACAAAAACCAGGGTCGTATAAGCCTTCTTCTTTGACTGCTAAATACCCCTCCATGAGTTTTTCAAAAAAGTTTTCGGGTATAAAAATATCCTCATCTAGTTTATATATCCACTTAGCTTTTGTATGCTTAGCTATAGCTAGGTTTTGGACAAGTGCAACCTTGTTATCTTTGATGTATAGGTATGACCATCCTTGTTGTGCTGCCATGTCAGCTAAAGGTGCAGAATAGAGACCCGATGAGACTATACAGACATCAATATCTGCTGGAACAAACTTGGCAATTCTAGTCATAGTCAGTGGCCACAGTAAACTCTTGTAACCAGCAAGCACAATCAAAAGGCGATCAGACCCTTTACTTCTATCAATGAAAGTGTGAGAGCCACTAAAGTTTAGCCATTTTATACACTTGTTTGTTATTCTCTGAATGATTCTGGCAACTAAGTAGCGTGGCCAATCAGGATTGCCTAGAAAGTTTTTTACTCTTACATCAAGTTTGTCTGTCACTTCTGTGTCCTTATCCTGGTTTTGATCGAAAACTCGTTACATTTTTGAAATTTTCAGTAAAGATGACTTTTAGAGGTTTTGCTCCATAGTTCAAGCTGTTTTTAAGTTGTTTTCGCAGCCTTTAGAATAAAATCACGCTTAAATTTCCCTAAAATTCTTCTAATTTTTAAAATGATGCGGTTTTTGCTAGTATTTTTCAGTTTAAAGACCATTCTAATAATGGCATTACCTCTAGCAATTGAACCTGGGAACCAAACATCTCCATGGGGGTGCTTGTCATACAACAGGACTTTTAACCAGTCGGTTAAACTGTAAATCGGTGCTAGTTCCTCGAAAGCATTTTCAGTTTGATCCCCAGACATGATATAAGAACCAAATGCTTGACCTTCCTGGGGAGAAGGATTTAAGACAAGTTGTTTTGCCACCGCTTCAGTCGCCTTGAGGAAAAGATCAGTTGTACATTCTTGCTGACTCAGGTTGGTTGTGAGTTGCTCTGCAAATTCAACGGCAGCACTTTGCATAGCGTATAATCCCCAATGAATTGCTTTTTCGTTTTTTGCGTAACGAAGCAAGGGGATAAACTGCTCATCACGTTGCTCGTAGCCTATAGTACTGCCGTGATCAGCTGTAAGGAACAACTCAAACAAACATCTGTGTTGAGTGATTAGGTAGCGATCGCATGGCTGATTTACATCATAGAAATAACCTTGTAAACGATCATTTTTAAATCTTTTCGCCTGTTCTTCTAGGGCAAAGTAAAAACCACTAAGGCCAGACTCTGGATAGAAACCAGCAATGTCTAGCAACCTGCTAAATGAGTGTTGTGTGCGTCCACTCCAACCAACGTCTACAAAACCGAAGGGGACTCCATCGCCTAGACCTTCTTGACGGAAGTAGCCAATCACCTTCTGCCGGCAGTCGGCAGCATTTGAGATGATCAGTTCAGTAACTTCTTTTTCTGTAAAAATCTGCTTTAGTAAGTTACGTTCATGCTGCTGAAGATTCAGATCCCATTTCGCAGGGGGAAAACCATATCGACTCAAGACATCTTGAATTTGCTCTGGTGAGATATTCACCCGATCACAAACAGAACGAATTGATAAAAACCGACTAACACCGTCACTGTGAGCCAAGATCCAGTACAGTTCAAATTCGCCAATCTCTTGAATTGCTGGCAAATGCCATGCTTGACGAGAACCATAGAAGTAACGACAGTCGATGATATATCCCCATTTTTGGCAAATCACTTGAGCAATTTTTTCCAACAATTGCCCATCTCTGGCAACAAAGTATAGTCTTTGCAGCCCTCTTTTTTGCGCTTCTTCTAAGCACCAGTAAACAAAACCAAACATCAGGGGAGCGATCGCACTTGCTGTCGTGTTCCAGATAACCTTTTGATTGAGGCTCGTTTCTTGGGACTGCAAGCGTGTTAGCCTACTAGCACCAGCGAGTAGGGATCTAAACTTTAAGGGAAACTGAGTGTTGTCAGCAATTGTTGCTTCATATCGATTCAGGTGAGCCTGTGTAAAAGCCTCAAATGGAATACGCAGTTTTCGAGGAATTTCTACATCTGCATGTAGGTTGTCTCCCACGTGGTACAACTCAGATGGTTTGAGTGATTCTTGTGCTAAACAGTATTGAAATAACTTGCCAGATTCTTTCTGAACTCTGACTTCTGAGGACACGTACAAAGTACTATTTGGGGTCCAAACTTTATTTTCTTTTAAAAAAGTCCGAATTACCTCCTCAGGAAGATACATATCTGAAATGAAGATGATTCGGTGATTTTCTTGATAGAGCAATTGAATTTTCTTGAGGATTGCTGGTACTGGACGTAAACTCAATAGCTCAATTTCTATTTCCTTTTGTTTTACTTTTTCAACTTCCACATCTGACCAGTTCAGGGAAGGTGCAAGTTTTTGATAGATTTCTGCTAGTGTGACTTCGTCTAATGAGGTAGTCTGTCTTACGGCTGTTTCTGCCTCTACTCTTTGGTGAGCCCAAGCTTCTGGTGAAATTTGAATCAATCCATTTTTTTGTAGTTGATAGCCTACTTCCCAGAAAAGGTGGGTTGGTCTAGCCCAAATCCGAACTAGAGATGTATCAAACACGTCAAATGAGTAAACTATCTTGTTCATCAAGGATTCACCTATGTTGTTAGAGTATTCAACGAAAAGTGCAAGGCTTGACTAGCTGGGTCGGACAGGTTCACTAAGCGCAAAAGATTGGAAATTTTTGCTCTCCCTCAACGAAGTTTCTAAATTTTGATAGAGTTGCAGATGCCTCTCAACAAATAAATCTTTTGAAAAATTATCTTCAACATCCCTTCTAGCCTGCTGACCTATTGCTTCCAAATCTATGGACAGTAATGCTTGACGCAGTGCTTGATTAAGTGCCTGTTGGTTACCAGGCTCAACTAAGATGCCGTTGCGTCCGGTCTGTATCATTTCTGGAACACCTCCTGTGGAAAAACCAACAACTGGAGTGGATGCAGCCATTGCTTCAAGAACAGTAAGTGGCAGGTTGTCAGCAAGACTACAAAAGAGCATAACATCTGCTGCAGAGTAGACTTGTGCTAATAAGTGGAGGTCTGAAATATAACCCATCTCTTTAAACTCAAGTCCCTCTAATGCCTGCTCTAATTCATTGGTGCAAGATCCTACCGTAAGCACAAGTGGAGACAGTTCGCGCACACTTTGAAGAGCTGTGATTGCATACTTTACACCTTTACGGGGATCATCTAGGGCATGTGCTGAAATAGCCACGACTTTACGTGTTGCCGGAATACCTAGACTAATTTTTACTTCTGCCTTTTTCTCAGTTGGAAAAAATTTCAAGTCCAAGCCATTGGGAATGACTACAGGTGGAGTTTTGAATTTGAGCGACTTTTTAGCCTGGTTAAGTATCCAGTTGCTGGGAAATATGTAGCGAATATTGAAGTGTTCTGCAACCCACCGTTTGATTGACTGGACTTCTCGGGTGCGATCGCGTAGTTCATCTTTCCATCCTGCATGAGGCAATTGTGGACAGTGATGACAATTGGTAGTAAACTTGTTGCACTCCATGGGGTATAGACAACCACCAGTGAAGGGAGAGCAGTCGTGTACCGTGAAAAAAGTAGGTTTGCGGCGAGAGGCTAAAGCCAGAGTCAGTGGCGATATTGCTGTAAATAGGTCATGAAAATGGACAATATCGTAATTATCGAGAAATCTACTCAGGTTTAGCCAATATTCAACAGGCAATAACTCACGGAAACCGTATTTATTTGTAGTATCATGAATTTTCCTACACAGCCTGAATCTACGACCTTCTCCGTAGAGATTCCGCTGTAATGACAGCCGTTCTCCAAAGTTAAAGGAAACAAAATGATCTGTTGGATGTCCTGCATCATTTAACCAGATAGCAAGATCCTCAGCAACTCTGCTGGCCCCACCACCACGTCTATCAGACTTGCTAACAATAGCTACTTTCATATGTAATCTGGGTTAATGACACTCATCATGCTTGGCTGGACTGTTGGCTTGTCTCCGATTGTAGGACTTTTTTTGATAGCGGCAATGAAGTAGCCGATGAATTTACGTGTTCCTACTGGAATCTTCTGTAACTTCCAGCAAAATCAGGATTAATCGAAAGAGACTGTCATGGATTTTTTGTAAAGCTTTTGTAAAGTTGCGCACTAACCAGTTAATGTGATGGCCAAAATAATGAAATCTATGTGTTTATCGCACTTACATTATAAAGTTAATATACTGTCAAAAGTAACTAGCAAATTTACTTTGTTCAAAAAAATTCCGACAATACCAAAAAGATGAATTTTTCAAGAAGAACTAAATTTTGCTAGGAATACTTTCCATGTATAAAAAAAACTAAGTACACTTGCAATGACGTGCTAATTTCTCTTTAGAATGCACCAATACCATAGATTGCTAGGTAATATATGCACTGTCATAATGCCAACGTTTAGCTAGCACTAGACATGTCTTTTCTAAATTTGAGTAGTTGTGTATCAAAATTTAAGACTCCGTATAACACATATCTAGCCAAAGCCTTCAAATAAGATTTGAAAGTAGATTTATTAGGAGACAATTTCAAATTCCAACCTGCATGAATTAAGCTACTTTTCCACATTTTTTTCTTTGCTAACTCTGAGTAGAAGTAATGAGCGAGACCTGCAATGTGGGAATATCTGTTGTTAGAAATTTCTGAGCGCATTTTCTCAGGCAATTGTTGCATACAAATATCAACCGTATGTTTTGCTTCCCAAATATTTTTGCCTGATAGTGCTAAACGGTTTGTATCACTTCCTGAGTGAAGACGATAGTAAGCAACTTGCCTATCTAGAGTCACGGCTTTGCCATGAAGACCAGATCTAAAGAACATTTCCCAATCAGCAGTATGGCTAAGCGGCTGATAGTAACCACCAATCTGTTCATAGACCTTGCGAGGTATAACCACAGTGGGTGTATGAATCTCATTTCTGAGTGCCTGAATTTTTGGAAAGTCTGTGATAATTCCGTCTATATTTGGAAATGGTGATGCAACACTTAAGTGCTGATTATTTTCATCAATTGAAATAGAAGGACTAATGATTAAAGTAGCGTCTGGATGTGATTCTAAAAGCTGTGCATAAGATACATAAAAGTCTGGTGCAATGTAATCATCACCATGAAGGATGTGGACAAAGCGACCCAAACTACGCTGAACACAGGTATTAAAGTTACGAATTGCACCTACATTCTGAGGATTGCGATAAAAAGAGACTCGCCCTTTACCAATTTCTCTAACTACCGCTTCTGGGTCATCTTTAGTTGAGTAATCGTCCACAACTTCAATTTGCATGTGTTCTGGACCAGGGTCTTGTGCTAGCACACTCTTAAGAGTTTGAGCAAGGTAATTGGCACAATTATAAGTAGGAATCATGACTGACCAAAACGGTCTGTGAATCCCTTCAGGGACAGGAGCAATCTTGGGGTACTCTATATTTTGGAAAAGTTTTGAGTTCATAGTAGTGGGAAATATGGAATTTACCTGAATGCATTTAATGTCTTGTTACTACAATGGAGTAAAATTAATAAATATATTTAAATACTTAAGAAGATGGCAAAAGAGTTTTAATTTTATTTTTCATTCTTAATATTTTATTAATTAACTTAGATAGAATTGATGGATTTCTGGGAATCTTTGGTATTGCCTTTTCATTAATAATATATTTCCCATCGTGTGCATCATACAAGAATTTAGATGCTTCAACGACTCTTTCCTTCCATGAATGTGGAAAATAATCCTGATCGTAGGTGTAATTATTTACATCATTGTTTACAGAATTCTCTATGATCTCCTTCCAATCTTTTTGCATTTCATGCAAAAACACACCATTTTGCATTGCCTGAAGACGGGTATCTAGCCTTTTTTGGATTTGTTGCGGTGAACGATATTGAAAGTGTTTCAGCCTGATTCTTTTTCTATAAGAGGCACCAATTCCAGATGGCATTGGATTCTCACTTTTTACTAGACTTTTTTCCCAAACTAAACTTGTTTTATATTTAAAGAACCGAGGTTCTGACCAGTTATTAATGTAATATCGGCATTTCTCTTCAACTGGTACATCATCTGCATATAATTCTGGATTTTGATTATAGAGTTCTAAATCTTTATCTGTAAAATAATATTCGAAACTGGCAGCCCAAACTAGTTCATACTTTTTAGGCACTTTAGATAGAAACACCCGTGGATTATCAATATATATTTCGTCAGCATCTAACTTACACCACCAATCTCCTTCTAAGCTTTTTGCTCTATAATAGTTAAATGGCTCACTGCGAAGACTATCTGCAAAAGGCTGATTATCTTGCTTATAAGGAATTATTTGAGCATAGTCTTTTGCCAATTCTAAAACCTTTTCCCAAGTACCATCAGTGCTACTATTGTCATAAACATAGATAAAGTCAGACCATTGAACAGCAGATTTTAAGGTCTGAGTGATGATATCAGCTTCATTTTTGACCAAGCATATACTGTGAATTTTCATCATTACACTCCTAACGTAGATTTAAGTTAAAAGGACGTTGTCTCCTATAAAGTTTTCGTCTCATAATCTTGCTGGAGCTAAAGTCTGTTTGATACTTGCTGTAAATGCTGCTCAACTCGGTCTATAAATGGCTGATACACTGCTTTAGGAGAAAGTTTTTCCTTTACATATTTGTAAGCTTGAGCCTCCATCCATTGGCGCTTTTCTGGATTATTTAGGAGTGTATGAATTGCTGCTGCGAATTCTTCAGCAGTGTCTGCTACTAACACAGCACTACCTACAATGTCACGCAGTCCCTGAACACCGATACTTGTTGATACACAAGCACGACCATGTGATAAAGCTTCTACAAGTTTTATCTTGAGTCCACTACCCATGAGAAGAGGGACTAGACAGACTTGAGCAGCGCCATATTCAGGCTTGAGATCTTCAACCCCCCCACGAAGGTGAACATTTGCAAAATTTCCTTGGATATGATCACACACAGATCCATAAACATGGAGATGACAGTAGGGGTCAGTCTGTAAAACAATCGGCCATACACTCTCTAGAAACCACTGTAAACTATGAACGTTATGAGACGAACAACTACCTACAAATAAGCAGCGACCATGAACTTGTTTAGTATTATGTGTATGATAAACAAAAGATACAGGCATACAAATTACTTCGCTACCAGGAGCCATATTTCTGAAAGTTTCAGCTTCATCCTTCTGAATTGCTAACAAAACTTGTGCCTTACATAACTGGGCTGCTTCCTTTTCAAAATGCCACTCAGAAATATCTGGGGCTATTCCCATTTTTCTAAAGTTTGCAACCCTTTTATGAAGAATATCATGGGTTAATATGACTTTTAATACTGATTCATTTGAAATAAAGCCATCAAATACATTACTTAACCAAGCGTAGTTAACCACAACAACATTCGGCTGAAATCTAACAACTTGTGAATTTACAAAAGCTAATTCTTCTGGAGTTGCTAGATCATCCCAAGCTTTAGGGGTAGCCACATTGTCTGATATCTGTCGTCTTTTATCCCTGGCAGAACGATATATATCTTTCAATGTTTTTGGTAGCAGTAGATTATAAGCCTGCCTTAGTAGTAGCTTAGTCAGCCATATTGGTAGTAAGTTAAATTGAATTAGAACACGTCCAACTTGAAAGTTATCTTTTACTGAGACTTTGGCAAGTGATGCCAACATAGGTGGAAGGATATACCAAGGTTCTCTGCCATTAGATAATGAGTTAAGAAGTATGTACTCAATTTCACAACCAGCCTGCCGCAAGTAGTGCATAAAATCAAGAATATATGTTGCATTACCGCCAGTGTTTTCGACTGGAATATCTCTACTGACAATCTGGACCTTAATAGATCGATGCATGCTAATTGTTAATGCTTGATAGCAAAGGGTGTAAGATTATTAATTACCGTGATTTACTCAAAACTAAAGTGTTGACTTATGAAAGTTCATGAATTCATTAAAATTAAAACCAAAGCAATACAGCACAAATACCCTAGGTAAAGACTACATAATATGAGACTCATGTAATGCTTTGTCAAGTGTTATCTTGATTGGTAACCGACAACCGCCGTAACCTCTATCAGCTACCAGATCTGTTGGACCAGAACTCACTTCCCAAATTAGTGTGTTAGGAATAGCATCTATAAGACAGGCATTTGATAGTAGAGCCGTAGATATCGAGTAAACACTTGGATGAAGTGGATTTCTGTCTACATGAAAATGAACTTCGTGGACACCCATCGGTAACTGTAATGGAGGTTGGTCATGATCAGAGTCAAGAGTCATCACCCTGTTACCATCAAGGGTTTCAAAGCCAATTCCAATTGCTAAATCTGATATTTTTTGAAAACACTGTACAGTAAATATTAACTCTAGAGGTTCTCCATAACTGAAGCTAGTTTCTGGAGCTAGTCGAAGTCGAATTAAACGAGCCTTATCGCCAAATCCGCTATTTCTACGCATAGAGTCTAAGTCAACATCAAAGGTTGACATAGATGATTGAGCAGAATAACGTTGGATTGCATCTTCAACACTGTTAACCTTGTGAGTCACTCCCCGCTCAAGGTAAATTGCCTGAGAACACAAGCGTCTGATAGCTTGCATATTATGACTAACAAATAGGACTGTGCGACCACCTTCTGCAACTTCCCCCATTTTGCCCAGGCACTTTTTTTGAAACGTTGCATCTCCTACAGCTAATACTTCATCTACAATCAAAATCTCTGGTTCTAGATGAGCCGCAACTGCAAATGCTAAGCGCACATACATTCCAGATGAATAACGCTTTACAGGGGTATCTAAAAACTTTTCTATTTCGGCAAACGCTACAATCTCATCAAACTTTCTCGTAATCTCCGCCTTGCTCATTCCCAAAATTGCGCCATTGAGAAAGATATTCTCTCGGCCTGTCAGTTCAGGGTGAAAACCTGTTCCAACTTCTAGTAAACTGGCTACTCGTCCCTTGATCCGTATAGTTCCAGTAGTCGGCTCTGTAATTCTGCTGAGAACTTTTAACAGCGTTGACTTCCCAGCTCCGTTACGCCCAATAAAACCAACTCTATCACCCTGCTTAATCTCAAACGAGACATCCTTTAAAGCCCAAAACTCCTCACGTGTAGGAGTTATCATCTGTTTGCTGGGTTTCAGAAGTCTTTTACCTAGGGATTTGGCCCCCTCACTGATGGAATCCCGCAAAGATCTATATTGACGGCTTCCTCCCTGTTGGTGACCGAGAACGTACTTTTTACTGAGATTTTCAACTCGAATCACTGTGTCAGACGCGTAGCTCATAATGATTGCTGTAAGTGACTATCGTTTAGGGTGGCATCTGGAGGAAGTTTGGTTAGTTGCTTCCTTGCTAGAAGAGGTTTTTTACTCAGCGCAGATACTGAACGGCTTGTTGCCGTGGACATTGCAGATAAAGCAATTTTCAAAACTATACCAGGCACTACTATTGCTAAACACAACAGCAAATGCTACTAGCTTTGGGGAGAGATCTCATATATGCCTTAATACGTACCAGTAACAACTTGGTCATAGCGCACCACCGCACCATCCCTGAAAGCATGATATCTGCCGATTTCCTCATCTAAAAAAGTACTAGTCAATGAGAAAATTTAGCCAACTAAGGTAGCATTTTTGTTAATAAAATCGTATTTCCCCCTATAGTACCCTATCATATAGATTCGGCAATTTGGCACGCACTCCGGATTTTTTATGACAAAATATGAAAAAATGTATTCTTCGATTTCCGCGAGTAGTCGATAGTGGCTGAATTGCTTCCCCACAAAGAACTCGATCCATCTAAAATTATCAAGCGATCGCGCCTTCACAACTCATCGGGATCAACACCTAACTCGCGCAGTCGTGCAGCTAATCTCTCAGACCGTTGGCGTTCTTGCTGTGTTTGTGATTCCGCTATTTCCCGCTGTTGACGTTCTTGCTGTGCTTGTAGCTGAGCAAGTTCTCGTTGTTGGCTCTCTTGCTCTTTTTGTTCAGCCAGAGTTGGTATCCAGTTTCCAAGTGAATCATACCAGCGCCACAACTGCAAACCAATCTGGACGCTTGTACCACTGTGGATGTCGCAGATCTTGACACTCCCACGGCTTCAAGCCGTGGGATTCTTGGTTCAGCGAATCAACTTGTCTAACTGAGTTGCCTCAAATAGATAGAGGTCGGTTTCTCCCCAAGCGTGATGA
>Ga0209062_1006266_pt1 | contig 10977 bp, 8 predicted proteins | sample Coa_R2_2_FD_187158 | JGI IMG/M metagenome (GOLD analysis project Ga0209062, IMG submission 187158) | Surface soil microbial communities from Centralia Pennsylvania, which are recovering from an underground coalmine fire - Coalmine... | ecosystem: Environmental > Terrestrial > Soil > Unclassified ...
TGCTTTTGCTCATAAGGCCAGCGACGCGTGGTACGGGACCACGCGATGAAAAACACAACGCCCAGGACCAGAGACGCCCCAGCATATCCAAGGGTTTTTAGGTCAGTTGTTACCAGGAGAAAGATCCACCCCAGAAGCGCAACAAATACGGGCAAGGGATAAAACCATATCCGGAATGGCCGCTCCATATAGGGTGAGGTGCGGCGCAGCCAAAGGACGGCGGCGACCTGGCCAATAAATTGAACCACGATGCGCGTCGTCAGCAGGGCGTCAATCACCGTCATCAAGGGAAAGAAGCTGCAAAGAATAGACAAACCGCCCACGAACAACAGCGACACGTAGGGGAAATCCTTGCGTGGATGGAGCCGGCTGAACACGCCAAAAAAATTCCCATCACGGGACGCGGCATATGGAATTCGGGAATATCCGAGCATCAGGCTGAAGCAGCTTGCGAAAGCCGTCCAAAGCACCATCCAGGTGAACACACGGGCGGCGCCGGTCCCGTAAAGTTTTTCGATGTACCAGGAAACCACCGGCGGGGCAGGATCGGGCAGCGGCTGGCCGGCGGCCGGGACGAACTCGCGCCATGGAACAACCCCGATGAGCGCAAGGTTGATGGTCACATAGATTGCGACAACGGCAAAAAGGCTGATAAGAATCGAACGGGGGATCACGCGCCCAGGGTCTCTTACCTCATCCCCGATATAGCAAACATCATAATAGCCCAGGTAATCGTAAACGCCCAGGCGCGAAGCCGCCCCAAGGCCCATCAGGAACCCGACCGAAAAGGTAAAGGCGCCCGGGGGGAAATCGAACGCGAGTTTAGGATTGAAATGAAAGGGCCCCGTAACCATAACGACTCCGACCGTGAGCATGGTCCCAATCCAAAGTGCGACCGTTATTTTGCCAATGGTCGTGATCCGTCGGTATAACAAGCCGATGATCGCAACACCAACAAGTCCCCCGACCAGTTTGACCTGGAGATCAGTCAATCCCGGCCAGAGATACTTTGCGTATTGAGCAAACCCAATGTAGCCGGAGGCGATCTCGAGAGGGCCGCTGAGCAAAAACTGCCAGATAAACAAGAATGCCATCGCTCTGCCCAAAGTTTCGCGGCCAAAGCTATCCCGAAGATAGATGTAAGTTCCGCCCGAGCCCGGCATCGCGGCGCCCAACTCGCTCCAGACCAAGCCATCGCCACAGGCAATCACCAGGCCGACAACCCAGCCGAGCATCGCTTGGGGTCCGCCCATCGCAGCCATCAGCGCGGGAATCGTAATGAACGGGCCGATCCCGATCATGTTCGACATGTTCAACGCGGTGGCTTGCAGGAGGCCAAACCGGCGTTGCAGGTGTGGTTGGGAATCGTGTCCAACGCCGGAGCCGGGCCCCTGCGGCTCGACTTGAGGTTCGGTTTTCGTTGCCCTGATCATTTCACCGGACCGATAGCGACCAGGCGGCCCTGTGTGCGGAAGTAAATTGTGCCTTCGGAGATGGCCGGAGTAGCCATGCACACATCGTTCATTTGATTGGTTGCAAGAACCGTGAATGTCGGTCCCGGTTTGACGATATACACCGAGCCACGCTCGCTGGCGAAATACAGTTTGCCGCTCGAAGCCACCGGCGACGCCGTGAACCCATCGCCACCCGTGCCGAGCCGTTCTTTGTAAATCAATTCGCCAGTAGCGGCTTTGTAGGACGAAAGCACGCCGTCGGTCTGGCAGCTGTACAGCTGGTCATCGATGACCAAAGGAGTCTCCATGTACGAACCTCCCCGTAGCACGCTCCAGGCAATGTACCGGTTCGTTCGAGCTCCGCCGGCCAGGCTGATGTCGCCGGTCGCGCCTTTCCGCACCGCGTAAATCGGGCTGCGCGGGCCATGCGCGCTCATCAGGAAGATCAAGTCGTTCCAAACCAGCGGGGTGGGCACGGGACAATCCCCGCCACCGGACAGCCGCCAAATCTCGGTCCCCGTTTGCAAATCGTAACCGCCCATGTGTTTCCAGCCGTTGACGACAATTTGAGGAGGTGTGCCCTCCAGCCAGAGTGCAGGAGTGCTCCAGGACGCTGTGTCATCCCTGGGCGATCGCCAGATCTCGCGCCCATCAACGGCATCCAACGCCGCGATAAAGCCATTGGTTAAGACGTCGCATTGAATGAAAACTTTGTTGTCGTAGAGGATAGGCGAGCTCGCAAAGCCCCACTCCAGGGTCCAACCATTTGTGTCAATTGCGTCGTTGTAAACGCTTGGACTCGACCGCAGCGTTCCCAGGTCCTTTTGCCAGCACGGCCGCCCCTCAAGGTCATAACAATACAAGCCCTCGGAGCCGAAGAACGCAATGACACGCTTCCCGTCCGTGGCCATTGTGCAATTGGCGTGTGTGGCCTTGGGATGCCGACGAACCTTCGGCTTGCCCTGGTGCGCGGTTCGCTGCCAGAGCACCTTGCCGTTCTTTTTGTCCAGGCACAGGACCTGCCATTGCTGGGGATCGTCGTCCTCGGCCGATTCGGGCTCGCCGTAGAGGCCGACCTTAAGGGGCGCACTCTTGGTTTGGTTCACCGCGGTGGTCACGAACAAGCGATCTCCCCAAATGATTGGGCTGGAATGGCCCAGGCCGGGAACCGGTGTGCTCCACTGGACGTTTTGTCCCTTGTCCATGTTCCAAACCTCCACGGTTTGGCACTTCGCCATTCCGGTCGCAAAAGCGCCTCGAAACGTCGGCCAATTCGTTTGGCCCAAAGCGAGCAGATCAAAGCAAATGCATAAGAGGATTCCAGCCAGGAAGCGCATAGTTGGTTGTTCAGGAGCCCACCATGAACCGATTGGAAAGTCAATTGAATGCCGCGCTAACGGGACCACGCGCAAGAGTCCACTCTTGAAGCAGGCACGCGCCTGCGCTATCCCAGCCTCATGCAAAACCCAGCACGCTTCCAAATCCGAGCACTCGGGTTCTGCCTGTTATGGATCGCGGGCGGGGCTTGTTTGAGCTCCGGACAAGATCGTACCCAGGCCCGCTCCATGGTGATGACTCGGTACGGAATCGTTGCGGCGGAACAACCGTTGGCCTGCCAGATCGGAGCGAGGATCCTGGCTCAAGGAGGTAACGCGGTCGATGCGGCTGTAGCGGTCAATGCGGCCATGGGCGTAGTCGCACCGATGGCAAACGGCATCGGCGGCGATTTGTTCGCCATCGTTTACGAAGCAAAAACCGGAACGCTTTACGGGCTTAATTCAAGCGGGTGGGCTCCGGCAGGACTGACGCCCGGGTTTCTTGAAAACCGCGGAATCAACGAGATGCCGCAGGCCGGCATCCACTCGGTAACCGTGCCCGGCGCGGTTGACGGCTGGGACAAACTATTGCGGCGATTTGGGCGCAAGAAGTTGCCGGAGGTGCTGGCCCCGGCCATTCGCTACGCGCGGGAAGGATTTCCAGTCACCGAAATATTCTCGAGCTACTGGGTGGCCAGCGAGGGCAAGCTCAAGCGCGACACCAACGCAGCGCACACCTTTCTCCTCAACGGACACGCGCCGCGCCCGGGTGAGATGTTCCGCAACCCGGACCTGGCGTGGTCGCTGGAGCAGATCGCGCGTCACGGTCGCAAAGCGTTTTACGAAGGCGAGATTGCGAAACGAATTCTAGCGACTTCACACGCCCTTGGCGGGACCCTGGAACGGGAGGATCTGGCGAAGTTCTCGGCGGAATGGGTCCAACCCGTGTCCACAACCTATCATGGCTGGACGGTGTATGAATTGCCGCCCAACGGGCAGGGGATCGGGGCCCTTATCATGTTGAACCTTATGGAGCGCTTTCCCCTTGGGGAGTACGGCGCCGGCTCGGCCAATGCCCTCCACGTCATGATCGAAGCCAAGAAGCTCAGCTATGCGGATGTGGTTCGCTACGTGGGCGACCCGCGAATGAACCGGATTCCTGTCACGGGGCTGCTTTCCAAAGAATACGCGCAGCAACGGGCGGGCCTTATCGACTTGTCCAAAGCCAACTGCGATGTTCCGGCCGGCAAACCTCCACCGATGGGAACAGACACCACCTATTTTTGCGTCGTCGACTCCGAGGGCAACATGGTTTCATACATCCAGAGCAACTATAATTCGTTCGGATCCGGTGTTGTCGCCGGGGGAACGGGGTTTGCCCTGCAAAACAGAGGGGGATTGTTCAGCCTGGACCCGGCCAGTCCCAACGTGCTGGCAGGACGCAACCGGCCGCTTCACACCATCATCCCTGCGTTTATGAGCAAAGATAACGTTCGAATCGCCTTCGGGATCATGGGCGGTTGGAACCAGGCACAGGCACATGCCCAGTTTGTTTCCAACGTTGTGGATCATCACATGAACATACAGGCTGCGCTCGAAGCGCCGCGCTTCACCAAGCAAACCTTCGCCGGCTGCGATGTGGAGATCGAGGATCGCGTTGCCAAATCCGTCCGCTCCGAACTCGAGAGCCGGGGACACCAACTCCAGGTGCGCGGGGCCTTCACGGCCTCCGTCGGGGGAGGCCAGGCGGTGTTGAGAGACTTCAGCACCGGCATCAATTACGGCGCGTCCGATCCCCGCAAAGACGGCGCCGCTGTTCCCGAGCGATGACTCAATCCCGTTGCGGCTGAAATCTCTTTGCAGCCAGCGGCTGCGTTTATATAGTCGATCAACGTCAACACCCCTCAACCGCATGAAAAGCTCCCTGCTCCTGGGTTGGATCGCCGCTTCGACCACGCTTGGACTCGCCGCCGAGGCCCCGCCCGACGATGGCAAACTGCGCATCATCTGCTTCGGTGCGCACCCCGACGACTGCGAAATTCAGGCCGGCGGCGTCAGCGCGATGTGGGCCGCCAAAGGGCACCACGTCAAATTGGTTTCTGTCACCAACGGCGACATCGGGCACTGGCGCGAGGCGGGAGGCCCATTGGCGCGACGCCGCAAAGCCGAAGTCGAGCGAGCCGACGCGATTCTGGGGGTGACCAGCCAGGTGCTGGATATCCATGACGGCGAATTGCTGCCCACAATCGAAAATCGCCGCACCATTACGCGCCTGATCCGGGAATGGAAAGCGGACGTCGTGCTGAGCCCGCGGCCGAACGATTACCACCCGGATCACCGGTATACTGGCGTGCTGGTCCAGGACGCTGCCTACATGGTTACCGTGCCATTTTTCTGCCCGGACGTTCCCTACCTGAAAAACAACCCGGTCTTCCTGTATTACCCGGATTCGTTCCAGAAGCCCAACCCGTTCCAGCCGGATGTTGCGGTTTCGATTGACGAGGTGATCAGCAAAAAGCTCGACGCCCTGGACGCGCTCGAATCACAGTTTTATGAAGGCGGCGCCAATGGTTACCCAGAACTTATCCCCAGTGACCCTGCAAAGCAGCAAGAGCGTCATCGCCAGGTCCGCGCCGGCTTTGAACGACGCTACGTGGACCAGGCCCAAAGGTTCAAAACGAAGCTGGCTGAATTCTACGGCCCGGACAAAGCCGGCTCGATCCATCACGCGGAAGCCTTTGAAATCTGTGAATACGGCCGGCGCCCCAATGCCGAGGAACTGAAGAAGCTGTTTCCGTTTTTCAGCGAGTAGAACCCAAATGAGGCCTCGGCTCAGCTCCGCAGCGTTGCGAATCGACGTAGCCCCAGGTTACGAATCGATGAGCCGGCGGGCTGAAGCGTGGATTGTGGAGGAGCTAAAAAACAAGCCGTCTCTGCTGCTTTGCGCGTCCGCCGGGGGCACGCCAACTCTCCTTTATGAACTCCTTGCCGCTCGGGCCCGTCATGAGCCGCGTCTCTTTGCTCAAATGGGCATCCTGCAGATCGACGAATGGGGTGGCTTGCCTAAAGCGCATCCCGCCACTTGTGATGCGGACTTAAGGGAAAAGCTCGTTGAACCTTTGGGAATTGACGCGCGCCGCTACAAAGCATTCGCCACTGACGCCGCCGACCCGGAAAAGGAGTGCCATCGGATTTCCAATTGGCTCAGTGCAAATGGGCCGATTGATATCTGCATTTTGGGCCTCGGTAAAAACGGGCACATCGCGATGAACGAGCCGGGCGAAGCACTGATGCCGCGCACGCACGTGGCGCGACTCACTCCAAGCTCGCTCAATCATCCAATGCTGCAACAATTGCCGCGCAAGCCACGCTACGGCCTGACTTTGGGCATGGCGGATATCCTCGCATCGCGCCAGATTTTGTTGCTCGTCAACGGAACGCACAAACGCGAGGCGATGAAACGTTTGCTCCGTCCCCAGATCACAACCGCATTCCCGGCTTCGTTCCTGCGGCTGCATTCGCAGGCAATCGTCCTGTGCGACCGGCTGGCCATGCCGGTGCGCAAATCAAAGTAGCCAAGACCATTTTTCCAAGTATGAAAAACTCGAATAAGTCAGAGCGAACCAATGGGGTTTCACGCCGCAACTTCCTGGCGGCCACCGGTGCGGTCACTGCATTTATGGCCGTGCCCGGACACGTTTTGGGCCTGGGCGGAGAAACTTCACCGAACAACAAATTGAACATAGCAGGAATCGGGGTGGGTGGGCAGGGAGGGAACGACATCGATGAGGTCAGCGCGGAAAACATCGTTGCTCTTTGCGATGTGGATGAGGACCACGCTGCGCACATGTTCAAGAAATATCCAAAGGCGAACCGCCACAAAGACTACCGCAAGATGCTCGATGAGGAAAAGCAGATCGATGCGGTCGTGGTGGGCACGCCAGACCACCAGCACGCCATCGTGTCCATCACGGCCATGAAGCACGGCAAACACGTGTATTGCGAGAAACCTTTGACGCGGACGGTCCACGAAGCGCGGGCGGTGGCCCAGGCCGCGCGTGACGCAAAAGTGGTCACCCAAATGGGCAATCAGGGCATGGCCTTCGAAGGAAACCGGCTCATCAATGAATGGCTTTGGGACGGGGCGATCGGCCCCGTTCACGAGGCTCATGTGTGGTCGGACCGGCCGACACACCGAGGCAAAATGCCGCTCTGGTGGGCGCAAGGAATCGAGCGCCCCAAAGAAACGCCATCCGTGCCGCAGACGTTGGATTGGGATCTCTGGCTCGGCCCGGCCCCGCACCGGCCATACCATCCCGCCTACGCGCCGTTCCGGTGGCGAGGTTGGTGGGACTTCGGATCGGGCGGGCTCGGCGATATGGGGATCCACAACCTGGCCCCCGTTTTTTCGGCCCTCAAACTCGGCGCACCAGAAACTATTCAAGCCAGTTCGACGCCTGTGTTTCCAGAGACGGTCCCGGTCGCCGCGATGGTTCACTACCAGTTCCCCGCGAGGGGGAATATGCCTCCGCTCAAGCTCCACTGGTACGACGGAGGCCTGCTGCCGGAACGGCCGGCGGAGTTGGAGCCCAACCGCGAACTGGATCCTGAGGACGGCATCCTGTTCATCGGTGAAAAGGGCAAGATGCTCGTCACTGGCTGGGGCGGGGAGCATCCGCGACTATTGCCGGAATCGCTCGATAAAGAATACAAACGGCCAGCGAAAACACTCCCGCGTTCGCCCGCCGGGCATTACCGGGAGTGGGCGGAAGCGTGCAAAACGGGGTCGCCGACGCGTTCCAATTTTGATTTTGCCGGGCCGTTAACGGAAGCCGTTTTGCTGGGCAGCGTCTGCATTCATAACGGGGGCGACAAACTCGTTTGGGACAGCCCAAACATGAAGTTCACCAATGACCCGGATGCAAACAAACTTTTGCATTATGAGTACCGGAAAGGCTGGAGCTTATGACACGCGACAAGGTCCAGGTCGGCCTGGTGGGCTCGGGTTTCATTTCAGCGATCCACGCCGACGCGCTCAAACGCTGCGCGGACGCGCACATTCTGGCGGTCGCATCGCCTTCGCAAGGCAAAGCGGAGACCTTCGCCCACAAGCACGGCATTGACTACCACTTCACGGATTACCGGCGATTGCTCGATTTGAATGAACTGGACGTGGTCATACTCGGGATCCCCAATGACCTGCATTGCGAATGCACCCTCAATGCCGCGGCTGCAGGAAAGCATATCATCCTGGAAAAGCCGATGTGCTTGAGCATGGCCGAAGCGGACAAGATGATCGCGGCATGTGAAACAGCCAAAGTAAAGCTGATGTACGCCGAGGAACTTTGTTTTGCGCCAAAATACGTGCGACTGAAACAACTGTTGGATAGCGGCGCCCTGGGCCAACCGGTTCTCCTGAAGCAGTCCGAAAAGCACGATGGCCCACACGCGCCGCATTTTTGGGATGTGACCCGGTCCGGCGGGGGAGTGACCATGGACATGGGTTGCCACGCGATCGAGTTCTTCAGGTGGATACTGGGACGGCCGGCAATCAAGTCAGTCTACGCCCAAATGGGCACTCACGTGCATGGAGACAAGACGAGAGGCGATGACAATGCGATCCTGATTTTGGAGTTTGCCAATGGCGTCACGGCAATCGCCGAAGAGAGTTGGACCAAGCTGGGAGGCATGGACGATCGCGCGGAGATTCACGGGTCCAAAGGCGTGGCGTTCGCCGATCTTCTGCACGGGAATGCGATCGAGACTTATAGCTCCGTTGGCTACGATTACGCGGTCGAAAAGGCCGGTTCAACACTAGGCTGGTCGTTCACCATTTATGAAGAGATATGGAACTACGGCTTCGTGCACGAAATGGAACACTTTATCGACTGCGTCAAAACGGATAAACGCCCCGAGGTAACCGGCCACGATGCCCGGGCGGTAATGGAGGTTTTATTTGCCGCCTACGAATCGGCCGGAACGGGGCGCAAAGTCATGTTGCCCTTCAAAAGCTCAGCAGCGCGGCCGTTCGATTTGTGGAAAAAATAGCCTGGGAAGGGGTTTAATAACCGGCTTACATCGTTCACGCGCGCGAAGCCACAGGATTGACGGGTCCTATTGGCTGAATCACTCCCCAGAGGTCGATACGCCTTGAGCAACTTAATCCGTGGGCGGGGTCTTCTGCAGTTCATCCGGAGTGAAAGGAGCGCTGCGATCCTTGATTTTATCGCGAACCGCTTTTACCTGCTCGGGTTTGACTTCGGGAGCATTGTTGCCCCACTCCTTGTTTTGGCGAATGTAAGTCAAAACGGCGGCGATTTCTTCATCGCTCAAGACGTCTTTCCACGGAACCATGGTTCCGTTAAAGCTCTGGCCTTTCACATTGATCGGGCCGTTCAGGCCATTTAAGGCGATCCGGATCACGCGGCCCGGGGCGGCTTCGTTGACCCACTCCGATCCCGTGAGGGGAGGATTCTGACCGGGCACACCGTTGCCATCGGGCTGATGGCAGGCAACGCAGGTCGGTTTATTGTAAACCGCCTTGCCCTGCTGAGCCAGGCTCGGCGCACCGGTTACCGGTTGCCATACCTCGACTTCGGCCAGGTCATGGTAAGGAGAGTAAACCTCGGGCTTGAACCATCCGCTATGCTGGTCGAAATAGACCATCCCCCAATACAGCATCAGGAACATCACGACCAGGAGCCAAATGGGAACATGCTCCCGGCGCGCCTGCGGGGGCGCGGGGTTGAAATCGAGCGGGTCCGACTTGTTCGAATCAGAAATCATTTGGCAGGCGCATTCGTGGACGTGGTGGCCTGCGCGGGCGCGTTCGTGGAAGCGGTCGTGGCTTCGGCCACCGACAAAGGCGCGTCGAACAACGGTTCGCTGGCGCGCAAGCTGAGCAAGTAGGCTACGAGCGCTGAACCCTCGGGGTTAGGCACAATTTCATAACCGGGCTCGGGTGCGAGCTCCGGCGGCAGATTCACGGCGTCAGGCGATGGGCTCCGTCCGATGCGGCGTTTTTCAAATAGAAACCGGTAAGGAGGCATGAGCGAGTCCTTAACCACCGAGCGAGGCGCATACAAGTGGCGCAGTTGCCAATTGGCATCCGGGAGTCTCATTCCGACATTGGCCAGATCAGGACCGACGCGCTGAGTTCCTGGTAGCACCGGGTAATCGAATAGAAAATCCTCAGCCACAGTGCGGCGGGCTCCCCAATGCTCCGCGATATCCGGCCCAACGGGAACGATCCAGGCGGTTGCTTTTGCCCCGCTCGCGTTAATAACCTTTACCGCGGCATCCGCGGCTTCTTTGGTTATCCCTTCGCGAATGGTTTTTGGTAAACCAGCCAGGAGCTGACGGTCTTGCGCTTCGGAGAAAGAAGGCCTGACTTTGCGCAGGGCAACCAGTGTCGAGGTCTCGTTGGTGCCCGCATCGGTCAAAACCACATCGCAAATCGTTCCGGTTTGCCCCACTTGCTGGCTGTGGCAATACTGGCACCCATTGGCCCGGTATACCGCCAGGCCTTGTCGGGCGAGACCCGGTCGTTGCACCGGGTAGACGACACCCGCCGGAATCGTGTTTGTCTGTTGAAGCCGGCCAATCTGGATTTGTGGAGTTAGAACCAAGCCAAGCCAAGAGCAACACAGCCCGAAGAACGCCACTAGAAAAATGATCGGACCGAAGTTCATGGCCTCGCCCCCGCGGGTTTAAACAAGTCGGCTGTCAACACCGAGTAAGCCGTTCGCGCGCGGAGCCGGTAGAATCCCACCACAGCCCCGGTCAGGTTTGCCAAAAACAGAACGTGTCCCAGCAAAATCAATAAATCGCCCATTGTGCTGATTCGCAGGAAAACCATGGACGAGCGCATGATAGTGACGAACGGCTGCGCAGCGTCCAACCTGGCTTCCTCAATCGCCCCACAAATCGCAAAAGGCACCACCACCAGCAAAACGCCAATGGCCGAAACCCAGAAGTGAACCCGCACCAGCTTTGGCCAGGGAAAACTGACGCCAAGCAATCTGGGCAGGATGACATAAATCGCGCCAAACCCCGCCATGGCAAAAAAGCCATAGTAATCCAGCAACTGGACTGCGGGGCCAAACCACGTCAGCCGCAAGGTTTGTTCGGTGACGAGCAATGCACTGGCGGCTCGCATTACCCCGGCAAGCACGAACGCGCACCCTGAAAAAACCAGGAACGAAAGC
>Ga0209062_1006268_pt1 | contig 10971 bp, 6 predicted proteins | sample Coa_R2_2_FD_187158 | JGI IMG/M metagenome (GOLD analysis project Ga0209062, IMG submission 187158) | Surface soil microbial communities from Centralia Pennsylvania, which are recovering from an underground coalmine fire - Coalmine... | ecosystem: Environmental > Terrestrial > Soil > Unclassified ...
CAATGTGCAGCCGGCCCGCCGTATCCACAAGGATGACGTCGCTTGCGGAAAGCTTTGCTTCCTTGATTGCGCCGCGAACAATTTCCAGCGGCTGGTCTGTTCCTTTCCCCGGCCAGAGAGCAGTGCCGACGGCTTTGGCCACTTGCGCGAGCTGTTCGCGCGCCGCTGGACGGTAGACGTCCGTCGAGACAACGATTGGGCGGTGGCCGTGCCCGGACAGCCATTTCGCGAGCTTGCCGGTTGTAGTGGTCTTGCCAGAACCTTGCAGGCCAACGATCATCCACACCGACGGCGGCTTCGACGCAAAGAGCGGCTTGGCGTGCTTGCCGAGCAGGACGAGCAGTTCGTCCCGCACGATTTTGACGACTTGCTGGTCCGGCGAAAGCTGAAGCATCACTTCGCTGCCCAGGGCTTTTGCGCGAATACTAGCCAGCAGCTCATCCACGACGCCGACGGCGACATCGCCTTCGAGCAAAGCCTCGCGAATCTCCGCTAGGGCCGCGTCCAGGTGCTCTTCCGTGAGCTTCCCCTGACCACGCAGATTCTTGAATGTCCGTTGGAGTTTTTCCGTCAGGTTCTCAAACATTTCCCCGTCTCAGACCCGCAATGTCCCGTACGCTCAATTTCTTATTCTACCAGCGCCGGTGTTTCCGCGCTGTACCGGGTATCACGTTTTGTCGGGCTGGTCTCGCTCACGTCACTGCCCTGGGAGCGCCGCGCCAAGTCTGCCGCCAATCAAAGGCGGTGACCGTGCACGCTGCCTGAACCAGCCGGAAGCTTTCCTGCTTTCGATCAGGCCTGCCGGGGGTCACTTCCGGAAGGAATACGTCCAGCTAACGCTCACGTAGGATTTCAGCGGCACTCCGACCGGGCACTCGACCGTGCACGTTCCGCCAACGAAGGGAACCGTTTCGGTGGTTTGTCCCGTGTACCCTCTCGCGAGCAGGAAATTCACGCCGAGCACCATGCGGCTTTCCCGGAACGGCCGCGCCACTGCTCCCCGCAGTTCCCGCACGGGGACACCGGTGAAGCCATCGCCCAGCGGCTTGGCACGGACGTATTCCGCTTCGGCGCGAGCCTGCAATCCGAGCGGTAAATGATTCGCCGACCCGACAACGTCCCAAATCATCCGCGGCGCCTCCGGAATCGGCGCGCCCGTCAGCGTGTCTCGCGAATCCGCCTGTGCATAGGACGCATAAAGCGCGCCATGCGAGAAATTTCCCTGAGCCGAAACGACGATCACGCGGTTGTAGGACGGACCGACGGCGAGCTGCAGGCCGGTATCAGGATCAATCTTCGCCAGCTCTTGCGCGTTGCTGGCGCGTTTCAGCGTCAGGCCAAATTCGATCTGTTTCAGCGTCTCGGAAATGCGCAACTGGTAGAGCCGCGAGGGCGCCAGCAAAGTCGGTTCACCGTTTCCCGTGCCGATGCGCGGATCTTCCGTGTGGAACGCTTCTCCATAGCTGAAGGCCACCGTGGGCGCGGCCGTTCCCGGCAACGGGATGAAGGTCAGCGTCGCTTTCGGGAGCGTCAGCGTCGCGAGCCGGTCAAAGGAATGCGCCGCGTTCATCTTGTCCACGTTCTTCATCCACACTTGTTCTTGCCGAACGCCCGCGTCGTAGTGAAGATGCCGGCCGAGAACTCCATCCGCGGACGCGAAAGGTTCGGCGAAGGAAAGCGTCAGGTCGTTGCTCGTCACGGGCGTGAACTGGCCGGCGCCATCCAGACGTTTGAGGCCGAGATCGTATGGCAACTCGATTCGCAAATCCAACCCTGCCTCGACTACCAGCCACGGCCGAAAGCTCCAGAGGCAGAGTGCTTCTCCGCCCGCAACGTTACGCGATTCGCTTTGCTGAATGAGCCCGTCGCCGAAATTCGAACGCAACGTCAGGGCGTAGTTCCGGTAAAGGCCAGAAAAGCTCAGCTGGCTCTTGTCGCCGAATTTCCAGGTGTCCGTTGCTACCAGAAGGAACGTGCGGGTTCGGTCGAGCTGGCGGTCGTCTAAAGTGTCGCCTGGCACCTGAACTCCGATCGGAATGAGCCCGGGAACGAAGGAGAACCCGTAGTAGCCGATTCCCAGCAAGGTGATCTCGTGGCGTCCCTTTTCGATTTGTTGGTATCCGTTGAGCTTGTACTGTTGGCGGTGTTCGGGGCGCCGCAGAAAGCCATTGCCGTAAGAGACTTCCGCGGCAAGCCATGCGTTTGCGTTCGGACTTGCTGGGCTCCAGCCGGACGTCAGGTCCAGATCGCGATAGTCTCCGGTGAGTTGCACAAAATCCGCGAGCCGGTCGCGCGGTGTGTAGCTTGCGGCCAGGTCCACCGAATGATTCCCCTGGCGCACGTTGAAAGCCCCTCCATCGATTGCGACGCTTTGTATTGTCGCCGGAATCAGAACATTCGGGTCCGCGTAACCGTTCCCGTGGGCGTTGGCCGGCAGATTGTTCTGGGCGAGATAGCCGCCGACAGCGAAATACTGCGCAATGGGCTCCCCGTGATCACCGGCAACGCCAGGAGCAAAGTATTGCGGAGCTTTGATGCCTCCCGAAGCGGTTTCCACCGGCAATCCGGGGATGGAAATCGGCGCGCCGGGCCGGCCGGGGTTGGCATCGAGCGCTTGCTCGTGAACGACCACTCGCTGTGTGGGGTCCGGAGCCAGCGCCGTTGGTGCGCCGCCCTCCACCGTGATGGACTGCGTCACCTCCGCCAATTGCTGGAATGCGAGTTGAAGCTCCCTCCTCTCGCCGTTACCGAGAGCAATTTTCAGGCTGAGTTTCACGAAGGCCGCGGCCTCGGCAGTGATCAGGTAGTGGCCGGGAGGCAAGCCGCTCAAGGCAAACTTCCCCTGCTCGTCGGTCCTCGCTTCACGAACCGCGGAGTTTGTCTCGCCTTTGGCGCGCACCGTTGCTCCGAAAACCGGCACGCCCTGCGGATCGACGAGCTTTCCCGAAATCTCGCTATGCACCGCCTGGGCAGGCGCCGCAGCGGCCACTGGGGTTAGGGTTAGCAAGCAGCCGAGAACGGTCGCCAGCCACAACGCTCGGCGGAGGGTTGTGGCACATCCCAAACTCATCGTTTCGCCACCCCGCACACCTTTAGACAAGTCCTTGAGCCGATTTGATTCCGATGAACTGGTCGCATGGCATCCGCATCAAATGACAAACGGAGCCTTGGATTTATGCCCTGTGCGCAGATCTGCCATATCATCCAAGCAAACAAAAAGGCGGGAGCCTAGGGGCTCCCGCCAGTCTAGCTGTTTCCGTGGACTACCGCCCCGGAGTTTGGGGCAGACACTTGCGGCCAACACGCGAGTTTTGCGTATTATGCCAGTTCTGCGCCGGTTTTGTCATCTTGCTCAAGCAGCGTGGGCAGGGAGCACGCCATCCTAGAAACGCGGGGGTTGGCCTGGCGTTCGCCGCGCACAGCGAACATGCTAGGCTAAACGGCTGCTTCACCCAGAGCATGCTTCGGATTCCTTTTTTCACGCGAGGGCTGAAATTCGCGGCGCGGCTGCCGGTGCTTGCGCTGCCGGCCGCATTGATCTGGGTGTGCGGCGCGCCGGCGGCACGGGGGCAGCAGGCGCGGCTGCCTTCGGCTAAGGGCGGCATCGCGGAACTCTCCTCGAGCGGGCCGCAGAAACGGGCAGGCGATCTCTTTATCGCCGAGGGCGATGTGCGGATTCGCTACGGAGCGACGGAGCTTCGCGCAGACCGCGTCGAATACAACGACAGAACGTCGGAAGCGGCGGCGGCGGGTCATGTGGTGTACGAGTTCGAGAACGAGCACGTGGAAGCGGACGAAGCGCACTATAACCTCGGCACGGGACGCGGCCGGTTTCTGCGCGTGCGCGGCACGATTCGTATCGTGCGCCGGCCGAATCCGGCGATTCTGATTTCGCAGAACCCGCTGTATTTCGAGGCGCGGGAAGTGCGGCGCGAGTCGAGCGACGTCTACCTGATCGATCAGGCGTGGATTACCATCTGCGACCCCGAGCATCCGCGCTGGCAGTTTTTTGCCGAGCACGCGCGCATTCGCGTGGATAAATCGGTGGCGCTGGTTAACGCGAACTTCCGGCTCATTCATGTGCCGCTGGTCTGGCTTCCGTACGCGACCACACCGGCGGGGCAAAAGGTGCGGCAGTCCGGGTTTCTGATCCCCGACGTGGGCGACAGTTCACAAAAGGGATTTATTTTCGGAGACGCATTCTATTGGGCGCCGAAGCCTTGGATGGATGCGACGCTCGGCGCGCAGTACATGAGCAAGCGGGGTGCGAGCGAGCGGGGTGTGCTCCGGGCGAAGCCGTTTGAAGAGACGAATATCGAGTACAACTATTTTGGAGTGGATGACCGCGGGCTGGTAAATTCCGCGGGAGTGCGGCAGCCGCAAGGAGGCGAAGAGCAGCGGCTGCAGATTCAATCGAAGCTGCCGGACGGCTGGCGCTTCGTTACGGACTACAACCAGTTGTCGTCGCTGACCTTCCGGCTGGCGTTTTCCGGCACGTTCGGAGAGGCAATCAATGCCGAAGTGCCAAGCGCGGCCTTTTTGACGAAGAATTTCAGCGGATTCAGCTTCAATCTCGCGGCGTTGAGCGACAAAAACTTTCTGACCATCAATCCGCAGACGACAGTTGTGCTGCGAAACATGCCATCGGCGCGCTTCAGCTCGGTCGAGCAAAGTCCGTGGCGAAGGGCGCCTCTGTATTTCTCGTTCGATTCGTTCGCGGAGGCGGAGCACCGGGCCGACCCGCAAATCAACACGCCGCTGCTGGTTTCCGCGACGGAGATCGCGCCGAAAGCAACGCTGCCGCTGCATTTCGGAGATTGGCTGGGAGTGACAGGCTCGGCGGCGTTTCGAACCACGCGTTACGGCTATTCCCTGGATAATTCCGGGCCGTTTCCGGTCGTGGTGGCGCAGCCGATCACCAGGAATACGGGCGAATTCGCCATCGAGTTGCGGCCGCCGGCGCTGGAGCGGTTTTTTGAGCGGCCCGCGAGCGGAGAGAAGAAGGCCAGGCGGTACAAACACACTATCGAGCCGGAAGTGACCTATCGCTTCGTGACCGGCGTGAACAATTTCGCGAACTTTATTCGCTTCGATGCAAACGCGACGCTTACCGACACGAACGAAGTGGAATACGGAGTGGTCCAGCGGCTCTTTGTGAAGGATGGCGACGAGCAGCCGAATCAGGTGGCGTCATGGAGCGTGCTGCAGAAGCACTTTTTTGATCCGACGTTCGGGGGCGCGGTGATACCGGGGCAGCGAAACGTATTCCAGACAACCACCGCCCTGACTCCGTTTGCGTTTGTGGACGGCCCGGTGCACTGGTCGCCGATTGTGAGCGACTTCAAAGTTACGCCGGGTGGACCGTACGATTTCGAGCAGATCCTGGAATACGACCCGAACTTGGAGAAGATTTCCGCGATTGGCGCGCTGGTGAAGGTGAGGCCGTACAAGGAATTTTTCGCCACGGTAGCCGATTTTCGGCTGCAGGCGAATCCGGTGTTGCAGCCGCTTTCGAATCAGATACGTGCATTGGTCGGCTACGGAAACGAAACGCGCAAGGGCTTTAATGTCACGGGAGGGATGAGCTTCGACATCCTGAACAACACTCTGCTGAGCCAGCTGGTACAGGTGAGCTACAACGGCGGATGCTGCGGATTGGCTGTGGGGTATCAGCGATTGGCACTGGGGCCGGTGCGCAACGAGAATCAGTTCCGCGTGGCGCTGATTATCGCGAACATCGGGACCTTTGGAAACCTGCGGCACCCCGAGCGAATTTTCTGAGGGCGAACCGAGGCTGGCGAAATGAACTCACGACAAAGCGCGGCGGCAAGGCACGGAGAGGATGGAGATTTGGCATTTGCGCCGATTCGGGAAATTGGCGCGCTCTTCCGGAAGCGCAGGCTCTCTCCCTTCGAGTTGACAAAACTGATGCTCGAGCGAATCGAGCGGCTGAATCCGAAGCTGAACGCCTTTCTGACAGTGAGCGAAGAGCAGGCGCTCGCGCAAGCGAAACGAGCAGAGGGTGAGCTGCTTGGCCGGCGCAGTAAAAAGCGGGATCGCGGGCCGCTGCACGGAATCCCAATTTCGCTGAAGGACAATATCTACACGAAAGGCTTGCGCACCACGGGAGGCTCGGCGGTTTTACGGGATTTTGTGCCGCTGCGAGACGCGACAATCGTCCGGCAACTGCGGGAAGCCGGGGCGGTTTTGCTGGGCAAGACGAACCTGCACGAATTTGCCTACGGCGTGACCACGAACAATCCGCACTTCGGGCCGTCGCGGAATCCCTGGGACTTGGAACGGATTCCGGGCGGCTCGAGCGGAGGCTCGGCGGCGGCTGTGGCGGCGGGGCTCTGCTACGGAAGCATCGGGACGGATACCGGCGGTTCGGTTCGAATTCCGGCGTCGCTCTGTGGAGTAGTGGGGCTGAAGCCAACGCTTGGGCTGGCGAGCGTGGACGGAGTGATACCGCTTTCGCCGACGCTCGATTGTGTAGGGCCCTTCGGGCGGAGCGCAGCGGATGCGGCGCTGCTGGGCGACGCGCTTTTCGTGCGCGGGCGAGGCGAGCCCTCGTTGCAAGCGAGCGTGGGCAAACGCCGCATAGACGGCCTGCGGCTCGGCGTGCCGAGAGAGTTTTTCTACGATGTGCTTTCTCCGGAGGTGAAATGTGCGATTGACGCGACGCTAAGGTCGCTGCAGGAATCCGGCGCGCGCTTTGTGGAGGTCTCGCTGCCTTCGCTCGCGGAATCCGAGGACGCCGGGAACCAAATCGCGTGGCCCGAAGCGACGCACGTCCACGAGCAAGCCGGATGGTTTCCGGCGCGCGCGGCGGAATACAGCGAGGAGGTGCGATCGAGGCTCGAGGCGGGGACGAAGGTGCCGGCGACAACCTATTTGCGGGCGCTCGAGATGCGCGAGAAGTTCATCCGGCAGCTCCATCTGGCGCTGGCGGCTGCGAAAGTGGACGCGCTGGTTGTTCCCACGACGCCGATTGCGGCGCCGTTGATTGGCGAAGAGAAGACCGCGATCGGGAACGCGAGCTATCCCACGCGCGCGTTGCTGCTACGACTCAACCGCCCGGCGAACCTCGCGGGAGTGCCGGCGATTTCCGTTCCCTGCGGGGCTACGGAGAGCGGGTTGCCGGTGGGATTGCAGTTCATCGGAGCCGCCAGCAGCGAGGCGGTTCTCGTGCAGCTCGCGGCGCGAATCGAGGGGATGCGAGGGAGCATGGCGCGGGCGCCGATCAGCGCGTGAGTATTGGAGTGGAGTTCTGGCGGCTCCCCGGCGCATGAGCCAGGCACCGGCGAGATAGCCCAGTGTGCCGGTAACGATGCCGGCGAAAACATCCGCCACGTAGTGATAGCGTCCCCAAATGGTGGAGACGCACATGCAGGCCGCGAAGGGGAGCAATACCCAGAAAAGCCAGCGTCGGTGGCGCCACGCGCCCCAAAGCGCAGCGACCGAGCCAGCTACATGCTCGGAGGGAAACGCGGCGCCACGCACGCGTCCGTAGTGCTCGATAAAGTTAATCGTGGCGGTGAAGGGGCCGCCCTGCAACTGGCCGTGCCACCAGCCGGCCATGGCAAACCAAGGGCTCTCGATGGGGAAGAAGATGGCGATGAGATAGCCAAAGCTGTAGGCCACCATGGAATACGTCATGACGGACCAGTAGGCGCGCCAATCGCGACGATAGTAGAGGACGCCACCGACGATGAGCAGATAAGTAAAGTAGGTTAGATAGACGAGCTGGAAGAAGTCGTTGCGTGCTGGAGTGGCCAGATGCTCGAGCCAAACGGAAGGATGCACCCCGAAGAGCCAATGGTCGAAAGCAATGAGCTTCGCGTCTTGCCAGGAAGGCTGGACAAGGTGAACGAGCGAGCCGAGCTCCTCGAAGCAGAAGAGGAAAAAAAGGTGCGGATACCAGAATCGCCAAAAATGCCAAAAAGCGGTGGCCCAGGTTTCATGGCCGTGCGCCGCGCTCCGCGCCAAGCAGGCTTGCACCCGGCAAAGCGCCAGGATGGCTAGCGAGACAAAGCTCTGCAAGGCAAGCAGGCGGAAGGGGTGCTGCAGGTTTCGCGAGAAGATCAGCATCAGAGCGGCGGAAACGAGAAGGTAGGCGAGGGCGACGTACTCAAACAGGCCGCACGCGGCGGAAGTCGCTGCGATCTCCCGGCGCATGGAATGGGAAAGCCGAGCCAAGGCGTTCCGCAGGAGAACATCAGCCTGCCAGCGGAGGGCCGGGGCGTCAGGGGAGCGCCTGTCCGCAGGCTTCGGCGGACACCAGGGCAGCGTGCCAGGTTCGAGTGACGCATTTTGCGTTTGCCGAGTCATCACGTCTCCAGCGGAGTTTTCAAGCGAGCTTGCGACCGTTCGACAAGACCTCGCGCGTCCGAGAGCGACTCGCCGCGCCAAACGACGACAGGCCATCCGCGTCTGCGCGCTATGCACCGGAGAGCCAGCGAAGGATTAACGGCCGCCGGGTGGCCCACACAGCTCAGCATGCAACGATCCGCGGAGCTATCGCCATACGCGAAACACCGCGCGAGATCCCAGCCCCGCTGATTCGCCAATCGCCGAACCGCGGAGGCTTTTGCCAGCCCGCACATCGCCCGCCCGATGACCCGGCCGGTGCAGCGGCCGCGACGCTCTTCGAGATGCGTGCAGCGCAGGAGCACGCGCGTGTTCGCGCCGCGAGCGTGCATGGCGCTTTCCAAAAGGCGAACGGTCACGCAGGCGAGCGGAAGAAAGGTTCCGGAGACAATAACGATGGCGTGGCCTTCGAACGCGTGCCCGAGCAGTCTTTCCATTGCCGGCGCGAAGAAGAGCGGCTCGGCGAGTCGCACTTCCTGTTCGCAGTACAGGGCGAGGTCGCGCGCGGAAAGACCTCGCAGGTACAGCTTGTTTTCGTGGCGCGCGGCACTGGCGCCGCGGGTGGCGAAGAGCCGCAGCGTGGCACCGAGCCAGGCGAGGTAGTTTTCTCTGGGAACGAGGCCCTGCTTGCGAAGACTGCGGGAGAGACGCCACTCGAGCGAAGGAAGCGGAGCGAGAGTGCCATCCAAATCGAAGAACGCGGCAACGCCGCCCGTTTGGCTGATCACCGGGCGAACTCCTGAGGCGCTTCGCTGCACGCGCAAGGCAATTCGCGGCCAGAGGAGAAAAGACTGCTGGAAACATAGCGCCACCCCTCGGTCAGGACGGGCAAGGCGCGGAGCACGCAAAATGCGGCAGTGAACCATGCAAGCACATGCGCGCCGGTTCGAATGGCGGCGTGCATCTCCGCGGAGGGCGAGCTCAGCACCGCAACGGGGCCGCGGGCCAGCGCGAGTTCCAGCCCGAGATAGCAGAAACAGGCACACTTGGCCGTTGCGTAGAGACCGCGACTCCAGCGCGAGGCCACCAGCGCGCTCCCCCAGGGACTTTCGAGCATAGACTTTGCACCCCAGCCGGAGCGGCCGGATTTGAGAGCGAGGCCGCGGAGAAAGTCCACAACCGCCCCGCGCGAGAAGAAGAGCACGGGGACCCAGAGCGATACCATGCCGACCACGGCGAAATAGGTGAAGTAAACGTTCTCGATCATGCGGTCGCCGAGGATATCGAGCTGCGCGCCGAGCGGCGTGGCGAGATTTCTTCGGCGGGCGATGTGGCCATCGAGCGCATCGAGCGTGATTGTGGCGACGGTAAGCGCGACGGCAGCGAGATTGGACCAAGGCCCGCGTCCGAAAAGCGTTACCGCGAAGAAGCCCACGGCGACACGGATCGCTGTGACTCGGTTCGGAGTCCAAATAACAACACGGTTGGCGATATTGCGCATCGGTCGAACACGTGGCAAATAGCGGGCCAACGATGAAGCTGCTAAGCCACTGATGGCAAATGGCTTAAATTTGCTCATGAATGCTTGGAGAGCGCCTTGCGCCAGCGAAACCCTTCATTTGTATGCTTCGAGCGATTTCTCCCGTGTGATGCTTATCCAGCGAGGAATTTCCGGGGCGCACGACGGGTATTGCAGATGCCGGGCGGCGGCGATGCCGAGGGCTGGCTGACCCACGGAAGCGGTGTTTGTGCGAAAATAGAGACTTGCAGCCGTCTGGGGCGCGCGTAACCTTTCGCCCCGCGGGCGAATCGCGTGGCGAGCAGGCTATGGGTATGCATCGATGACTGACGTTTCGCTTGGTGGCGCTTTTCTGGCAGGGCTGGTTTCGTTTCTTTCGCCCTGCGTGCTGCCGCTTGTGCCCGGCTATATTTCGATGCTCTCGGGCATCGGCATGGAACAACTGCGCCGGGGCGAGGTGCCTCGCTCCGGCTTGTTTGCCTCCTCGCTGGCATTCGTGTGCGGGTTTTCGCTGGTGTTTGTTTCGTTTGGCGCCACGGCGAGCGCAGTCGGAGTTTTCCTGAAGCAAAATCGCGGGTATCTGACGCCAGTTGCGGGCGCCTTAATCCTGCTGTTCGGGTTGCACCTGCTGGGCCTCCTGATCAAGCTGAGCTATCGAGTAGGGATTGCCCTCGGCGCGATTCTGGTTGTACTTGGAGCGATATCACTCGCGCGCCATGAGCCGCTTTTTGGCGGACTTGGCGCGCTGCATTTCTTTTCGCTCTCGATCATCGGATTTTTTGGACCGGCGCTTGCTCGATGGCTGAATCGCGATGTGCATCTGCGGAGCGCGGGCAGCCAGGCCGGCCCGTGGAGCGGATTTCTGCTGGGTTTTGCATTTGCCTTTGGCTGGACTCCGTGCATCGGCCCGATTCTGACGACGGTGCTGGCGATGGCGGCTGCCGCGGACCACGTGGCGCGAGGCGTGTTGCTACTGGCCGCTTACTCCGCGGGGCTGGCCGTTCCGTTCCTGCTTACGGCTCTGGGCATCGGACAGTTCCTCACGTTTTATCAGCGGTTCCGCAAATATCTGCATGCTGTTGAAGTTTTTAGCGGCGCGCTGCTGCTTTTCATCGGCGGGCTGATCTTCTTCAACAGCCTGA
>Ga0209062_1006270_pt1 | contig 10970 bp, 12 predicted proteins | sample Coa_R2_2_FD_187158 | JGI IMG/M metagenome (GOLD analysis project Ga0209062, IMG submission 187158) | Surface soil microbial communities from Centralia Pennsylvania, which are recovering from an underground coalmine fire - Coalmine... | ecosystem: Environmental > Terrestrial > Soil > Unclassified...
ATGGGCACCGCATCCCAATCGGCGGTGCAGAAATACCTGAACGCCAAGCAGGTGCCGCAGCTCTTCATCCAGAGCGGCGCGCGCAAATGGAACGATCCGCAGCATTTCCCCTGGTCGATGGCGGGCCTGCCGAATTACTACACGGAGGCGCACGCCTACGCCAAATACCTGCTGGCGACAAAGCCTGAGGCGAAGATCGCAGTGCTCTATCAGAACGACGATTTCGGCAAGGACTACTTCGCGGGGCTCAGGGACGGGCTTGGCGAGCGCGCCGCCGCGATGATCGTCAGCACGCAATCCTACGAGGTCACCGATCCCACCATCGATCAGCAGATCACCAGTCTCGCCGCGAGCGGCGCCGACACCTTCCTGAGCTTTTCCGTGGGCAAGGCCACGGTGCAGGCGATCCGCAAGGTCGCCGAGCTCGGCTGGCATCCGCTCTTCTTCATCACCTCGGTCTCGCAATCGAAGGCGACGGTGCTCACGCCCGCGGGTCTCGATCACGCGACGGGCATCATCTCCGCCGCCTTCGAGAAGGACCCGAGCGATCCGCAATGGGCGGAAGATGCCGATATCCGCGACTATCGCGCCTGGATGAAGCGCTATTATCCCGCAGGCGATCCTGACGACCTCCTCAATGTCGCCGGCGATATCGAGGCGCGGCTGGTCGTCGAAGTGCTGCGCCGCTGCGGCAATGATCTCACCCGCGAGAACGTGCTGCGCCAGGCGACGCATCTCGACCATCTCCAATTGCCGCTCTTGCTGCCGGGCATCACCGTCAGCACGACGCCACAGGATTACCGCGTCATTCGCGCGCTGCGGCTCCAGCGCTTCGACGGCACGCGCTGGGTGCTGTTCGGCGATCCCATCGGCGGCTGATGAGGAGGAGAGGCCATGGACACGCAGCGCGACGAGCGGCCGACCGATAGCGGCACCGCCTATCATCGCCCGGCATCACGTTATCTCGCCGAACTCACCGAAGTCTCGCGCGGCACGCCGATGGGCGAGCTCATGCGCCGCTACTGGCATCCCGTGGGTATCGCCGCCGATGCCGGTTCGACGCCGCGGCAGGTGCGCGTGCTCGGCGAGGATCTCGTGCTGTTTCGCGACGGCCAGGGGCGGCCCGGCCTCGTCTGGGCGCGCTGCTGCCATCGCGGCACGACACTCTATTTCGGCAAGGTCGAAGAGCGCGGCATCCGCTGCTGCTACCATGGCTGGCTCTTCGATGTCGAAGGCCATTGCCTTGAGCAACCCTGCGAGCCCGAGTTGGGGCGTCAGCGTCACAAGATCCGCCAGCCCTGGTACGCGGTTGAGGAACGCTACGGACTGATCTTCGCCTATATGGGACCGCCCGAGAAGAAGCCGGTACTGCCGCGCTATGAATGCCTCGAGGTGCTGGGGGAAGGCGAGCGCATCGTCGCCGATGACACCAGCATCGGCAGCGGCGGCGACGTCATCGCGCCCTGCAACTGGCTTCAGCACTACGAGAATGTGATGGATCCCTATCACGTGCCGATCCTCCACGGCAGCTTCAGCGGCACGCAATTCGCCGAGGTGATGAACCAGATGCCACAGGTGAGCTGGTCGCCGACCGAGCGTGGCATCAAGTCGCTGCAGATCCGCCCCATGGAGGGCGGCAAGCTGATGCATCGCGTGACCGAGGTCGCACTGCCCACGCTGCGCGTCGTGCCCAACCCCTATCTCGGCAGTCTCGGCCGCGTCGAATCGATCGGCTGGACCCTGCCGATCGACGACACGCATTACCGCATCTATGTGGCGGGGCGCGCCAAGGAGGGCGGCACCATCCTGCCGCGCGCCGCGAGCGGATCCAAGCGCAGGCCCTGGCGCGAGATGACCGAGGCCGAGCGCCGCGACGCGCCCGGCGATTGGGAGGCGCAGGTGGGGCAAGGCCCCATCACCTTCCATTCCGAGGAGCATCTCGCGACCACCGACAAGGGCATCGCCATGCTGCGCCGCCTGCTGAAGCGTCAAGTCGAGGCCGTGGCCGAAGGCAAGGACCCGATCGGCGTGAGCTTCGACGCCAAGGCCCCGCCCATCCGCTTCGAAGCGGGGAATTGGGTCGTCGCGGGCTGAGGCCATTAGGTCGCGCGCGTCTCGACGGAAGCACCTTGATCATGCGAGATAGAGGAGTTCGCGGAGATGTGAGACGTGGCACGCGCGTCGGCAATCGACTCGCGCGACGCCTTTGCCTAATGTGCCTTCGCCCGTCGCCGATCGTCGGGCGCCATGAATCGTCTCGGGGGAGCAGCATGTTGCGCAGAGTCGGATTTGCCATTCTGACGGCGATGTGTCTCATGGGGGTGTTCAGCCTTGCCATGGCGACGCCATCGGCGCCGGGCGCCAAGGTCTTTTTCGTCGACCTCAAGGACGGCGATACCGTCAAGAGCCCGTTTACCGTCCATTTCGGGATTTCCGGGATGACGCTGGCACCGGCGGGAACAGAGACGCCGAATACCGGGCACCATCATCTCCTGATCAATGCGAAGCTTGAAGGCGACGCGCTGAAGCAGCCGATTCCCGCCGATGCGCATCATCTCCATTTCGGCAAGGCGCAGACCGAAGCCGTCGTGACTCTGCCGCCCGGCAAATACACGCTGCAACTCGTCCTCGGCGATTGGTCGCATGTGCCGCATGAGCCGCCGGTGATGTCGCAACCGATTACCGTGACGGTTCAATAGCGCCGCGGCGCGCGTCACCTCACTCCTTGCGGTCGAGCAGCGCCTTCAGCCCGATGAAGGCCGGGATCGGGTTCGTGACCACATAGGTGGGGATCGCGGCGAGATAGGGCTGAAACCGGCCCTTCGCCTCGAAGCGCTCGCGAAAGGCGGTGTCGGCAAAAGCGGGGCCGAGACGCGGCACGATGCCGCCGGCGATGTAGACCCCGCCGCGTGCGCCGAGCGTCAGCGCGAGATTGCCCGCCACCGTGCCGAGCATGGCGCAGAACATGGCGAGCGCAGTGCGCGCCAATGCGTCGCTCTCGCCGATATGGCGGTCGGCGATCTGCGCCGGCGTGAAGGGAGCGGCCGGCACGCCTTCGATCTCGGCGAGGATGTTGTAGAGATTGACGAGACCTTGGCCCGACAGCACGCGCTCGGCGGAGACGTGGTCGAAGCGCCGCCGCATGCGATCGAGCACGACGCTTTCCCGCTCATCCGCGGGCGACATCGTGGCGTGACCGCCTTCGCTCGCAAGCGCAACCCAGCCGCTGGGCGAGGGGATGAGCCCGCTGACGCCCAGTCCCGTGCCGGGACCGAGCACGGCGATGGGCGCGTTCGCGACCGGCGTGCCGCCGCCCACCGCGAAGCGATCCGCCGGCGCCAGATGCGGCATCGCCAGCGCATTCGCCGTGAAGTCATTGATGACGAGAAGCCGCTTCAACGCGAAATGACGCTGGAGCCCGCTGATGGTGAAGGACCAGGGGTGATTCGTGAGTGTGATCGCATCACCCGAGACGGGCGAGGCGACGGCGAAAGCCGCTTCGTCCGGCACGGGCGCGAGGTGATCCTCGGCGAGATATGCTGCAAGCGCCTCCTCGATGCTCGGATAATCGTCGCAGGCGAAGACGCGCACCCGCTCGATGCGATCGCCATCGCTGATCAAGGCGAAGCGGGCATTGGTGGCGCCGATATCGCCGATGAGCCGCCGCGCGGATGGTGAAAGCGCCACGCTCAGCGCTCCGCCGCGGCTCCAGCCAGCGCTTGCACGAAATTCTCGCGCCACGCCGTGATGTCGTTGCGCCGCAGGACCGCCATCATCGATTGCCAGCGCTCCTGACGCTCGCCGAGCGGCATGGCGAGCGCATCGTGCATGGCCTCGGCAACGCCATCGGTATCGAAGGGATTGACGAGGAGCGCATCGGAAAGCTCGCGCGCCGCACCCGCAAAGCACGACAACACCAGCACGCCGGGATCGCCCGCATCCTGTGCCGCCACATATTCCTTGGCGACGAGGTTCATGCCGTCGCGCATCGGCGTCACGAGCCCGGTGCGCGCCGCGCGCAGGAAGCCGCACAAGGTGCGCTGGTTGAAGCTCTTGTTCAGATATCTGAGCGGCATCCAATCGAATTCGGCGAAGCGTCCGTTGATGTGACCTGCGGCGGTTTCGAGGCTGCGGCGGATCTGCGTGTATTCCGGCACGTCGCTGCGCGTCGGTGGCGCGATCTGCATGAAGGTGACCCGGCCGCGCGTTTCCGGGAACATCTCGAGGAGGCGTTCGAAAGCTTTGAAACGCGGTTGCAGGCCCTTCGAATAGTCGAGCCGATCGACGCCGATCATCAGGCTGCGATCGCGCAGGCTATCGTGGAGGCGCCGCATCTGCCGGCTGCCGACCGACTGCGCCGCCTGGTCGGCGATCGCCTCGACATCGATGCCGATCGGAAAGGCGGCGGCGCGCAATTTCCGGCCGAAGGCGAGAAGATTGCCGTGACGCGCGTTGTCGACATTGGCGAAATGCGTGAGATAGTCGCAAAAGCCGTCGAGATCGCCTTCCGTTTGGAAGCCGACGAGATCATAGGCGCAGAGCGCGCGGACGAGCTTGGCGTGAACCGGCAGAGCGCGGAACACCTCGGCCGCGGGGAAGGGCGTGTGCAGGAAAAAGCCCAGCGGCTGCGCGACGCCCAGACGGCGCAGCTCATCGCCGAGCGGGATCAGATGGTAATCATGGACCCAGATGATGTCGGAAGGCCGGAGGAGCGGCGCCAAATGTGCTGCGAACTGGCGGTTGACGCGCATGTAGCCGGCGAAATCGCTGCGCTGGAAATCCATGAGGCCAGGGCGGTAGTGAAAGAGCGGCCACAATACGCGATTGGCGAAGCCGTTGTAGTATTGCTCGTAATCCTGACGCGCCAGGTCGAGCGTCGCATAGACGAAGCGATCGCCCTGCACGAGCTGCGGCGCCAGCGGCGGCGCGGCCGAGACATCGCCGCTCCAGCCGAACCAGATGCCGCCGCTGTTGCGCAGCGCCGCCAGCACGGCGACAGCGAGACCGCCGGCGGCTCCCTTGCTCCCCGGCGCATCGCTCGCGACGCGGTTCGACACGACGACCAATCGGCGGGCCGGAGGCGGCGTTTCGATACGGAGCGCAGTGGGTTGCGCGTTACGCATGCGAGCGGAAACGGGCGGCGACAAGCGGGTCATCGGCGGCGGTTCCGCTGAGGCGAGGCCTGAATAGCTCAACGCGCAACGGCAGCCCCCGTTCCGCTATCCTCGCCTGGACGCGCCGCCACGGTCCTCTCCTCGGACCGAAGTCGATCGGCAACCCTTTCGAGCCAGTGGTGGAATGCGGTCACCGAGGGGATGCAATAATTTGCGGCACTCGCCGACACCATGTGCCGATCGCGCGCCAAGGAACCGTCGGTCACCCGGATCGACACTCCGCCCACCGCATTGACGGCGGCGAACCCATCCTCGTCGGTCGTGTCGTCGCCGGCATAGACGGGGCGTCGGCCGAGGAAAGGCGGCTCCGCCAGAAAGGCGGTGATGGCCAGGCCCTTATTGGTGCCGCGCGGCACGCATTCCAGCACCTTGCGGCCTTTGATCAAGCGAAGCTCAGGCCGTTCGGCGGCAAGGTGGCGCACGAAGCGCGCGGCTGCACCGCCGTATCGGGGCGCCAAGCGGTAATGGAGCGCGATGCTCCCGCCCTTGTCTTCGCAGAACAATCCCGGCCGTGCCGCGGCATAGGATTCGAGGAGCGGCCGCAATTCCCCGATCACCGCATCGGCGGCGGGAGCGGTCGACAGGGCGCCATCGGCTTGCCGCCTTTCGAGACCGTGCAAGCCCGCGGCGGGCAGCAGCAGCGGCGCGAAGAGCGCATCGATATCGGCGAGCGCCCGGCCACTGACCAGTGCCAAGGCGCCGTCGCAACCGCGCCGGAGGCGCTTCAGGAGAGAAAGGAGGGCGGGCTCGACGCGCACCGTATGCGGCGTCGGTGCGATCGGCAGCAATGTGCCATCGATGTCGAGAAAAAGGGCCCAGGACTCCCCGGTCTCGGGCAAGGGTGGCGGCATCCCCATCACCCGTGTTAACGCCCGTCATCGCCGCAGGTTCGCTTCGTGATTGTGCGTCGCAACAAAGCCAACGTCCGAGAAGCCTGCCCGATGGCGAATCTGCGGCTTTTCCGAGATTTTTCCGCGGATGCGTTTTTGCTGTTGATTTGTGGCGGCGCAGCGATCATATTGTGCAGTGCGGCATCGGTCGTCGCCCGACGACCTGCCGTACGTCTTCTAGGCGTTTCCTCCCTAAACTTGGGCCGTGCGCGAGCACGGCCCATTTTTTGCCGTCCTCGGTCGAAGGCGCGCGAGATTGCGCGATGAACACGCCCCATGGCGGATTCGCGCCATGGGCGAGCCGCGGCAAAACGTCTCAGGGCAGGGTAGTGGCGCCGTCGCCCAGCGGGCGCTGCATCAGCACGCTGTCGACCCAGCGGCCGTGTTTGAAGCCGATGGCGGAGAACAGCCCGACCTGCCGAAAGCCCAGCCTCTCGTGAAGGCCGATCGAGGCCATATTGGCGCTGTCGCCGATGACCGCGACCATCTGGCGATAGCCGACGGCACCACAGCGGCTCACCAGGGCGCCCAGCAGCGCGGTGCCGATGCCGCGGCGACCGCGATCGGGAGCCACATAGATCGAGTCCTCGACGCTGAAGCGATAGGCCGACCGGGCGCGGTAAGGCGCGGCATAGGCGTAGCCGTGGACGACGCCCGTGGCCGTCGCCGCGACGAGATAAGGGAGGTCGCGCGCCAGGACCTCGGTCCGCCGCCGCGCGATCTCGGCGGCCGAAGGCGGAACCTCCTCGAAAGAGCCGAGACCGAAGCGGACATGATGGTCGTAGATGGCGGTGATCGCCTCGACATCGGCATCCGCCGCGTCGCGTATCACCAGCGCTGCCGACGCTCCCTCCGGCGTCATGCCGCGGCGAGCAGCGTGGGATCGATGCCAGCGAGCGCGGAAGCGAGTTCGCGCATATCCTCGACGAGCTGGCCCAGGAAGGGTTTGCGGTCGAAGCTGCGCTCATCCATGTAAAGCGCGCGGCAGATCTCGATCTGAAGGCAATGGCCGCCGATGCCGGATCTGCCGTAATGGGCCGTGGTGAACCCGCCCGCATAGGGCGTATTGCGCGCGACGGCATAGCCCTTGGCGCTGAGCGTGCGATGCGCGGTCTCCATGACCAAGGGATGACACGCCGTGCCGTGGCAGTCGCCGAGAACGATATCCGTGCGCCCCCGCCGCGCCGCGCGCTCGCCGGGAATGATCGCCGAAGGCATGGAATGACAATCGATGAGAAGATAGCCGCCAAACCGCTCGCGCGTCGCGGTGACGAGCTGGCGCAAGGCGCGGTGGTAGGGGCGGTAGAGCCGATCGATTCTCGCCATGGCGTCGGCGAGGCGAAGCTTGCCGGCATAGATATCCTCGCCCGTGGCGACGACGCGCGCGATCGTGCCAAGCCCGACCCGCACGCGCGGCGAGCGCGTATTGGCGAAGGCCGGAAGCTCGTCCTCGAACATCGCGGGGTCGAGCTCGTAAGGTTCGCGGTTGGGATCGAGATAGGCGCGCGGGAAGCGCGCGCGCAGCAACGGCGCGCCGAGGCCGGGTGCGGCGCCGAAGATCTCGTCCACATAGCTGTCTTCGGAACGCCTGAGCGTCAGCGGATCGAGCCGCGAGACCGCGAGGAATTCGGCGGGATAGTCGCTCCCGCTATGGGGCGAGGCGAAGACGAGCGGCAAGGATTGCTCGCGCGGCGCCAATACCTCGATCGGCGGTTCAACGGCGGCTCGTTGTTCCAGGCGGCCTTCCATGACAGCGAGCTTAGGAGGAACTTGCCTGGTCTGTCATCCCCCAAGACGCCGCGGATTTGCGCCACGCCACGCGCCGGGCAGGCTTTTGCGCCCGACGCCTTACTTGTCGCGAAAAGCGCGAAGCACCGCTAAAATCCCGCCGAGAAGAGCCGGAGAGATCATGGCCCGCATCCTACTCGCGGAAGATGACGACAATATGCGGGTTTTCCTGACCCGCGCGCTGCGCAAGGCCGGGCATGAAGTGCATGCCGTGGCCGATGGCGATGCTGCGCTCGCCTGGGTGACGGAACGGCCGATCGATCTGCTGCTGGCCGATGTCGTGATGCCCGGCCTCGACGGCATCGAGCTCGCCCGCCGCGCCAACGAACTTTGGCCCGATCTGCGGGTAATGTTCATCACCGGCTTCGCCGCCGTGGCGTTGCGTCAGCGCGGCGTGACGAAGCGCGAGGCCGCCGTTCTCGCCAAGCCCTTTCATCTGCGCCAGCTCGTGGACGAGATCGGCCGCTTCCTGGCGGCGTAATCCTGCGCATCTCTCCTGCGCCCGTCGGCTTGCAACTGTCGAGGATTTGGTTTACACCGCCCGTCTCATCTGCGGCGCTCCGCGCGCCGCCGGGGGCACGTAGCTCAGCGGGAGAGCACTACCTTGACATGGTAGGGGTCACAGGTTCAATCCCTGTCGTGCCCACCACTTAAATCAATGACTTGGCTGTTTTCAGCGCGCGAGCCACGCGCCGGCAGCTTTCGCTCTCTCGGGCGCCGATGTCAGCTCGCGCCGTCCCGCAAGGACGATTGGATCGTGCTTAGGTAGGACGCTTCGGCAGCGGTATCACGTCGGCATCGCCGTCCTTTGGCGCCAAGCGCTTCCTGATTGCCTCTACCAGCTCATGGGGGCGAAGCGGCTTGAGCAGATAGTCATAAGCCGCGAGGCTTCCTGGCTGCAGGCTCAGCCCATGGCCGGTGATGACCAGTGCCTTGAGACCTGCGGCCGCAGCGGCATCGGCGACTTTAAGCCCGCTGCCATCCGGCAAGTTCGCGTCGGTAATGATGAGATCAAACGGCTGCGCGCCGATCAGCTTCAGAGCGTTCGTGACGGTCTCTACCGCCGTCACCTCATAGCCGGCGGCGCTCAGGATGTGCTGCATGAGCGGCCGCACATCGATATCGTCTTCCACGAGCAGTATTCTGGCCATCGCGCGTCCCTGGTTCGCGGGACAATAGCGAATGGTGACAAACACTCAAAGTGGCTCGGCGATCCATATGTGGCGATGAGGCCACTTATGGATCGCCGACCGTGTTGATCCGGCTCAGTGCAGATGGGTGCCGAGCGCGAGCGTAGAGGTGATGCCGACCAGCATCAGAGCGAGAAGCGCGGCGGCAACCAAGCGCTCACCCACCGTCCAACGTTGCCAATCACGGAGAAAATCGCGCATTGCCGTGATCCCAAGAAACACCTGAGAAAAACGGGTCAAGCGCGCTCCGTCATCCCGATCAATTATGACGATCTTGGGGATTCATCTTGGCGATCTCGGGACAAGGCGGCTGGGCGCCGCGCGGTTCCGGGGTGAACCAAGATGGGACGTGGTGACTTCGCTACTGCGGCTAAACTCATGGGCCGGATAAATGACGGGATCCGCGTGTTTGTCTTTTATCGCCTATCGAAATGCATGAGGGCCGCATGTCCAGTGATACAGTTCAACGGGCCGCCGACACACTGGCGAGACAGGCGGGGAGCACGGTTCAAGATGCTCGCGAGCGCGCAAAGAGAGTGGCGGAAGCTGCATCGCCGCTCGCCGAGAAGGCCAAGAGCACGATCGACGAGATGAGCGAGTCAGCGCGCGAAGCGGTAGACAAGGCCGCACCGCAAGCCAAGCAGATGGCGGATGACCTTTATTCTCGCGGTGAACAAGCGTCGCGGCAAGCTGTCCAGATGACGAGAGAGAATCCACTGGTTGCCTTGCTCATGGCCGGCGCGGTTGGCTTCATGGTCGGTTATCTCATTAAGGGACGCTGAACCCGCCGGGAACGGCCGAGGCGCAGGCAAATGCCGAGGTGACCCAATCGGAGGGGCGAGGGGCCAGCGGGTTATTTCTGGCGCCTCCTCTTTCGCCGCGGCTTCCAGGTCTTCACGATCATCTTGGCAGTCTCGCGCTGCTGACGCTGAATTGTGCTCACGATGGCGCTCGTCCACCAGCCGCTCGCGCGGTTGATGGCCGATAGCATCAAACTCCTTGGCGATCCCTTCATGCCTGCAATTCGCGCGTTCTATCCGGAGATTGATCCGACCGCCGCGTCTCATCTTCGCGTTGCTGCTGCCAGCGCCGTTCGGCCTCGTCAGCGAGATGTTCATGGATCTCCGCCATGCGCAGCAATCCTTCCTGGGTCATGCGATGGTGAGTTCGGCTGGCCAACCTTCGGAGATCCCCCGCCCGCTTGCGCCATCGATTCATGAGGTAGAGCCCTCCGCCGATCGGGTGCGCTCGTCATCATCCCTTAGCGGCAAACATCGGTCCCCAACGATAGGCGCCATGATCCGTCGCTTGTTCCCTGCGTGCGACGAGCGATGGAACCGTGCCGCGAACGGGGCGTTTTCAATGCAACCATGACCACCCTTATGGCCAGGGCCGCTCCGGCGACACTCCCCCCGTTTAAGGAGCGGCCCGAACGACGCCTGTTCATGCCGGCTCCATGACCCTTGCCCAGCTCCACGCCGCCGCAGCGTTCTGTCTTGCGGTCGCCGCCATGCTCATCATGGGCGCGCTCGACCGCCAGCGCATGGCGTGTGCTCGCTTTCGGACTGTTCGTATCCTGATCAGTTTGCCTCTCCCGTTGACGGGCGCCGCTGGTGCAATTGCCGTCGCGCCCTCTCGGTGAGGGCACGAGCTGCCTCTAACGGCAAACCGTCGCGTGCCAAGAGGAGCCGAACAATCGGATCGTTGAAAAACTCGTCTAGCGATGGCTCGCGATTGCCGAAGTACAGCGTGTCGCTCTCCTGTCCTGACCACATGGGCATAATCGCGTCCGATCGACGACATTGCGGCGACAGGAGCGCGGCGAAATGGTGACCGTTGCTGCACATCGTGAATGACACCAAACAAAGGCCCCGCCGATGAAGGCGGGGCGAGGGAGGGGAACATTGTGTGATTATTATCGTGATGCT
>Ga0209062_1006273_pt1 | contig 10968 bp, 12 predicted proteins | sample Coa_R2_2_FD_187158 | JGI IMG/M metagenome (GOLD analysis project Ga0209062, IMG submission 187158) | Surface soil microbial communities from Centralia Pennsylvania, which are recovering from an underground coalmine fire - Coalmine... | ecosystem: Environmental > Terrestrial > Soil > Unclassified...
CTGGTCGTCTGTTGACTTTATCATCACCCCAAGTTCTAATTTCTCTTGCAGAGGCTGATTTAACTATGTGAGGTAACCCAGCGTCTTTTACAAACTTTTCTGCAGCTTCTCTTTGCTGTTCTACCAAAGCATTAGTGGGAGCAATATAGACAGCACTTTTTGTAGGTTGATGTAGTAAAACTGTAAATCCTGCTTTGGTTTTTCCTGTACCTGTCTGTGTTGAATTGATGATGATATCAGCATCACGGGATTTTTCAAAAACATCAACTTGATGTTCAAGTGCATGAGTGATGAATGAAATTTTCTCAGGTAGTGATGTACAGGCAAAAATACTACGAGGTTCAAGTCTAGTCACTAATCTTTGATTAGTCATTGCTTCTATCTCCACAACAAAAATTTAACCCTTCTGGCACAATTATTTTGCCTACTTGCCAAGCAGCACCTCGAAAATGAAGATTTTTAAGTATTGGTGCTGGAGGCATAGAAATTAAATCAAAAGATAAAATTTCAATCTGTGGAGGCAAATCAGCAACATTCAAGTAAGCTTTAGTTTTGTACTCTCCATCTGGTAATAAGTTGATATCACATTGTTCGATAACATTCACCTTAACTTTACTTGCAAACTTACCAAGACGAATATAATCAGGTAATTCGCGATCGCCAAAGACCACCGTTTGAAATTTATTACCACGTTCTATCATTCTTAAACGTCCAGTTTGAGGAAAATTACTTGGTCTAAAGGAATTGGGTTTTTTCCCTTGGCGTTGCAATGGTAAATCTTCCCGCGTAGTGGCAACACGGTTATTAGTCATGGCATACCAATAAGCATCAGAAAGAGCATTGAAACGTTCAAACCGGAAAGTAACTAGACCATTAGTAGGCGAAGCTGGTAGTATATAGAATTGTTGTGTGATCGCTTCAAAATCTTCTTTGTAAGTTGGTCGTCCTGTAGCCTGTCCTTGGAGGCGATAGGGAGAATTAACCAATCCTAAAGCATAGGAAAGAGCATAATTTCCTATCAACCCTTCAGTGTAGTAGGTATCAGACAACTCCCTAGAGGCAAAAAAGACTGGTTCTAAACATGATAATTCCACAAGCTTTGCCTGCTGAAAAGGAATTGTAGACATAATCTAACTCTCTACTTCAACTGCTGCTTTTTTACTTTTGCTTTTGCCTTTTTTAGACTCACTTGTAACTTGGCGGAAAGCTTCATAAGATTGGCTTAACCGCTTTAAAAAATTATCCCGTTCAGCTTCTGACCAATGATGATCCACATCAGTTATGACACTTGCTAAATCTGCATCAGACAAATGTACAGAAACTCCTCGTCTGTTTTTCCAATTTGAAAGTACTTGTTTAGCTTTTTCCATGAGGCGCTTGGTATTCAGAGGATGTTCTAAAGGCTTGTCCAAAGCATCATAAACAGCTTGTACAAGTTCCAAAGAACTGGGAAGTTCAGCAATGCTGCCAAATAGACCTAATATTTCATTTTCCATGCGTCCAACACGACTGGAAACAGCACCGTATCGACTTGTGTAACAAATATTGCCAATGACATAACGTAACTCATCAACCGTGATATCTTTTAGCGTGACAACATCAAGAAAATGCACACCTGGTTTAATATATTCGCTGGTATTTAAAGCTGTTGAAGCGTTACCATTTTGATCCCGCATTGTGCCATTTTCGTAAATAGCGTTAATCGTTCTTTCTCCTAAAACTTCAGTAGCGGGTAAAATGCTGAAAGCATCCTCAGTCCAAATTCGACTTTTCTGTGCACCACCACCTCCAGCAGCAAAACCGTAAAGGAAACAGTCTACACAGTATTCACAAGGAGAATTTGTGTTCAGAGAGCAAAGTGTTCCATCTTTACTAGTGTATAAAAGTTCATGCGCTCTTAAAAATTCACGACCGTAACGCCTTTCTGGCGCAATTTGTTTGCGCTTAGTCATGACTAAGCGTTGGATAATAGTTTCATCGTTGATACCTGCTTGTACAAATTCACTGCACATCGGTTCACCAGAACCTTCTGTGCGAAAAATAGTTTCAGATTGAGTTGTTCTGAGAACAACTAAAGTAATAAACCGCCCTTTCGGAAAGTTTTCATAGGTTTGGGCTAGAACTGCAGAAAGTTTTTGAATTGACATGATAATCTCCTATTTAAATAGATGTACTAACTTCAACAGAATCATCTTCAGCTTTGCTTTTTATCTGGTGACGTGCTTCTTCAAGGAAAAATAGATAAGCAGCTTCCAGTGTTTTTTGATCTGCTAAAAACCTTTCAGGACGAGCTTGATAAACTTCCTCATACAGTTTTCGCAAAACTTCATAATAACGCTTGATATAATCAAGTTTTGTTTGACCGACACGATGTTCGCGTATTCGATCTAAGCGAGTATGATATTGCTGAATTAAAGCAGCAAAAATAACATCTAAACCTAAATGAGGTTTTTGAGCACGAATGGCGGCTATAAAGGCTGTAAATGGTTCAGATTGTGCAGTTCTCTTAAAAGAACTTCCCCAAATTTTTCCTTCAGCAGCTACTTGAGCCGCCTCTTTAAGATATTGAGTTAAGAGTGAGTTTTCATTAGGCATAAAGTTCTCCAGTAAAGTGTTTAATGGCTGACGAATTCGACTCCAAATTACACTCAAGTTTGCTTCATCTTGCTCTCGCAAAGTCCAACGTAATAGGACATAATAAAGCTGAATTGGTCTTACGCATGCACGGGCTAAATCATATAAGCAATCATCTACTTTTTGAATGCTAGCCACAGATGTTGCAAGTTTCCCTATACAGCGCAAGCGCTCAAGAATTTTTTCCGCATCTTGACGATTATATTGACCATTTCCTAACAAAGGTTGTAATGCAGCAGGAATGACTTCTACTCGACCATAAACATCACTAGATAACTCTATTTCCAGATTTCCACTTAGAGTAAAAGGAAAGCCAAACTCTAAAGATAAGGAAATCTCTAAAGCTAGACGTAATGACTTGAGTAAGGCCAAAGAAGCATTTACATCTCCCCAAACAATAGGAAGAATCACAGTTGTGTGAACAAAGTCAGGACGTTTAGGAAAAGCGAAACCTATAACCTTGTTAGGTTTAAAATCTAGGGAATTTTCTCGATATAGCTTGCAAGAGTCGTTCCCTTTCTCACGCCGTACTGATGATGAGTTCCTAAACGTTCGTACAGTAGAGGACGAATTTCGCTAAAATAGCGTTCTTCTAATGTTTTCGGAGGACCGTTTAAAAGCCGGGTGCGCTTAGACATATACAAATACTTCAATTCAAAATCGAGTCTATGTGACAAAACAAATTCTTGAAACTGTCACTTACACTGATATTTTGCATTTACAAGAGTTTTACCCAGGCGTTTTATCAGTGTTTTCCATGACTTTTATATGCTCACTAGTTATGAGCCGGGTAGATCAGCAATGAGGCATACAACTCTTAAGATGATGTCACTGCACTTGCTTGTAACTCTATGATTTATAATTACATTTATGACTATCGCACAATATTTTTTAAAGTGCAAGTGTATTTTTGAGAATGCCCAGAAAAAAAGACACGATTACATTGTCAATTCCACCTGGAACTAAAGAAAAGTTAGAAGAATTAGCCCGCCACCTCAATATCTTATGGGGTAAAGAACCGAGTATTTCTGGTCTAATAGTGGCGATCGCTGAACAAACTCTGGAAGTTGGTATACCCTTTACTCTAGACTCAAACCAAGTTAATGCCCTGCAACGAGCGGTAAAAGCCTTAAATGATGAAGGTCGTATTGCAGAAGCTCAAACTGTACTTGCACTTTTGCTAGAACGAAGTAATTTAGAAGCTCCTCTACGCCAATCTCTGATGAAACAAGTTAGTCAACCCACCCAAGCATGGCGAATTCAGATTGAAGATTACATAAAAAAACAACAGTCTTTTTATATCCTCTATCGCAATTCCCAAGGTCAGGAACTAGAATATACAGTTCGTCATGCTGAGCCTCGTTTCTTTGATAACCGCTTTTACTTACTTATCTGGTGTGAAGAAACCCAAGACGTTGAAAACGATATTCCCGATTTACCCGAACTTTGGCATAACCGTTGTATAACTTTTAACGGTATTAAGTCAGTTCTACCTAAAAGTGGAAATTGGCGAGGAAAACTTGATTATTTAGAAGTGCAATTACACTTTAGGGGTTGGTTAGTCAAAGGCTATCAACCAAAAGATGATGATATCAAAGATGAAACTATAGGAGATGTGCGCCTGGTTGTACGGCGAGTTGCAAATGAGTTTTGGTTGATTAGGGAAGTTTTGCGGTATGAAGAAAATTGCGTGATTGTAGCTCCTGATAAAATGCGCGATCGCCTTAAGCACAAGCTCCACAATCTCTGTCAGTTGTATGAGATTGAAATTATGGATTGATAGACAATATGTCGGATGAAGCGAAGGCGAAAAGCTTTAGCTTCCTTGCTTGACATATTAGCATCTTAATCTGGTGGGTAAAAAAAATCTCTTTCGTTTTGTAACTCCTCATTTCGATATACTAAGATTGAAACACGAGCTACTCAATAGCGTTGATGCCCTCCTGCTTGCATCATATGCAAGACAGCTAAATCCCTACCAGGGATAAAAAAACTTCAAGCAACTGGCATCCTCTTTCTTGGCTTTAAAGCTCGTTAGAGAGGGTGTTTAGTAAAAGCATGGATCTCGAAAAGCTATAGAAAAGCGAATTGTTAAACATTGATGATGAGATTGCAAGGCTTTCCTTTTTCTTACACATTTCTCAAACGCTTAATTTTCCGCTCACTCCTTTTGACTCAAGGGAATTTCGACAAAAATGTCTCGCGACATTTCCGCACCATAGGCAATACAAGCAAGTATGTCTTCTCGTTCAATACTTGGATATTCCTCAAGAACTTCCTCAATAGTTACGTCACTAGCTAAGCAGTCAAGAATGAGAGAAACTGGAATACGATGTCCGCGAATGCAAGGTTGGCCAGAACAAATATTCGGGTCGATAGAAATTCTTGATAGCAAATTATCTCTGGTCATGGTGGTTGACCTCTGGTAGCTTATTGGTCTCAAATCTGGTTTTTTATCTAGTCTTTACTTAGCATATATGCCAAATCCCTTCTGGTTAATGCGAGAAGTGTTGCGGTATGGGGAAGATTGTGTTGTGGTATCCCCAGAAAACGTGCGATCGCTTGTCAGAGAAAAACTCAAAACCATTTGTCAGCGTTATGATTTTGAGTCTTGAAAGCGCTAAGCGGGGATTTTGTGCTCAAAATTATCAAGTTGCTGTGCTTGTAATGCATCAGTCTGACCGTAGATTTTGGGCAGCTTGCCAGTTGTTGCGAGCACGTTTCTCACTTCTTTGTTAGAAATATTGGCAAGATTGCGATCGCTCAACAGTGCAATAGCAGATGCAATTCCCACTCCCTGGCCTACGCCACAATTGAATTCCACAATTCTACCGGCGGCACAAGCATAGCCTTCAAATCCAGAGGCTGGACTGATAACTGCCAAGTTGGGCACATCTTTGAGCAAAGCATGCTGAATACCAATATTAAATAGTGGTGGGTCAAAGAACAACAGGTTGCCGAGACCTTTGTTTGCTGCTCTAATACCCAGATCTTTGATCCCGCCACGGATATCGAAATGGTAACCAAAAGTGCCCAAGGCTTCACTTGCAGGCACGCCACCTGCTAGCATTTGTGCACCAGTCAGAGGACTCACCACTCCTGTCACATTGCCTGCATGGCGAATATACAGTTCTGAAGCAGGTTTAACAGTATTCATCCCAATACTTCTAAACCACTTGGCAACAAAATCCATCTCTTGGAGCATTTCTGGTGTGGGTTGGGCTTTAGCGCGTGCCAATGTTTCCGCTTCGTCTGCGTTGACACTAAACAATAATGCATTCCAAGACAGTGAACCCGAAGGCAAAATGGCGATGTTAGCGTTGTCAAGAATGGCACCACTCTCTTCTAAAGATAGGGAAGTGCCGCGAAAAGAATGGTAGGCAATGGAAAGGGCTTTGCTGCGAATGTCGATGTAGTCCTCACCCACGACCATTGTTTTTAACTTGCCTGCGCGATCTTTCAAATCATCTCGTAGCTGGTCTGCAAATTCTGCATCGCCTCCTGCAGCAATATTCAGCCAATTTTGAGCATTTTGATCTGCAGTATTAGTGAAGCGTTTGAGGTATTGTAACTCAACTTTTTGCAGGTTTTGAATACTCAGTCCTGCTGTTTGGAATACCAGCGTCACACAGAGTTCTGAATCAGGTAAGCCAAAAGTTTCAAACCCTTTGAGTTTTCTGCTTCCCGCTGCTTGCGCCAATTCTGCATTCACACTACAGTCAATAAACTGTTTACCTTGATACGTATTCCCGTTGGTTAGTTGAATCCCAGATATTTTCTGCCCTTCTTTAAAGACAGACTCAATTTCAACGTTGTCAAGAATATCTGCATTCACCGCTGACAGCATCGTTCGCAGTGCTGCACTCGCTTTGTTGGGGTCAAGGGCAATCAACTGCACTCCTGCCTTTTGCAAAAATTCCTTGTAAATAGCAGGTGGATCGCCAAAAGTATCTAAATTATTAGCTTGACGAATTGGCAGAGGTATGGAGGAGCGATCTAGGTAGGACAAACCCCCCCTAACTAAATGACCACCAATGCCTAATTGAGAGTTGCCTTTGAACAACAGCAAGGTCTTTGGGAATGCATTTGTCCGGCGCTTATATTCCCGTGCTGCACTCACTAGAGCCAAAACACCAGGAACTTCATCGCCAAAAACAATGATGTCATAAGTGCGAGACCCATTTGGGACAGCCATACTGATTTTCTCCTAGATTTTTATTCTCCTAGAGAAAACTACAGCACTAATAGTAGTAATTACGGATAATTTTGAGTAAATTCATGAAATTCTTATAATATTCTCTGGTTATTGCGTATTTTTACGTATTTTTTACCATTTTTTGAGGCGAGAGAGCCGAACCAACCGAAGCATTTGACCAAGCCCGTAACGGGAGCGGCGACAGGGAACAGAAATAACGATTACGCGCGATATGAGCCTCGTTATTCCACAATCATTCAGAGTCTGTAGAGTAAAAAGGAGAATTCATGCTTGTACTAGCTTCTCGAGTGACATCACCATCAAAAAGCTTCACTGTCAGATTTCCATTGACCTGTTTGGCAAATGGAATCAATAGGTTATCAATATAACTTTGGGCATTTTCTACAGAATCAAATTCGTAAAAACCACCAACAGTATTAGTATTTAAACCACTTAACCAAGTTTTAGATTTCAATCCCGAAAATTTTTTCATTTCTACATTAATGGGTTCCCAATCAATTTTGCTGAAAGGAATAGAGACTTGATATTCGGCATATACAAATACTTTGCTAACTGACATCTTTAACCTCAGATTGAATTTCTCTCCAATTATTTTCTCTTATAAAAGATGATTTTTATGTATATAAAAATTAAGAATTGACAAAAATCTAATTTGGTAAGGAAAGCCTTTCTTGGCTGGGAAAATAGATATAATACCAGTTACATTAACCTGAAAGAACTCAGGACTTAGAATGAAATGTTCGACAGCTTATGACCAACCACCCAGAACAACTCGCATCAACAAAATACAGTTTGGCACTGCATACCACCACTCCTGAATTGGGTTTGGCTATCAGTAACTTTGCAGGCAACACACGCTCTAAAGTTTGGTATTTAGAGCGTGAACTATCAAGCCACTTACATCAATATTTAATAGAATTTATCCAACCACAGACTTGGTCAGATTTGGCATTTATTGCTGTAGCAAAAGGACCTGGTGGTTTTACTGGTACTCGGATTGGGATGGTTACTGCTCGTACTTTAGGGCAACAGCTAGATATTCCTGTATTCGCAATTTCTACATTAGCTGCAGTGGCGTGGTCAGTATCTACCTCTGTAGAAGGAGACAACATTGCCGTACAAATGCCAGCACAAAGAGGTCAAGTTTTTACTGCTATTTATCAACCTACATTAAATAAGCCTGGACTCAGTGTTTTGTTTCCAGATACAGTCTTGACACCAGAAGCATGGCAAGAAAAATTAGCGAAGTGGAATACAAGTTATCAGTTAGTTGAAGCAAAATCTGGGTTAGCTGCAACAGTAACGAGTGTATCAGAGCTAGCATATCTGGAGTGGCAAAATCGAAAGCGTCCCAATTGGTCAGAGGCTTTACCGTTTTATGGTCAACATCCAGTAGTGACGTGATGCAATAAGTAGGTTTCTTGTGTATTACTCTTCCTGGGATCACTTTTATTATTAACTTTTGTTAATCAAGCAACAGCAGAAAATAGCAGCCTTCAAACTCGCCATTTCCACCTAAATCACCTACTTGCTTACTTCCTAACTCTTTCTCGACTGCTATGAGATATGTGAGTAAGGGATAACAGAATTGTTGACATTTTATAGCATTATCCGGTAACCTTTTCAGAAGGTCTTGAGTACAACCATCAATTCTTTATAGGAAAATATCTTTCTTATAAATTGATGTTGCCCATTCTTATTTGAATTTATAAAACTCTCCTTTAGCAGCCACTATATCTATCTGCATTGATCAGCGATGTTTTAACTCGCTTGAGAGTACAAATTTGAAGCTTTCCCTGGTTAGTGTTCAGCTACATAAGAGCAGTGTGCAATAAGTAGCTAGAACTCTGCAGTCATTTAAGCTAATCTCAATTCATATTGGGAGTAGGGAGATGGTTATTGGTTTAGATGTACTTTGCAATTTTGACGGCTAAATACTGTAGAACGTCAAAAGACGTACATCACCACCTGTAAGAGTTAAATATATCTGAATCTCTAGAAATAAACAGCTAGAAAAATACTCAAAAGATAGATATGAATCTATTGGAGGAGCTTGATTGCTAATGCGTACAAATGAACTACTAACTGCAGTAATTCAACAACCGTCAGTTCAACAAGAACAAGGCTTTAACTATGCTGCTTTAGAAACTGAAACCCGAATTCTTGTACAACAACATACTAACGAGATTAAAACTTTAATCCGTCGTCATGCACAAGACATTCTTGACATTGGTCAAAAGCTAATTGAGGTTAAACAGCAGCTAGGACATGGAAACTTTATAAATTGGTTAAAGTTTGAGTTCAATTGGAGCATATCAACTGCAACTAGATTCATGCGGGTGCAAGAAGAGTTCAAATTCGTCAATTTGACGAATTTACAAATTGCACCTTCAGCGCTTTACCTCTTGGCAGCTTCATCTACTCCCCAGCAAGCAAGGACAGAAGCTCTAGAACGAGCTAATCTTGGAGAAATCATTACTCACTCAACAGCGCAGGCAATTGTTCATCGTTACAAGAACATATCCAAGCTAGAGGAGCAAGAATTAGCTAATTTGTCTGTTGTTCAGCCACTTAAAGAACAAACAAGCGCGCTGGTGTCTTCTCAAATCAGCAGTCGCGAGCACGAAATACTCTCAACGGCTGATAGTCCTGAGCATTCACCTAATAACGAATCAGATGTAGAGATACAATCGCTATTTGAAGTTGGTGAACATCTGTGCATTACAGACTGTAGACCGCAAAATCACACATGGTTTGGAAAAGTAGCTGAAGTCAAAAAATCGACTGCTTCTGACATTGAAGTTGTGATTACAATCTCATTGCAACCTAATTATTAATTAGTACTTTGTGATTTGTGTTTATACAAAATTTTTGTATGATATTAGTTTTTTTTAAGCTTTGAATTTCATGTATGATATTTTTTTATCGGATTTTTATAATAATTTTTCCAAATTGTTTTTAATAACTAGAATAGAAACCAGAAAATAAATTCTCTTGCATTTTATATAGAGGATTTTGCATGTTTATGGAAGAAAACGTTGTCAAATTTCAACATCAACTCTAATAAATTTAGAATATGTCACTAAATATGGATTTGCCACAGCCTCTAGTAAGTGTTATCATCCCCACTTACAATCGACCAAATTATCTTAAAGAGGCGATCGCAAGTGCTGTGCAACAAACCTATGAGAATATAGAAATTATTGTATCTGATGACTGCAGTCCGGAAAGTCCCCAAAGAATCGTTGAATCTTTTGGTGATCCTCGCATTCGATTTCAACGCAATCCGAGAAATTTAGGAATATCTCTGAATATTATTGGTGCATTTCAACAAGCACGTGGAAAATATATTGCTAGTCTCAATGATGATGATATCTGGAATGAAGATTTTTTAGACAAGCTTGTTGGATACCTTGAAACTTATCCAGATTTAGTTCTTGCTTTTAGCGATCACCATATTATGGACTCCAATGGCCAAATTAATTATGAAGCTACTCACGAGAATACCCAGCGTTGGCAGCGAGACAAACTAAAAGAAGGCATATATCAACCGTTTTATGAAATAGGGCTAATTCATCAGGCTGTGGCTTGTGCAGTAGCTACTGTGATTCGGAAAGATGCGATTGAATGGAATCTATTTTCTCCCCAAATGGGACCTTTTTGGGATTTGTACTTAACCTACCTTGCTTGTCGCAATGGTGGAGGAGCATATTACTGTCCGCAAAGGCTAAGTACATACCGCGTACATTCACAATCTGAAAGTATGATTAGTGGTAAGATAAACGCCACAGCAAAGATTCGAGCCAGTAAAGCTGGCATTTTCTGTTATCGCCAATTTATGGAAGATGCACATTTACAAGAGTATAAAAGCTATTTTCGGGAGAAATGGTTAGAAGCACATACAAGTTTATCCATTGGCTTATTGCGGATTGAAGAGAAACAACAAGCACGTTCCTACCTTTTACAGGTTTTGAAACAACAATTGCAACAACAAAAGTTTAATCTTCGAACCATTGCCGCACTTGCACTCACATTCGCTCCAAAATTCTAAAAACCTAATCACGAAATTCCTCCTAGTACAAATCCTCCCTCCTCGTCCCCCTTCCCTTGTCCCTCTT
>Ga0209062_1006276_pt1 | contig 10963 bp, 7 predicted proteins | sample Coa_R2_2_FD_187158 | JGI IMG/M metagenome (GOLD analysis project Ga0209062, IMG submission 187158) | Surface soil microbial communities from Centralia Pennsylvania, which are recovering from an underground coalmine fire - Coalmine... | ecosystem: Environmental > Terrestrial > Soil > Unclassified ...
GTGTATTGCGCCAGTAACCAGTATTAACCCAAACTGTATTTAAATGTTATGTATGCAGCAAAAGCCGCATTTTTGTGCGATCGCCTACATTTGTGATGACTCGGAGCGCAAAATGGACAAAGTCGAGCTTATAAGCCGTTGATAAACTTGTAATCTCCAGTTATTACAGTAATTCCTCATTCTCTTGAAATTCAAAGAATTTTCATTGCTTACCTGTAAATCACAAAACCTCACTAACAAGAGTGAGGTAACCGACAAATAGGTAAATAACACCCTTATGTGGTTATAAGTAAAACCTCACTAAATTTGTGAGGTTATGGGTGCTCAGGTAAATAGCACCCTTTAGGCGTCTACTGAGTAGCCATAAACAGTATACTATGATGTTTATAAATTCTGAGGATTTTTATAGCTTGTCTATGGATGTGTGGGGTATGCACAAACTACAGTTGATTGTCCCCAGTTAATTAAATCTTCACAACTTTTTGTGGTCATTTAATTTGGAATTTTCATTCCTCATATTTTAGTCATTTAATTTGGTACGCCCTCAGTCTGCAAGCCTATTGGATAACAATTTCCTCAAATCCTTTCCCATCGTCATTTTCAGCTTTTTCTCCTCCGGTCAGTTAATTCTGGATCGGTGTCAGTTAATTTGGTACTCGACAGGTGGCATCGGTAAAAAGACAACAAGTTACCAAATTCATATCCTCATATCTTGCACCTGAAAAATGTGATGTAATTTAATTACTCAGTACTAAACTACAACCCTTGATTTGGCGATAAAAGATCATAAAATTCAGGTATCTTTATTATGCATTTTTTGGCATCATCTGGGTTTATACGGAGAGGTGCAAGATCTGAGCCTCTAACGGGCGCGGCGATCGCTCCCGTGAAATATGAAAGAAACACATTTTACTCAAATCTCTAGAAGCCTTGCTATATAAGGATTTCAAAATGTGTCTCTTAGGAGTTAAACCATGTACAAAAGCAGGCTGGTTAATAATTTGACGACAACGTTGAATTAAAACTTCCTCAACCTCATCAAGACTATGGAAACTGCGATTAGCAATCGGTTCATTCGTAAGAGTCCACAAACGCTCTGCGGGTTGTAATTCAAAGAGAGTGAGAAGGTAAAAACTCCAAATGTAGACCTTGTGGAATTTTGACTTTGGGGCTGGAGTGCCAGCCTGCTTTGTCAACAACCAAAACAACCTGTTTTTTCTCGCCAATGCCAAAGTGTTGTGCAAAATCGGCAAGTACCTGATTGAATAATTGAATATTTACGTAGGGCAGTATCCACCAATATGTTTGACCGGAGTGTGGATGGACAAAATCATAAAGCCACAACCATTTAAAACGCCAGTTGACATTTGCACAAGGTTGTGTGCATTCATCAACCCAAATCCGTCGAATCACTGGTTTCAACCCGACCCGATGTTCATCTTGCGCCCATACTTCTACGTCGGATTCAGAATTTTGTGCTTGTATTTGTTCGACTTTGGTCTGGAGATTTTTTTTTCCACTGTGCCTGTTCTTCCTGGCTCGATTCTGTATGTTCTGGGCGGGGAATTCTCAACCGAAAACGCATTTGTTTAAGGTATTCCCAACCTCGTTGACGGCTGACTGGACGACCAATTAAATCAGCAATCCAGTCCGCTACCTTTCTACCATTCCATTGCCCCCCTTCTGCTGGAGGCTCTTGTAACGCCTGCCATAGTAATGCTTGCTGTACATCGTCTAGAAGTGGTTTGCTACTTCCTTGATTGAGGACGCGTTGGTCTCCTAAAGTTTCCACTCCGATGCGGTTATAACCCCACACCAACTCCTAAATCCAACTCCGGCTATAGCCTGTTGCTGCTGCCACATCTCGTGTTTTCATCCCCTTCGCTAACAGCCAAATTATCTGATAATGCGTCCGCAATACTGGTTCTTTACAGGCGCGATAACTTATCTCTAACTCTTCCAAACTCAGATGTGTTTCAATTTTTAGGACTTTTGACATTACGACCGCACCCATTCATGCTCTTCTATCTATATTATGTGTAATTTACCGGACATGATATGATAAGGCTTTTCAAGGTGGTGAAAACATTACAACTCCTCATAAAAAGAAACCGAAACGAGAATTAATTCAACAGCAAAAAGATGAAAATAAGGTTTTGTCTAGTAATCGGATATTTATTGAGCATTTAATTCGACTACTTAAAATATTTCGGGTTGCTTCACAAAGATTTCGACTAAAACTTGACACTTACGAGCAGATTATTTTAACAGTTTTTGGGGTAGTTAGGCTGAGAATCGGTAGTTTAGTTCTACCAACTTAGCTATTAACATTAATCATAAATTCTATTAAATTAGGAGTTTACTTTTATGCCTCTAAACTATTACTAATTATATCCAACTCTTATAACTCCGTTTTTACGAAGATATCAAAGTTTTGCTCCAAAGCTTTGAACAGTCTGGCTTTGGAGTTTTCGGACAAGTCTTATGTACATCGCTCGCCAGCACTTCGGTGTATAGACTACCTGCATATATCCGTGACATATGACAAAAGCGTCAAATTGATAGGGGAGCCAGTGCGGTCTTGGGGTCTCCCCAAGTGGAGTAACTGGCGTGGCTGATACTTGGATACCTCTTCCGGTCGATTCGCTCCTTGCGTGCTTACCATCGCTACATGTAGCATGGTAGCGACAATTGGCAATGCCTCGCTCGTATCCGGGTTAGACTGCCCTGCAGGCTATTATTGCTCTACTGAATGACTACCTCTTTGCCTTAGCCTTAACTGGAAGCTATACATTTTCATAGCAAGGCTCGTGAAAATTTTTTTATTGGGACTACCCTCTGCCTTTCCTCGATAAGTTAATTCATTGAGCCAAGAATTCCACAGCTTTAAGTCGTCAGAGTGTCAAAGATACCTCGTATCACAATTTTCATTAGCCTGATATCTGTCATCAGGATGATTATTAGTTCAAGTTTGATTTTATACTTTTAGACAAAATTTACACGCGTATCAACAATATAAGAGATTGATAAAGATCAAGAATTGTCTATCATGTAATTAGATGCAGTCAAATATCAATTTATTATGACATTTATTTAAAAAAAACTAAAAAATTTGTATTTAAAGCTACATTAGCATAAATATACTTAATAGCTTCTCGTAAGAAGTTACTCATAACTTAGCTGTAGCAGTTTTCATCACCACATATAGCCCACGTAAGTCGATTTAAGGCTATTTAGGAAAAAGCAAATGTTTTGCACTCGACTTTTATGTTGCAAATTTTCACAATGCCAATAAGCGATGGTGCTAGAGTCTACCTAATTATTTTTCATACAATATGTGCTTTTTTTGATTTGTATATTTTTTCTTAATTCAACTCAAGATATCAAAATAATTACGTATGTACAAACTTTAAAAAAAATTCAACAATTATTGCAGAGATTGAATCTTATCCAAAAAAACTAATGTCAAACATCAAACAGTGGCAGGAAATGTACTAAGGGAGATCGAAAAAATAAAATGTCCAACCGTACTCGAAAGATCGGTGTACAGACACACTAATAATGTATTTGCCAAGCGCATTATCCTCAACTCAGCCTGGAACGCTCCTGCACGGTTGGACATTTTATTACACCTTAAGTGCCTAAACATAGTTACAGGTAATTCCATCATTATGGAAAAAAACACGACTTTTGCCTGAAAGTTTTACATAGCAAGATTTCCATTTTATCTCTGATAAGAGTGATTAAAGTTGTTCATGAGCAATTTCCCTGTGAGAACTGGCGCTTTGCGCAATCGCCCCTTATGGATATAAAGAAACCTTGCGATTTGTTAGGAGCAGATACACTGGCGGCGCTTGCCACCCACTATGTACGAATGAAAGAAACACTTCGTCCAAAAAATTTAGTACTAATAAGGGTTTTAGCTCGTGTTTCTTCAGAAAGTTAGGGAGATCTAAAAAATAAAATGCCCCATCTTATTATCATGAATAATCTAGGAGAACAAAATGCATTCTTTGTCACAAACTACAAAAGTAAAGCTCAATGATTCTCAAAATAGCTTGAATAAAACGGAGATATTAAATTACGTGCAGAGTCTTTATGGGGACATTCCTATTTCCCCATGTCCGTTTACACAGGCAGAACTGAACGAACTTGATAGCCACAATGAATTGCTCGTCTACCTTCCTGCGAAACTCTCAATGAGTGATCTCTGCATTCAGTTCGGGATTAGGGCAAATGTCAACTTTGAGAATGAAACCATGATTAGAAATACTATGGTAAACGAAAATCAGTGGTTCATTACATCTGCTGAGAAAACTCCAGAACTAATGTATCAAACTGCAGTATCCGCAAAGCGGATCTACGAAGATGAAGGTCTGCATGGAATGGACTTTAGACGTTATCTCGCATTTGCCGCTAGCTTTAAATACAAGTTTGGCCAGTTTCCCGACCAAACCTACTGGACATTTCTTTTGTCTGGAAGTTACGACCGAAGTGGGATATCAATCATTGGATTTGATTCGCAAAATGTTTTGAATCATCACGGCTGGATGAAAAACTTCAAGGCAAAGTTCCTGGGGTCGAGGTACGTGGTTATCGCTCCAAGAGTCGAGATTGTCCCCACAACAGAGGAACTGCCAAGGGCACGTCGAGGAAGACGAGGTACTCAGGGTAAAGAGGCAGATATGGAATAGTTTGAAGTGATTAATATTGGAATTGTATCCTGTGTTTAAACAAACATTAGAACCTGTGGTGAAGTATGACTTACTCAGCCCCGAGTTTTATGCTGCACCTAATGCGACTTTGCATCAAATGCGGGCGGAAGATCCAGTCTATTGGCACCCTCAACTTGAATCGTGGATTCTAACTCGTTACAATGATATTCACAGTGTTATTCGCGATGCCCGTTTTTCTGTGGATCGAGGTGGGCAAATCGGAAAAGGTGGGTCTCCTCGAGTCAGTGACAAGCTCAATTTTTGCAATCGCTACTTTGCTCAGTGGATGGTCTTCTGCGATCCGCCGAGACATACGCGACTCCGCACCTTAGCTGCTAAGGCGTTCACTCCTCAATTGGTAGATAGCTTACATTCAAACATTAAGCGCTTTGCTAACGAACTGCTCAACGCTGTTCAAGATATCGGGCGCATGGAGGTCATTCGTGACTTTGCTGTTCCCCTGCCCGCCCTTGTTACGGCTGGGATGCTGGGCATTCCCAAGGAGCACATAGATGATCTCAAATGTTGGAGTACCAATATATTCATGCTATTTGGAGCAGGTTTCGCTACGGACTCTGTTGTCGAAGCAACTTACCACAGCTTAGTCGAGTGCATCAAATACTTTGATGAGCTGATTGTGCAGCACCGCTCGAGCCCCAGTGGCGACCTGATCGACCAATTGCTCGCCACCGGGGATCAGGAAAGCATCTTGAGTGAGGAAGAACTTACGGCAATGTGCATCACGCTAATGGTGGGCGCATATGAAACTACAACCTACTTGATTAGCAATGGGCTTCTGGCGTTATTTCGACACCCCGATCAACTACAGAGGCTTCGGGAGAACCCATTGTTAATCGACAGTGCTGTAGAAGAATTCTTTCGATATAGCGGTCCTGCTTTTAGCGTAGTTCGTCGAGCAATTGAGGATATACAAATCGGCGGCAAGTGCGTTCAAGCCGATCAGAAAATATATTGCATATTACACGCTGCCAATCTTGATCCAGCTCGGTTTCCAGATCCAGATCAACTAGACATTGGTCGCAAGGATAATCGCCATCTTGGGTTAGGACAAGGTATTCACTTCTGCCTTGGTGCAATGCTTACACGTCTCGAGGCAAAAGTTGCTATCAACGCCATCGTCCAGCGCTTTAGAGATTTGCGCTTAGATACTGATGAACTGACCTGGATGCCAAACCTAGCAATACGAGGTCTTTACTCACTGCCTGTTATATTCGAGGCTTGACATCCTCCCCCGCCTAGAAGGTTACTGTGTTCCCTCTATACTCCGAGGCATGGTATCCGCAACGAGAACTACAGAATTTTCTCGTTCACATATGCTTGTGTCATCGTATCAATCACATTCGATGACTAGGGGTGACGGAGCTTAAATGAGGGTTCACTTTCTTTCGTTTACCATACCAGCCTTCCTCTTACCTCCTTTTTGCCTGTGATTGGTTACTTAGGTTTGGCTTTCCCTCTAGCTCTGAGACAATGGAGTTACCTCTATTGCCCCTTCAGGTGAGGACGAGCTTTGGATACTAGCTCACATTGAACTATTCATCCAATCACTTTTTCTGAGCGACTTCGTGTCGCACCCTATGTGCCCCACGGTACGGAGTCCAATCTCAAGAATATTCCTTGCAGCGTTATGGTCATTTGAGCCAGTTTTAGCGTAGCGCTGACTGAGCCTTAGGTATTTGTGGTATTTCATAAGTAGACGTGTAGGCTCAGTCAAAAACTGGCTTCGGGGAGTCCTGAGGGGCGGGAGCCCCTCGTGCAATGTGGGTTAAGTAACCAGTTGTTCACAAATAATTCGGTTGAACAATTAGCCTCTCTTGGGAGTATAATTGCATTATCAACTACATGCGATCGCCACTGATGATGTTTTTTAAAAGCAGTATAGTGGCTGTAACAAAAAAAATTTAAAATTTGAAGAATTCATCAAAGTCATATAGCAAAAGGCTTTTGAGAAATTGTTCAATCGCTTTATTCTAGATTTTGGGCTCTAAATCAAGCTCTTGAATAGATATTCCCTAAATTGTTCAACCGTTATTTTTTTTGAGTTTACAAATTTTCAAGCATTCCAGGAATCGAAATTGTTCAAACGAATTATTTACCTACACCAGTATGGAATCACGTTTTTAATTATGTAGTAACGACTGATAGCCAACGATATTGTTTGTTGTTTTTTTTAAATATTTATTTTTTAATTTAATAACTTTTGTGTCCTTTACAAAAATAGGTGTTGTCCTTGAAGAGGACAACACCTATTTTTGTAAAAAACCATACTTTTTTTATAAAGGACTGCTAAGCACTTTATTATGGGTTACAAGTATCATTTGAACAAAAAACTAGGTTTAATATTATTACATTAATAATACAAAGCCATTTCAATACTGAAACCCTTGTTTTCTTGTTAAGCAACTACCTGGTAACTTGAAACATCAGTTACTACATGTCACTATACCCAAAAGTTTTCAGGGACTGGAAGCATAACCAAGTATTTTAGTGTCTGAAACCCTTATACTTGCGTTGATTGATTCTCAGCAATTCCTAACATAAGAAGCATAACTTGGTTCTTGGCAACTTTTGGTAATCTAGGTTGGGAGAAGGCAGATGGCAGACGGCAGAAGGGAAGAAAGAAGGAAAAATTCCCACAATTGAGGCAGGGTAAAGATTATAGAACATCTGCATCACAAGAAAGCCGCATGCGATTGCCCTTTAGGGCACTGGGCTAAAGCAAGGGTCGCCCGTCTTGGTCACAAGTCCCACGCTCGGATAACAAAACGTTTTAAAACCTTCTGCCGTCTGCCGTCTTCCTTAAAACGAGTTTCCGTGTTGATCACCAAAATCTAACAAGAACCCATAATGTTGCCAAAGTCAATAGGAAGCATAAGCACGTTAAAACGGCAATATTATCCTTCCACCGACAGATAAGACTTTTAAGCTTAACCCGGTTTTCTGTTCCGATGATACTTGTACCCCATTCACGGGTGTGTAGAGACATAGCGTTATTACGTCTCTACAAAGATCTAACTACATAAATGTTTACAAACATAATTCATGACTAAATTCAGCAACAGCCTAAATCCAATTTCCTTCCCTTTGATCACTCGTGAGAGTTTAAAATAATGTTGCTTTTGTCAATTAGAAATAATGCTGAAAATTGAGTAAAAATCAAGGTATCAAACAAAGCTTTGTATTGATGTTTCAGGAAAAAAATAAATGTTCAACACAAAGACGAGGCGATCACTAGCCCGAAAGTAAGGTTTTCTTTCACGGTTTTTGGCATAATTTTCATCCTATAGGCAGATTGACACATGCATCATGACTTTAATCTGTCACAAATGCCCTTTGATACACCCCGCGTTGAAAAGTAAATGAGCCATTCAGATTTTGGGATATTTCTGCATTGCTCGTGATAAGGGCATGATTGCATTTGACTGAAATTCTGGTTCAAATACAACTATACCAAGTTCCGCACCCATCAAGCCATAGTACCTGATGGGACGACCATCACACAGCCCGACACTACAAGCCCACTCGTACCACTGCATCTGCTCTTGTGTCAGTTCATAGGGATCGCGTGATGGTCGTTTTTCGTCACTGTCTTTGATCCAGCCTTGCTCCAGACAGGCTCGGAAATAAGCGGTTCTATTATGAACTTTTCCTTTTTTTTCTTGCTTATCAACGTATGAGATTGCCTTAGTGAACTTATGGCTGTATTTTTCCCATAGCTCGCTTGCAATCTCATAACTTAGATGAATATCAATATCTTTAAGATACTTCCACTCCTTTTGGGGAATGCCTGTATTTTCAACTTCCGTAATATCAGTTTCGGCTTCAACTTCGTCAGTAATTGCACTGTCAGATGAATAGACACTGGAAATAGGAAGCACAGGAGAAACTTGATACAACTCTTTCCCCTGTGCCTCTTTGCTTCTCTGCTCTTCTGCCTGTTGTTGCTGTGATAGTAACTGCACCAACCACTTGTGTCCATCGAGCAACTTCTGGTTGATAGCAAACAGTGTTTCGAGAATCAGCTTCGGAACTTTGGAAAATGCGATCGCTCGCTCCACCACTGCTTGAGCTGTCAGGCCCTCAGTCTCAATTTGGTTTTGAATCTCTACTCCAACCGCTTGGTTGTAGATTGGTGGGATTTGGCAGTAGCGCGTTGCATCCGGATTATTCCGCCATATAGATACAGATATAGATTTCTTTGGCGATTGTTCCTCCCACTGTTTTTGTGAAATATCTTCACATGGAGTGGAATTAGTGTTTTGAAGTTGAGGAATTTGGGGATTGAAAGAACCGTTTACATATAAGGTAGACGCTTCAGGAGCAGGGGGAAAAAATGCAAAATTACTTTGTTTAGTAAAAGAAAACTTTTCAGTTTCTGCCCTAAATCCACCAAGCAGATCATCTACCCCATTTATTTGGGTTTCACCCAATTCTAATTCTTGTGTTGATAGTTCCAAATGGGATGAAAACTGAGCCAAGCTCACACTCGGCTTAAGAGGCTCCTCTTGATAGTTCTGAAGTTGAATAACATTTACGTCCTTGTTGTCAACAGATTGCTGCTCTGTTGAAGCATTGTCACCCGTCCTAGGCAAGGATGGGTGTGCTTGCATTTTTTGTCTTCTGCGACTAGGCAACCGATTCTCTAGCGGGACAGGTTCTTGCCATTGAGATTGTGGAGCGAGCGAATATTCATCCGTCTCCCCTGGTCTTTTATTTCTAACTAAAAGCTGATAAATTTCTGTGAGCGTATGCAGTGCTTTGAGAGTGACATTGCGACCCAGGCGACAAGCTTTGGCAATTCTTGGTACTGATTCCCAGCACTTTCCTCCCTTACCTGCTCTCCTAACAATGTGACAATAGATTCGAAATTCTATTGCTGATAAGCCGTAATCGTCCAACCAAACCGGGATAAATGGTATTGATTTTGAATTTTCTTGGGACGCTAAAAAATTTTCTTCCAGATCAGCTGACTTAACTGCCGCAGTCATGTTATGATAACTCCAGTTGGTTGAAATAAATATTTGGTAAACACCTCGGACAGACACTCGCCAAAGTAAATGCCGAGGTGTTTTGCCATTTTGCCAAATTATACCATAAATCTAAGATCAAGCAGAAAAACGCGGATTTTGCCATTTTGATATTTTACCTAACCGAAACGATAGTAATTGAATCGCGTCAATGCCACCCTTCATCACGGTAGGGTGGCTTTTTGCATACTTGCCGCATTATCCGAGATTTTCACAATTGAAAAATAGTATGTTAATACATTGCTTGAAACTTAATCACCCGCCACCCTCACGATCCTTCAGGGTGGCTTTTGCATGTTCTCGACTTTTGGAGTTAGGAACTAGCGCTTCTGCCCTTGGAGGGGATGTAATACCAAAGTATAGCTGGACGTAAAAAATCCACCAAGTCTGAGGCAATTCCCAATGAATTGGGAAGCCTACACTCCCCTGACGGGTGAGTGTAGGTAGTTCACTACCCAGAATTTTTACGATTAAGAGATAGATGAAAACCGACTGTAGAACGGTTAAAATTGTAATTCTCCTCCACCCTACAACTAATCCTAAGGTGACTCTTTATTGTTAATGCGAATGCGATCGCCTGTCCAATTAATTAAGCAATTGATTAATAATTGATTGGCTTATTGACTGCAACAGTAAGGAGAGGGAATCGCCCAACCATCTATACAATCCATGACTGACATGAGTTGCACAAGAGCGGATCGTCTTGGGCAACGGGCGCGACTGACAAGAGGAAAATCACTCCTTCTATACCACTATCAGTTTTTTGACAATTTGTATCAAATCTCGAGCGCGAGTTCAAAGAGTCAACCATAATAAATTTGTCAAGGAACAAGGAAGCTTAAGGTATGAACGCAAAGGAGTTTCCATCTGGCTTCAAAGATACTTTAGAATTTACTCTGGTAGAGGCATTGTTTGGGGTCACGAGCCATTACCTTTCAAGAAACATGAGCTAAAACCCTGATTAATTCTAGATTTTTTTGGACGAAGTGTTTCTTTCATTCGTAGCGGGTGGCGATTGCGCTCTGCGCAGTGCCGGAGGCAATCGCCGCCAGTGGGGGTGCTTCTAAGAAACACATTAGACTTGTCCGGAAACCCCAAAGCCAGTCTGTTCAAAGCTTTGGGGTAAAACTTTGATATTTGCGTAAAAACGTAATCATCAGGATTTGAGATAGTTACTGTTAGTTTAGAGTCATAAAAATT
>Ga0209062_1006277_pt1 | contig 10962 bp, 6 predicted proteins | sample Coa_R2_2_FD_187158 | JGI IMG/M metagenome (GOLD analysis project Ga0209062, IMG submission 187158) | Surface soil microbial communities from Centralia Pennsylvania, which are recovering from an underground coalmine fire - Coalmine... | ecosystem: Environmental > Terrestrial > Soil > Unclassified ...
GATGAGCGGCACGGCCATGTCGTACGGATCGTTATAGTCCGGCCACCAGTCGTAGGCCATCAGGTTGGGACGCTTGCTGGCCGGCTCGGTGCCAAAATAGATGGCACTGTGCGTGGCATCGTCGACCCCCTGCGGTTTGAGCGTGATGCCGATCTGGGACAGTTGGGCCTGCAGAAGCAGGCCGGCCACTCTCTGCGGCTCGTTGCCGCTTTCAAACAGGTAGGTGAGGGTGGTGCCGGGCTTGACGCCGGCCTTGGCGAGCAGCTCGCGGGCCTTGTTCAGGTCCGTGTGGTAGTGGAACATGTGGGGGTCATAGCCGTACAAGGTGCTGGCCAGCGGCCCGTAGGCCCGCCGGGCAAAGCCGTGGAAGGCGGCCGTGAGCATGGCGTCGTACGGGAAGGCGTACGACAACGCCTGTCTCGCCAGCGGGCTGGCCAGCGGCCCGTACTGGGTCATGGCGATGAAGTCGATGGCCGTCCCGTACGGCGCGATGACCTTGACCGCGGGGTTCGAGCGCAGGGCCAGATCGTCCAGGGGTGTCAGGCCAAAGGTGATGTCCGCCTGGCCGCGCTCCAACAAGTCGCGGCGTGTCGCCGGCTCTGGTACGGTGCGCAGGTAGGCCGTGCTGAAGTGCCGGCCGCTCCAGCCGCGCCAGTAATCCACGAAGCGCGTCAGGACGACCTGCTGCCCGTGCTGCCAGCTCTGCAGCATGTACGGCCCGGTACCGGCGTCGTGGTCGGTGGCCCAGTTGTGCGCCCAGGGATCGCTCTTGGTCGCGTGTTTCTTGATGGCCACGGAGTCTTCGATCAACCCGCCGTTCTTCGAGGCGATCGCCCGCAGGAAGGTGTACTGCGGACGCCCCAGGTCGAATTCGACGGTATAGGGGTCGAGCACCTTGATCTGCTTGAGGGGATTGCTGAAGTAGCGGGCAAACAGGTAGGCCATGCCCTGGCCCGCCAGGACGGAGCGGGCGATGGTGTAGCGCACGTCGTCGGCGGTCATACAGCAGCGGCCGGTATGAAACCGCACGCCGTGCCGCAGGTGGAAGGTCCAGACGGAATCGTCGGCGTTGGACTGCCAGGAGGTGGCGAGCAACGGCACGAAGTGATTGACGTCCGCGCCATTGAACTCGACCAGGGTCTCGTAGATGTTGCGCGATACGGCGATGTTGGGGGCGGCCACGGCCAGCGAGGCGGGGTCGATGTCGGTTGCCTGGCGTGCCTCCACTAACGTCACGGTGCCCGAGTCGACGAAGGATGCCGCGGCGCTCTGTTGTCTGGCCGCGGCTTGCGGGGCGAAAGCGCCCAGGACGGCGGCGAGTACGCCACAGGCGATAGCCCGGCGCGCTCCCGCACGGCTGAGAGGGGTCAAACGGCCTTGACGATGGGATGACATGTTGAACCTCCTAACGATATACCGTTAGCTTACTCTGCCATCCGCCGCTTATTGAAACCGACGGGAGACGCTGCTCCTATGTGCCACGTGCGGCATACTGAGGTTAGATGCGTGTGGCCTGCGCGATGGTACAACACCTCGGCGATCTGGATTGGGAGGCAAACGCTGCGTGGTCGGCATTGCACCTGAGCATGACCTTGCCCTCTTTGCGGCGTTCATAGCCCTACCCGTTGCCTGGTGTGTCCTGCGCGTGCTGTCCGCGCTCCAGCCCCGCTGGGCCTGCTGCTTCCTCGAGAGATATGCGGCCGCGAGCCACGTGACGCGCCTTTGTGCCGCGTTGCTGCTAGTGACGGGGGCTATCCATCTCGCTCTGATCCCGGCTCATCTGCAGGCGGAGCCCGGCAGGGCCGTCCTCTTCGCCGCCGATGGCGTGTTGTTCATGGCTTTCGCGTTGCTGTCCGTCGTCGTCCGCCGGTGGAGGCCGTGGGCCGCCGCGCTGCTCGTCGCGACCATCCTCGCCTATCTGCGTGATGTGCACTTGGGGCTCGAAGCTGTCGACCAGGTGGGTCTCATCACCAAGGTGATCGAGATCACGGCCCTCGGCCTCATCTTGCTCCCATCGCCTGCATCGCACTCCGGTCGCCGCCGGGGGCGATGGCTCATCACCGCGCTTGTCGTTCTTAGCATGACCATGGTCACCGAGTTGAGCACCTGGATGGTGCGGAGCGCCCAGGGTATGGAGCGCCGCATGCCGGGGATGGACGCCATGGCCGGCATGTACATGCAGCCGGTGCCGGAGTCGATCACGCCGCGGCAAAGCGCCGCCGCCGTGCAACTGGCCGAGGCGACCAAGGCCGGCATCGCGCGCTATGCCAACGTGGCGGTGGCGATTGCGGACGGCTATCGCCCGGCGACTCCCCTGGGCGCTCCCACCATCCACTACGCCAACGCCGTCCAGATGCGCCGGGGGCGCCTGCTGGACCCGCGCCATCCCGACGAGCTTGTCTACGCGACCACGCGGCACGGACTTGTCTTGCTCGGGGCGATGTATATGACACACGGCCTAGCCCAACCGGGTCCGGACATCGGCGGCGCGCTGACCGACTGGCACATGCATACCAACCTCTGCTTCGTGCTGGGGAAATGGGCCATCGACGGCTTCGTCACGCCGTTTGGGCAGTGTCCCGTCCTATCGATCAACGTGACGACCCCGGCGATGTTGCATGTCTGGACCTTCGACAACCCTCGCGGCCCCTATGGCGAGCTCGATCCGGCCGATCTCGCGCGCGTCAGGAATCGACGATGATGGGAGGGTCAGTGCAGCGGGGCGCGGCCAGGGCGCAGGAAGACGCGACCATCGCCGCGCTCCTACTCATCGTGCAGGCCAGCCTCAACCTGGTCAGCGGGCTCGGCACGCTGGCCTATGCCGCCTACGGCTCCGCGGTTTCCCTCCGCGTCGGGCTCCTCACGGTGCTGGTCGCCGCGGCAGGCTTCGTGGCGGCCGGCGGCGTGGTGGGGTGCAGGCGCTGGGCGCGGCGCCTCGCCCTCGCCCTGCAATGGCTGGTGATCCTCGACGGCCTGGTGACGTTGCTCCCGCATCCGGGTATCGGCATCAGCCTCATCGCGCTGCTCACCAATCTCGTCATGCCCCTGGCCATCATCAGGCTTCTCCGGCGCCGGCGCCGCATCGCTCTCCCCTGAATAGGCGACAAGAGGTCGCCGCTCGGGCTATTCGCATCTCAGCCGGACGTTCGCCGCGAGGCCTGATTGGCGGCCTCCACGTCGGAGCCAACGCAAGGAGAGAGACCTTTGGGTGATACTGTAAGCAAGGGAGGTCACGCCATGGATGCCGGTGAGTGTATTCGGAGCCTGCGAGCCGTGCGGACGTTTCGTCCTGAACCTTTGAGCCGAGATGCCATCCTGCATATCCTGGAGGCCGGTCGCTGGAGCGGATGCGCTAAGAACGTCCAGTTGTGGCAGTTGAGTTATCCATGCACGTCATAGGCACGGCCGGCCATATCGATCACGGCAAGAGCACGCTGGTCTACAGGCTCACCGGCATCGACCCCGACCGCCTGGCTGAAGAGAAACGGCGGGGCATGACGATCGAGTTGGGCTTTGCCTGGCTGCGTCTGCCGTCGGGACGTGAGGCCTCGATCATCGACGTGCCCGGCCACGAGCGCTTCATACGCCACATGCTGGCCGGCGTCGGCGGCATCGACGTGGCCTTGCTGGTGGTGGCCTCCGACGAAGGGGTCATGCCGCAGACCCGCGAGCACCTGGATATCCTGGACCTGCTGGGCGTGTCCTGCGGCGTGGTGGCCCTGACCAAATGCGATCTCGTCGATGCCGATTGGCTGGATCTGGTGCGCGACGACGTGCGCCTGGCCCTCCTCGGCACCACGCTGGAGAGCGCCCCGCTCATCGCTTGCTCGGCCATCACCGGCGCCGGACTCGACGAGCTGCTTGCCGCGCTCGATAGCGCCCTGGACGCGGCGCGGCCGCATCCTGATCGCGGGCGCCCCCATCTCCCCATCGACCGCGTGTTCACGCTGGCCGGCTTCGGCACGGTGGTCACGGGCACGCTGCTCGACGGGGCGCTCTCCGTCGGCCAGGAGGTAGAGATCGCGCCGCGCGGCCTGCGCGCCCGCATCCGCGGCCTGCAATCGCACAAGACGAAGATCGAACGGGCCGAGCCGGGCCGTCGGGTGGCGGTGAACCTCGCCGGCATCTCCTTCGACGAGTTGCAGCGCGGCGATGTGCTGGCTCTGCCCGGCGCTCTCTCGCCGACCGTGCGCCTCGACGCCCACCTGCGCACCGTCGGCAATCTGGATGCTCCCCTGACCCACAATATGCCGGTGACCGTTCACCTCGGCTCGGCCGAAGTCGCCGCGCGCCTCAGCCTGCTCGACAAGCAGGAGCTGGAATCCGACCAGCAGGGCTGGGTTCAATTGCGGTTGGCCGAGCCGATCGCCGCCGCGCACGGCGACCGCTTCATCGTGCGGCGCCCGTCGCCGAGCGCCACGCTGGCCGGCGGCGTGGTGGTCGACGACCATCCCCTGCGTCACCGCCGCTTCGTCCCGCGCGTCCTGCGCCATCTGGAAATCGCCGCGGCCGGGACGCCCGAAGATCGCGTGCTCGATGCCCTGGGCGGCGCCAACTTCCTGACCCTGGACGAGGTGGCCGGTCGCGCCAATCTGACCTCCGCCGATGCCACCGCCATGCTGGATCATCTGGTAGCCGCGGGGCGCGCCGTTCGCGCCGGCGCCTTCTACTGTGGGATGGCTTACTGGCGCGACATGGCCCGCCAGATCGGTGAGACGCTGTCGGCATTCCACCTGCGCCAGCCGCTGCGCAGAGGGTTGCCCTCGGAGGAGTTGCGAGTTCGCCTGAAGCTGGCGCCTGAGGTCTGGGCCGCGGTCGCCCCAATCATGGAAGCGGAAGGGATAGTGCGCCTGCTGAACGATCTGGTCGCCCTGCCGGACCATGAGCCGCGCTTCACACCGCAACAGGAGCGCGTCGCGGCCGCCATCCGCGAAAGCCTGGCCTCCCAGCCGTATGCCCCTCCCTCCGTCGAAGCGCTGCCGGGCGTCGAGAGCGCCATTCTCGATGCCTTGGCCGACCGCGGCGAGATCGTCGGCATCGCGCCCGGCGTCTACCTGGGGCGTGCCGCCTACGACGAGATGGTCGCGGCATCGCTGCAATCCATCGACGCGCGGGGATCGGTGACCGTGGCCATGCTACGTGACCGCTTTCAGACCAGCCGCAAGTATGCCCTGGCCCTGCTCGAGCATCTGGACGACCAGCGCATTACGCGGCGCGTCGGCGATGCGCGCGTGCGCGGCAGCCGTTCCCTCAGTCGCACCTAACGGTCATACCCTGTTCCAGTACTCCTTTCCGGCCTGTACTGGTACCCGTCGTGGCCCGAATGGGTGGTTGTGGTCGCCACCCCGTTTGGCGTAGAATGCGGGTGCCAGCGAAACCATCGGCCCGTATCGCAGCCCAAACCAGCGTTTCTACATATTTGATAGGAGTCCCACGTGCGCAAGTCAGCCCTAGCGCTCGTGACCACATCGGCCTTGGCGTGTGCCTGCCTCGCGCAATCCAACGGCCCTGTTGTCACAGCCCAGCCCCACCTGGTAGCCTCGACACAAACCAGCGTTGGCGGTACCTATCTCAAGGGCATCGCCTGCCCCAGCGGCACTGCCTGTTTCGCCGTCGGCGACAACGGGACGATCCTGGCTTCAACGGATGGGGGGGCCACCTGGACGCCGCAGAACAGCGGCATCGCTACCACTATCTATAGCATCGCCTGTCCCACCACCGCGATCTGCTATGCTGCCGGCCTCGGCGGCACCGTGCTGGCCACCACCAATGGCGGGGCCACCTGGTCGCGGCAGGCGAGCACCACCACCCAGACGCTCTACGGCATCTCGTGCCCCAGCAGTAGCGTCTGCTTCGCGGCAGGGACAACCGGTGTCGTACTCGCCACCAACAACGGCGGCGCCGCCTGGACGGTGCAGGCGACGGGAACCCAACACTATCTCTATGCCATCACCTGCCCCAGCACCACCACCTGTGTCGCCGTGGGGGCGTACGGCACGATCCTGGCGACCGGCAATGGCGGCGCTACGTGGAGCACGCAGTCCAGTGGCACCAGCGTCTCGCTGCGCGGCATTGCCTGCACCACCACCCAGTCCTGCACCGCCGAAGGAGACGGCGGCACGATCCTGACGACCAGCAATGGCGGCGCCGCCTGGACGGCACATAGCAGCACAACGAGCAACAACCTGCAAGGGATCGCCTGCTCCGGCGGTACCAACTGCGTCGCCGTCGGCGACGCGGGGACCACGGTCGCCACGACCAACGGCGGCACCTCGTGGTCCGCGGGAAGCAGCGGGACGAGCAGCAACCTGCGCGACGCGGCCTGCCTGACTGCCACGCAATGTCTGGCCGTCGGCGACAATGGCAGTATCGCCGGCATCGCCGTCTCCACGACCTCATCCGGCGGGACGGTGGGGGACTACCCGCGGATCGCGAACATCGACGGCCTGACCGCCCCCGGCCAGGTCCCCACCTTCGCCCGCTACGGCCTCGTCGTCAGCCCCCGCTCCTTCGCCCCCTATCTCTCCGCCTTCCGCGCCCAGGACCCCGCCGCCCATGTCCTGGCCTACGTCAATTCGTCGTCCGTCGATCTCCCCGGCTTCGACGGCTTCAGCATCTCCCCGGGCTGGTGGCTCACCCTGGCCGGCACCACGCTCACCGCCCCCCTCGACGCCGCCGCCACCACCGTCCACGTCGCCGACGCCTCCCGCATCGCCGCCACCCTGGCCACCAACCCCGATGTGCTGGTCGATGGGGAGAGCCTGCACGTCACGGCGGTCGATACGGGGAACGATGTGCTCACCGTGCAGCGGGGCTACCTCTCGGCGGCGGCCCCCCACGCCGCGGGCGCCCGGATCGCCCCCCACGCCACCAAGTGGGCCCACTCCTGGATGCTCAACGTCACCCCCTACTGCCCCCCCGACCCCCAGAGCGGCCTCACCTGGGCGCAGTACCTGGCCCGGCAGGCCCCCGCCCTGCTGGCGGCGGGGCCGTGGGACGGCCTCTTCCTCGACGACGCCTCCACCTCCTTCTCCGCGCTCTCCGACGGCCAGCTCGACGCCAACAACGACAACCTGCCCGACGGGGGCGACGGCCCCTCGGGCACCGGCTGGCGCGACGGGGAGGCGGCGCTCTTCGGCCTGCTGCGCGCGGCGCTGGGCAGCCGCGCCCTGCTGATGGCCAACGGGGGCAGCTACCCGCCGTCCACCGACGGGCGGCTGTACGAGCACTTCCCCTTCTACGACGCCAGCTGGGCCAGCGACCTGAGCCAGTACCTGCAGATCGCGGGGCCGGGGGCGCGCCCGCCCGGCGGGCAGGTGGTGAGCACCATCAACCCGGACACCAGCAGCAGCGGGGGGGCGGTGAGCTACCCCACGCTGCGCTTCGACCTGGCCACCGCGCTCTTGGGCGACGGCTACTTCGCCTACGACGGGGGCCCGCACGACCACGGGCGCACCTGGTGGTTCGACGAGTACGACGCCGGCGCGGGCAGCAGCCTGGCCGCGGCGGTGGATAGTAGCCAGAGCAGCGTCCTGCTGGCCCCGGGCACCGGTAGCCGCTTCAGGGTGGGCGACGTGCTGCGGGTGCCCGACTCCAGCGGCCCGTACGACGACGAGCAGATGGTGGTGCAGAGCATCAGCGGGGACACCCTGACGGTCCAGCGGGGGGCCAACGGCACCGTGCCCAGCCCGCACGCCCGGGGGAGCAAGGTGGCCACCGCCGCCCAGTTGGCGGCGGGCCAGGGCTGGCTGGGCCAGCCCCTGGGCCCGGCCACCACCATCGCCGGCGCCGGCGGCCCCGACCAGGTGCAGGATGGCGACTTCGAGGCCGGGGCCGGCCCCTGGGCGCTGGGCGTGACCAGCCCCGCCAGCGCCACCTGGTCGCTCGACCGCACCACCGCCGCCAGCGGCACCACCTCGGCCAAGGTGGTGGTCAGCGCGGGCGTGGCCGCCGCGGGCTGGGACGTCAACCTGGGGCAGCAGGGGGCCAGCGTGGCGGGGGGGCAGAGCTACACGCTCAGCTTCTGGGCCAAGAGCAGCGCGGGCCAGGCGGTGCTGGCCTCGGTGCACCTGGGGGCGGCGCCCTGGACCGCGGTGGCCAAGCAGTGGTTCACCACCACCACCGGCTGGCAGCAGTACCGCCTGACCTTCACCCCCGCCGCCAGCGCGAGCAACCTGGTGCTGCAGCTCGACGTGGGCCAGAGCGCGGGGACGGTGTGGCTGGACGCGGTGTCCTTCGCGCCGGGGGACCCGAATGTGTGGCGGCGGGACTTCGCGCACGGGACGGTGCTGCTCAACGGGACGAACGCGGCGCAGACGGTGGTGCTGGGGCCGGGGTACCGGCGCATCGCGGGGACGCAGGACCCGGCGACGAACAGCGGGGCGGCGGCCAGCAGCGTCACCATCCCTTCCCAGGACGCCCTCCTCCTCGTCCGCTCCCCCTGAGACGTTTCTCGTGGCTCACCCCGTGGTGGGCAATCCAACTGCGCTCCAATGGCTATACCATACTCTGAAGGGAGCGTATAGAATATTGTGTCCACGCCGGGATTCGGAGGAAGTAGAGTATGCGGCCAGACGGGCGAGCAAGGCGACATGGGAGTACGGCATTCGTCAGGTCGGTGCGATATTGGGCAGGTGTTATCGGGCCTGTGATGGCCGCGCTGCTCTGTACCACGCCGTCGTTTGCCGAGGCACCGGCGCCCTACGACTGGCCGCAGTTCAATGGCGGTCCCAGGCATAGCGGCAACAACACGCTGGAACACCTCATATCCGCGCGCAATGTGAGCAAGCTGACCTTGCTGTTTAAGGTCGATGTGCCGTCTACTATCGACGGTGCGGTGACCGCCCTATCCCGCGTCAAGACACTGACGGGGACGGTAGATCTGCTCCTTGCCACCACCAAAGCCGGACACTTGCTGGCTCTCGACGCCCACTCCGGCGCCACGATCTGGACGCGGCAGGTAGGGCCGGGGTCGTGTCGCTTCTTCGAGCAGCCCCTGTCGTGCTTCACCAACTCCTCGCCGGCCATCGACCCCAACCGGCAGTTCGTCTACAGTTACGGGCTTGATGGCCGCGTCCACAAATACCGCGTAGACGACGGCAGCGAGGTTGTCGGCGGGGGATGGCCGGAGGTGACGACCCTGCGGCTGACCAACGAGAAAGCATCGTCGGCTTTGAGCGTGGCCCGAACCATGAGCGGCGACCGCTATCTGTACGTCGTGCATGCGGGCACCGGGCCGGATATCGGCGTCTATCAGGGACACCTCACCACGATTAACCTGGCCACCGGCGCACAGCACGTCTTCAACACCATGTGCAGCAACCATAGCGACGTGCACTTCACAGGTCCCCTCGGCCCTGCAACATGTCCGCAGAACTATGGCGGTATCTGGGGACGTTCCGGCGTCATCTACGACCGTGATACCGATCGTATCTACATGGCGGTCGGCAACGGGACGTTTGACCCGGTTAACCATGAATGGGGTGACTCGGTCCTGGCCCTCAACCCCGACGGCACCGGCCGTGCCAACGGCGACCCGCTGGACAGTTATACGCCGCGGAACCACGCCGAGCTGCTGAAGTTCGACTTCGATCTGGGCAGCAGTTCGCCGGTTGTCCTGCCGGTACCGCCACGCAGTCGCATCAAACACCTGGCTCTGCAGACCGGCAAGGATGGCAAGCTGCGCCTGATCGACCTGACAAATATGAGCGGGCAGGGCGGCCCCGGCCACACGGGTGGGGAGGTTAGCCCGATCATCGATGTTCCACAGGGTGGGCCGGTCTTCAGCGTGCCGGCCACCTGGCTCAATCCGGCGGACGGCAGCACATGGGTATACGTGGCCAATTACAGCGGCATTGCCGGCCTGCGGCTCCTGTTCAACGCCCACGGCACGCCGTACCTGCACCCTGTCTGGACGCGGCAGGACGGCGGCAGCTCGCCCCTCGTCGCCAACGGTGTGGTCTACGAGGCCGGGGACAATCGTCTGCAGGCGCTCGACCCCTTGACCGGGAAGCGGCTCTGGCAGGATACACGTATCCACAATATCCATTGGTCCAGCCCCGTGGTGGCAAACGGCATTCTGTACATCAGCGATTGGCAGGAGAACCACTTTAGCCGCTTGCTGGCCTACGCGCTGCCGGGAGTCGCAGCAGGTAGCCGGCCCTGATCTCACGGCGTTTTCCAGGTCCCATCCTCCAGGGGCAACGTCAGGCGTTTGGCCAGGCGGGCGGCGATGCACCCGGCGCGCCTGGCTTGCGCCGGCGTCAGCGGACCTTCCGACTCCAACAGACAACGCCGCTGTACCGCGGCATGGCCGATCGCGCACTCGCCGGCGGCGCCGAGCGCGATCCCCAGTTCAAGCGGCGATGCCGCGGCCGCCAGACCGGCCAGTTCCCCGGTGCTGCCGCCTCGCGACGGCAGCAAGCGGGCCGGCACGCCGTCCTCTTCCAGCCCCCACAGCACCTCGTCTATCAACCCGGGCGGACAGGCCTCGGCCGCAATGATGGCCACATACGGGGCGTCTTCGTTCATGCGCGGCCCAGACCCTCGGCATGGGCCAGGATCAGCCCGGTTGCCACGGCGTTGCGCGGGCCCTGGCTCGCCCGTATGTTGCCCGAGCCTGCCACGATGCCCAGTTCGGCCAGGCGGCGGGTGAGCATGGTGGGGATCTCGAAGTCCAGCGCGCATCCGCCCACCAGCACCACGGCGCTGAACTCTCGCAGGTCACCATAGCTGGATATGGAGCGGAGGGCGCGCAGGGTATTGTAGACCAGCACCTTTGCTTTGAACTCCTGACGGCTGGATCGAACCCTGTCCAGGTGCAGATGTGCCGGCAGACCTGTTAGCTCTCCTCCACCGTCCTCCGCCAGCAATACGACCCGGCCGAAGAGATGCGCCGGCACCGGTTCGGGCAGGAAGCGCACCGTCCCATCCTCCAGGCGCAGACGAAACAGATCCTCTACC
>Ga0209062_1006278_pt1 | contig 10960 bp, 8 predicted proteins | sample Coa_R2_2_FD_187158 | JGI IMG/M metagenome (GOLD analysis project Ga0209062, IMG submission 187158) | Surface soil microbial communities from Centralia Pennsylvania, which are recovering from an underground coalmine fire - Coalmine... | ecosystem: Environmental > Terrestrial > Soil > Unclassified ...
CAACGGGTCTTGCTCAAGGATGATCACATCGGCCAGCTTGCCTGCTTCGACTGTTCCCAACTGGTCCTGCTTCCGGATCAACTCCGCGGGCCACTTAGTGGAACCCTGGATGATCTGCATGGGGGTAAGCCCCCCTTCAGCCATAATTTGCATCTCCTGCTGCAAGTCGAGTCCGGGCGGCTTGGAGGTGTTGGTATGGCCCGATACGATGATGTGACCGCCAGCATCGGCGAACATCTTGTGGAATCGCAGGGCATTCTGGTACCCCTTGATTCGCCGCTCTCGCACTTCTCCCATGTCAATTCTGGTGAAACGGGCGAACACGGCTTGAATGGCGTCCTCAGGATAATAGGCCAGAAGATTCTCATCACTGAACATTTGGTGGGCTTCGGCTTCGAATCGGGTCCAGTCTTTCGGGTACCCTGGAAAGTTGATACTGAAGGTAGGGACCAGCGCGACTTTGTGCGCGACGAGGACGGCTATTAAATCCTTGGCCTTGGCCTCATCCATTTCGGCGTAACGATCAATCTCATTTCGGTCATCGGCGCGAGCCTGCCACTTCGAAGGGTCCTTTGTTATAGACAGGCCGATGCCTGCGGAATGCGGCAGACTGGCCGAACCCAGTAGCGCCGCATCTTTCGGAAACAGCACTGGCCCGTAGGCCCGAGTGAACACGGGCTTGCCAGCCTTGGCGGCTTCGTCGAAAACGGCGTGGATAATGTCCATGGAGAGGCCGCCGTCTTCCAAGATGACGAAATCCGCTCCCGCAGCGATCCACAGCTTGACGAGATTTCTGGCTTCCTCAGGGGTTGTGGGAACTCGCGAGGAAGTCATCGGGCCCTCTAAGCCCGTCTGGCCTGCGTTGTACTCAGAGCTGAGCCTCGATATCGCCGTAAAGACCCTTGGGCCCAGGAACTTTCCATGCAAGATGGCGTCCCGATACGGCACCACCATTTCTCCGCTGAAGCCAACGTCTATATTGGACGTAATGCCGTGATTGATAAACGCCTCACCGAAAAACCAATCATTGTCGGCTTCAGAGTCAAAGAGACCGGGGAGAACGAATTTTCCATCGGCCTTGATCACCCGTGCGTTGGCGGGATAGGTTTCTTGCCCCCTACGCGATACGCTGCTGATTTTGTTACCCTGGATAATCACGACGGCGTCCCGTATGGGCGTGCCCCCATTGCCGTCAATGAGGGTGCCACCTTCAATCACCAGCGATGCCGGCTGCTGGGCCAGTGCAGTTGGGAGGTCGTGACAAACCCCGAAGAGCAGAACAAAAAAAAGGCCCAGGACGTTGTAGCCGAATTTTTGTCTCACGTCTTTCCTCGACACTCGCGCGTGTGGTGCTTGTGGCGCTCGCTGATTTTACGGCATACGGTCTGGATTACTTGTCTGGGGCTTCGGGAACAGCATCGTGAAGCAACTGGTTATATATGGCCTGCTGTGAAACTGAGCAAATCATCTCGCGAATATCGAAGTCCGGTGAATTCAACCCAAGACGGAATTTGTTGAGCGGCACCCAAGGTTTCGTATACATCTTCGGGTCAGTAATTGTCACCGTGAGCTCCATATTCAATTCGTCCACGCGGTGGTAGATCTCTTCCACAGAAAGTTCGTCGCTGTGTGGTCGCCCGGGATTATCAATCCACGTGCTGTCATCAAGCCCGACCGTCGTGACCACCAGTGTCGTAGGGTCCACCCACTTGCCAACCGAGTATCCGAACCACCGAGCCTCATTGATTTGCTTGGGCAGTTCCCGCCCGTCCGTCCAGATGTTGCGCCATGTCCTGGTGTTTTGATAGAGGATCAGCACTTGGTCCTTGGTTTGAACAATCTGCAACGCCCTTAGGTTGAAAAGATCTATGCGCGGGAACCCAATCGGATCACAACTGTTAAATGGATCATTGCTCTCAGCAATGGGAACTCGTCTGGCTCCCTCGCCCGGCTTATGCGACTTGTACGTCTCCTCCCCCAAAGGGGTAAAAGGTAAAACATGCTTCCCGTCTTCTGGCATGTCTTTCGGGCCACTTCCAAAGACTCCATCTCGGTACCTTGGGACCGGCTCCCAAATTCCGGACAGGTCATGGATGGGAGCGGGCCCCGGCTTCTTACCTGCGGCCTCTAGAGATACTTGCGGCCGGTCCCAACCGTCGAGATGTATATTCTTGTTTTGGCCCGCAGCAGGGTCTGGCGCCTGCTGCGCGTACCCTGTTTGAGCACGCATTGCAGGTGAAACCGTCAGCGCGGCAAGTACAATCGTTGCGACAACAACACGCTTTAGCATTTTCGCAATCCTTCCCACCTGGATCCCGTCTCGATGTCGCCAGCCATCAACCCGCTGCCACGCCGCCATCATTGCCTAGCGCACCTCTGCATTCATCACATAACCGTTGGCGAGTATGACCCTGCTGATACGCCCGATGGGCGCGTGCTTGGATGTCGCACCCATGACAACCGTAACCACATCTCCAGGCTTGAATGTCTTCGCGTTGAAGCCAAAGTTGACCAGGGTGGACGGGGCCTGGTTCTCGCAAATCCAATGTACGATGTTACCGTTGTCATCCTTAACGTCGATCTTCAGAAAAGTGTGGGGATTGATCCAAAGCCACGCCGTTACGGTGCCCTTTATGGTGACCTCCTTGCCGTCGTACGACGCGTTTCCGTGATGCGCGAACAACGGTATTGAAACCGCTAACAATCCAACCGCCATGAATTGGATTGCTTTTACGGGATTTCGCATAGCATGCCTCCCAACGATTCCCCGGCACCCCTCGCGCTGCCTTCGGGCTTATAGCACAGTTTTTCGGCTCTAACACACATTTGCGCCCCTAGCACTAGGCAACGCAAACGACAGGTTGGGGCGCAGCCTCTGGCATCAGCGCGTGCAGCGTGTTGAGGGCGGTGATTCGAATGTAGTGCGCATGCTTTCGGGTATTCTTGAAGCGCGCATTCAAACCCAGGTCTACTCTTAGTCTGAGGTGCAAGGGATTATGAATTTTCGCAACCGCTATCTCGTAGTCGCTGTCCGAACGTTGCTGGGCCTGATCATGCTCGCAAGCGGCATAAGCGGACTGCTGATGGGCAACTCAACAAAAGGTGTTCCCGCCCAGATGGTCTCCTTCACCCAAGTGTTCTGGGCCTCAGGCATTTTCCAGATGGTCAAAGTTACAGAGATTGTCGCCGGCTTCATGCTGCTGGTTGGGATCCTCCCGGCATTAGCAACGTTGTTTCTTGCACCGGATGTTGTTGGCATTGTTGTAGTCAATTCTCGGTTGATGCCTTCATTCTTATGGATTGGCGCAATCGTGTTTGTGCTGACCGCTTATTTGGGATACGCGTACTGGGATAAGTACAAGCCAATCTTTAATCGCAATTGATGAGAAGTGATAAATAGAACAGAGCGGGAAGTTGCGAATTGTTTATCCGAGTTACCGAGAAGCCCTGCTTATCAAGACTTGGGCAGGCCGGGAAACTTGCAACCGAATTTATTGACTATTGCGAGCTGCCCGTGATATGACCCTGCGCAATTACCGGGCATCGTGAGCAGTTGGTCGGGGTAAGTGAGCACATACTCGATCTCTGCGAGCTGTGTAGCCAAGCTATCAAAGGGACAATCCTTCGACGGTCGTTGCCGCAAAGGGAGCTGCTCAAGAGGCTCTTCAGTTCCTAGGGGTGACTTCCGCGGTTGAAACGTCGCATGGGGGGGCGGTATGTGGATAAAAGTACACCTATCGAGTGGGAGACTAACCGCGCGATCGCTGCGCGCAGTGGCTGCAGTTGGAATAATTTTCGCGATTACCATTGCCGGTTACGGCCAAGGCAGCAGTACAGGGCGGATCCTGGGAGCCGTCACGGATCAGACGGGCGGCGTCGTTGCCGGTGCCACCGTCACAGTGACAGACACACAACGCGGCACCTCGCGAACGCTCACCACCGATGATGCCGGAGAATACAACGCTCCGGAATTGATTCCAGGCGCCTATACGGTTAAGGCAGAGTTCAAAGGTTTTAAAGCGACCGAGCGGCAAAATATCGGTGTGGAAGTCGGCAAAGAGTATCGCGTCGATCTTACGTTACAGCCCGGCGAACAGACTGAAAAAGTCACGGTAACCGAAGCTCTTCCCCTGGTCGAAACCAGCAGCGCCGTTTTGGGAGGTACGATCAGCAATCAACTGATCGGCGATTTGCCGGTACAAGGACGAAACTTTCAGAAACTGCTGGAATTGCGTCCCGGCGTGTATCTGAGCCCCGGCAGCGGCAAGTGGAGCCAGAGTTCCAATGGCATGCGTCACGAACACAACGTCTATATTCTGAACGGCATTGACACGATCGAAGGATTTTCATCGCAGAGCGTGTTGAATGCTTCTCCGGTTTTTGGTGACGCGACTTCTATTCTGCCGATCGAAGCGATTCAGGAGTTCAACACCGAACAGGTCCCCAAAGCCGAGTATGGCTGGAAGCCAGGAACGATCGTCAATGTCGGTCTGAAATCGGGAACGAATTCTCTGCATGGCACGGCGTATGCATTCGGGCGCGATGACGCTTTAGACGCGAAAAACCCGTTTATACAGGCTGGGACTGCTAAACAGACGACCGCAATCGAGGATTTCGGCGGGACAGTCGGTGGGCCCATCAAGAAGGACAAAGTCTTCTTTCTGCTCGGGTACGAAGGGCAACGCAACACCATAGGCGCCCCCTCATCGACGCTGACACTGCCGACTCGATTCAATCTGCTGGGTACGGGAACTTCAGCGGCGACGGCAAACGCCCAGAGCGTGCTGAACGCCTGCAATGCGCTTGCCGCTGCCACGGCGCCGAGGGACCTCAGTCTGGCCATCGCAGGCCTGACATACAATGCAGCCGCTCCATTGGGGTCCAGGTGCGCCGCAGACCCAAGTAATCTCGGTGTCTTTCAAGACGGCACGAGCATAACGGAATCGATCGCTCCAGTTGGCACTGCCAACCTCCATAATGGCCTCGCCAAGATCGATTACCATGTGAACGACAAACACACACTGAGCGGCGAATACTTCGTCGGCGACTACGAAGGATTGGGGCCGCAGAATAATGCCGCCGCGCAGCCCTACTGGGACACCTTTACGCATGCCAAATCGATGGTCGCTGGGTTCCACTGGACTTGGTTGGTCTCGTCCACCATGGTCAATGAAGCGCGCCTTGGTTTCAATCGCGAGAATCAGCAGAGCTATCCCGGCGATTGCAGCGCCGTTGGCCAGCCCAGTTACAGCTATCTGGCAAACTTCAATAGCAACTCGACACCCATGACAGGCGTCGGATTGCCGGCGAATTGCGGATTCCCTGCAATCACGATCACGGGGTTCTCCACGACTGGGTGCTGCAATACTTTTCCCAAAATTCAGGGACCGGACCGAACAATTCAGTTTATCGACGGGTTCTCCTATATCCACGGCCGGCACTCATTCAAATACGGATTCGAAATGCGCCACCTTACCTACAACGGTGGCACGTATAACGGAACGCGAGGAGCTTTTACGTTCAGTGCGGCCGGCGGCTTGACTGCACTGCAAAACTTCCTGGTCGGGACACCCTCGACGACAACGCCGCCGTCAGAATTGGTGGGCGATCCGGCTCGCACACTTACCGACTGGGGCTATGCGGCTTATGCCCAAGATGACTGGCGGCTGACCGATCGGCTCACCTTGAACTTGGGACTCCGATACGAAACTGTGACGCCTCCGATGGACGCGCACAACTTGCTGGCTAACTTCGATCCAAATTTGGGGCTGGTGCAAATTGGAAGCGGGATCAGTTCGCTTTGGAAGCGCCCGAATGATTTTTCTCCTCGCCTTGGCTTTGCCTGGGATATTACGGGCAATGCGAAATGGGTGCTTCGCGGCGGCGCCAGTCTGATTTATGTGCTGGAGGGATTCAACGTGTTTGTTTCGCAGCAAGCCGCCGGAGCTTCGCTGGGTGTAAATGCGGTGCCCACGGGAGCGCTGCTCAATGGCGCGCCGAATCCCAACGGCGGAAATATCACTACAGGCTCCGTTCAGTTCACATCCGGCGTCAATTGGACAATCGCTGGACCGGTGCTGCCCAGCGGCGCGATCCGTTGCGATTCGCCCCTGAACGCTGCTCCCACTAACAAGCCTTGCTCAATCACGGTAGTCGATCCCAATTTGAAGCGGCCTTATGCTCCGGCCTGGAACCTCAGCCTGCAGCACGCGTTCAGCAACGATATATCGCTGCAAGTTGCGTACGTAGGTACGCATGCCACGGACTTAATCGGACTGAACGACATCAATGCTGCGGCGCTAGGCTCGGGCTGGGCCACATTCGCTGGTGGAACCTGCACACCCAGCATTTCAGCCATTAGTGTGCCTTGCGAAAATATCAGCCGTCCATTTTTCAGCAAATTCCCATACCTCTCCAGCATCGTTCGCATTTCCAACCAGGACGACAGCAATTACAACGGATTGCAGGTCACGCTCACCCAGCGGCCCTGGCACGGTCTTTCCTATCTGGTTGGATATACCTGGGCACATGCATTGGATGAAGCCAGCGGAGACTGGAATGGCTCTGCCCTTCCTGCGAACCTTTACAACGTGCGGGCCGACTACGGCAATAGCCTTGATGATGTGCGGCACCGCGCGACGATATCGCTGACCTACGCGCTGCCGGAGAAGAAGGGCTTTGCCCAGATGCTGCAGGGGTGGAAAATCAATTCTGTCGCGAATATCCAGTCGGCGCTACCCTGGTTCGTTAACGATACGACAAACGACATCAGCGGTGTCGGCGGCAAACAGGATCGCTGGGACTTCTTTGGAAATCCGGCAACGTTCAGTGGGCTGGGATTTGCCTCGGCCCCATTCTTTGCCGGGGCCTCAAATGCGGCTTGCGTCGCACAGGCCGCCGCGCTCGATGCAGGCAATACCCCTTTGCATCCCGGCTTTACCTACTCTGCCGCCCTCGCCAAATTTGGCTGCTATGACGCCGGCGGTTCGATCATGCTTCCGCCAGCTTTAGGGACGTACGGGACCATGCCGCGCGGGCTATTCCGCGGGACAGGGCTGAAGTTGCTGGATATGTCGCTGACCAAAGACATCCGGTTCACGGAACGCTTCGATGGCCAGTTCCGCTTCGAAGTCTTCAACATTCTCAACATGACTCAATATTCCTACGCAGCTTCGAACACGACGAACCCGGCGCAGACAAGCACGTTTGGTTCTGCGCGTGTGACGCCCGACGTGCAAATCTCGAACCCTGAGGTGGGGAGCGGGGCGGCGCGATCGATCCAACTCGGGTTTAAGCTGACGTTCTAAGTCTCCATTGGCTGGATCGACAGAAAAAAGGGCCGGATTTAAACTCCGGCCCTATGCTTTTCGCCATCAACTTGGTTCGAGCCGCTTTCCCATCCGGCTTTCCTCTCGCGGCATTCTGCGCGCCTCCGGTTAGCGCCAGCCGAGCTCCGGGGCGACATATTTCAGGACGCTTTCGATCACGTGTGCGTTGTAGTCCACTCCGAGCGTGTTCGGGATTGTCATCAGCAGCGTATCTGCCGCGGCGATCGCCTCGTCCGCGGCGAGTTGCTTGACCAGTACATCGGGTTCACCGACATAGGAACGGCCAAACACGGCGCGCGTGTTCGCGTCGATGAAGCCGATCTGATCGCGATCGTGTTTCTCCTGCCCGAAATACGCGAAGTCTCGGTCGTCCACCAGTGGAAAGATGCTTCGGCTGACCGACACGCGCGCAGTGCGGGTGTGTCCGGCCTTTTTCCAGACGTCGCGAAACGCCTCGATCTGTTTGCGCTGTTGGATGTGCAGCGGTTCTCCGCTCTCATCGTCCTTGAGCGTCGAGCTCTGAAGATTCATGCCCAGTTTCGCGGCCCAACGTGCTGTGGCGTTCGAGCCAGAGCCCCACCAGATGCGATCGTGCAAGCCTGCCGAATACGGCTCGAGGCGCAGCAGCCCGGGCGGATTCGGAAACATGGGCCTTGGGTTGGGTTCGGCAAAGCCGTCCCCCTTCAGCAGAATGAGGAATTCCTCAGCTTTGCGGCGTCCCATGTCCGCGTCGCTCTCGCCTTTCGCCGGCGTGTAGCCGAAGTAACGCCAACCGTCGATCACTTGTTCCGGCGAGCCGCGACTGATGCCCAGCTGCAATCGGCCGCCTGAGATCAGATCGGCAGCCCCAGCGTCTTCGGCCATATAGTGCGGGTTTTCATACCGCATGTCGATCACGGCCGTGCCGATCTCGATTGTCCGCGTGCGTGCCCCAACGGCGGCAAGCAGCGGGAACGGTGAACCGAGCTGGCGCGCGAAGTGGTGAACGCGAAAAAACGCGCCGTCAGCACCCAGATTTTCCGCGGCAACAGCAATATCGACAGATTGGAGCAAGGCGTCGGCGGCCGAGCGTACCTGCGAGCCTGGGGATTTGGTCCAATGGCCGAAAGACAGAAATCCGATTTTTTTCGACATGTATTGGTCCCCTCGCTACGCACGCCCGGCAGAATAGGTCGCGTACGACGACGTAACTGCGTGTAGTTGCACGCCCCACGCGCAAATCCGACCCGTGAAGACGATTGTCTTGCGTGTTCCGCAGGAGTACCATTCGCCACCAAAACGCCCGCCAGAGGTTTGGGCGATAATCAGGCTTATTGCCGGGTCCAAAGGAGGGAAGATGCGAACCACTGGTTCAATTTTTGCGCTCCTCATTGTGGCGATCGTTCCAGTTCGGCTCCTGGCGCAGGGCAACCAGGACAAACCTTTTCCGCCGCACAAAGTGATCGGAAACATTTATTTCGTCGGGACCGACACGCATTCATCTTTTCTCGTTACCACTCCGGCGGGACACATCCTCATCGATAGCACTTATGAAAGCAATGTGCCGTGGATTAAGCAATCGGTGGAAAAACTTGGGTTCAAATTCACCGACATCAAGATCCTGTTGACGAGCCATGCCCACGTCGACCACTGCGAAGGGGATGCCCTGGTCAAGCAGATGACCGGCGCCACCGTCATGATCATGGATCGTGATGTTCCCGCCACCGAAAAAATTCAGCCCGAAGGCAAGCCGCATCCGATCGACCGGGTTCTGCATCACCTTGATCGCGTCACCCTGGGCGGAGTCGTCTTGACCGCGCACCTCACGCCCGGGCATACCGAAGGCAACACCACGTGGACGATGAAAACCACCGAAGACGGCAAAACTTACGATGTGGTCATCCCCGGCGCCATTTATCCTAACGGTATGACGCCCGTGGTGGGAAATAAAGCATATCCCTACATCGCGGAAGATTCGCTCTTCATGTACAAATACCTCCGCATCCTTCCCTGTGACGTGATGCTGGGCTCCCACACGCCCTTCTATCACATGCAGCAGAAGTACGCGAAAATCGGCAAAGGCCCCAATCCCTTCATCGCGGGAGAGCAGGGCTGCCTCGCCGATATCAATGGCTGGGAGCAGGCCTTCAAAAAGCGCCTCGCCGCGGACCAGGCAAAAACTTCCGCCGCTGTGGAGCGTTGACTGCTGCGCTCCTTTACATTTCAATAACCGCCCCGTTTTGCATCGGCATCTCGGCGCGATGTGAGTTCCCGCACATCAAAAACGCACGCTTGGCGCGCCCCCGGCATACACCGGCGGCGATTTCATCCAAGCGAGACCAGCGAACCAAGCCCGCTTTCGTACAAGAGAAATGGAACAAAGTGAAAGCCCTCGCCGCTCAGGGCAAATCACTCGACGAAGTCAAGGCGGCCATGGCCGGTTTGCTCGAGCGCAATCCCAACATGACTGAAGTCATGTACACCGAGTTGACCGCGAAGCAGGAATAGACCTGTCCTTCGCCACGCCCGCGCGAATTTCTAGCAACTCACAAAATCGCCGCGTCTCTTTTTCCGGCGCAGCATTCAATGCTGATTCCTGTTACTTCTTATCTGGTTTTGGTGTATTGCCGGTTACTGCGTCCTCATCCACAGGCAGGGCAAGCAGCTTCATGTATTCGATCGCTTGAGACGGGATACAGAGATGCTCTTCAGCAAAGGGAATAGCCGCGACGCTCGGATTTTCCTGATTACGAATCCACGTCATTGTGCCTTTGGCTAATAAAAACGGCTCGGTGTAATACGCGGGGTCCTCAATGGTTTCAGTGAACTGCAAATGGTCGTAGTCCGTTCGGGTGTAGCGTTCGATGACGTGCGCATCGACCGTGTGCGGATAACCTCGGCGGTCAACCCACGTGCTGTCGTCCATGCCGACCGTGTCAATGACCAAGGTGTTGTCTTCCCAGTGGCCTTTCGAATAGCCGAAATACGTCGTCGAAAATCCACCTTCGTGGCCGACGTTTTTCGGCAACTCCCGGCCGTCCATCCAGATCTCACGCCACATTCGGAAGCCCTCAAGCAAGATGATGCGGCCGGGCATCTGAGCAAACCCGACGATCCCGATTTGATTATTCGCGGCGCGTGGCATACCCAGCGGATCGCATGTCTTCCATGGATCATTGGAAGTGGCGCTGAAAGGATCAGGAATATTCTGCTTCAAACGTGCTTGTCCAGCGGGCGTCATCGCAGGAATGCGGTTGCTTAACAGCGCTTCTTCTGGCCCCCTCCAGGTCCCATTTAGGTCACGAACAGGTGCCGGTTTGGAGGGAGTCTTATCTGCCTTCCGAGATGTTTCCTCCCGCGCTGGCCCGCCATAGCCATTTTGGTTTGGCGGGGCCGCTTGCCCCAGGCACGTCAAAGATGAAAACGCCAGCAGGACCGCGGCGCCCCTGATTCGCAACGTGTAGTGCTCTCGCATCTTGGACGGTCCTCCTTGCCGTTCTTTAGCCTGCCTTCAAATCTCGGCGTGGATGTTCCGGCGCAAAACTAGCAAATCGTTATTCCCGTGGTGTCCGAGTTTCAATGTCATTCCGAGCGGCGCGATTTCCGCGCTTGAGGCCTCGGCTTGCGCGGAAATTGCGCGTTCTTGCGAGGAT
>Ga0209062_1006281_pt1 | contig 10957 bp, 9 predicted proteins | sample Coa_R2_2_FD_187158 | JGI IMG/M metagenome (GOLD analysis project Ga0209062, IMG submission 187158) | Surface soil microbial communities from Centralia Pennsylvania, which are recovering from an underground coalmine fire - Coalmine... | ecosystem: Environmental > Terrestrial > Soil > Unclassified ...
GATGGCGGGGGAACGGGCGCCGTGGTAAGGCACGGGGTCGGGACCATGGGCTGACCTCCTGGCGCGGGTGCGAGCCGCGTCTGGTGGTCAGCCTACCCCATAGAGGCCGAGTTAGGAAACGCCCTCTTTCTACATTATTTCGAGGCGACAGCCACCTACCTTGACACTCTTGAAGAGCTTATTGCAGAGGCTCGGCGCGGCAATCTCACCATCATCACCTCCACGCTCACCATCACAGAGGTCGCTTACGTGGCTTCGGAGCGCAATAGCAATGCGTTGGAGGGCACAGTTATTCAGATGTTCGACCGAGTCTGGGCCGATACTGCGGTGGTTCAGCTCCTCGAGTACAATCAACTTGTGGCCCAAGACGCTCGTGCGTTACTGCGCCGGGCTATGACTTTGGGGGCCGGACTGAAACCCGCTGATGCAATTCATCTGGCGTCAGCAGCCAGACTGGCTTGCCACGCTTTTCACACCTACGAAGCGCATAAGCTGACTCGATATGGCTCCTGGATCAATTGCCCTATCGTTCAACCGCATGTGACTCAGCCTCCGTTGCCTTTCTCCTCTCCGCAAGAGTGACAACCTTAGAGCACAGCCTCCAGTTCGCGCTCGGCCTCTCGCATCCGGATCTCACCTGAAAGCAGCTTCGGCAGCAGAGCATCGCGGATGGTGGCCAATGTTGCGGCTTGCTCCTTGTTGTTCCATATCTTCGCGAACCAAGGCGCAATTCTGCGTGAGAACAACCGTTGAAGATCGATTGGAGGACAAAGGAATGGTATTCTTGCCAGATTGCTTCTATTCAGCTCCAGTTGTCCGGTACTCCCTGTCACGTGCCCATAGATGAGTCCTTGGTAGAGTTCCGTATCGATTCGGAAGGCGACAATCTCGGGGAGCAACACTTCGGGCAGGAGCCTGACGATAGATACGTGGGAATCAGCCATGAGCGAAGGCACATGGTGGTAGAACCAATAGGCTCTACCGATGGTGATGTCGCCTGTCGAACAGCGCGCGGGCCATGGCCTCCAGCGTCTCGTTCATGCGGCGGTTCAGCTCGATCTTGTCGTCGAGGGCGCCGAGGATGGAGGCGATGGCTCGCTGTTCCTTGAGAGGAGGAACGGGAATCTCAAATGACTCGATGTGCCCTTTTGTGATAGCACGTCTGCTTCCCCCTGCGTTGAAGGACTCGATGTACTGCTTGATCTGGAGATGCGTGAGATACGACAGGAGATACCCCGGTTCGCAGTATGCAGGATTGGGACGAACTATTGCTACATGTTGATTTACACACGCGGGAAGAATACGAGAGGGAACCAGGCATGCCCGGGCGAATGTAACACCATCGCCGGTGATATTGAGCAGGATGTCCCCTGGCCGAACTAATACCGAGAGCAGTTGTTCTGCTTGCTGGTCGGTTATGAACGCCAAACCCTCCTCATCGAAGTGTCGATCGAAGACATTCTGGCTTCGAATGAGGGCATAGTTCTTTCGGGCTTGGAGATATGCACTTTCTCCACCTCTTGGTGTCGCTCCCGATCCGATCTTCAACGTGAGATCCTTAAGGCGTGCAACTCGCCAACCGTCTGGCACATGTCCGAGAGGCGACCGATGCGTGGGCGAGCCATTATCTACCATGCCCAAGTCCCCGCAGATTCTCACGGATCGCCTCCTCCAACCGGGAACTCTCCGCAAACTGCTCCTCCAGCGTGGCGACGAGCCGGGCCATCTTCTGCTCGAATGGCTCGCCGTCGTCCTCGGCCTCCTCGGCGCCGACGTAGCGGCCGGGCGTGAGCACGTAGCCGTGTCCGGCGATCTCGTCCTTGGTGGCGCTCTTGCAGAAGCCCGGCACGTCGGCATAGGCGCTATAACTACCGGCGTCCGGCTCGCCGCGCCAGGCGTGGTACGTGGCGGCGATGCGCGCAATCTCGTCGTTCGATAGCTCGCGGTGGGTGCGGTCCACCAGATGTCCCAGCTTGCGCACGTCGATGAACAGCGTCTCGCCCCGCCGGTCGCGGAAACGGGGATGGGCCTTGTTGCGCGCCAGGAACCACAGGCAGGCCGGGATCTGCGTACTGTAGAAAAGCTGGCCGGGCAGGGCGATCATGCAATCCACCAGGTCGGCCTCGACGATGGCCCGGCGGATCTCGCCCTCGCCGCCGGTGTTGGAGGACATGGAACCGTTGGCTAGCACGAAGCCGGCGATGCCGTAGGGCGCCAGGTGGTGGATGATGTGCTGCACCCAGGCGAAGTTGGCATTGCCGGCGGGCGGGACGCCGTAGCGCCAGCGCGCGTCGTCGCGCAGGCGCTCGCCGCCCCATACGCTGATGTTGAACGGTGGATTGGCCAGGATGAAGTCGGCGCGCAGGTCTTTGTGCAGGTCGTCGTGGAAAGTGTCGGCGTTGCGGTCGCCCAGGTTGCCCTCGATGCCGCGGATGGCCAGGTTCATCTTGCACAGGCGCCAGGTGGTGGGGTTGGACTCCTGGCCGAAGACGGAGAGGTCATTGACGTTGCCGCCGTGCGCCTGCACGAACTTCTCCGACTGCACGAACATGCCGCCCGAGCCGGCGCAGGGGTCGTAGATGCGGCCCCGGTACGGCTCGATCATCTCGACCAGCAGCCGCACCACCGACTGCGGCGTGTAGAACTCGCCGCCGCCCTTGCCCTCGGCGCTGGCGAAGCGGCCCAGGAAGTATTCGTAGACGCGGCCCAGGATGTCCTTGGCTTGCCCTTCTTTGCTGCCCAGGCTGATGGTGCCAATGAGGTCGATCAGCTCGCCCAGGCGTTGCTTGTCCAGCGCGGGACGGTTGTAGTCCTTGGAGAGCACACCTTTGAGCGACGGGTTCTCGCGCTCGATGGCGATCATGGCTTCGTCGATGAGCTTGCCGATTTCGGGCTGTTTGGCGTGCGCCTGCAAGTACGACCAGCGCGCCTCTGGCGGCACCCAGAAGACGTTCTCGGCCAGGTACTCGTCGCGCTCCTCCATCACCTGATAGCGCACGCCCTCTTCCCTGATGTACGACGGGCTATCCGGATCGCCGAGCTCGAGTTCCAGTTGCTGCTGACGTTCTATGAAAGCGTCGGAGATGTACTTGAGGAAGATGAGGCCCAGGGCGACGTGCTTGTACTCAGCGGGGTCCATGTGCCCGCGCATGCGGTCGGCCGCCGCCCACAGCTTCTCCTCAAACCCAACCGTCGCGCCGTTGGCCGCCGTACCGCGCTTGCTGCTCGTTACCACTCTCGCTCTCTTCTTTGTGCGCACATGGACGTTTTCTGCTACCGCTAGAATAGCCTAACGGCCGTGCCCGCGAAAAGCCCTCTACTAGGCCGAAGGCTAGCTACCCGACTTGAGCAGTCAGCGATTACTTCTGCGTTATGCTAGAGGATATTGGAGGCATAGATGCCTACGGTCCTGAGAGTGCGTGGCTACAGGTTTTTCTTCTTCAGCTTGGAATGACTTTTTCAACCCCGGCTAGAGCGGCCAGTGGCGCCCGTGCGACACGCATTTGGTGTACTGACGACCGGCTTTACGTCCAGCTCGAGGACGGGCGCGAGATTGCGGCTCCCCTAATCTGGTTTCCACGCCTGGCCGCGGCAAGTCCAGAGCAGCGGGCACACTGGGTATTGATCGGCCGTGGGGTTGGTGTACACTGGCCGGACATCGATGAGGACATTTCGGTGGCCGGGCTGCTGAGGACGTAGCCACATCGCGAGCCGCTTCAATCGCCCACCTGGCGAGCAGTACTGTCATGCTCACATTAGGATCCTCACGTGCTCGCCGGGTGCCCTCTTCACATAGGTTATCTTGCGCAAACGCACTTGATCGTCCTGGAGTGGCATACTGCGGGTATGGCACGAACCACAGCGACATCGACCAGGAAGAAGCCGGCCCCGCTCAAGCGCCTCGGCAAACAACCGCCGCGCTACCGCTTCTTTCTGAATCCGTACCCCGACGTGCGCTTCACGACCTGCCCCCAATGCGGTGGCAAGACCAAGCAGCGCAAGCTCCCACTGGTCATTCACATCGACCTGATGAACCCGCTGGCCTTGAACAAGACCTGCCGCTACTGCCCACAGTGCGATCTGCTCATCGCCCACCAGGATGAGCTTGAATCCATCATGGCGGCCGCGTTCATGACGCTCAAGCCGGAGATCGTGGGCAACGACTACTTGGTGCTGGGGACGATGGATCGCCCCGAATGGAAACGTGGGCTCACCGCCCCTCTTAACACTCAGGAGATGATCACGGCCCTGCACGACTTCAAGGAAGTGGTGCGCTTTGAGCCACGGGGATGGGGGCTTTAAGCCAGGCGAAGAAGCACGGGCCGCGATGACAACGACTGTCCAGGCGACACGCGTTTAGTGCAGGATCAGTGGCTGGACTTTGCGATGCTGCCCTGGGGCCGCCGGCATCCTTGCCGGCAAACGGGAGCCGGCAAGGATGCCGGCGGCCCCAGGAACAGCGGCCCGCTCCACAGTACCGGCTGAAACCACATTAGTGCACCGGAAACCGGTTTTGCGCTCGGCTTGAGGACGGGCGCGATATGGCGTTACGCACCGCCAGGGCACTTCCCGTTGGCGGCAGGCGGTGCGGGAGCGAGAAGGTCGAGTGTTGTACCCTGCCCGCCCTGCCAGGTCGCGGCACCCACGGCGCGTGCAGCGGAACAGATCTGGCGGTCGGCAGCCGGGTCGTCGCGTTGATCGTCCAGCGACGGCAGCACCACCAGTTTCGGGCGCACGGTCCGCACCGCAACGGCGTAGGTGGTCGGATCGTCGCCACCGGCCGGCAGCACCAACACGCTGTCGCGCGGCGCACCTTTGGTGAGCAACAGCGTCGGATCGAAGCCGTCCAGCGCCATGCGATTGAGCAGCAGGATAGCGCGACCGCCCACGACCAGGCGCAGCGCCACGGGCGCCACGGGTGCCTCGGGGTTGAGCCCCCCGGGCAGCAGCACGTCCAGGTACGAACTGGCGTCGAAGCGGTAGCGCCCGCCGCGCCGTAACTTGGACTCCGGCACGTTCGCGTCGCGCAACTCGGCGCGCCACAGCGCGTAGTCGACGCCCGGATAGACCGCTCCGGGATCGAGCTCCCGGGCGATGGAGTAATGGGCGGTCAGGCCGCGCAGTCCGGCGATGTGAGATACGTCGGTCCCAGTGCTGAGGACGGCGTCGAGGCTGGTTTGCCAAAAGGGCAACCGCGTGCCCAGGGCGGCCGCGAGTTGGTCGGGGCGGTCGGCCCCGTCGATCAGGATGGTCCGCCCCGATGGCGTGCGCAGCAGCAGGGCCTGTCCTCGACCGAGGTTTAGCACGGTCAGCCCGTATCCAGTGCGCGGCCACTGCCAGGCCACCGCGGCCACAATCAGTACGGCACCGCCGGCCAGGAGCCCGCGGGCAGGGAGGTGTAGCGCTGGCATGGCCGGCCCGTCCGCTTGATCGGTGAGCCGCCGGGCGACGAGGCCGGCGAGCGCGTAGTACAGGGCGACCAGGGCCGCCGGCCATCCCGCGGCCGGAAGCGCGGCCAGCGGCAGACGCGCCAGGAGTTGAGTCCCGGCGCTCAGGACGGCCAGCCAGGGGTAGACGAGTAGCCCAGCTAACTGACCGAGAGGGGACAGCAGCGCGCCGATGATCGCCAGGGGAAAGCCCAGCACCATGATCGGCGTGAGCAGAGGCAACAGCAGCACGTTGGCCAGGGGAGCGGCAAGGGACACCTGCCCGAAACCGGCGGCGAGCACCGGCAGCGTCCCGACCTGTGCCGCCAGCGTGGTCGCCAGTGTCTCGCGTATCACCGTCGGGAGCCGCCCCAGCAAGCGCTCGAGGCCCGGATTCAGAACCACGATGCCGGCCGTGCCGGTGATCGAGAGCTGGAAGCCCACATCCCACAGGACGTGCGGATTGGCCAGTGCGATCACGGCCGCCGCCATTGCAAGTGAGGTGACGGCGTCGGAACGCCGGCCAAAACGGATGGCCACCACGGCGAAGAACCACATGAGGCCCGAGCGCAGGCCGGCCGGCGTGGCGCCGGTGACGAGGATGTAGAGCAGCAGGACGGGCAAGGTCACGACAACGGCACGGCGTGGTCCCAGCACGCGCCCCGCAACAGCATCGATGGTCCCGATAAAAAGACTGACTTTGAAACCGTCGATCGCCAGGAGCCTGGTCATGCCGGTGGCGGTGAAAGGAGCGGTGAGGCTGCCCAACGCACGCGTGTGCGCGCCGAGCAGGATGCCGGCCAGCAGCACAGCTTCCTGGCCGGGCAGACTGCGCCGGATGCCGTCCTCGAGCCAGCGGCGAAGCGCTATGGCCAGGCCGCGCAGTCCGCTCACGAGAATGTCGAACAGGCCGGATGATTGCGCCGGCAGATGCTGCACCGCCGGGTAGTACAGCAGGCCGTAGATGCCCTGTGCGGCCAGGTAGGCGCGATAGCTGCCGCGAGCGCTGCCGGGCAGGTCGGGTGGCGGCTGCAGGGTGCCGGACAGTATGAGGCGATCGCCGTAGCCGACCACGCTGTAACCGCTCAGGCGCGCCTGCACCAGACCGACCACGCGGCGGGACCTGCCCCCGAAAGTCACGCTCTCCACCTTCATGCGGACGTTGAGGCTGCGTCCCAATGGCTCGGGCTCGGCATCGACCGTTCCGGTGAGCGTGATGTCGCGATTCAGGTAGTAGGCCACGCCGCCCGGACCGGATGGCGGGCGCTCGGACGCATAGCGGCCTGCCCCAAGCACGAGTCCGGCGAGCAGCAGGGCTGGCAGCCAGAGCGCTCGCCGGCGACGGCCAAGCGCTGCTGCAGCCACGGCGGCGCAACCCATGGCCGCCAGCAGTGGGCCGGGCAAGGTGCTGAGCGATCCGAGCCAGATCCCGAAAACCACGGCCAGGCACAGCAGTAGCACGGTGGCGTGCCAGATCTCGCGAACGGTGGCGTGTAGGGACGCGCGCATGGACATAGCTTGCCGCTCCTGATTCCATGGTTGTTGCCGGATTCCCGGTGTGTCGCGCGGGCTGATGGTGGATTCGCGAGCAGTCTAGACCAGGGGCAGCACTGCTGTCAATCTCAGGGCAAAAGATCCCATTGCGGCGCCCGCACCGCTGCGACGATAGTGTATCCGGGGCGCGGGTATACTCAACTTATGTAACGCGCACGCTTCCCATTGGCGTAAGCTGGGATTGATCGTGCGTGCAGAGAACAGCGGTGGCCGAGATGGAAGACGCTTTTACGGGAATACGGCCGATCGGCGGGGCGCAGGGTCCCGGCGATCCGGTGCAGCGCTGGCAGCAGGAATGGGAGTCCAAGGTTGCCGAAGCGCAGCAGGGAGAGGGTGCCGGCGGTCGCCTGGCTGCAAGCCGGTGCGACTACGGCAGCTACCTGTACGTTGCGCTGGATCTTGTGCTGGCCCTGATAACCCTGTTTGTCCTCTCAATTCCCTTGATCGCCGCCGTGGTTATTGCCTTTGTAGCCACCGGTCATAACCTCATTGTCGGCGGTCGGCTCAACGGCGGGCTGGCCGACTGGGTGCAGTCGCCGGACTTAACGCCGGTCAACCTGCTCATCACCGACGGTGCCATGCTGCTGGTGCTCTGGTATCGCCTGCGTCGCCAACAGCTATCGTGGTCCTTCTTCGGCCTCGACGCCGGATTGCGGCGTTTCTGGAGAGATTTCACTCGCTCCGAGCCGGGGCGCATGAGCAATGCCCAGGCCATCCTGTTCGGCCTGGGAGTCGGCGTGGTGGCGCTGATTCTATCGGTGATACTCGGCAATCTATTGCAAGCGGCCGGCCTGGACCAATCGGCGCAGGACAAGGAGTTGATCGAGCCGCTCAAGAAGGCACCGCTGTGGGTGGTGCTGACCATGGTCTTTGGCGGCACCTTCGTGGCACCGACGGTCGAAGAGCTGTTCTTCCGTGGCTACATCTTTCGTGCCCTGTCCGTACGCAAGGGTGTGCCGCTGGCCTATCTGATCGCCGCCGGCGCCTTCGCCGCCTATCATTTCATCGCGCCGCTGATTCCGGTGCTCTTTGTCGTCGGCTTGCTGCTCTGCTATGCCTACCGCCGCACCGGCAATCTGCTGGCCAACATCACGGCCCACGCCGTGAACAACGGTACCGCCTTCGCCATCGCCTTGCTCATTCCGCTGCTGACGCACCACTGACCTATTTCTGAACTGCCGAATCCCGCGTGGTACGTTGGTGTGCTACAAAAGAGGCATGGCTCGTCACCGCCTCTCGCAGCATGCCATGGATGCCATCTTCAAGCTGGAGGCCCAGCAATTGGGCGCGGCGCTGGGGCGCCGCTTCGGTATCAACTTGCCTCCCATCGTGCGCCATTTCCCCACCGAGTTGCCCGTTGTCGATGTCCATCTCGAACAACTGGACTCGGTCTTCGAACTCGCGGACGAGGATCTACTACACCTGGAGTTTCAGACCGTACATCGCCGCGAGACGCTGCCCCGCTTCTTGCTATACGACGCCTACCTGATCGAGCGATTCGGCCGTCGCGTCCACACCGTGGTCTTCTACGGCGCCCAGGTTGATGTGACCCCAGACCCTATTGACGGGGGAAGCGTACAGTATAGTGTGTACAACGTGTTGCTGGGACAAGAGGACGGAGAAGCTACCTACCAGCGCCTGCAACAGCAGCTGGAACGGAGCAGTGGGCTGAGCGCAGAGGACCGCCTGGATCTGATCTTTCTACCGCTCATGCGCCACGTGCGCGAGCGGCGGGAGGTGGTGACAGAGACAGTGGCGCTGGCACAGCAACTCCCGGAGAGGCAACAGCGTCAGGCGGTGGCAGCACTGATCGGGCTGGGACACCAGTACCTGGATGAGGAAGAACTGAACATCTTGGTGGAGGGATTGATGAGCACAACGTTGGGACAAAGACTTTTGGAGCGGGGCCGCGAAGAAGGGCAAAGGGAAGGGCTCGAACGGGCGATCCTGCATGTCTTGACCACACGGGTAGGGCCGGTACCGCCCGCGATGCGGACACGCCTAGCGGAGGTGGAGGATCTCCAGAGGCTGGAGGTGCTGCTGGACCGCGCCATGAACGCGCAAAGCCTGGAAGAGTTCGCACAGGCTCTCCGGTAAATCGGGCGCAAGGGCCGGCCTCGTGCTCGGTAAGACGCACCTCTTCTATGGCCTGACCGCCGGGGCCGCGGCCGCGTTGGCGCTGGTTCACCCGGTCTCGACGCTGCCACTGGCCGCAGCGGTCGCGACCGGCGCCGCCGGCGGGCTGCTGCCCGACCTCGACGAGCCGGGCTCGACGATCAGCAATGCGCCGCGCATCCTGGGCAAGCAGGCCCAGCATCTGCTGCGCCGCGCCACGGGCGGCACCCCACTGCGCGTGCTCGGCCTGTTGGCAGGGGCAGTGATCGGCTTGCTCGCGGGCATCCTCAACGTGCTGAGTCGGGTGCTCTCCCATGTCGTGCGCTTCGTCAGCGGAGGGCACCGCGAGGGCACGCACTGGCTGCCGGTCTGGGTGGGGCTGTCGGCCGGCGTCTTTGCGCTGATGGCCCCCTTGATCGCCTCCGGCTATGGGCTACCCGCCGCGGTCGGCTTCTGCGCCGGCTACCTCAGCCACCTCGTCGGCGACGGCCTGACCCGCTCCGGGCTGCCGCTGGTGCCCTACACCGGCGCGCGCCTGCACCTGCTGCCCCGCCCCCTGCGCGTGCGCACGGGAACCGGGGGTGAGGTGGTAGCGACCATCATGTACACGGCCATACTGGTCGCGGCCCTCTACGAGTTGTTTGCCACGCGGATAGCGTTCGTCAGGTGGTAGCGCGGGATGCACCTCAGAAAAGTTCACGCGGTGGGCCTGGCCCTGAAGGACCATGGCAGGAACCGGCCCTGAAGGGCGCTGTTGGCCATTAATGGCCCGCTGTCTGCCATGAGGCTTCAGCCTCAGGCCGTCTCGCACGCGGTGAACAATACTGAGGCAGACCCAGTAGCGCGTCTCACCTGTATGCCCGGCATGGTAGAGTGAGGTTGCAGTAATGGGATGCCTGTCTCACAGGTCAACGCTGGCGATGAGAACGCTCTCCCCCGATACGGCGCCCGAGATCGAGCGGCGGCAAATGGCGATTCTGCGTGCATTGCCGGTATGGCGCAAGTTTGAGCTGATGGCTGCGATGAACCGGGCGCTTGAGACGCTGGCTCTCCACGGCCTGGGAGCATCCGGCCCACGGCCCAATCAGCAAGAGGTGCGCTATCGCCTCACCGGGCTGCGGCTTGGCCCCGATCTGGCACAGCGCTTGCGCGAGGCCCGAGAGTCCAGAGGCTGCGCGGACGAACAAGGAGTGGCCATGCCTGCGGATCCAATCGATGTTATTCTAGCCGTCACCGCCGCTCTGGACCGCATCGGAGTTGCCTACTATATCGGCGGTTCTTTCGCCAGCGGAGCCTACGGCGTCTACCGCGCCACGGCCGACGTAGATATGGTGGCCGACTTGCATGAAGACCAGGTTGAGGCTCTGGTCCACGAGGTGGGCACGGAGTTCTACGCCGATGCGGAGATGATGCGCGATACCATCCACCACCGTAGCAGTTTCAATCTGCTGCACCTGACCACGGGATTCAAGGTCGACATCTTTGTTCCGCGGAGGCGTGCCTTCGATCGCGCCCAGCTAGAGCGACGCGCCCTCTATCCCCTGCGAGACGACCCTGCCTCCGCTGCGTACATCGCCAGCGCCGAGGACAGCGTCCTGGCCAAGCTTGAGTGGTGTCGTCTGGGCAACGAGGTTTCAGAGCGGCAGTGGACGGACATCCTGGGCATGCTGAAGGTGCAGGGGCAGGCGCTCGACACCTCCTACCTGCGGCATTGGGCCGGGGAGCTTGGCCTGTCCGATCTGCTGGAGCGGGCTTTCACGGAGGCCGGACTGAGTTGATGGCTGTGCGAGACGATAGTCGCGTGATGCCGGTGCGCCGCGCCTTCGCCAACCCGCCTCTCGCGCTCGTCGTTTCCCTGTGCG
>Ga0209062_1006285_pt1 | contig 10949 bp, 11 predicted proteins | sample Coa_R2_2_FD_187158 | JGI IMG/M metagenome (GOLD analysis project Ga0209062, IMG submission 187158) | Surface soil microbial communities from Centralia Pennsylvania, which are recovering from an underground coalmine fire - Coalmine... | ecosystem: Environmental > Terrestrial > Soil > Unclassified...
CCCGGCTGGCGCGCATCGTGCCCGACTTCGGCCTGGTGGTCGTCGACGAGGCGCACCATAGCAGCGCCCCAAGCTGGAGACAGGCGTTGATCCACTTGCGCTGCTTCGAGCCGGGTGGCCCGCTCGCGGTCGGTTTCAGCGCCACGTGCGAGCGGTCGGACAACAAGCACCTGGGCGACATATGGCAGGCAGTGGCCTATCACATGCCGCTGATCGAGGCTATCGAGCGCGGCTATCTCGTCGATGTCAGGGGCATCCGCGTCTTCCTGTCCCTGGACTTGGACAGCATCACGATCCGCGACGGCGACTTCGCGGAGGGCGAGCTATCGGCGGCGTTAGAGGATGCCCACGCACCCGAGCACGTGGCGAGCGCCTACCTGGAGCACGCCGCCGGCCGGAAAGCCCTGGCGTTCTTCCCGTCGGTGCAACTGGCCCGCGAGGCGGCCACGGTCCTTAATGGACGTGGCGTGGCGGCCGCCGCCATCAGCGGCGACACCCCGCCCTGCGAGCGCAAGGCGACGCTGGAGGCGCTGCGCCGCGGCGAGGTGCGCGTGGTCAGCAATTGCTGCGTCCTGACCGAAGGATTCGACGAGCCGTCGGTGGATTGCATCCTGATGGCCCGGCCCACGAAGAGCAGCGTCCTTTATCGTCAAGTTGTCGGGCGCGCCCTGCGCTTGCATCCGGGCAAGGACGACGCGCTGGTCATCGACTTCTGCGGCGCCACCGACCGAAATGGCTTGCAAGGGCTGCCCCGGCTCTTCGGCCTGACGGAGGGGCAACTGGGGGACGGGACGGTGCTGGGCGCCGTGGCCGCCATCCGCCGGCAGGAGGAGGAGCGGCGCCCCGACGGCGGTGTGTTGGTCAGCACGCCGATTGACATCCTGGAGCGCGCCAGCCTGCACTGGCGGGACGAAGGCGCCGGGCTGTACATCATGGCCGTCCCGGATGGCTCGCTCGTCCTGGAGCCCCACGGCGACGCCTACCGGGTGCTGCTGTTGCAGAAGGGGCTGCAGCCCGCGGTGCTGGCCCGCGACCTGCCGGCGACCTACGCCCAGGGTGTCGCCGAGGACGTGGCGCGGCGGCGCGGGTGGGCGCATCTGTCGGGCCGGGACGCGGCGTGGCGGGCGCGGCCGGCGACGGAGAAGCAGGTGACCTTGCTGGCCGATCTCACCGGCATCGTCGTCGGCGACTTGACCGCCGGGGAAGCAAGCGACCGGATCAGTACCTTCTTCGCCCGGCGGCAATTGCGCAAGTGGCGGGAACACCTAGGATGAAAGGGGTGACGGCATGCGCCTATGGCAGGTTTTGGCCGGCGAGGAAGACCCGGCATACGTCCCGGAGGACGACCGGTGGTGGCAGGAATACGACCACGGTGATAGGGCCACGAGTAGCCCGGAAAGGATAGAAGGCAATGAGCGAATCCCAAGACGCGATCCACATCCCATTAGATATCGGCACGGAGAGCGTGGAAGAGGCGCTGCGGGAGGTGGAGGAATTAGACGAGAAGCTGCAAGCCCTGAAGAAGCACGCGGCCGAGGCGTTCACCCAAGCCACCGGCTTACGCCTGGCCACGCAAACGGCCGGCAACCCGATCACCGGCGCACCCGGGCAGCCCATCGACCCCATGCAGACCATCAAGAGCGCACTGGCTGGCGTGCAGCCGGCGCAGTATGGCTCGGTCATCTCGCCCCAATTCGCCCAAGCGATGCAAGCGCTGCAGCAGCGGCAGCAGACGATAGAGGCGGCCTTCAAACTCTTCCAAGCGTCCCCCGCGTTCAAGCCGGGCGCGCCGTCCGCCGTGGCGCAATCCTTCCGGGACTACGCCGGAATGGCGGCGGCGAGTGCGAGCACCAAGCCCACACCCGTCACGATGGCGACCGAGACGCTCAACGCTTTGGGGCAGGTGCTTGGACGGGCTCTCACGGCGCCGGCGCTCACCGGACTCTTCCGCGCATCGGCGGCCAGCGGCTTGGGCAGCCTTGGGTTGGGGGGGCCGCTGGGCGCGGGCTTGCTCCGCGGGCTGGGGGCGCTGGGCGGACCGCTCGCCGGTGTCGCGGCCGTCGGCGCCACGGCCGCGAGCGTGGCGGGCGCCATCTCATCGAACCAAGCCGAGTTCATCAGGCGGCAAGTGCTGCTGCAAGGCGCCACGTATGACCAGGGGGCCAGTCCCGGCACGCCGCAAAGATCGCTCGAATGGCTGGCCACCCAAGTGGCGCAGGGCTTCAATTATGACCAGGGCCAAGCCAACCGGTCCGCGGTGCAACTGGCCATGGCGGGCGTGCCGGCCGGGGCGCTGGCGGGTGGTCTCAGCAACACCTTCGCTCTCGCGCGGCTCTCTGGCATGAGCCCGGATCAGGTCACGCCGCTAACATCGGCGCTGGCGGTGCAAGGCGGTTTTGGCCCGGCGCAAATTTCCGCCATATTCCAGGAATTGCAGAACCAAGTCAAGCTGACGGGCATCCCGATGGCGCGCTTGATCGGCGATCTCAAGGACTTGGCCCGCGAGACCGGCAACGCCAGTGTGAGCGTGAGCGGGCTGACGGCGGTGCAGCAAATTTCCGGCAACGCGATCAACGCCGGCCAGCTTCTGGCCCCGGCCTTGGGCGCGGGTGGGGCCGGCGCTCTGACGGCGGCGGGCATCCTGGGGGTGACGGCTGACCAGTTCATGGCTTTGCAGCGGAACCCGGCCCAGATGTGGGACGCCATGGCCAAGATGGTGCAGCAGCGCACACGGCCCGGCGCACAGGGCACACTGGTCGCCGAGCAACTGCTAGCGTCATCCGGCTTGGTGGACTGGACCGGCATTGGCCCGCAGCAGCAAGCCCGGATCATCACGCTTCTGCGTCTCGGCAAAGCGGGTCAAGCCCAGCGCCTCGCGGCCTCTATAGCGGCACATACCGGGAACCAGCAATTGCCCATGACCCAGTGGCTCGGGCAGACGGCCCAGAACACCGTGGACCAGACGGCGTGGCAGGATCGCGCGAAGATCGCGCTCGAGAACTTGATCACGGCTCTGCTCAACGGCCAAATCCTGGGGCGGGGCGGGGCGCCGCCCGTGCCGGTGCCGGATCGCACCGCCTTGCGCAACCCACCCGGTTCGCCAGTCCGCACCAGTGTGCGGGGACTGCCCGCGGGGCAGCAGTACGTCGTCCCCAACTTCGCCGGCTCGCCCAACCGGCTGACCCCGCAACTGCTACAGTATTACATCGATGCCTCCAATAAGACCGGCGTCCCGCTCGATTATCTGCTGGCGCAAGGGTCGCAGGAATCGGGCTTCGATCCCAGGGCCTACAACAAGCAGTCGGGCGCCGAGGGCATCGCCCAATTCCTGCCATCCACGGCCAAACAATTCAACATCGACCCCTGGGATCCGCGCCAGGCGATCATGGCACAGGCCGTTTACGATAAGCAGTTGAAGGCGCAGTATGGGACCTATCAAGCCGGGCTGAACGCCTACTACGGCGAGGACCCGTACACCGGGGGCTATGGCCCATCCGTGATCCGGGTGGCGCTCCAACTGCACGGCAAGCTGGAAGTGGTGGACGCCTCCGGCAAGATCATCGGCTACGTGCCCATCGACCAGAAGACCGTGCCGATCACGCACAAGCCCAACCAGGGTCGCAAGCCCACCGGCCACAGCGGGTGGGGGCCGGGACGGCCCGGCCAGCACTAGGAAGGAGACCACGATGAAAGAGAGCGATATACCGGCGGCCGCCGATCTGCTAGCCTTGATGGCGGCGAATGTCGAGCGCTTGCGCGCGCTGGCCGCGCCGGGGCACGAGCAACTGAAGGACCTGGCCACGTTGCAAGCCGTGGCTGCGGTGCGCAGGCTGGGACCGGGCGACGACAGCCTTGCCGCCCTGCTCTCGCACGCCTATCTAGCCCGCATCGGCGCGCTCGACGGCAAGCGGGCCGAACTGGCCGACGAGCGCGACCAGCTAGGCCAAGCCCTGAGCATCCTGGCAGAGATGGGTGCTCTTTACCACCTGCACGCCGCCCAGCTACAGATCGAGGCCGCGACGGCGCAGATGGCCACGCCGTTCCACCCCGAACCCCGCACACCCAGCGCCAACTAGTGTGGATGAGACCATACCATACAATACGTTGAGTGTGGTATAGTATAGATGCGTCGGTAAGCCATGTGGGCCGTGGACCCGCCGATAGGAAGCGCGGCGGGTCCACGGCACAGCAGACGGAGGTGATCGATTGGCAGAGGTGATGACGCGAGGGGCCGTCCGGCTCTCGCCGCGGCGGGACGTGCACATCAGCGTGCCGCTGAGCCGCGAGGAGCTGGAGCGGCTGCGCCAGAAGGCCCGCGAGGCCGGCGCCGAGAGCGTGGCCAGTTTTGTGCGGACTAAAACCTTACGGGAGCACGCATGAGCACAGCAACCAGGACCAAGCCGGCGGCAGACCCGGCGCAGAGAGCCGAGGAAGAGATAGCCGCCGCGACAGAGGCACTGGCCGGCCTACGGGCTGAAAGCGCCGGCCTGCACGACCGTTACCAAGCGGCGCTGGACGCGGGCGACGAATCGGAGATGGCCGCAATCGAGGCGCGGCAGGCGCAGATCAAGAGGCTGACCCTGATCGCCGAGCGCCGCATCCTACTGGCCCAAGTGGCGTTGGCGGAAGCGCGGGCGGCACAGGCCACGGCGGACATGACAGCCGCGTACGAGGCGGTTCAGCGCGCGGCAGAGGCCGAACAGGCGGCGCGTGCCCGCTCTGTCGAGCGGCGCCGGGCAGAAGTCGAGAGCCGTGCGCTGTACGCGTCCCAGTTCGAAGAGGCGGTACGCGCGGACACGTTGGATGCCACCTTTGAGCGGGAGCGACTTCAGCGCTACGCCACCGGCTTGCGCGAGACCGCGAACGGGTTGCGGCTAGAGGCGGATCGGGCACAGGCGCAGGTAGAGGTGCACAAGCGCAAGACCGGGCCGGGTGAGTAGCCATGGCCGCGCCGTCCTGGATTCCCTTCCTACCCCCAACTGGCCAGCTCGGTTCCATCGCCTTCAACCGGGAGCGCAACAGAGAGTTCGTCGAGAACTTCAAGCGGCGGGTCTACCAGAAGCACATCCCCATAAACGCCGAGCATCAGCCCAAGCTTAGTGGCGCCTGCGGTTACATCGCAGACATGCGGTTGAACCCCGATGGCAGCGCCGATGCATTGATGGACTGGACTGAGCGCGGCCGGAGGCTCGTGGAGGACGGCGCCTTCAAATACGTGAGTCCCGAGCTCTATCCCACGTGGACAGACCCGGCGACGGGGCGGACGTTCAACAACGTCATCATCGGCGGCGCCTTGACCAACAGGCCCCGATTCAAGTCACTATGCATAGACCAGGAGAAGAGAATGCCCACCGTAACGTACACCGAGGCCGAAGAGCTGATTAGGCGGGCCGCGACCGATCCCGAAGCGTACGCCGAGTACTTGGAGCGCCGGGACCAGATAGACCACGCGCTCATGGAGCCGGCCGAGAGCATGCAGGCGTCCGAGCCAGCCTATGTGCCCGGCAAAGGCTTCACCGATGCCGCCAACGACCAGATCGACCAGGCCGCACGGCGCATCATGGCCAGTGAGAGCGTGGGCTACCCGAAGGCGGTCGAGCTGGCCCTCCAGCGCGATCCGGGCCTGTACGACGGCGTGGCGGCGGGCTACGAGGTCAAGAGTGCCGCCATGGCCCAGGGATTCCCCGCCCAGGAATCCCGCCAGTTCTCCTACAGCCCGTACCGGGATGGCGCGAACGGCACTCGTGTCAGCACACCGGCCGGCGTCGCGGCGGTCAGGCGCGGGCGCGACCTGGAAGACGAGATCAACACCGCGCTCGACGACATCGCCCGGCAGTACCCGCTGTCGCCACGTGTCTTTCAGCTCGCTAAGCTCTTCGACTCTGATAAATCCCTGCGGCGCCGGGCAGTCGCCGCGTGTCACTCTAGTTAGTAGCGGGAGACGGGGCGTGGCGAGCACCCGACCGATCTATGCGGGTTGGGTCGACATAGCCCACCCGTCTCCTGTCCAAGGGCGGCGTTTGGGGTCCTGGCGCCGCTCTCGGGGCTGGGCCGGGCCGCCGGTGGGGGGGTCCTTCTTCTGGGGCGCCTCGAGACCCACCGGCGGCCCGGCTTCCATTCTGTGAGGTATCACCATGACGCGCACGTGCACCGTCTGCACCCATCGCGACCGCGAGACCATCGAGAAAGCCCTGGTGGCCGGCGAGGCCGTGCGGGCGATTGCGTCACGTTATGTCACGTTAAGCCACGCGTCCGTGCAGCGCCACAAGGACGAGCATCTCCCCGAGACGCTGCTCAAGGCCCGGCAGGCGCAGGACGTGGCCCGCGCCGATACCCTGCTCGACCAAGTGCGCCGCCTGCAAGAGAAGGCCCTGGGCATCCTGGACGCGGCCGAGGCCGCGGGCGACTTGCGCGCGGCATTGGGCGCCATCCGGGAGGCGCGCGGCAACCTGGAGTTGCTGGCCAAACTCGTCGGCGAGCTCGACGAGCGCCCGACCGTGGCCCTGGTCACGGCGCCCGAGTGGCTACGGGTGCGCTCTGTCCTGCTCGCGGCACTGGCGCCCTACCCGGATGCCCGCATCGCCGTGGCGGAGCGCCTGGGCGCGCTGGGAGCCGCCGATGGCCACTAGCATCGCCCTGGACTTGGCCACGGCGTTGGACCCGTGCCTGCTGGCCCGAAAGTGCGGGCTGGAGCCCGATCCGTGGCAACGGCGGGTGCTGCGTAGCGCCGCCCCGCGCGTGCTCTTGAACATCACGCGCCAGGGCGGCAAGAGCACGACCACGGCCCTGCTGGGCTTGCACAGCGCCCTCTACACGCCCGACATGCTGGTGCTCATGGTCTCGCCCAGCCTGAGACAGTCGGGGGAGATCTTCCGCAAGGCGCTGGCCATGTACCGGCAGTTGGGGCGGCCGGTGCCCAGCGAGAGCGAGACGGCCCTCACGCTCACCCTGGCCAACGGCAGCAGGATCGTGTCATTGCCGGGCAGCGACGACGGGACGATCCGCGGGTACTCGGGGGTGGGCCTGCTGATCCTCGACGAGGCCAGCCGGGTCAGCGACGCCATCTACAACGCCGTGGTGCCCATGATCGCCGTCAGCGGGGGCCGCGTCCTGGCCCTGTCCACGCCGTGGGGCAAGCGGGGCTGGTGGTACGAGGCGTGGATCGGCGAGGAGGAGTGGGAGCGCTACGCGGTGCCGGCGGAGCAGTGCCCGCGGATCTCGCCGGAGTTCCTGGCCGGCGAGCGGCGGCGCCTGGCCCCGGCGCTCTACCTGCAAGAGTATGGGTGCACCTTCGCCGACACCATAGACCAGATGTTCACCTACGACGTGGTGATGGGCGCCATCACCCCCGACGTGCAGCCGCTATTCGGAGTCGCGTAATGGATAACTTCGTCATGGGCCTCGACTTGGGCCAGAGCCAGGACTTCACGGCCATCAGCATCATCGAGTGCATCCCGCCGGAGAGCGGCAAGGCGGAGGAGACGCGGTACCACCTGCGCCACCTGGAGCGCCCGCCGCTGGGCACGCTCTACCCCGCCATCGTCGAGCGGGTCAAGCAGCTGCTCGACACGCCGCCGCTGGGACCGCGGACGACGCTGGTCGCCGATCAGACGGGATGCGGCCGGCCCGTCATCGACATGTTCCGGGTCGCGGGCCTGAAGCCCTACGCCATCACCATCCACGGCGGCGACACCATCACCTACGAGGGCCGCGCGGCGCGGGTGCCCAAGCGGGACCTCATCGGGCAACTGGTGGCGCTCTTCCAGTCCGGGCACTTCAAGATGGCCAGCACCCTGCCCCTGGCCCCCGTGATCAAGGACGAGCTCTTGAACTTCAAGATGAAGATCAACATCGCCACCGGGGCGGACACCTTCGAGAGTTGGCGGGAGCGGGACCACGACGATTGCGTGCTCTCCATCGCCCTGGCCACGTGGAAAGCCCAGCGGGATCGCCGGCAGGCCGCGCCCAAGGTGGCGCCCGCGGCCATGTACAGCCCGAGCAAGCATCGGGGCATCGCGGAGAACACCGGACCGGTCGAGAACCCGCACGGCGAGATCGGCGAGGCCACGCGCCGGCGCCACGCCGAGCAAGCGGCCCAGATGGCCGCGGCCTTGCGCCAATCGGGGGCCCGCACTGCCACCCCGCTCTACCGGCCCAGCCGCCACCGCGTCTAGCATGCCCCACCACTGCCCTGTTTGCACCCACTCCCAGCGCCCCGCTATCGACGAGGCACTACAAGCCGGCGAGCGCATGGGCGCGCTGGCCGATAGCTACGGGCTCTCGGTGCGGCAGATCCGCGCCCACACCCGCTGCACGAACCCACAACGCCCCCTAACCCCGCCGGCGGCAGCCCATCCCGGACCGGCCAAGCCGCCAGGCGCGCTGTAAGGCCCGTACAGCGATTTGGGCTTCAATCGGGCCGGCAGGCCACGTTTGCCACGACGGCGCCCCCTGGCCGGCTACATCCAGCCACGCGGGCCACGGCGTACGATATGTGGCTGGATTGCGCCGAATACCGCGACATTGAGACAGCCATTGGCGTGCCGAAGAGCACTGTTGAAGATTGGGTGTCCGAAAAGCGCAAATCCGCGGATTTCGGACACCCACCGCCATCCCGCCAACACTGTGACCGATTGGCTTGGCGAAAAGCGCAGTTCTGCGGATTTCGCCAACGCCCCCGCATCCCGGCAGCACTTCGACATCCCGGTCATGGCTGGTAGAAAAGCGCAAATCCGCGGAAATCTACCAGCCACCGCCATCCCGCCAGCACTGTTGAAGATTGGCTGTCGGATTTTCGCAGTTCCGCGGATTTCCGACAGTCCCCCGCCAGCCCGCCAGCGCTGTGCGCACGCGGATCAACGAAAAGCGCGAGTCTGCAGAATTCGTTGATGCCCAGCGCCTCGCCCACCTTGTCGCGGGCTTGTCCCTTCGCCCGTTCAGGCAATATTGCCTGAACGGTTTCAGATTCGAGCAGCGCGGCGGCTTGCTGGCCAAGCGCCTCACTGGTCACGGCTTGTGCCTTCGCACCTTCAGGCAATATTGCCTGAAGGTCGGCAATTTCGGCCTGTGATGGTCGGGTGCCCGCGAGTTCGATCTGCCGCCGCTTCGCCCGCTCCGCCTCCACCTCCAGCAAAGCCGCCGCTTCCCGGCCCAGCTGCTCGTTGGTCTTGGCGCGCTGCCGGTTGGACTCGACGAGCGGGTGTAGAAGGCACAGAGAGAGCCGGTCACGCGGTCGGGCAGGTCAGGTGTAACATTTGTTCCACCTGCCACGTCCCTAACCACGGTCACGTGGCCGGGCAGGTCAGGTGATAAATTCTTATCACCTCGCAGATCGCGCACGGCGCTCGGGCAGGTCAGGTGGTAAGAATTTACCACCTCGCGGGTCAACTGATGCAATTGCATCACCTCGCAGATCGCGCACGGCGGTCGGGTGGTCCACGTGCAGAGAGCCCGGCAAGCGGACCTGCCGGGCTCTCGGGTGGGCGCGTGTGCGTGCGTTAGGCGCTGGTCTCGTTGAGCAGCGCCGTCAAGAGATCGCGTAGGGCAACCAAGTCCTGGCGCATCAAGCTGATGAGCGCGCCTCGGACGTCCTGGTTACCGGTGGCCTGCGCTTCCAAAAGCAGCCGGGCATCTCGCGCATCGAGCGCCCAGCGCGGCGCCGCCCACGCGGCCGCGATGTCGGCGAGCAGTTCGGCGACCTGCCCGAGCCGGCCGATGGCGTGGGCTTGCTCGTCGACGCCGGCCCCACGCGGCAGGCGCCATGCGCTGATCCACTCTTGCAGCACCCGCACGAGCCTTTCAGGCCGCTCGCTCAGGATTTCCGCGAGATCGTTGCCGTCTACTATATCCGCTATCGCGTTGTCTTCCCATTCGAGATCGCCGGGTGGGTCTAACGGGCTGGGCTGGTCTTCGTGGTGTAGTCTAAAGGTTGTCATTGCTCTGTCCTTTCTAAACAAAACGGGTGAAAGGCGCGGGGCCGGGGCAACCCCGCGCCGGGGGACGCATCAGACGGCCATCACCTCCTCTCGCGCCTCTTCCGCCAAGCCGTCGGCCCAGCCGCAGCCATAGTTGGACAGCGCCACCTCGACGGCGCTCAGCAGCCGGTACCGGGCCGTGTCGCCCGCAACGAGCGCGCGGACGGCGGCCACGCGGCACCGGCGAGCGGCTTTGTCACACACACTTGGCACTTCCGCCATGGGTGGGTCGGTCAGCAACAGAACGTCTGCGCTGCGCAGATCGCTACGCTCGACACTGACGCACAGCAGGTGGTCAGCGCCGCCGTGCCGCACGGTAACGGCGACGCTGTCCGTGCTCTCCAGGATCGAGCGCGCGATGCTGATGCGCGGCGGGGCAAGGTGTACACTGGGGGTGGGCGCGTTTGCAAGGGTCATCTCAACGTGTCTCCTTCTCGTGCTGGGGCCGGCTCGTGTGGGTCAGACACGAGCCGGCCGTTTCGTTTCTAGGCGCCGAACGCCTCTTGGAGGCCGGCGCCGCAATGGATGACGGTGGCCGGCGCAGCCTCGACCTTCTGCGCCTTGAAATCGAACGGAGGGACGGGCAGGCCGGCGAACGCCTCGGCGAGCGCGCGGAACTCGGCGCGCCCGGCCTCGCGCCGCCGGCAGATGTCGATCTCCATGGCCGCCTTGACGTGCCAGCATCGGCGGCCACGGCTGCCGGCGGGGCAGGTGCACGTGTGATCGACGGTGTCGACGATGTAGTACGTGTTGGGGTCGGTCGCGCTCTGCACCCGGAACAGGCCGTGCGTGCCCAGCCGGCGCACATGGGGCTTGTAGGCGGCGCGGCTAACGGTCGGGGTGTAGGGCGCGCGGGTCCGGCGGGTGGTGGCTTGGGCTTGCATCGTCTTATCCTTTCCTCTCTGCCTTGACAATCACTATACCATCATTATACAATCAGATTGATTGTATGTCAAGGCCCTGGAGGTAGGAAAA
>Ga0209062_1006290_pt1 | contig 10941 bp, 10 predicted proteins | sample Coa_R2_2_FD_187158 | JGI IMG/M metagenome (GOLD analysis project Ga0209062, IMG submission 187158) | Surface soil microbial communities from Centralia Pennsylvania, which are recovering from an underground coalmine fire - Coalmine... | ecosystem: Environmental > Terrestrial > Soil > Unclassified...
TTGGTGAGGTAGATGCCCGGCTTCTTCCCCCGGACAACACGTGGATCGAGGATGGCATCGGTGGTCCAGGTGAGCGTGGCCAGGAAGTACGCGATCGGTTTATCGAGCGTGACCTGTACTTCTCGCTCTTGAACAACGATCCGGTGCGCGCGTATTACTTGCAGTTGCGCCAGGTGCCGGGGCGCTCCCCCGGAGGACGTGTGGCAGGTGAGTTTCGATGCTCCGCCGCGAACGGACGCCTCGCGCTGCACTACGTCCCGTCGGCCGGCGCGGTCCTTCGCAGGACAGCCGCCCGGCTGCGCAACCGTTGTTTGGGCCGGGCAGCCCAACGGCTCACGAATCGTCTTCTGCGCTCAGCTCCCGAAATCAGTAAAAGCTCGCTCTATGTAGTGACGCACCATCCAAGGTTCGTCAGCTATCTCGAACCAATCGTCCGGGAGTTCGGCGCTGACCACGTCACCTGGATATCCACTTCACGCCTGCTCAGCGAGTTCCTGCGGAAGCGGCATCTGCCTTACGTCCCTTTGGACCGTTGGACTGAGCTCACCTATGGTCGAGCCTCTGGGCCATTGCTCCATGCTCCAAGTCCGGGATATTCCTACATGCTTGCTCAACACGATGCGCTGCGGGAGCTGTTCAGCGTGCATCGGCCAGGCTGCCTCCTGCTCGTAGAGGGCAACTCGCCTGGCGACGAGGTTGCGAACCAGGCCGCACACGCCGCCGGCATACCGACCGTATGCATCCAGCAAGGCTGGTCGCCTGTCATTCACGTGGGCTTCCGCAACATGTCCTACTCGAAGATGCTGGTCTGGGGGCAGGGATTCGCCCAGGAGCTGCAGCCATACAACCCGAACCAGCAGTTCGTCGTAACCGGCAGCCATGCGCTGGATCAGGCTGCACCCAGCCCGCCTGACTGGCTGCGCCTGCAGGCTGAGGAAAGGACTGTCGTCACCTTCTTCCTGCAGTCGCCCCGGGACATGATTGGTCCCCGCCGCTGGCGCGAGTTCCTGAGGCTGGCCGCGGCAGTCGCCCAGCGTTGGCCCAGCGTTCTCGTCCTCGTGCGCGAACACCCACAGTACAAGCTCACGGCTGACGATCGGCTGGAATTGGCTCAGGCGCAGAACATCTGCATCTCCCGACCGGCCGACTGCGGACTGGCGGAGACGCTCGCCGCCAGTCACATCTCAGTGTCGATTTACTCGACGACGATCCTCGAAAGCGTGGCCGCTGGCGTGCCCCCGGTCATCTACAATTGCACTTCAATGCCGCGCTTCAGCCCGGACGTTGGCTCGCTCGGCGCGGGGGTGGAAGTACGCGACTTCGCCGGTGCGCTCCGGGAGATCGGCGAGCTCATCGAAAACAGCGCTCGACGCGATGCGTTGCGCAGCGGCATGGACCGGTTCCGGCAGCACTACTTCCACGGTCAGGACGGACAGAGCTGCACGCGCATCGTGAGCGAGATCCGTCAAGTGGCTGGAGTGTCGGCGACATCATCGTGAATCCTCATGCAATTGAGCTTGCTCAAGAGGAACCCTGGCCTATCGCGAAGCACGTCTTCGTCATTGCCGAGATCGGGATCAACCACAACGGCGATCTGGCGCTCGCGAAGCAGCTCATCGACATGGCGCGTAACGCAGGCTGCGATGCGGTGAAGTTCCAGAAGCGAACCGTAGACATCGTGTACTCACAAGCCATGCTGGACTCCGCTCGCGAGAGCCCCTGGGGTACGACCCAACGAGACCAGAAACTGCATCTCGAGTTCGGCGAAGCCGAATACGACGAAATCGACCGATACTGTCGCGAGATCGGCATCGAGTGGTTCGCATCCGCCTGGGACATCCCCAGCCAGGAGTTCCTACGGCGGTACAACCTGAGATACAACAAGATCGCTTCGGCCATGATCACGCATCTGGACCTTCTCGAATTCGTCGCTGAGGAAGGACGTGCGACATTCATCTCCACGGGCATGAGCAGCTACGAGCAAATAGACCGTGCGGTCGAAATATTCCGGCATCACGACTGCCCTTTTGTGCTGATGCATGCGGTCTCCGAATACCCCGCGCATGAGCAATCCTTGAATCTGCGCGTCATGCATGAGTTGAGGAAACGCTATGGCGCGCCCGTGGGTTACTCGGGCCATGAGGTCACCATGGTTCCCAGCGTCATTGCCGCCACAATGGGCGCCGTCGCGGTTGAGCGGCACATCACGATCGACCGCTCTATGTATGGCAGCGATCAGTCGGCGTCTCTGGAAAAGCGTGGCTTGGAGCTCATGGTCAGCTACATCCGCACCATCCCTCAGGTCCTTGGCGACGGCGTGAAGCGGATCACTCCGGGTGAGGGCGAGAACAGCCACAAGCTGCGATACTGGGGCCCGGCCTTCGAGCAGGTCGGTCCAGGGCGCAGGCTGTAAGCACCGTCAACTGCTGTCCTACCGCCACTCCGCGTGCATGCAAACCCCATGATCTATTGCTTCGACATTGACGGCACGCTCTGCAGCAATACGTACGGCGACTACGAGGCGGCCGTGCCCGATGTGACGGCCATTGCCTCCCTGAACCATCTCTACGAGGCCGGCCACGAGATCATCTTGTTCACGGCGCGCGGGAGCACCACTGGAATCGACTGGCGGCCGCTGACGGAGCAGCAGTTGCGGGACTGGAATGTCAAATACCACCGATTGCTGTTCGGCAAGCCCAATGCCGACGTTTACGTCGACGACCGGGCGGTAAATTCCGCCGATTGGCTGCTCGAGATCCGCTCCGGAGGAGAGCTTGGCGCCAAATAGCCTGGCAATCATTCCAGCCAGGGCTGGGTCTAAGGGTGTGCCTCGCAAGAATATTCGGCTGCTCGGTGGCTACCCACTGTTAGCCTATTCCATTGTGTGTGCGCAACTCGCCCAGTCGGTTGGCCGCGCAATCGTGTCAACGGATTCGGACGAGATCGCGCAGATCGCCCTCCGGTATGGAGCGGAGGTTCCTTTCATGCGACCTGCTGAGCTGGCCGGCGACACCGCCGTAGATCGAGACGTTATCGTCCATGCGCTGAACGAACTCGGAAGGCAGGACGGGCTGGAGCCGGAGTTGCTCGTGCATCTGCGGCCTACGACACCGCTGCGGGATCCCCGCTTGGTCGACCAAGCCGTAGCCGCGCTGGCAGCTTCTCCGAAGGCCAGCTCGCTCCGTTCAGTTCACCCACTCCCCGAATCGCCGCACAAGGCATTCGAGATTCAGGACGGTTTGCTCGTTGGCTTGTTCCCGAGCGATCCTCGGCCTGAGTATTACAACCTCCCGCGGCAGGCGTTTCCCGAGGCATACCAGGCCAATGGCTATGTCGACGTCCTCAGGCGCGACTGGGTGCGCCGGGAAGACACGCTCCACGGGCCGCGAATGATTGCTTTTGTCACGCCACCCGTGCGAGAAGTCGATGTCATGGACGATCTGGCCTATCTCGAATACCAGCTTGGCTGCCAGCCCAATCCGATCCATGAATTCCTCAGAGAGCGTTTTCCACCCGAGGACATGGGTGCGGCCGAATGAGCGGGGAGACATACCCTTTCTCCAGGCGGCCTGAGAGTGTCCCGCCCGTAGAGACCAGGTACCGGCGCATTCGCACGGCGCTGCCCCCACCGGAGCTCTCCTGGGTACTGGCCGAGTCGGAAGCGACGGAGCCCCGCTCCATGGCACTGGACCAGCTTCCGGTCATCTGGGACCGCGCCGAGGGGTTTCAGGTGCACGATACGGAAGGCAACTGCTGGCTGGACTTCTCCTCAGGCATTTTCGTTGCAAACGCCGGGCACGCGCATCCGAGCGTTGTGCAGGCCATCCAGGATCAGCTCAGCAGGCCATTGCTTCACAACTACTACTTTCCATCCGAGATCCGTGCACGACTCACGCGCAAGCTCGTCGAGGTCTCGGATCCCGACCTCGACTGTGTGTTCCTGCTCACGACGGGCTCCGAGGCGACCGAGTGCGCCATCAAGCTGGCACGGATTCACGGCTACAAGCGGGATCCGAAGAAGCTCGGCATCGTCAGCTTGACCTATGGCTTCCATGGAAAAACCCTCGGCTCTCAAACCGCGGGCGGACGGCCGGAAGCAAAGTGGTGGATCGGCCAGCTCGACTCGAACTTCCACCACTTGCCGGTGCCATTTTGCGTCCGGTGTCCGTGGGGGAAAGATGGCTATGACGCCTGCGGCCAGGCATGCTTCGAATCCGGCATGCAACAGCTGGCGGACAGCGGGGTGGACCTCAGCACCATCTGCGCGTTCATGTTTGAGCCCTATCAGGGCTGGAGCGCCGCCTTCCTCCCAGCCGATTACGTAGCTGCAATGCGCCGCTGGGCCGACGATCATGGCGCGCTGCTGATCAGCGATGAGGTGCAGGCCGGATTTGGCCGCACGGGCAAGCTCTTCGGGTACCAGCACTTCGGCGTACCTGTGGATCTGGTGTGCTGTGGCAAGGGCCTGTCTTCGAGCCTGCCTATCTCAGCCGTGCTTGGCCGCCGGGAGCTGGTGGACGTGGATCCGTCACTGAACAGCACCCATGGAGGCAACCCGCTGTGCTGCGCCGCGGCCTTGGCCAACCTGGAGGCGTTGCAGCGTGAGCAACTTGTGGCCAAGGCCGCGGACATGGGCAGTGTTGTGCAGCCCCGGCTGCAGCGGCTTCAGGAGCGTTATCCCGAGCGTATAGCCGCGGTATCTGGAGCCGGCGCCGTATGGGGAATCCTCCTCCAGAAGCCTGGCTCACAGACTTGGGATGTGGAGATGGGTGACCACATCACCGAACAGTGCATGCGACGAGGAGTGTTGTTGGTGCGCACAGGCGTGGGGTCGATCAAGCTTGGCCCACCGCTGACGATGCCGGTACCGGCTCTCGTCGAAGGTTTGGACGTTTTGGCCCAAGTATTCGAGGACTGTCTGGACGGGTAGCGGACTGCATGATGCAGCAACCGGGCTCCTCCAACACCTCCACGCGCGTCCGGCACGCTGGGATAGTGGTGTCAAATATGTCCGAGGCTCTCGGGTTCTATCGAGATGTGCTCGGGCTCGAGATCGTCGTCGACGGCATTGAGGAAGGGGCCTACTTCGAGAGGTTGGTCGGCTTGCCCAACGCCAAGGCAAGGATCGTGAAGCTGTGCGACGGAAGTGGCGGGATGGTCGAGCTCCTCGAATACAACGCCCCGGCCCGACCCACAGCCTCCCAACCCACCGCCAATCGGATAGGCTGCTCGCACGTGGCCTTCACCGTGACCAGCCTTCGCGAAATTGCGGATCGAATCCTTCGGGCTGGTTACAGCCTCAACAGTGAGCCGCTGCTCAGTCCGGACGGCAACGTAACAGTCGTCTACTGTCACGGGCCGGATGGCACGCTCGTCGAGCTCGTGGAGCCGCTGAGCTGAATCCGATCGGCATTATGCAGGGACGGCTTTCGCCGCCCGAGGATGGCCGCCTTCAATCCTTTCCCGTCCGCACCTGGCGCCAGGAGTTCGCGCTGGCGCGCGAAGCAGGCCTCAGCTGCATCGAGTGGATTTACGAAGAGAGAACCGCGGCCTTCAATCCGCTGAGCAGCACCACCGGTTTCGCCGACATCCAACGCCTGGCCCACGACTCTCAGGTGCAGGTCTGGTCTGTCTGCGCCGACTGCTACATGGAGCAGCCGCTGATCTCGCAGGCTGGCATCTTAGACGCCGCGAGGTGCAGCCATCTCCGCTGGCTTATGGGCCAGGCAGCCAAACTTGGCTGCAACTACATTGTGCTGCCCTTCGTCGATTCCGCCCGTCTCGCCCAGGCTCGGCATCGCGAAGCGCTCGAACTGCTCCTGGAAGGAACGCTCGCGCACGCGGATTCGCTGAATTTGGAGCTGCACCTAGAAACGGACCTCGAGCCTGACGAGCTGGCGACGATCCTGCGCAGATTCAATCATCCTCGGCTTCGGGCTAACCTGGACCTGGGCAACAGCGCATCCTTGGGACACGACCCCACGTTGGAGGTCGAGGCGATCATGCCTTGGCTCGGAAGCGTTCACGTTAAAGACCGGCTTCGAGGCGGCGGCACTGTACCACTTGGTGAGGGTGACGCGGACCTGTCGACCTACTTCAGGCTGTTGATGGAGAGGCGGTACCGCGGCACATTCATCCTGCAGGTGGCGCGGTCCGCGGCGGAAAGCGAGCTTGAATGGTGCCGCCGCAATCGCGACTTGGTGGCGTCGTTGATGAGTCGCTGGACCCTGGCGCAGTCGAACTGATGACCCCCGCACAGGGAACCACGGCGATTCGGGATGCCTTCGATCTCAGCGGACGGGCAGTCATTATCACCGGAGGCGGCGGTCTCCTTGGCGGGCAGCACGCCGCGGCTGTCGCAGAACTGGGCGGAATTCCGGTTATAGCCGATGTCGATCCTGCGGCCGCCCGCCGACGGGCGGAGGATCTTAAGCGCACATTCAAGTGCGCCGCGCTCGCGGCGCAGGTCGACGTGACTCAAGAGGCGTCGGTCGTCGAGCTCCTGCAGGTCACCCTGCGCGAGCTTGGCAGAGTGGATGCATTGATCAATAACGCCGCATTGGATCCAAAGGTGGAGGATTCGGCTGGCGAACAGTGGTCACGGCTGGAGAACTTTGCACTGGATTTGTGGCAAAGAGATCTGGCAGTCGGGCTGACAGGTGCATTCGTGTGCAGCAAGGTCATCGGCGCGTGGCTCGCCAAACAGGGCAAGGGAGCGATCCTCAATATCGCCTCGGACCTGGCCCTCATCGGCCCGGACCAGCGTATCTATCGGCGCCGTGGCTTCGCGAAGGATGAACAGCCAGTCAAACCGGTCAGCTATTCGGTTGTGAAATCAGGGCTCCTGGGGCTGACTCGTTACCTGGCCACCTACTGGGCTGAAGATGGGGTACGCGTGAACGCGATCTGTCCCGGCGGCGTACGAACCAATCAAGACGAAGAGTTCGTTGCAAAGCTTACGCAGCTCATCCCCCTCGGACGCATGGCCCGACTGGACGAGTATCGAGCTGCTGTGGCGTTTCTCATCTCGGATGCCTCGTCATACATGACCGGCGCCAGCCTGGTGATCGATGGCGGTAGAACCAGCTGGTAGCGGGTCGAAACGACCCCTGGTGTCAGTTGTGATTCCAGCCTTCAACGCCGAGGCGCACGTCGGCAGAGCCATCGAGAGCGTGCTGGCACAGGATTTCATCGATTGGGAGCTGATCCTTGTCGATGATGGGTCCACCGATTCGACGGCAGATGTTGTCCAACGGTACGACCGCGTTCGGTACGACCGCGTGGAACACGGCGGCGCCAATCGAGCTCGCAACCGCGCCATTCTGAATTCGCGAGGAGAGCTGGTCGCTTTCCTGGATGCCGACGACACCTGGCAACCGGAGAAGCTCCGCCTGCAAGCCACGGCGCTTCAGGCGCAGCCCGAGGTTGGCGCCAGTTTCGTGGGAACGTGCAATGTGGACGAGATCACCGGCCGCACATGGATTCGGCCACGGAGCTCGCACGAAGATCCGGTAGCCGGCCTGCTGCTGCATTCAAACTTCCTGGGGCCTACCTCCGCGGCGATGGTCCGCCGAGACTTGCTGCTGCAGGTTGGCTTATTCGACGAATCCCTAACGCAGTCGCAAGACTGGGAGCTCTGGCTTCGATTGGCCAAGGTGACGAGGTTCCTACTCATCCCGGAGCCGCTGGTAATCTATCGGATGCATGGCGAGAACATGACCAGGAACGTTGCTCGCTTCGAGGCCAATGCGCTCCGGGTTCTCAACCGCTTCTTTGCCGACGAAGAGAACCGCGTTCGCTGGGGCCATCTCGAAGCCCAGTCATACAGCAACCATTACTGGTTCTTCGCCGGCGGCTATTTCGATATGGGTGATTGGAAGAACGGCGCATGTGCGCTGGCGCAGTCCCTGGCGCGCGACCCCTCCAAGCTGGCTCGGTTTGCTCCGGCCATCAGCAAACGGCTTCGGCCGCGGGTAAGCGCGCTGTGAGCGCACGCGCCAGAGCCGCCGCCGATCCAATCCAGTACCTCCGCTGGCCGGATTCCGCGCCGGCGGCAACGGTGTTAATCCCTTCGCTTGACGGCGACCGCTCGGGCAACCTCAAGGGACTCATAGAGGACCTCGAGCAGCAGACCTTTCAGGACTTTGAGTTGCTCGTGGTCGTCGGCGTTACCCCCAATGGCCACGCCCGCAACGTCGGCGCCGCGGTTGCCCGAGGCGCAGTCCTCATCTGCATCGACGACGACATGCGGCTGGGGCACGAGCGCGTGCTCGAGCTCATGGTCAAGGCGCTGAACGAGCACCCCGAGTTCGGAGTTGTTGGGATCTCGGACCAGATTCCGCCGGACGCGTCGTGGCTGCAGCGACGCATGGCAGCTCAGATCCCGCGCAGCTTGTTCCCTATCGTGGATGACTTCGTCGACAGCGACATGGTGTCCCACCATTGCCTGGCCTTGCGTCGGGCAGTGTGGGACGAGGTTGGTGGCGAGAGCGACACCTTGGTGAGAGGGACTGATCCTGATCTGCGGTATCGGATCCGCAAGGCGGGCTACCGCGTCGTCATCGTGCCACAGACCTGGGGCTATCATCCGCACCCCAAGACACTTTCGGGGCTCATGCGTCAGTGGTACAAGCAGGGCGCCGGCGCCGCCGACGTGTTTCTCACCGAGCCACACATGGCGATTGACACTCCCGATTCGTTTCAGGAGAAGGAGAGTTACAGGCGGAGTTTCCCGAGGCGAGTCAGCGATTCAATCGGGCGGTTGCTTGCGACCATCTTCAAGGCCCAGGAGATAAGCCTGCTGTGCCAGGCTGCCTACGCGTTGGGCTACATCACTCACGTCATGGATCGGAAACTGCCGTCCGCACGGAGCCAGTGAACACCAGCGCGACCAGCGGTGGCGCCGGTGCGTGTTGACTGCCCCCGCGCTCGTCGCGCTGGCTCCTCAGCCAACGGAGCGTGACGCCCAAGTCGCCGAGCGGCCGAGACCGCAGCCTAGACGCCGTCGCTGGCGGCATCCAGGGCTGGCCGTGGTCATCCTAGGGTTCCTTGCCTTCAACCTGGCTATCAACGTCAGCAATCCAATCTGGGAGGCTATCGACGAGCCCAGCCATTTCCAGATGGTCAAGTTCGTCGCAGAGCACCATGCGCTGCCGGGGGCGGACGCCGACCTGCCGGGTCTGGTGACGTCCGGTCCCGTCGACTGCATCTGGACACGTTGCATTGGGCGGAACGCCGTCACCTCTGAGCCGCCGCTGTATTACCTGCTCGTGGCCCCGTTTGTCACCGGGATCGACCTGAACAGCGATCTCTCATGGGTCGCCAACCCCTACTTCACCTGGCCGGGACACCCACTCCGTAACGGCGTCGCGGTGCACCTCCAAACCGAACGCTGGCCATACCACGGCATGGTCCTGGGCGCTCATGTGATGCGGGCTATCTCGGGCCTGATGTACGTTCCGACGTTGATCGCAATCTACTTCGCCGCTCTGGCCATCGTCCCCCGACGGGCATTCGCCACGCTAGCCGCCGCGACAGCCGGGGCCATTCCCGGGGTCGTCTTTACCACCGCCAGTATCAACAACGACAACGCCGGCATGTTGACCGGCTCCCTGGCGCTGCTCGCGGGAGTCCGGTCCCTCGTGGACCGCCCCAGGCAGTGGCTCTGGTTTGGACTCTATGCGATCGCCGTAGCGCTTACCTTCGCGGCCAAGTACAGCGCGTATTTCCTGATCCCTGTCAGCCTCCTTCTGCTGGTCATGCTTGCGCGCCGGTGCTCGTCCCATGTCATGCGATGGGGCCTCACCATCGGCGGCCTTGCGGTCGCGTCCGGCATAGTCCTGACCTTTCGGGAGGGTCGCTTCAACCTCATCTCGTCAGTAGCCTCACTCCCACGCATGCTGGCAGGCGTCCACGACTTCAACCACTGGCCATGCACCTGTCCCTACCCGGGGCAGCGGTACTGGGGCGCTATCCCCAACCTCTGGGAGACCACCTGGGGCTCCTATGGCTGGGAGACATTCCATCTGCCGTCCAACTTCTACAAGCCCTACCTTGCCGTCACACTGCTGGCTCTGGCTGGGCTTGTGCTGGTGACAGTTCAGCTGGCCCGCAGGAAGCATCTTCGGAGGGCTCTCAGCTCGGACCGGGGCTCGGCCGTAGTCCTCGTGGCGTTTGCCCTTGTGATGATGTTCGCGGTCGTCGATTTTCGCTATATGGCAACCCACAGTGACGGCGGCTCGACTCACGGGCGGTTCATGTTTCCCGCCATTCTTGCGACGGCGCTGCTGCTCACGCTGGGCCTGTACGCCTTGCCTCACGTGTTGAAGATGGCGGGATTCCTCATGCTGTACGGCACCTCGCTGGCCGTCATCGCCTACTCCGCGATCACCCTGCCTCACGAATTCGGACCAATCCTCCCCGTGTATGGCGATCCGCACACCGCAGGGGCTCGGCACATGTTTTCAGTTACCTTTAGCAACGGTATGCAGCTACTCGGGTGGACCGCCGACACTCCTGTGCTCCGGCCCGCGGGTCAATTTCACATCAGGCTCTTCTGGGCCGCTACCCATCCGCCAGACTTCGACTATTCGGCCTACCTGCAGCTGGACGATGGCCGCGATGGGCCACTAAAAGGGGCGGATCATGGGCCGGGAGCGCAACTCGGCTTGCTGCCGCACCAGTGGCTGCCGGGCGAGGTCATTCCGGACGACTGGACCATCAACATTCCGGCGTCGGCCGCCCCGGGAGACTACCAGGTGCGGGTGGGGGTGTACGACTATCGCGACCTCAAGCCGGTTCCAACTGGGGATGGCGCTGCCTCGGTCGTCATTGCGCATCAAGCCATAACCGCGGGGACGTCGCCCTCGTGAAGGTCCTGGTTACCGGCGGCGCAGGATTCATCGGCTCGCACCTGTGCGAGGCGCTGCTGAAGTCGGACCA
>Ga0209062_1006292_pt1 | contig 10939 bp, 11 predicted proteins | sample Coa_R2_2_FD_187158 | JGI IMG/M metagenome (GOLD analysis project Ga0209062, IMG submission 187158) | Surface soil microbial communities from Centralia Pennsylvania, which are recovering from an underground coalmine fire - Coalmine... | ecosystem: Environmental > Terrestrial > Soil > Unclassified...
GCGGAGAACACTTTTACCTGGAGGTGTCTTCAGCGACGGCCGGCCATCTCCCTCGCCGTCGTTCGTTGCCAGGCAGCGGCGTGGCGGCTTTTCGCTCCGCATCACTATTTGAGCGGCGCTCTGAACCACAGCGCCGTTTGCTTCCTGGCCAGCTGGGGCGAGCAGCCGGTCGCGTTCAGCGCCTGGCTGCCGTTTGTCGGCGCGGGACCGGCGACGCGGCGCGAGCATCGCACTGTCACGCTGCCGGATTATCAGGGGGCGGGCATCGGCAACGCTCTGTCGGCGCTCATCGCCTCGATGTGGAAAGCGCTGGGCTATCGGGCGATTTCGACGACGACACATCCGGCCATGATGCGGGCACGGCAGAAATCGGTGCATTGGCGGCTGCGCCGCCCGCCGTCGCTGGCTGTCGGCTCGGAGCATCGCCTGAAAAAACTCCAGCACGCCACGACGCGCCTCACCGCCGGATTCGAGTACGTCGGTCCCGCCCTGCCGCGCCGGCTGGCGCGATTGCTGTTGGCATCGTGAGTTATCGCGAATGGCTCGCGCCCGCTATCGCTTGACGCTTGCCCTCCAGGAAAAGATTGCCGCCTACATCCGCGCCGGCGGTTATGCCCACGTTGCGGCGGAGGCGGCCGGTCTGCCGCGCGAGGTGTTCGCGCGCTGGTTGGCGCGCGGCGAGCGCTCCGACGCACCGGCCAACTATCGCACCTTCGCGCGGGCCATCCGCGAAGCCGAGGCCCAGGCCCGGCTGCAAGCAGAGCTGAATGTCCGCAAAGAGAAGCCGCTCGATTGGCTCAAGGCCGGCCCCGGCAAGGCCGGCGCGGATAATCCCGGTTGGACCATTCCCGGCAAGGCCGGCGGTGCCGCTGCGGACAAGATGGATCACGCGCGAGTTTGGAGCGAGGTGCTGCATCTGTTTGGCCGATGCGCCGAGCAACTCGCCGCTTACCCCGACGCTCGCGCCGCTTTATCCAGCTGGCTCGCGTCCTTGCCGACCGACGAAAAATAATCGAAAAATGGCACCGGCTGGCATGAATTGACGTATCAATAAGCTCTTGATTGTCCGTGACTGATAGTGAACAATAGTATAGACAAGAAACATGCCAAGAACGTCCGGCGAGCGGGGTCGCGTTAGCGCCCCAAGTACCTCTCGGGGCGCTAACGCGACCCCGCTCGCCGAGCGCTGCACACAAACCGCGCCCTGTAGGAGATCCCATGCACCTTGAAGCCCTGCCCATGCAGTTTGTCGCCCTGACCGATGGCGTACTCAACGGCGAGGAGCACGTTCTGCTCTTTCTCGAAAACGCCAACCTGCGCCGCCCGTGCGGCTTCGCGCTGAGCCTCACCGACGCCGCCGCCCTCTCGATCGCCCTGCGCAACATCCTCCCCGAAGCACGGCAGATCCAGGACCGTATCCTCGAACAGAATTAGCACCCGTCGCTTACGCTTCAGGCTCGGTTTTATGATCTCACTCACTGATCCGCTGTGCGTCCACTGCGAACAGCGTCCGTCCACGACGGCGCTGGATCTGTGTTCGGTCTGCCACGCGGTCCAAAGCATCCGCGTGCTGTACCTGCGCCGCCGCGGCTGGACACCCGAATGGGAGCTGCACCTGCGCCGCCTCGCCGCCCGCGCGAAACTCCGTCTGCCCCTCTTCCCGCGCGAACCCTCCTCCGATTGATCCCGCCATGAGGAACACTCACCATGCGTCATGCCTATCCTTGCCATGCTTCCCCCGATGTCCTCGGTCTCGATCGCGCGCCGGCGCGCAACGGCGCGCGCTATCGCCTTGATTTGGATTTGCTCGACACGGCTCGCTGTCCATGCTGCCGCGCGCCGCTGGTCGCGCGCATGGGACGCGAGGGGCCGTATTTTCATTGTCGCTGCCGCGAACGCAACAACGCTGGCTCGCTTAGCTGTTTCGGACGATACTGACGATTTAACCGCGTTTTGCCGAGCAAGAGCGTTGACAAATTAACCTACGCTAGGTAAATTCCGTTTACCTGATACCCCGTTGAGCTTGCTACTTTTAATAGCCTTCTCTTTTGTTCCACGTAGAATGAAAGTGATGCTTTGAGTGGTTTTGCGCCCGGAAGTTGTTTGCGTCTGTGGATTAACGAGCGTAGGGTTGTTCTGTCATGAAGCCTATTCTTCAAGCCCTCGTGCTGGCAGAACGCATCTACCAAGACATTTCCGGCAAGAAGATAATCGCCGGGACATTCAATCAACTCCTCGTCGGCACAGTACCGATACCGGCAGAGAAGAATCCCGATGGGACCGAGAAACGAGTTTTGCCGGGAGGAACTGACCCCGGCTGCCCGGCCGCCTACATTAGCCTAACGGATGTGGTTAACGGAACAGAGATAACCTTGCAGATGGTTAATGTGTCCAAGAATCAGGTGCTTTTTCAGACCGTCTTGGGGATTGAAGTACAGGATCGCCTCGCTACGGTTGAGATAATCGCTCCGCTCCCGCCTATGAGTACGTTCATTCGTGAAGTGGGCACTTATTCACTAGACGTTCTTTGGCGAAGCGAGATTCTTGGATCGCATCGACTCGTCGTAAGGCCATTAACTCCACCCACTAGTTGAGGGAGGCTAAACATGCCCACGATTGAAATGGTATGGAAGAACACCGCGGTTACTCGGAATGTGCCGGAAGATGATTGGCGTCAAACGACGGCCTACCGACTTCACGTTCTTGTATCCAAGGACGAAGATGAGGCCGACTCTTTCTCCGCCGTTGTGCTGAATCTTCCTGGTGCTGGAAGTAGCGGCGCGACAGAAGAAGAAGCATTGGAGAATGTTAAAGAGGCTGCCCAGGGTATTTTGGAAGACTACAAAGACTCTGGGGAGGAGATACCCTGGAAAGATACCTCGGAAGCCAACATCCCACCAGGAGCCAAGCAAAAGTGGATCATCGTAGATGCCTAAGGTGCCGCGAATTCTTGGCAAAGACGCTGTACGCGCGTTTAAGAAAGCCGGCTTTTCCGAGGTGCGGACTTGCGGAAGTCATGTCATCTTGAAGAAAGACGGCCACGCTCTTCGGCTCTCTATTCCAGTTCATGCAGGTAGAACAGTCGGTACTGGACTGCTGAAATCTCAAATTGAAGCGGCTGGACTTACGGTGGAAGAATTCAAGGAACTGCTGTGAATCTGCCGCCAGATTCGCGATTCTCTTCCTTCTTACTGCGCTGCGTGCGCGGCTCGGAGGATGTTAGGGTTGCGTGTTTCTCAAGCGCAGACGGACCAGCCCTGCCTTCGCCTCGCGCGTCAGCCGCGCCTCCGGCGCTCCATCCGCCAGGGTGCCCAGCAGCTGCCGCGCTTCGGCGCTGGCGAGGTACTCCAGCACGGCAACGGCGCGGAGAACGCGCAGGCTCTCGGCCGTGGGATTAGCGCTATCCATCTCATCGAGCAATCCCTGCGCTCGACGGCGAAGCTCCAGCGCGGGCTTGTCCTTGAGCGCCGCTTGCAGGGCCGGCTGAGCCACCTCGCCCATTTTTTTCAATTCTTGCGTGGCCATGTCCCGGACGCTGAAGTCGTCGCTGTCGAGATCCGCGATCAATTGGGCGATGCGGCGTGGATCGCCTCCCCGCGCCGGATGCAGCTGTTCGCGCAGCAAGGGCAGCGCTTGTGCCGGGTCGGCAACCAGCGTCCAGATGGCGCGATGGCCCTTGGCTGCATCCACATCGGCCAGATCGCTCCACGCCTGCTTCACCTCCGCCGGAGTGAGTTTCCGAGCCGGCAATTGGCCATCGGGACTCATCCCCGTCACGTCCCACACCAGGGCCGTGCCGTCCATGCTGACCGTCGCCAGACGCCGGCCATCAGAGGAGAAAGCCATCTGTCGCAGTCTGCCCCGCCCGTGTCCCGGCCAGGTGCGGATCTGCCGGCCCGTGGCCGTTTCCCAGAGGACGAGCGCGTCCGCATCGTAAGCGACGGCCAGCAGCCGGCCATCCGGAGCAAACTCCCGATTAACCGATGATAAAATCCAAAACAGATCTCCTTCCTTCCACGTCAGCCGGTGGCGCATCCGCCCCGTCGCCGCCTCCACCAAGCACGGATCGCCCCGCGTGTCCAGGAGGGACAAAAGATCGCCGCTGGGCGAAAAAGTCGGTTGGTGCGGCAGGAACGCGTCGCAGCGAAAACGGACAGACCATTTGCCCGTGGCCACGTCGCGAAGGCCGAACGAATTCTGATTAATCCCCACCACCAACGTCTCGCCGTCGGGCGATAAATCGGGGAGTAGGGGGGTGGTTCCCCCCATGCCCTGGCCGCGGTTTTGGGATTGCCGCTGAGCCTGGTACATCAAATCTTGGCTGATCCCCTCTAGCTGGCCCAGCTCTTTGCCCGTCTCTAGCGAAAAGACACGGACCAGGGGAGCATTCCGCTCCATTACGGCGACCCGCCGGCTTTCGGAATACGCGAACGACATGTCGGAATGAGTGATCCCAGAGGTCTTTTTCAATGCCATGATCAAGGGATTTTTCTTCGTGGATATTCCGAACTCTTGCACCTTCTTGCCGGAGGCCGTATCCCAAACACGAAAGGTACTGTGGTCGCGAACCATCAAGAGGTTCGATTTGGGGACCCAGCCGAGGGGAGCGCCCACGATGGGGAAGCGATCTTTCCCCGTGGCCGCATCCACGAGAGCGTACGATTCGTCGCGGCGCTGGACGAGATAACTTTGGCCGTCCGGAGCGAACGAGAGCGAGCGATATTCGGAATAGCGCTGGATCAGTCGGCCGCTCGCCGCATCCAGCAGGCGCACCTGATGAGGCCCCTTGGAAGCCGCGGCGAGCGAGCGCCCGTCCGGCGAGAAGTTGACGCCGGTAACTGGGCCGGGGTCCGGCAAAGGGCAAAGCTCGCGCCCGCTTGCCGCGTCCCATAAACGGATGCGCGAATCCGCGCCGCCGGCGGCGAGCATTTTGCCGTCGGAGGAGAAAGCAACGGGACCGTCCACACCCTCGAAGTCACGCAGCGCTCGACCCGTCTTCGGATCCCAAAGCGTCAGGACATTTCTGTCGTCTTCCACTGAGGCCAGGACTTTGCCGTCCGGGGCGAAGGTTAACCAGCCGACAACGGCGCGAGGGTAAACGATCCTCTCCGCCGCAGGGTGGGAGTGCGGGCTTCGGCCTTTCCAGCTCCGCAGCTCCTTGCCGGTGGCCGTTTCATACACGTGAATCATGCCGTTTGTGCCGGCCAGCACGAGGTATTGACCGTCGGGAGAAAAAGTCAAGCAGCGATCGTACAAGGGAGCGATCTTTTCTCCTTTCCACTCTCGGAGTTTTTTGCTGGCGGCTGCATCCCAGAGCGTGATCCGGGGATCGTTCGGCCGCATCGAGGCGACGAACCGGCCATCCGCGGAGAGGGCCAAGGGCGCCTCCTCACCCATTTTCCAAGTTCCGATGTTCTTGCCCGTCGCGGCTTCCCAGCGGAGGATGCCGTTGCCGGTTTGGTTTCCCCCTCCATTCTCATTCCAATGGCGAAGCGCCAAACTCTTGCCGTCGGGAGACCAGGCGAGGGCACGCCGCTGGCTCATGTGTTCCGGTCCCACATTGATGGTACGACGCTCTTTCTTGCCGGTATCCGCGGCATAGAGTTCGAGCTGCCATCCGGTAGAAACGGCCAAACGGGAGCCATCGGGGGAAAGACAGAACGTCGGCCCCTCGCCCCATAAATGCGCGGGGAACGGCCTCACTTCTCGGCCGGTGGCGATTTCCCACTGGCGGATCTCCGTCTCGCCCCCGGCGCCGGAGATCAGGGATTTCCCATCTGGAGTAAACAATAGATGCGTGAAGGCCGGTTTGTGGTCGGAAGCCGTCCGCAGGCGCGTGGTGCCGATGCGGAAGAGAGCGCCTTGCGGCAGCGGATCGCCGTAGCTGTCGAGACGCGGCGGAGCGCTGTGCGCGGCCGGTGCTGTCAACGAAACCAGACAAAAGAATGCGGACAGAAATGCGAAGCGCAGGCGCATGGTTGGTCCCTCACGGTGGTGAGCACAACAGGTGTCCAATCCCACCTCGAATGTATCCGATGGCGAGGGTGTGGTCCATCCAAATTGCAGGGGGGACATGAAGCCGCACTACCAGCATTCCCTTACGTTCTCCACAGGAGGGATCTATGAAGCGCCCTGGTCGGTCAGTTGCTCTCCCTCCGGCGAGAATTCCGCGAACCACGGCGCTGCGTCTGCAAAACCACTGCTGGTCACGATTACTCGTTCTCCCGTCTGGGGATGACGGAATTCGCCAATCTCCGGGATAGGGACAATCTCCAAATTCCCGCAGTGCAAACATCGTGGCGGACTGATACGGCTTCGCCGCCATTCAATCCGACGGCGCAGTTCGGCGATACGGTCCTCCACGGGCGCGCCGTTCGAGACGAATTCCCAAATCCGCAGTTGGTTGGGATCGCCAGTCTGGAAGAGTCGAATCTCCTCTTCGAGTGATTCGACCGAGGGCAGCTCCTCGGCGATAACAAACGCTCTACAGACTGGACACCAAGCTGCTTGCTGCAAGATGTGTAGTTTGGCGCCGTTCGGCAACCGGTAGTCAAGGAAGGCAGACCATAGCACCCCTTCGGTCCTCTTCGATTCGGGCAGGTGGTACTCAACGAAGCCTCGTCCCATTGATTTGGTCTCTCTCAGCCGTTCGGGCACCGGGTAATCGCCGTTTTCCGTCGCTTGACTTGAATTCCGTTGATCAGATACACCGCCCACCGCTCTTCGCTCCCGTCGATGGATAAGGTGATCTCGGCGTCGCAGGGAGGATGATCCATAGGATTCCGTAAGACCAAAAATGAAGGGCCGAGTTGAGCTACGGGCAAGATGTAACCGTTGACGTGCAGATGAATCCGAACCTCTGCGGAGTGAGCATCCATTTGTGTCGCCGGTGAGTTCATGAGCAATCGATCCGAGCTTCTTGATCACGCCCAGATTCATTGTGCGAGATACGACCTTGTCGAGGAGACTGGAGGAGATGTCGCTCATGGGGTCATTCGCTCGGCCCGTAGCCGTAACAACGTGAGGAACTCAGCCAAATCGACCAATCCTTCGGCCTCCTCACGCTCCTGAGGAGACAGTGGTTGGCCGGAATCCTGACGCTCCAGAAGCGCCTGCAAACGGGCGGCGACGGCATGGGGCAGTTAAAAGCGAGCGAGATCATCGGGAAGATCGACTTCAAGGGTCAAGGTCATACGAACCTCCGCGTTACAATTCCTAGATGATTCTACCATTTACGGATGAACTGGAACAACCAAAGCTCCGTTATCAGTCCCCACGGCGCTGATGCGCTCTCCTGAAAATTCCTTCCGGATGAGAACGCGATGAAACTCGGCCCCGCACCGGAACCTCGGCGGGATGCTGGTGTTGAAAAGCTATACTTGAGCAGCCGCCGGAAGCGGGGGCGTCGTCATTGGAGTCTGCAACATGAAGCACCGCACCACCTTAATACAACCCACGGTTTTGGCCCTGTCGCTTGCCATGCTAAGCCCGATCGCGACGCGGAGCGTTGCGGACGGCGTTCCCACGCGGAACGTGGGAACGAGAGAGATGGACCTGACGCAACGCATCGACACGGCCGTCGATACCCGGCTTCGCGCCGAGAAGGCCACGCCTTCGCCGCGCTCAAGCGATGCCGAATTTCTTCGCCGCGTTTATCTCGACATTACTGGGCACATTCCCTCCGCCGAGAAAGCGGCGGCGTTTCTCGACAGCCGTGAGCCGAACAAACGCGCCAAGCTGATCGATGAATTGCTCGCCGGCGAAGATTACGGCAAACATCAAGCCGATATTTGGCAGAACCTTTTGCTACCCCGCACGTCCGACAATCGCGCGGTTCCCTTCGACAAGATGACGGCATGGCTCGAAAAGCGCTTCAAGGACAACAAGCCGTGGGACAAGACGGTGCGCGATCTCCTCACCGCCGAGGGCGACATGGACGCGAACGGCGCGGTGGTTTACTTCCTGGCCAACGCCACGCCGGACAAGCTGACCGATAATGCCACGCGCATGTTCCTGGGCGTGCAGCTGCAATGCGCGCAATGCCACAATCACCCCTTCACGGATTGGAAGCAGGATGAATATTGGGGCATGGCGGCCTTCTTCACCAAGGTGCGCATCGAGGGCAATCCGCGGCAGATCGCGCGGCAGGGTGGCACGCTCGGCATCAACGAGAACGGCAAGGGCCGGCCTATTCGTCTGCCCGTCTCGGCCAAGCGCGTGCCGCCGAAGTTCTTGCAAGGCGAACAGCCGAGCCTCGCGCGAAGCGACGCCTACCGTCCCGCGCTGGCCGACTGGATGACCAGTCCGAAGAACCCGTATTTCAGTCGGGCGATGGTCAATCGGCTGTGGGCGCAGTTTTTCGGTCGAGGCCTTGTCAATCCGGTTGACGACATGCACGACGGCAATCAGCCGTCGCATCCGCAGCTGTTGACGGACTTGTCGGCTCGGTTCGCGGCCGGCGGTTTCGATGTGAAGCAGTTCATCCGCGCCCTGTGCAACAGCGAGGCGTATCAACGGACGAGCAAGCCCATCGCCGGCAACCGCGACGCTGGACCCGAATTGTTCAGCCGCATGGCCATCAAAGTGCTGACGCCGGAGCAACTTTACGATTCGCTCGTGCAAGTTATGGGCGCTCCGAACCAGCCGAATGGGCGACGCCGTCCGCCTGCCGCCGCGGCCGCTGCTCGTTTACGCAACGTCTCGCCGCGCACCCTGTTCGTCGCGTTCTTCAAGGGCGACGACAGCGCCGAGGCGACCGAGTATCAAGCCGGCATCCCGCAAGTGCTGCGGCTGATGAATTCGCCGCAGCTCAACAACGCCTCGATGGTGGCGCCCTTGCTCAAGTCGGGCAAAGCGCCGCGGCAAATCGTCGAGCACCTGTACCTGGCCACGCTGTCGCGCCGGCCAACACAGCACGAGATGCAACGCAGTCTCGCCCTGGTCCGCAAGCACGGCGACGAACCCCGGCAAGCCTATGGCGACATTCTCTGGGTGTTGCTCAACAGCAGCGAATTTACGTTGAATCATTGAAATTGGATTTTGCCGCGGAGAAAAGACAAAAGGGACCAAAGGGACGGAAAAGACAGAAAAAAAGACGAGTTTCTCTGTGGTGAAATCTTCTTCTGAGGAGTCCGCATCATGTTGTCTCGCCGCGATTGGTTGAAGCTGTCGGCGGCCGGTGTTTCGGCGGTGTCGCTGTCGGGCTGGCTCCAGGTGTTGGCCAGCCGCGCGGCCGAAACGCGGGCCAAGCATAAATCCTGCATACTCCTGTGGATGGACGGCGGTCCCAGCCACAAGGACACCTTTGATATGAAGCCCGGCACCAAGGACGGAGGCGAATTCAAGCCGATCTCCACGGCCGTGCCCGGCATCCAGATCAGCGAACACTTTCCCAAATTCGCCAAGGTGATGAAGCACGCCGCCATCCTCCGCGGCATGAGCACCGACGAAGGAGCGCATCCCCGAGCCAAGTATTATCTGCACACCGGCTACAAAGAAGGGCAGGGCGGCCTGACTTATCCCAGCCTCGGCTCGCTGGTGTCCGCCGAGATCGGCAAGCCCAATGCGCCGATGCCGAATTATGTTTCCATCGGCGCACGCAGCTATGGACCCGGCTTCCTGGGGGCGCGCCATGCCCCGCTCATCGTTAACGATCCGGCCCGCGGCGTCGAGAACTTGAAGCCAATGGTCGGCGGCAGTCATTTCGACGATCGATTGGGAATGCTGCAAGAGATGGAGTCGGCTTTTTATCGTGAATACAAGGCGGAGGCCAGCGCCGATCACAAGACGATGTATCGTCGCGCTATCACGCTCATGCAGTCGAAGGAAGCCAAGGCGTTCGACCTATCGCGCGAGCCGGCCTCGTCGCGCCAAGCCTACGGCTCCAGCCGCTTCGGCGACGGTTGCTTGCTGGCGCGCCGCCTCGTCGAAACCGGCGTTTCCTTCGTCGAGGTGACGCTGGGCGGCTGGGACACGCATCAGAACAATTTCGAGCGCGTCAAACAACTGTCGCAGCAGTGCGATCCGGCGATAGCTGCCCTCGTCAGCGATCTGAAACAGCGCGGCTTGCTCGATAGCACGCTGATTGTGTGGATGGGCGAATTCGGCCGCACGCCGCGCATCAATCAGCGCGGCGCGAAGCCGGGCCGCGATCACTATCCGCGCGCCTGGAGCACCGTCATGATTGGCGGCGGCATCAAAGGCGGGCAAGTCATCGGCAAGACCGATCCGGAAGGCGCGAACGTCGTCGAAGGCAAGGTTTCGGCGCTGGACTTTTTGGCCACGGTCTGCGAGGTGCTCGGCGTGAATTGGAAGAAGCAGAACAACACTCCCATCGGCCGGCCTATCCGCATCGTGGATAAGGGCGCCAACCTCATCAAGGGACTGCTCTGATTGGCTTCCGAGCGGCGTAAGCTAACTCCGTTGTGGCGGGGTCTCCGGACCCCGCCACGGTCCGCGACCGAAGGTCTCCGCTCCGGCACCGCTTGGGAGACCTTCGGTCCAAGCCAGTGGCCCGGTCCGGAGACCGGGCCACAACGCGGTGGTCTGTTGTGGCGGGGTCTCTGGACCCCGCCACGGTCCGCGACCGAAGGTCTCCGCTCCGGCACCGCTTGGGAGACCTTCGGTCCAAGCCAGTGGCCTTCGGTCCAAGCCAGTGGCCCGGTCCGGAGACCGGGCCACAACGCGGTGGTCTGTTGTGGCTCTGTTGTGGCGGGGTCTCCGGACCCCGCCACGGTCCGCGACCGAAGGTCTCCGCTCCGGCACCGCTTGGGAGACCTTCGGTCCAAGCCAGCCAGTGCCGAAGGTCCCGTTGTGGCGGGGTCTCCCGACCCCGCCACGGTCCGCGACCGAAGGTCTCCGCTCCGGCACCGCTTGGGAGACCTTCGGTCCAAGCCAGTGGCCCGGTCCGGAGACCGGGCCACAACGCGGGCTCCTGCAC
>Ga0209062_1006297_pt1 | contig 10934 bp, 12 predicted proteins | sample Coa_R2_2_FD_187158 | JGI IMG/M metagenome (GOLD analysis project Ga0209062, IMG submission 187158) | Surface soil microbial communities from Centralia Pennsylvania, which are recovering from an underground coalmine fire - Coalmine... | ecosystem: Environmental > Terrestrial > Soil > Unclassified...
GAATTTGTTGGCGGCGCTGGTAAAGCCGAGGCTGGTGATCTCCGCCACCGTCGCGGCAAAGCGCTCGGCAAAGCCTTTGCGCGTGTTGAGCCCGGTGCCCACCGCCGTGCCGCCTTGCGCCAGCGGATAGAGGTGGCGAAGGCAGCTCTCGACGCGCTCGATGCCGAGCTCGATCTGGCGGGCATAGGCGCCGAATTCCTGGCCCAGCGTCAGCGGCGTCGCATCCTGAAGATGCGTGCGGCCGATCTTGATGATGGCGGCGAATTCTTCGGCCTTGGCATGGAGCGCGCGGTGGAGATGGCGGAGCGCCGGCAGCAGGCGGCGCTCGATCTCCTCGACCGCGGCGATGTGCATGGCGGTGGGAAAGCTGTCATTCGAGGATTGCCCGCGATTGACATGATCGTTCGGATGGACCGGGCTCTTGGCGCCGCGCTTGCCGCCCAGCAGCTCGTTGGCGCGGTTGGCCAGGACCTCGTTCATGTTCATGTTGGTCTGCGTGCCCGAGCCGGTCTGCCACACGACGAGCGGGAATTCCCCGTCATGCTTGCCGGCGATGACCTCGTCCGCGGCAGCGACGATCGCCTGGCCGAGCTTGGCGTCGAGCTCGCCCAGCGCCATGTTGGCGAGCGCCGACGCCTTCTTCTCGATGGCAAGCGCGCGCAAGAGGGCGGGCGGCATGCGCTCGCCGCCGATGCGGAAATTGTCGAGGGAGCGCTGCGTCTGCGCTCCCCAATAATGCTCGGCCGGTACCTCGACCTCTCCCATCGTGTCGCGTTCGATGCGGCTCGCGGCTTTCTCGGCCATGGCAAGGCTCCCCTGGCGGACAGGCTAAATATGGGATTCCCTGGCCCGCGGCCCAGGGCGGCGGGATCGGACACCGATGATCTTAACGATTAAGGCATAGGATCGGGAGACGACATCCAGGGCATTTCGGGTGGCGCATGACCGTCCATGAGGTCTTGAGGCAGGCGATAAGCGCCAAGCGATGCGTCAGAATCCTGACCGCGGGGCATTGGCGCGCGATCTGCCCCCATGCGCTCGGGATCAAGGACGGCCATCCCAAGGCGCTGGTTTTTCAATATGAGGGCGACAGCGCCTCGGGACTGGCGCCCGGCGGCCAATGGCGCACCTTCTTCATCAGCGACATCGAACGCGCCGTCATCATCGACGGCCCCTGGCACAGCGGCAGCAATTTCGTCGCCAAGGCCGAGGCCTCTCTCGACCGGATCGAGTTCCGCGTCCACTGACGCGGCGGAACGGTCATTTCCAACATTCGAGACGGACCGTCACGGCCAGAGCCTGATCTGCGACCGCTGCCGTCGAGAGATCCGCGCCGGGCGGCGCGAGCTCGAGCTTGATCCTGTGCTCCCTCAGAAAAGCCTGCGCCTCATCGCCGCTGACGGCGAAGTTGATGTTCTCCGGGATGGCGCCGGTCGCCCTGGCGACCCTCAGGCTGTCGAGCTTCGCCACGACCACGCCGACGATCCGGCCGCTCGCATCGAGCACCGGGCCGCCGCTATTGCCGGGCTGAACCGGGGCCGAGATCTGGATTTCGCGGCGATCATTGTGCATTCCGGCAAGCGCGCTGACGATGCCCGTGGTTACGATCGGATCAGAGGTCAGCAGGCCCTGAAACGGGAAGCCGACGACGACGATGTTCTCGCCCGGCCGCAGCTTCTTCCCGTCGCGGAATGTTGCCGTCGGGCTCGCGCGCGTCACCTGGAGGAGTGCGAGGTCGCGTTGCGGATCGGTGGCGATCACCTTGGCGGGCGTGGTGTGGCCGTCGCCGGAGACGCGCATCTCGCTGCACCCTTCGACGACATGGTTGTTGGTCAGGAGATGCCCCGCGCGGCTCACGAAAAAGCCGGTGCCGGTCGCGAAGAGCTCCGGCTCCTGGCCGTGCCGTTTTGCCGATGCCTTGCGCTTGGAGCGCGAGGACTTGCCGATCTCGACATCCATGGGGTGCCAGTCGCTGACGGCTCGCTCCGCATTGGCGATCTGGCTCTTCGTCAGTTGCGCGGCGACGCGCTTGCGTCCTTCTTCATCGCGCTTGCGGTTGGGATCGCGCGGATCCTTCAACGCGACGACATACCAGAAGTAGGCCTCTTCCAAATCGACATCGACGCCTTGCCCGCGCTCGTAGAATGCTGCCAGCCGGCCTTGCGCGCCGGACTCGCCATGCTCGGCCGCGACTTCATACCACTTGGCCGCGAGCGCATCGCTGTGGCGAGCGCCCTGGCCCAGCTCGTAAGCGACACCCAACGCCATCTGTGCCGGCGGCAGGCCCTGGGCGGCGGCCGCGCGGAACCATTTCACCCCCTGCTTCATGTCCTGCTCGGTCTCGATGATGATCGCGCCGAGTCGAAATTCGGCGTAGGCGATGCCCTGCTCCGCCGCCTGGCGATACCATTTCTTGGCTTCCGCCAGATCCTTGGTCACGCCCAGGCCCTTCTCGTAATGGGCGCCGAGATTGGTCGCGGCATAGCCGTTACCCTGTGCCGCCGCGAGACGGAACCAGCGCACCGCCTCGGCGGGATCGGGCTTCACCCCCTTGCCCTCGGAATACAGGATGCCCAGGAAATTCTGGCAGCTTGCGTCGCCCTTCTGAGCATCTGCTTTGCAAGCGCTCAGGACCCCGGTGTAATCCTTCTTGGCGAAAGCCTCGGCCGCCTCGCGAACACCGGCCATTGCGCCGTTCGTGCCGGCGCACAACGCCATGGCGACTATCGCTGCCCAGACCATCCACCGCATTCGGCTACTTCCTCGGCGAGGTCACACGGTATGATGGTAGGGTAGAAAACGGCAGAAGGCCAGACGGCACTCAATCAACTGTTGAGAGATCGAGCAGTCCGGCCGGCGCTCAAGGCATGACGAGGCGCCGGAGATGCGCCGCGGTCTGGTCGCGGGGGCGCTTGGCCAGCTCGACGAATTTGGCGCGTTGATCGGGTGAGAGCTCGGCGAGAAAGCGGCTCAGCGCGGCGGTCATCTCTTTCTGATAGGCGTGGCGGTTTTCCGTCGCCTTGTCGACGAGCGTGGCGATCATGCCTTGATCCGGCTGCGCCTTGCCTAGCTCGTTCCAGACCTTGGCAACCAAAGGTTGGTTCATTTCCCGGAGCTGCCGCGTGTGCTTTCTCACCTCGATGATGAATTGCTGAAAGCTGTCGCGCTGGTCGGGCGAAAGCCCGAGTTCCCGCCCGATTTGGGCGAAGCGCTCGGCCGGCGTCTCGGGAGCGGGCATGGTCGCCCTGGACCAGATGAGCCCGCCGACGAAAAACACGTTGAGCGTGAGCGAGAGCGCAAGCGCCACCCATAAGAGCCGGCCGCGCGAGCGGACCCGCTGCCCGCCCTCGGCGACGCTCGTCATAAGCTCGGCTCCTCATCGAAGCTGGTGAACAGACCGCCCGGCGGGTCTATCAGATCTTGCGTCGATCCCAAGGAGGCAAGGCTCGCGACATTCACATAGGCATCATTGCCCATGGCAAAGCCGATGAGGCTGGCGATGAGCAGGCTCGCGGCGATGCCGCCGCGCGCGACCATGAGGCGCCATCTCCCCGGTCGCGCCCGGGGCGGGGGAAAGCTGAGGATTTCGGCGTCGCCGGCATCGACGAGCGCCATCGCGCGCGCCACCACCGCCTCTGACGCCTCGGGAAGGCCGGCCGACGCCGCCTTGCGCGCGGCCAGGAGATCTTCGACCGCGTCGGGATTGCCGGCAAGCCACGCCTCGACCGACGCGGTCGCATCCGGCGTCAGCCGGTCCTCTGCATAGGCCGCCAGCAGCAGGGGGTCCGGCGCGGGACCCGTCATCCCGCCGGATCCGGCTGAGCGCCAGCGCCGCCATAGCGCGAGGTCGTCGGTCCCATCCATAGGTTCGGCCATCCGTCAACTCCCCGGTAGTTTCTATGTATCCATTCGGGGTGTCATCCCCGTTCTCGCCAATTTTTTCACCTATTGTTCCTCAGTCGCGAAATGGCTGCGCAGCTTCAGCATCGCCTTGTGATGGGTGCTGCGCACGGTTTGGGGATCGACCCCGAGCGCTTCGGCGATCTCGCCCACCTCCATGTCGCGATCGTAAAGCATGCTTAATATCAGGGCCTGGCGGGGCGACAGCAGCCCTTCCGGCAGCTTCAGCTTTTCCGGAGGCGCGCTTTCCGTGGCGAGCAGCGCCTCGGGCACGGCCTCGATCGGGCTTACCGGCAATTGCCGGCGGCGCAGCGCATCGCGGGCGGTGCTGCGCGCCACGATGGTGAGCCAGGTCGAGAGCCCGGCCCGGCTGGCGTCATAGGTCTTGAGCAGGCGGAAGCCGTCCTTGCAGAGGCGCACGAACACCTCCTGGACGAGATCCTCGACATCCCGGCCGTCGCGCGACACGCCGCGCACCGCCGCGGTCACGAGACCCGCATAGCGGCGCACGAAGGCGTCCCAGGCGGCCTTGTCGCCCCGGCTCAGCGCCTGAAGGTCGATGTCTTCTGCCACGCATTGCCTCTTATCGGGACTTCCAAGGGGGTGAACGCGAGCGCTTCGGGGCGCACCCGCGGCCCTGCCGGCCTCAGCTCAGCTTGGCGAAGAAGTCGTTTCCCTTGTCATCGATGACGATGAAGGCGGGAAAATCGACCACCTCGATGCGCCAAATCGCCTCCATGCCGAGCTCGGGATATTCGATCACCTCGACCTTCTTGATGCAATCCTGGGCGAGCCGCGCGGCGGGGCCGCCGATCGAGCCAAGATAAAAGCCGCCATGCTTCTTGCAGGCGTCGCGCACTTCGGCGCCGCGATTGCCCTTGGCCAGCGTGACGAAGCTGCCGCCCGCCGCCATGAGCTGGTCGACATAGGAATCCATGCGGCCGGCCGTGGTGGGCCCGAACGAGCCCGAGGCATAGCCCGCGGGTGTCTTGGCGGGGCCGGCATAGTAGATCGGATGGTCCTTCACGTAAGCCGGCAGCCCTTCGCCGCGGTCGAGCCGCTCCTTGAGCTTGGCATGGGCGATGTCGCGCGCGACGATGAGCGGCCCGCTGAGCGAGAGGCGCGTCTTGATCGGGTATTGCGACAGCGTGCGGCGGACCTCGGCCATCGGCCGCGTGAGATCGACGCGCACGACCTCACCGCCGAGCTTCTCGCCGTCGACATCCGGGAGATATTTGGCGGGGTTGGTTTCGAGCTCTTCGAGAAAGACGCCCTTCTCGTTGATCTTGCCGAGGATCTGGCGGTCGGCGGCGCAGGAGACGCCGATGCCGATGGGCACGCTCGCGCCATGGCGGGGCAGGCGGATGACGCGCACATCGTGGCAGAAATACTTGCCGCCGAATTGCGCGCCGATGCCCATGGCGCGGGTGAGGCCGAGCACCTCCTCCTCGAAAGCGCGGTCGCGGAAGGCCTGGCCCGAGCGATTGCCCGCGTCGGGCAGGCCGTCGAGATAGCGGCAGCTTGCGAGCTTCACCGTCTTGAGATTGAGCTCGGCCGAGGTGCCGCCGATGACGATGGCGAGGTGGTAGGGCGGGCAGGCCGCCGTGCCGAGCGTGCGGATCTTCTCGTCGAGGAACTTCACCAGCGATTTCGGATTGAGCACCGCTTTCGTCTGCTGATAGAGGAAGGTCTTGTTGGCGGAGCCGCCGCCCTTGGCGATGAAGAGGAATTTGTACTCGTCGCCTTCCTCGGCATAGAGATCGATCTGCGCCGGCAGGTTGTCGCCGGTATTGACCTCCTCATAGAGCGAGAGCGGCGCCACCTGGCTGTAGCGCAGATTGGTCTCGGTATAGGTGCGGCGAATGCCCGCTGCGAGCGCCGCCGCATCGCCGCCGCCCGTCCAGACGCGCTGCCCCTTCTTGCCCATGACGATGGCCGTGCCGGTATCCTGGCACATCGGCAGCACCTTGCCGGCGGCGATATTGGCGTTCTTCAGAAGATCGAAGGCGACGAACTTGTCGTTGTCGGAGGCTTCGGGGTCGTCGAGGATCCTGGCGAGTTGTCGAAGATGCCCCGGCCGCAACAGGTGCTGGCAATCGACGAAAGCTTGCGCGGCGAGCAGGGTGAGAGCCTGCGGTTCGACCTTCACGACGCGCTCGCCCGCGAATTCGCCGGTGCTCACATGATCCGAGGTAAGCTTGCGGTAGGGCGTCTCATCCTCGCCCAGCGGAAACATCTCATGGAAGACGAAGTCGCCCATTTTTCTCGCCTTGAGAGTGCTCGATTGCGAACGGGTTCCGAGAAACACCTTTTCGACCGGCCCGTCAAGCAATGCGCCGAGCACGGGAACCTTTTGACCGGCTCCTGCATCTAGGCTTTGATCGGGAGGGAGAGCCCTTTGCTGTCCAATATTGCCGAGATTGCGCCGCGCTCGGGTGACGCGGAGCTGCTGAGATCGATGCGCGCCGGTCAATCCACCGCCTATGCGGCGTTGATGCGGCGCAACAATCAGCGGCTTTACCGCTTGGCGCGCGGCATCTTGAGGAACGACGCCGAAGCCGAAGAGGTCGTGCAGGAGAGCTACGTGCGCGCTTTCACCCATCTCGACGGCTTCAAAGGCGAATCGAGCCTCGCCACCTGGCTCGCGCGCATCGTGATCAACGAGGCGTTGGGTCGCCTGCGGCGCCATCGGCCGACCGTCGATATCGACGATGTCGCCGACGACCTCTCGAGCGAAGATGGCATGGCCGGGATGTCGCGCGAGGAGCCCAGCCCCGAGCGGGCGGCGGCCCGGCGCGAGATTCAGCGCGCGGTCGAGAGCGCGGTCGACACCTTGCCGCCCGCCTTTCGCGCCGTCTTCATCCTGCGCGCGATCGAGCAGATGAGCATCGAGGAGACAGCGGCCTGCCTCGGCATTCCCAGCGAGACGGTGAAGACGCGCTTCCATCGCGCCAACCGGCTGCTGCGGCAGGCGCTCTCCGTGCAATTCGGCTCGATCCTCGAAGGCACTTTCCCCTTCATGGGCGAGCGCTGCGATCGCCTCGTCGCCCGGGTTCTTGCACGCCTCGGCTTTTGACGGGCGGCGTCACTCCTTCGTCGCCTGCTTCAGATAGGCGATGAGATCGGCGCGTTCCTGATCGTCCTTGATGCCGGCATAACCCATGCGCGTGCCGGGCACGAATTTCGTCGGGTTCTGGAGAAACTTGTCGAGCGTCTCCTCGTTCCAGACGAGGCCGTTCTCGCCCGCCTTCTTCATCGCCTTCGAATAGGGGAAGCCCGGCACGCTGCCGGCGCGCCGGCCGAAGAGACCGGCATGGCGCGGCCCGGTGCGGTCGCGATCGATCGCATGGCAGGCAAAGCACCGGCCATAGATCTTCTCGCCGCGGGCGGGATCGCCCTTCGGAAGCGCCACGGCGATGAGGGGCATGAGCGCGGCGCCGAGCGTGAGAAAAAGCGCCGCGGAAATCGTCTTTCCACGTGTCATGGCCGTGTTCTCGTTGTTCTCGTTGGCCGCCCGGCCTGGCACCGGGCGGCATGAGGACGGAGCGGGCTTTAGGAGACGAAAGCCTCCGGCACCGGCGGCTGGCCGAGGGCCTGGCGCAGGATCGCCCAATGCATCGCCTCGTCGCCGAGAATGCTGCCGGCGGCCTTGGCGAGTTCGCGATTCTTGAACAGCGGGATGGCGCCGAGATAGGCCGACACCGCGCCCTTCTCGAGACTGGCGGCGAAGCCCAGCACATCGGCCTGGGTCTTCAGCTTCTGCACCGGGAAATGGTAATCCGCCGGTTTCTTCGCCACGACCGGCGTGCCGCCGAGCTTCTTCACCGTGCTGGCGAGGAGATCGGCATGCGCCTTGTGCTGCGACTGGAATGTCACGGCGAGGTCGAGGACGGGCTTCTGGAGAAGGCCGCTTTCGGCGCCGACCTGATAGGCCGCCACCGCTTCCTGCTCGGCGCCGAGCGCGGTGTTGAGGATGCTGACATCGCTCGTACCTTCCTTGGCAGCGGTTTGCACGGCGAGCGCCTCGTTTCCGGCGAGAAGCGCCACCGCCGCGGCGGAGAGCGCCACCCGGCCGCTGCGCGCGAGAAACGCGCGGCGGGCGAAGGCGTGAAACTGCGGAATGAAGATTTCGGACATCTGGGGCTCCCTGGTATCGCTCGGGCCGGCTTTCGCCCGGTGTCCATTGGATGAGCGGCCGCAGAAAAGGTTCCCTATGCGCCGCTTGGCGATGGCGGGCGTTGATCGGGCATGACCCGCGCCTCGCGCATCGCCGCGCCTCCGCCTTGCGCGCCGAAGCAGCCTTTCGACATCGACGAGGTCTTCCGGCGCTTGCGGCGGGCGACGGCGAGCCTGCCCAAGGCGGCGATGTTCGAATTGCGCGATGAAGGCTATGCGACGCCCTTCGAGCAGCTTGTGGCGGCGCTGATCTCGGCGCGCACGCGCGACGAGACCACGGTCATCGTCTGCCGCCGGCTCTTCGCCGCCGCCCGCACGCCCGAGCAGATCGCGGCGCTGTCCGAAGCGCCGCTCATCGCGCTCCTGAAAGGTGCGACCTTCGCCGAGCCCAAGGCGCGCGACCTCATCCGCATCGCCAATGCGATCGTCCGCGAGCATGGCGGGCGCGTGCCCGATTCGATCGAAGCGCTCACGGCTTTTCACGGCGTCGGCCCCAAGATCGCGGCGCTGACCTTGGGCGTCGGCTTCGGCCGGCCGGCGATCGCCGTCGATATCCATGTCCACCGCATCGTCAACCGCTGGGGCTATGTGGCGGCGCGGACGCCGGAGAAGACGGCCGAGGCGCTCGCGGCGAAGCTGCCCGAGCGCTACTGGATCGAGATCAATGAGAGGCTGGTGCCGTTCGGGAAATTCGTCTGCACCGGCGTGATGCCGAAATGCTCGACCTGTCCGCTCCTCGCCCAGTGCCGCCAGATCGGCGTGGGATCCCGTCGCTGAGCGCTATTTCTTGCGGAAGGCGTCGAGCGCCACGACCTCGCCGGCCTTGTCGGCCTTTTCCTTGACCTCCGCCGGGGCGGCGTCGGCCGCAGCCGCGGGCTCATCGCCGGGTGTGGCCTGGAATTGCAGGCCGAACTTGACGGCGGGATCGGCGAAGGCGGTGATGGCCGCGAAGGGGATGGTGAGCCGCTCCGGCTTGTTCTGGAAGCTCAGCGTCACCGAGAAGCTGTCTTCATTGACCTCGAGATCCCAGAATTGATGCTCGAGAACGACCGTCATCTCCTCGGGATACTGCGTCGCGAGATGGCCGGGGAGCGTGAGCCCCGGGGCGCGGGTGCGGAAGGTGATGTAGAAATGATGGGCGCCGGGGAGGCCCTTCGCCGCGACACGGGCAAGTGCCTCGCGCACCACGCCGCGCAGCGCGGCCTCGACCATCTTGTCGTATCGCAGAAGGTCCTTCACGTCGCGCGGCACCTGTTCAACGGTGTAGCGAAGTGGGGGGTTTCTGTTGCCCGGTACCCCCCGGACCGCGAGTTACCTTAGGCTTTCATCCCCGTTAGGGGATTAGGCCGCGAGTGCCTCATGTGCAACGTTGTCGTTGGCACGTAGTGTGTGACCCGATAACGGCGGTATCATGCCGGGCGACAGCTAACACCTTTATTACGCGCGTCGATCCTGGTTCGCCCCCCAAAAACGCCGCCGCGACAGCGTCGTGGTATTGGTGGAGGCGCCGGGTACTGCCCCCGGGTCCGCTGCGCCTATTCCGTGCGCTGTGTATCGCCATAGTCGGTTGCCCGACCCTACTAATATAGGGGTTTTCCGGGTCCATGCAACCGGGCGAGGGCGTCGTCGAGTCGCGCTTGGACCGCTTGCCCGCCAACGGTAGAGTGGCGCCCCGACCCGCCGAGGGCCCTGCCCATGCCGCTGACCCCAGAGCAGAAAGCCGAGATCGATCGGCTCCGCGCCGAGACGGCGCCGACGCGCCGCGCCACGGTTCCGGCGCTCGAGGAGATCCTCTACCAGGCGCTCCCCGTGCTCGATCACGGCTTCGTCCGCGTGATCGATTACATGGGCGATGATGCAGCGGTCGTTCAGGCGGCGCGCGTCTCCTATGGGCGCGGCACCAAGAAGGTGAGCGAGGATCGCGGGCTCATCCAGTACCTGATGCGCCATCGCCACACCACGCCCTTCGAGATGTGCGAGATCAAATACCATGTGAAGCTGCCGATCTTCGTGGCGCGGCAGTGGATCCGCCACCGCACCGCCAATGTCAACGAGTACTCCGCGCGCTACTCGATCCTCGACAACGAGTTCTACATCCCCGCGCCCGAGCAGCTCGCCGCCCAGTCGAAGAGCAACCGCCAGGGCCGCGGCGAGGTGCTCACCGGCGCCGAGGCGCAGCGCGTCCTCGCGCTGCTGCGCGAGGATTCCGAGAAGGCATATCGCGGCTATGTCGAGATGCTCAACGAGGACGAGGAGGGCGCGGTCGTCGATCCCGGGCGACAGGGCCTTGCCCGCGAGCTCGCCCGCATGAACCTGTCGCTCAACTTCTATACGCAATGGTATTGGAAGACGGATCTCTACAACCTGCTCAATTTCCTGAGCCTGCGCGCCGACGCCCACGCCCAATACGAGATCCGCGTCTATGCCGAGGCGATGCTCGGCACGCTCGACCGCTGGGTCCCGATGACGGCGGAAGCCTTCCGCCAATATCGCCTGGGCGGCGCCCAACTTTCGGCGAACGCCCTCGCGGTCGTCAAACGCCTCATCGCCGGCGAAGCGGTGCCGCAGGAGGCGAGCGGGATGAGCAAGCGGGAATGGACGGAGCTGATGGAGACGCTGCGGCGGGAATAGTAGGCTCTTGTAGGCTACTTGAAGAGAATTCTTCTCCTCTCCGCCCCGTTGGGGCGGAGAGGCCGGGTGAGGTGGGGATTGTCGCGACGCGCTGTGGACGCTAGGAGGCCGTCCAGATAGGGTTTGGGTGGGTGCTTGTGGCAAGCGATGGCCTGCTCATGCGGCGGTTGCAAGCTTGGCGAGGTTGTGGGCGGTACAGATGATCGCCCATTCGGCCTTCACTTTCT
>Ga0209062_1006302_pt1 | contig 10928 bp, 8 predicted proteins | sample Coa_R2_2_FD_187158 | JGI IMG/M metagenome (GOLD analysis project Ga0209062, IMG submission 187158) | Surface soil microbial communities from Centralia Pennsylvania, which are recovering from an underground coalmine fire - Coalmine... | ecosystem: Environmental > Terrestrial > Soil > Unclassified ...
GTGAACAGCGGCGGGTGAAAAACGACGGTATGGCCCTGGATCAGGTGCGTCAGGCAATAGTTCCGGCCCGCGCTGAAGGCGAGCGGCGAGGCCGAGAGATACCGGTGCGCGCGCCCGCTCAGGATGCGGTCGAAAGGTCTCGCTCGCGCGTCCATCTGGCGATGGGACACCAGCATGCCCTTGACCTCGCCGGTGGTGCCCGAGGTGAGGCCGATCATCAAGGCCGCGTCCGCGTCCGCGGGAAAATCCTGGGCCGGGTCGCGGCGCGCTGCCTCGGCATACCAGCTCGCGTCGACGGCGCGGCTCGGCACGCCCGCGAGCGCGGGCGCTCCCGCCTCCACGAGCGCCAGCTTCACGCCGAGGCGCTGTGCGATCCGGTCGCGCTCTGCGGGCGGCGCGCGCCAATCGATCGGCACCGACACGCCACCGAGACGTGCCGCGGAGAGGAACGCGATCACGTGATCGGCGGTATCGTCGAGACAGATCGCGACCGCGTCCCCTGCCCTGACGCCGAGAGCGCGCAGCTGCGCCGCGCCCTGCCGGATGAGGCGATCGAGCGCGGCGTAGTCCACCGTCCGATCCGCATCGACGAGCGCCGGGGTCTCCGGTCGCGAGCGCGCGTGACGTGCGATCGTCTCGGCGAGATTCATGGCTTGATACCCGCCGCGGCGCGCGACGCGCCGGCTTCGGCTGGGCTTGCCTCCCGCCACACGCCTATTTTCGGTCGGGTGCAGACTGCAGCTCGTCGAGACGAGCCTTCACCCATCGGAACACCTCGGGCGCGTGCGTCGTGAAGATTTCCTGGTGCTGGCAGTGCAGCGTGCCGAGATTCCATTGGCCCGCGAGGACCCTGCGCCAAGGCCAGTGCGGCCGATTCACCAGCTGCGCCATCGCCTCGACGGCGAGCACCTCGACGCGTCCGGAATAGGGCGTGGGATAATAGGTGCTGATCGACCACTCGATCGCGGCGCCCACCTCGGTGGCGATGGCGAGCTGCTGGGGATCGTCGATGTCGAACGGGATCTCCTCCAGGCGCTTGTGCGCGTCCAGGAACCAGGTGGAGACGCGTTCCTTGAGCAGATCCGCGGCGGTGGCGCTCAGCTCGTCGGGCCTGATCTCCAGGCCCGGCAGCCCCGGCGGATCGATCAGGATGAGCAGCGGCACCGGCGGCGGCTCACCCGAATATTGCGCGGCGACGACGAGATTTTGCGCGATCTGTAGCGCCATGATCGCGCCGCCGCAGACGCCCACGATGATGAACGGAGCCCGCAAGCCGGCACGGCGAACCTCGGTCAGATACTCGTTGGCGGCATCCGGAACCTTGGCGCGCGGCTTGCGTCCGCCGTCGAATCCCGGCGCCTCGATCCCGTAGATCGGCTGGTCCGCACCGAGAAAATCCGCCAAGGCGCGGCCGCGCCGCCACGGCAGCACGCCGAACATGCCGTGCACCAGCAGCACAGGCGTCCTTCCGCCACCGGTCTGGATTGGGATCAACATGACTCAGCCCGCGGCCCTGCGCTCGTCGATGCGCACCGCGAGCTGCGCCACGCTGGGGCAGGAGACCAGCAGCGACAGCGGCAGCTTGACGCCGAAACGCTCCTGAATTTTCGCGAAGATGACCGCGGCGATGAGCGAGCTGCCGCACATCAGGAAAAAATCGTCATGCCGGCCGACGGCATCGATCCCGATGCTTTCCTGCCAGATGTCGGCAAGCCGGCGCTCGGTATCGGACTGCGGCGGCTCGTATGCGGGCGCGTCCGCCATGTCGCTGCGATGCAGTACCATTTTGCTCGATCCTGCCGATCTCTCCGGTCGGCCGCAACGCCGTGAGCCCGCGTATAACCCGGCGGCAGTGCTCCGAACAAGGGGACATGGGAGCTTCGGCGCTCAAGTTGCGGAGAGGCACCAACGCCGCCACATGTCCCGAAGCGCCGCGCCGAAGCGTCGCGCGAAAGCCGCCTCGTCCATCAGGGGCGACACGCGCAAGCGCTCTCGCATCCCCGCGCGCAGCGTCCGCAGCCGCTCCAGATCGCCGGCGAGCTCCACGGCGACCTTCCCATACCGGTCGGGCGCCTCCGAGATCAGGCCTTCGAGACCGACTTGAGCGAGCACGCTCGCGCTCGTTCGGCCGCAGGGCCGGTCGCCCCAGAGAGCGATGACGGGCACGCCCATCCAGAGCGCTTCGCAGATCTGCGCGCGGCCGGCGTTGAAGGGGAAGGTGTCGAGGACGACGTCGATTTCCGAATAGCAGGAGAGCCGTTGGGGGAGCTCGTCGGGCAGCTCCCGCAGGCGCACCCTTTCGGTCGCGATGCCGGCGGTCTCGAGCCCGGCTCGAAATCGGTCGACGTAGCCGGCGTCCGCGAACTGGGGCGCCGCCAGGACGATGCGGGCGCGCGGCAGTCGGCTCAGGATCGACCGCCAGGCCTGGAGCGCTTCCGGGGAGATTTTCTGGGGCTCGTCGAGGTTGCCGAATGTGACGACCCCTGGCTCCTGCGCGGGCAGAGGCGCGCTCTCCGGCGCCTCCTCCGGCGGATGGAAGATGAACGCCGGGCCCGCCAGCCGGTAGAGCCGCTCGGTGTAGAGAGCGTCCGCTCCCGGCGGATCCGCCACCTCGTCGGTGATCCGATAGTCGATCGTCGGAAGCCCCGTCGTATCGGGGTAGCCGAGCCAGGCGGCGCACACCGGTGCCGGCTTCAGCGCAAAGATGTCGAGCCGGCCATGGACCAGGTGCCCCGCGGGATCGATGGCGATGTCGATCCGGTCGCGCCGGATCATCCGCGCCAGCTCCGTCGCGCGATGGGGCAGCAGCACCTGCCGATGTTTGGTGAGCTTTTTCAAGCGCTCGAAACCCGGGCCGATCTCGGTCGGCGCCCGGTAGACGACAAACTCGAACGCCGAGCGATCCAGGTGGGCGATCAGCGGCTCGAAGAAGTAGTAGGACTCGGGGGAGCTGAGATTCAATCCGACGTAGGCGATCCGCAAGGGCCGATCGGGATCGCGCGGGTTGGTGAACGGCGGCAGGGCGCGCGCATCGGCGTCGGCGCGCGCCACGGCATCGCGTCCCCACTCCCGGTGCGCCTCGAACATGGCGACCGGATCGAGGTCGGCGCGATAATGGCGCCAGGGCAGGATCCGGTCGCGCAGGTTGATCCGCGCATCCTGAAAGGACGGATCGATCTCGATGGCCCGCCGGAACAGATCGGCGGCTTCCTTGATGCGTGCCTGACTGAGGAGTGCCACGCCGAGGTTGTTGACGAAGGCGGGCGAGTTTGGCTGAAAGGCATTGGCCTGCCGATACGACGTCTCCGCCTCGACCAGCCGGTTCTTCTGCAAGGAGATGGTGCCGAGGTTGCTGTGCGGCTCGGCTTGCCCCGGATCGAGGGCGATCGATGCTCGATAGGCGCCCTCGGCGGCGGCGAGGTTCCTGCCTTTCAGGCAAGCGTGGCCGAGTCCCAGCAGATAGTGCGCGGCCGTCTTGTTGAGGCGGTCGGCGGCTCCGGCGTTGCCCTGGGCGGCGGCGATCGCCGCCATTTCCTTCGCGGCTTCCGCGGCGTTCCGGTAGGCGTCGAGCAACCCGGCGTCGAGCGTCAGCGCCTGGTTATAGGCGCCGAGCGCGGGCTCGAAGTCCCCGGCGATCCGATACGCCTCGGCGAGGTTGTAAAGCCGCTCCGCTGTCGGTCCGCCGAGGGCGATCGCACGACGGAATCCGGCGATCGCCCGGTCGACAAGGCCGCGTTGTCCCGCGATCACCGCCATGAGCTGATGCGCGTCCGCGAAATCCTGGTCCTGGGCCAACGCCTGCGCATAGAGCCGCTCGGCCTCGTCGACCCGACCGGCGCGGTGGAGCACCCGGCCCTCCTCCACCAGGTCCTCTGGGCTGCGCGTATCCGCTTGCGACATGTACTGAATCCCGCTGTGCTGTTTGCTATGGCGCAGGAGGCGCCGGCGCCTTCCGGCACCAGAATACGTACATACCCGAGAACGTGTCCGGGTGCGCTTCCTCGAATCGCGCCCACCGCGCCAGATCGACCATTACGGCGTCGTCGGGCTGCTCCGCGCGATACCGTAGGGGCGCGGCCTCGTCCGCATGCTCGAAGCCCAGGAACCCCAGCCCGAGCTTGGCGAGCATGTCCCCGATGTCGAGCAGCGTGTAGCGATGCTCTTTCGCGTGGAACAGCAGGTCGCGGCAGCCGTTGAGGTCGAACATGTCCGCCGAGCGCGCCAGGCTCGGAAACCGTCCCGCGTCCTCGCCGAACAGGACGCGCCGGCGGAAGGCGCGAATGTCGCGCGGCGTCGGCGCGAGCCCGAGCGCCGCGATGCGCTCGCGCGCCGCGACGACATCGGCGCGCGCCAGCGCACTGTAAAGCCCGATGCGCATGAGCCCGCCCTCTCGCAGCAAGCCGCAGAGGACGCGCCACCCGGCCATCGGATCTTCCATGTGATGGAGCACGCCCACGGCCTCGATCAATTCGAACTGCCGGCCGAGCCGGTCGAGCGCCAGCAGATCGGCGTGCAGGAAATCGACGTTCGAGGCGCCGAGCCGGAGCGCCATCCGTTTTGCGTAGCCGAGGCTGGCCAACGACAAGTCGACCGCAAGCACGCGGGATTGCGCCAGGGAAAGCGCCGTCGCGATCGGCTGCCGGCCGGTGCCGCAGCCGGCCACCAGGATCTCGATCGGCCCCGAGGGCAGGGAAGCGAGCGCCGCGCGCGGAAATTTCCGGCGTAACATCGTCGCCAGGCTCGCCGGCTCTAGTCGCGGCAGCGAGAACCAGCGGGGATAAGGGTTCTCTTCGTATTGATCGCGCACGGCCGCCGACACCGCGTTCTCGACGTTGCCGAGGCTCGGGATGCGGCGAGCGAGTTCCGCCTCCTCGAGCGGCTCGGCAAGACACCGCGCGAGCAGGGGCGCCACCGACGCGGCCCGCAAGCCCGTGAGTTTCCGCGCGCCTGCCAGGCCGGCGAGCGGCGCGTAGAGCGCGAACCGGAGCAGTTTTTTCTCCAGGACCGGCGGCACCCGGGCCGAGCGCGCGAGCTCGGCCTCGATGTCCTTCCGCAGCGCGGCCAGGCGTGCCTCTTCCTCCGCGCTGACCCCGAAGACATAGGCATTGTTGAAGCACTGGAGGGCGAGGGCCGACAGGAAGGGGCTCAGGCCCGCCGGCAGGTCGTCCATCCCGCCGAGCCGACGGCGGACCTCGGTCAGGAATGCTTCCAGAACCAGATCGGAATTCACGGTCTTGGCAAGGAGTTGCCGGAGGAGCGGATCGGCGAGCGCGCCCGCGGCGCCTCCCGTCGTCACAGCCTCCTCGACCGCACGGTGCGCCGCCTGAGCCGGCGAGGGATCGATCCCGTATCTCTGTCGAAGCTGCCCCGCCGCGGCCCGCGCGACGTCCTCTTGCTCCGCGTCGTCGGCTGAAAGGCACCGCTCGAGAAACGCGCAGACCTCCGGGCTGTAGCCGAGCGCGCTGCTGCGCGCCACGGCGACGGTGAAGGCACGCCGGGCATCCGCGGATTGCGGGTTCCGTCGCATGGCCTGGAGGCCACGATCCAGCGCCTCGTCGAATCGGCCCAGCCGGCAGAGCGAGGAGACGAGCTCGGAGGCCGCATGCTCGATATCCGGCTTGAGTGCGAGTGCCCGCTCGAATTCGACCGCCGCCTCGGCGATCCGCCCGAGATCCCGCAACACCGCGCCCAGGTTGAAGTGCGTCTCTGCCGACCGGGGATCCGATCTCAGCAGCTCGGCATAGATGCCGGCCGACTCGTCGAGCCGGCCGAGATCGGCGAGGACCGTGGCCCAGCCGAATCGGATCTCGGCGGCACGCGGCGCCAGCCCCGCCGCGCGCCGATAAGCGGCCTCGGCCGCGGCAAGATCGCCGAGCTCGTGGAGCGCATCGGCTCGCCCGACCAGGGCGCCCACGTGAGCGGCATCGAGGGCCAACGCCTGGTCGTGGCACGCAAGCGCCTCGGCGAACCGGCCCTGGGTCGCCTTGAGCAGCCCGACCGCGTGATGGAACGCCGGCTCATCGCCGCGCAAGGCAGCCGCCTCGACGAGGCGGCGCTCCGCTTCCGCGAGTCGCCCGGTCTGGCCCAGGAGAATCCCAAGCTGATAGAGCGCGTCGGCATCGCGAGGAGCGACGCTCAAGAGCCGCCGGTAAATCTGCTCTGACTCGGCGATTCTGCCGCTGCGGTAAAACGCCAAGGCCTGCGCCAGCGCCCCATCGCGGGTCGGTGCATCTGCTCCCATCCCTGACGGGCCGCCAGCCCCGGTCCATGCTTGCGTCGCCGACTTCCCGGCGGCGCGGCGCTCCCGGCGATTGGCCAAACTCTCCCTCCCGGCGGTTCTCGGACCTACGGCATCTTAGCGCATCTGGCGAAGGGCGCTGCTGGAGGATCTAAGTCTCTGTTAAGGCTAGGCGATTTATGATAATCCGATGGCTCTGACGCGGCGCGCGCCAAAGCGCCGGAATCCTGCCCCCAAGCCGCCCAACTGTTGCAAAGCCGCCACAGGTTCCAAGAAACGCGCGTAACCGGCGGATTTCAACTTGTTTACCTTCGGGAAAACGGGTCATCTTGCCGAAGCCGAAGGGACGCCGTCCTTTCGCGGACGGGCAAATTAATTGGCTTGGGGGTCAACCGATGAAAATTCGTAAACTGAACGCCGCGATGGCACTGGGGAGCCTGACGGCAACCGTTGCACTGCTTTCGGGCATGTCTGGGGCTCAGGCGCAGGGCGCGCCGGGCGCGGGCTCGTTCCCGGGCTCGTTCCTCGTGCCGGGCACGCAGACGTCCTTCAAGGTCGGCGGTTACGTCAAGTTCGACTACACCTACGACTTCGGGCAGCAGATGGGCATCAACGGCGGCGCGACGCCGTTCGGTGTGGCGTTCGATAGCGGCGGCTTCCACCACTTCAACGGCGTCTCGGAAGTCTTCACCCCGATCAACGCGGACAGTGCCCACCATATCCACGGCACCTCGCAGATGACGGCTTCGGAGTCGCGGTTCAACATCGAGACCCGCACGCCGACCGCCTACGGCGAGTTGAAGACCTTCATCGAAGGCGACTTCACGAACCCGAACGGCCTCAGCAACTCGAACAGCCTCAAGGTCAACTCGAACTCCTACGGCTTTCGGCTCCGCCAGGCCTACGGCACCTTTGGGCCGTTCCTGGCCGGCCAGACGCTCTCGCTCTTCCGCGATGGCGCATCCGAGGCCGAGACCCTGGACTTCGGCGGCATGCAGGCGACCGGCGTCACCCGGCAGCCGCAGGTCCGCTACACCTTTGACTTCGGCAACGGCCTGACCTGGGCGGTCGCGGCCGAGAACCCGCAGGCGCAGGTGTTCGATCTCGAAGCGGGTAGTGGGCCCGGCGCCAACTCGTCGACCTTCAAGAACGGGCAGGGCGACAAGATCCCGGACTTCACGACCGCGATCATTTACAACGCGCCGTGGGGCCACCTGAACCTGCACGCGGTCGCGCGCGACGTTTACTGGCACACCACCGGCAACATCCACGAGTCGAAGTTCGGCTGGGCGGTCGGCTTCTCCGGCAACTGGAACGTGCCCATCGGCAAGGACTCGCTGGCGTGGGAAGCGGCCTATGGCCAGGGCGCCGGGCGCTACGTGAACAGCGATGGCCCGCCAACGCCGGATGCTTTCCTGAACGATGCCGGCTTGGGTCCTGGCCCGAATACGCTCCACACGATCAAGTCCTACATCGTAAACGCGAACTACACGCACTTCTGGACCGACACGTTGCGGAGCAACGTGGCGGCGTCCTACTGGCGCCAGGACAACAAGGACGCGCTGACGCCGTATGCTTCTGACACGAACGCGATCGCGAGCACGGCGAATGCGCTGTTCGTGCAGACCTACACGGTCCACGCGAACCTGATCTGGAGCCCGGTGCCGCAGACGAACTTCGGCATCGAGTTCGACCGGCAAGAGGGCCGGTTGCAAAACGGCCGGACCGGCGACCTGACCCGCGTCCAGCTGTCGGCGCAGTTCAAGTTCTGATCGAGACGCGGACCAGGTCCGCGTAAGAGATCCTACGCAGCCCGCCAATCGAAAGATTGGCGGGCTGTTTCGTTTCGAGGCCGGTCGCTGGCCGGGGCTCTCGCGAGCCGTCATGCGCGGGCTCGTCCTCGGCTGTGCAGTTCGCATTCCGCCACAGCGCGGAAGCGTCTCAGCCCGGTCGCACTCTCCCCTATGTCGTCACCCCCGGGCTTGTCCCGGGGGTCCACGTGTTGTTCAGCGGCCAGAGAACACGGGATGCCCGTGACCAGCACGGGCATGACGGCTCTCCAGGGTCTGCCTCGAATGGAAGCGCAACCCATTTCGCTCAACCGGACAGCCGTGGGACAAGCTTGGGTGCTGCTCTACGCGACGCGCTTCCCCCGATGCTCTCGTGTGATCGTCCGCGGTGCGGGGGCGCGCCCTCCGACGAGCCGGGCCCGGCGCCGCGCACCCCAGGCGACGAGCGGGAGCAACGCCTTTTCGAATCCGCGCGGCAGCCCGCGCGTCACCCAGCGCGCCCGGGCCCACGCCTCGTCGAGGGTCATGCGAGGCTCTCCCTGGCACCAGACGCTCTCGAACAGGGTCATGATGAAGTCCAGGACCTCGTCCTTGACGTGCCGGCGGTCGGCCAGCCACTGGCGGTCGAAGATATCGGTCACGATCTCGTATGAGGGCCAATAGAAGGCCCGGCCCTCGGGTCCGATGTCGCGCAGGACATCGTCGAGCGCCACGCGCAGGATCGCCTTCGAGACGGAATTGGCCGTGATGCACGAGACCGGCCGGAACGTCGCGACCAGCGGGATCGGCGACAGGGTGAAGATGATCCTCGCCGTGGGCCGATGGGTCCGGATCAGGTCGTAGATCGCCCGGATGTTGGCCCGATTCTCCTCGACCGAGGAGACCCGGAACCGGTGGCGCGCGGGATCGTATTTCTCCCGCGGGACCGCCCGCCACAGGACGCCGCCGGTCACGGCGTCGTACCAGACCTCCGACAGGCCCAGCGTGATGATGAAAAGATCGGTCCGGTCGAACAGCGCCCGGGTCGCCAGCCGGACATCCTCGTCGTAGCCGAAGGCGCGGGCATCGTAGCCGTGCCACAGCTCGCCCTCCGCGCGCTTGCCTTCGAAGGCCCACTCGAACTGCTGGCGAAGCGCGAAGGTGTTGACCATGCCTTCGCCGAACCGGACGAGGTAGCTGCTCTTGTAGTTGCCGTCCTTGCGGGTCAGGATCGCGAAGTCGCGCCGCGCGAGCCACGCGCTGATGTGCTCGGCAAAACAGCTTCCGAAGGCGGCGATCCGCGTGGTCGAGTTGATGACGGGCGCTTCGGGCATCCAGCCCTGCAAGACATGCGCGACGATGTCCCGCGCGTTGCGGAGGTTCTTGAGCTTCGGGTTGAAATTGCAGTGCTCGCCGCGGAACCAGGTGTAGTCGGCCTGCTGCCGCTGCCGGTCGATCTCGAAGTGGATCTGAGGCTCTTGGGTGCTCTTCGCGACGACGGCGGCCGTCAAAGGTTGTGAGCGTGGCTCGCGCATGCTTGCATCGATCTCTGTCGCTTCGGCTGCGGCGGGGGAACCGATCGTTGGCTACGACACCGGATCCGGCGGGTGCGTGCCCTGCGGTGCCTCCCCGGCTCGAGGCAGGAAGCTAGCACGGAAACGCCTCGACGGCCCAACGCCCCCTCTTTCGGAAGCTGCCAACGGACCGCTCCGTCCCGCCGCGCCTTGCCGCACCCCGAATATCGCCGCAAACCTCGTTCTCACGAGCGCCGCGCCGCGCCTTTGCCCAGACTCAGCGTATAGGTCAGCGAACAGTCGAGGTGGTAGGCGCCTTCCTTCGCCTTCGTGTCAGACGCGAGGACGTCCGGCGTCACGGCGAGACTGAGTTCTTTCAGTGGCAGCGAAAAGGCTAAGGCACCGCTCCCGCTCGCGCGCAGCCGGCCGATCACCCTTTCCACCATCTGCCGCAAGTCCCGCCGCTCCTTGAGCGTCAGGGGGCGGCTTGCGCCCTCGATGTCGCGCTTAATGTGAGAGTAGACCGAATTGATCCGATGGCTCACCCATCTGTTCTTGTTCTCTCCGGTAAACCGGAGCCGAAGGCTCTCGGCATGAGGAATGCTCGACATCAATCCGGACGGAAAGAGCTCCTGACGGGCGCCTTTCGCCGTGAGCCGGGAGTAGAGGTCATAATCCTCGAAGCCCCAGCCGACGATCGCCTCGTCGTAGCCGCCGATCTCGTCGAACCTGCCGCGCGGCACTAGACACTGGCCAGCCAGCGAGTTGCCGAGATCTCCCGTGAAGAACTCATCCTCCGAGCGTTCGCGCGCTCGGACGAACGCGCCGAAACCTTCCGTCAGCATGACGTCGCTGTCGATAAACGCGATGAGCGCGCCTTTCGAGTGCCGGGCTCCCTCGTTTCGAGCGATCGAAAGACTGAAGATCGGCTGGTTTTTCAGGTGTACGACGTTCACCGCCGGATGGTTTTGGCCGACATAGTCGGCTGTCCCGTCGGGACAATCGAAATCAACCACGGTCACGGGAAGCCCGGTCGCGATCATGAGCGGCAGCGTCTGTCGCAAGAACTCCAAGCGGCCCTTGCAGGTCGTCACGATGCACCCATCGAGCTGCGAATCGGTCGGCATCGTTCAGTCCTTGTCACGCATGCGGCGGCGACATCTTGCTTTCGCCGGACGCTGCGCTCATCCGAGGCTCACCTTGTAGTCTATGGAGCAACTCAGCAGGTATTCCCCGCTCTCGATGTCCTCCTTGGACGCGTCGGGTAGCGGAGTGAGAAAGAGCTCCTTCAGCGGCAGCGAAAAAGCCAGGGCACCGCCCCCGCTCGTGCGCAGGCGGCCGATCACCTTTTCCACCATCTGCCGCAAGTCCCGCCGCTCCTTGAGCGTCAGGGGGCGGCTCGCACCC
>Ga0209062_1006303_pt1 | contig 10927 bp, 10 predicted proteins | sample Coa_R2_2_FD_187158 | JGI IMG/M metagenome (GOLD analysis project Ga0209062, IMG submission 187158) | Surface soil microbial communities from Centralia Pennsylvania, which are recovering from an underground coalmine fire - Coalmine... | ecosystem: Environmental > Terrestrial > Soil > Unclassified...
CCCATTGGACCGGCTCGGTGTCCGCGACCAGCGGGACGAGCTCGTGCCAGCGCGTCGCAGGAAGCAGACCGGAGTCGAGGTAGAGGGCGACGTCGTTCAAGAGGATCTGCTCGTGGCGGCGGAGGCCGACGTAGATCCGGCCTCCCCGGGCGAGGCGCGCGAGCTCGGCGAGCGTGTTCTTCCGTGCGACGGACTCGTCCTCGACCACCCCGCGCCGCGGACCCGTCACGACGTGCGGCGCGGCGAGGACGGCGCGCGCCTGGATGAGCGCGTCCTTCGCGCCGAGGAGAGCCGAGCTCCCGGCGAGCACCGCGCCGAGCAGGAAAGAGGCGTGGCGGAGCCTCTGGCGCGGCGAAGGGCGGAGGAGGACGGCGAGCGCGACGAGCGACGCGAAGCGCGCCGGGTAGAGGTGCGAGCCGTCGGGCCTCACCGTCCCCGAGAGCGCGAGGAGGAGCGGCAGGGAGGCGGCCGCGAGCTCGGGGGGCCGCTTCTTGCGCTCGCTCATCGGATCGAGGAGAGCGCGCGCGAGCGCCGCGACCGCGACCGCGAGCGGGAGATAGATCGCTCCGAGCGAGCCCGCGTCGAGCCCAGGCCACGGGAGCCGCCGCGCCCGTCCGTAGAGCGTCGCCGGGAAGCGGAAGAGCTCGTTCCAGGCCGCGGGCCCCCCCCCGAGCGCGAGGAGCACGAGCGCCGCGAGCGCGGCCGGCGCCGCTGCGACTCCGAGGAGGAGGGCGGCCCTCCGAGCGCTCCCCGTCCGCGCGAAGACCGTCGCGGCGACCGGGAGGCACGCGAACCCCGCGACGTCGTGGCGCGCGAGCGCCCCGACCCCGAGCAGGAGACCCGCCGCGATCGCGGCGCGCGTCCCGGTCCCGCGCAGCGCGACGAGGAAGGAGGCGAGCACGAGCACGGTCGCGTGGACCGCGGGGTAGCCCCAGGGCGGCTCGCAACAGCTCGCCGCGACGCAGAGGCCGGCCGCGAGCCCTGCCCGCTCGTCCTGCGCGAGGATGGCCACGATCTCCGAGACGATCGCGGCGCCCACCGCGAGGAACGCGACGCAGAGGAGCCGCGCTCCGAGCAGCGCGCTCCCGGTCAGCGAGAGGACGAGGGCATCGAGGAGCGGCACGAGCGGCGGGTAGAGCGTGAAGAAGTCGCGGTGAGGCACTTCGCCCGCGAGGATCCGCTTCGCCGCGACGAGCGGGAGGAACTCGTCGAGCGGGTTCGCCGGAGCCTCCGTGACGACGAGCGCCGAGAAGATGGCGGCGACGAGGGCGACCGCGACCGCGCGCGCACGACGGCTCACTCGAGCTCCAGGTAGAAGTCGAGCCCGAGCACGCGCCTCCATCCGCGGAGACACGCGACCGCGAGCCGCGCCTTCGGCGCGAGGACGCGGCGACCACCCTCCGTGCGCATCCAGCCGTTCCGCTCGAGGGCCTCGAAGCGACCGTGAATCATGGAGTCGAGCCCGTAGGTCGCGCGGAGGTGCGGGACGTCGAGGACGCCGTTCTCCGACTTCGCGAACTCGACGAGCATACGGAGCGTGATCGAGCGCGTCACGTAGAAGAAGACCTGCGCCTCGTTGAACCAGAAGAGGACGCAGAGGAGGAAGGCGCTCGCCGCGCCCAGGGCGCGCGGCGTCCGCGCGAAGCGCTCGGGGAGGAATCCGAGGTCCGCGGGCGTCGCGAGGTAGAGCGGGACGACGGCGGCGAGCGTCGCGAGGAAGCCGAGCTGACCGGCGCGGAAGATGCTACGCGTCCTCGCGACGTGGGCAGCGAGAATCATGGCGAGGATCGGCACGAGCTCGAGCGCGGCGCCGAGGAGGATCGCCTTCGCCACTCAGCCGCCCCCGTCTTCGCCGGTGAGGATGCGCTTGAGGAGCCGCGTGAAGCCGCCCACGAGACGGCCTCGCGGGAGGAGGCGGAACTCGGTGCCCACGGGCTCGACGTGGCCGCCGCGGATGAGGTTCGGGATCCGCCAGCCGAGGATCAGGTCCACGTCCTTCTCCGCCCCGAGCGAGCGCAGGAAGCGCGCCTCGTCGAGCGTCGGGTCCTCATCGATCGCGACGAGCACCTGCGCCGAGAGGCCCGCGTGGAGGAGGTAGACCGTGTCCCAGAAGCAGTGGAAGAGGAGCACGCAGATGAGCGCGCCCGCGCCAGCGTCCACGAGCGGGGAGGGCTCGAGCCATGCTTCGGGCAAGAACCCGAGCGTGGCTGGAGTAGCGCGCCACACGAGGAAGAACGTGATGAGTCCGAGGGGCAGCTCGGCGAGGAGGATCCGGTAATACTTCTTCGAGCGCTGGAGCCTGAATCCGATCGCGGACGCCGAGACCATCGCCGCGAACACGAGCACACCGAGGAGGGGACCCTTCATCGGCACCCAATCTACGCGCAAGGGCGGCCGCGGTCGACCTAGCATCGGGCCGGTGCTATACTCGCTCCGTGGAGACGAGTCACGGCGAGGCGCCGATCGTCGACTACGATGCGATGGCCGCCTCGTATCAGGCGCGACTCACCTCGGTCCTGCGGAACTTCACCGCCGGCTCGTTCGACTTCCTGAGCACCTGGATCCACGATGCGGACGATGCGCGGAGCCTCCTCGGCATCCTCGAAGCGGCGCGCGCGAGCGGCCTGCCGGCGATAGCCGTGGACCTCGGCGTCGAGACCGCGCAGCGCCTCGACCGCGCTCACCTCGACGAGCGAGCGAGCGCCCTCGGACGCGTCTCGTGGGAGAAGGCGCCGGCCGGCGGGAGTCGCCTCCGGGTCGCCTTCTCGGGCCACGGAGCGCTCGCCGGCGCGTCGTCGGTTCGCGCCGGCGCCGTCTACGGCGCTTCGAGCCGGCCGCGCGCGGCGTGGACGAGCCCCGAGGAGCGCATCGCGCGCGCTCTGGCCGGACGCGACTGTGACGCGATCGGCCCCGTCTACCGCCCGGCCATCGAGCGCCGCGTCGCGCGGCTCGCACACGAGGGTCCGCTCCCGGCCGCGCGCGAGGGCCAGCGCGCCGTCGCGGCCGCGGAGAGCGTGCTCCACGTCCAGCTCCTCGTCGACGGGAAGCACGTCGTGACGCGCGCGTGCCACTCGGGCGGTCGAACGCCCGTCGAGCGAGCGCTCCTCGAAGCGCTCTGCGAAGTCGTCGAGGGGAGGCCGATCCTCGAGTGCGGCGACCACGCCGCGATCCGCGTCGAGCACCTGCTCCGCGACGGCGGTGCAAGGCCCGTCCCCGGGATCGTCCAGCCCGAGAACGCTGACCCGGCGTTCATCCCGATCGTGCGCATCGCTCGCGCGCTCCTCGAGAGCTACCGCCAGACCGCGGGCTTCGAGACGACCGAGAACTTCTTCGACGAGCGACCCGCGCGCGCCTTCCTCTCGAAACCTGACGTGGAGAAGGTCCAGGCCGTCCAGATCGCCCTCGACGAGGCGGTCGTAGGCGCGGGGCGGAGCGCGGGCGAGGTCGAGTGCGACCGCGTCGAGCCCACGGGGAGGGTCGCGCTCCGCGTGGCGCCGAGCGTCCCCGCGAGCACGAAGCCGCGGCTCCTCATGCAGCTCGAAGCCGCCCTCAAGCGTCGTGTCGACCCGGCGCTCCATGTCTCGCTCCAGGAGCGCAAGGACCTGAACTCGATCCGCCGGACGATCTCATGACCTCGAGCCTCGCGAAGGAGCACACGAAGCTCATCCTCGACGGCACGAAGATCCAGTGGCACCTCGACCGCGTCGCGGCCTGGGAGCGCGGCGAGAAGATCGCGCCGATCACGATCGACATGGCGCTCACGCGCGCGTGCAACTACGCGTGCCACTTCTGCTACGCGATGCTCCAGGAGAACGACCGGCAGGTCATCACGCGCGACATCATCTCCGGGTTCCTCGAGGACTGCGCCGAAATCGGCGTCCGCGGGATCAGCTTGATCTCCGACGGCGAGAGCACGCTCTCCCCGACCTACACGGACGCGATCGTGAAGGGGAGTGCGCTCGGGATCGCGATGGCATCGGGCACGAACGCGCTCGTGCTCACCCGGCGGAAGCTCGAGGAGATCCTCCCGCACCTCACCTACCTTCGCGTCAACATCTCCGCGGGCGAGCCTGCGCGCTACGCGCAGATCATGGGCGTGAAGGAGGAGTGGTTCCACAAGGTCGTCGAGAACGTCCGCGAGATGGTCGACATAAAGCGGAAGAACGGCCTCAAGGTGACGATCGGCCTTCAGATGGTCCTCATGCCGCAGTACGCCGACCAGGTCCTCCCGCTCGCGCGTCTCGGCAAGGAGCTCCGGCCCGACTACCTCGTCATCAAGCACTGCAGCGACGACGAGGAGGGCCACCTCGGCGTCGACTACGCGGGCTACGAGCGGATCCACGACATCCTGCGGGAGGCGGAGGCGCTCTCCGAGCCCGGTTATCAGGTCTCCGTGAAATGGTCGAAGATCCTCGCCGAGGGGAAGCGGAGCTACCAGCGCTGCTACGGCGCCCCCTTCATGCTCCAGATCTCGGGCTCGGGCCTCGTCGCGCCCTGCGGGATGCTCTTCAACGAGCGCTACAAGAAGTTCCACATCGGCAACATCTGCGAGACGCGCTTCCGGGACCTCTGGGCGAGCGACCGCTACTGGGAGGTCATGAACTACCTCGCCTCGCCGGACTTCAACGCGCAGCAGATGTGCGGCACGCTCTGCCTCCAGCACAAGGTCAACGAGTTCCTCGACGACTACAAGAAGGGCCGCCGCCTCCTCGTCGAACCCGCGGGCCCTCCGCCCGAGCACCTGAACTTCATCTGATGGCGGCGAGCCGGCCCACGCTCTCGGTCGTCATCCCCGCGCTCAACGAGGAGCGCCACGTCGCGGACGCAGTGCGCGACGTGACTTTTGCGATCGGCGAGCGCTTCGCCGACTGGGAGCTGCTGCTCTTCGACGACGGGAGCACCGACCGGACGGGCGCGATCATGGACGCGCTCGCCGCCGTGAACCCGCGCGTCCGGGTGACTCACAACCCGCATCCTCGGAACCTCGGAGGGGTCTACAAGCAGGGCATCGCGCTCGCCCGCTTCGAGTACCTCCTCATGGTCCCCGGCGACAACGAGAACCCCTGGCACGCGCTCATCGCTCCGTTCGATGCCCTCGGACTCGCCGACATCGTCGTTCCTTACAACAAGGGCTCGAACCGGGGCTGGTTCCGCAACCTCGTCTCGCGCAGCTACACGACGCTCGTGAACGCGCTCTTCGGCCTGCGGCTCGCGTACTACAACGGCACGGTCATCCATCGGACGGAAAACCTGAAGAACCTCACGGTCCAGACCGACAGCTTCGCGTACCAGACCGAGATCCTCATCAAGCTCCTCCGAGCGGGGAAGAGCCGGGTCGAGGTCCCCGTGAGGATCGAGTCGCGCGCGGGCCGGAGGACGAAGGCGTTCCGCTGGAAGAACCTCGTCGGCGTGGCGCGCGCTCTCTGGGGTCTCGTCGAGGAGGTCTACTTCTCGCCCCGTGCGACGCGCGCTCGTCGTGGCGCGCGCGTCCGGCTCCACGCGGAGCGACGCCTCACACCCGGTGCTGGTACTCCAGGGGCTCTCTCTGGATCGACGCCCACTCCGCCTCGACCCACGCGATCGTCTCCGCGATCCCCGCTTCCAGCGTGATCTCCGGGCGCCAGCCGAACGAGCGCCGCGCGAGCGACCAGTCGAGCAGGTACCGCGAGTCCTGCCCGATCCGATCGCCCACGATCACCGTGTGGTCGGCGGGGTCGCGGCCCATGAGGCGGCATGTGAGCTCGACAACGTCCCTCACCGTGCGGTCGTCGTCCGTCGAGAAGTGGTAGATCGCTTCGGGCGCGGCGGCGTCGATCACGGAGAGCACGCCGCGCACGACGTCCCGGATGTGGACGAACGACTTCTTCGCGACGCCTCCTCCCTGGAGCTCGACCTTGCGGCCCTGGCGCACGTAGATCGCGGTCCGGGGGATGATCTTGAAGAGCTGCTGGTGCCGCCCGAAGACGTTCGTCGAGCGGACGAGCGTGATCGGCACCCCGAAGTTCTTCCGGAGAGTGAGGAGGAACATGTCGGCCGCCGCCTTCGACACGGCGTAGGGCGTGCTCGGATCGAGCGGCGCCGTCTCGAGGAGCGGCCGCGGGCACGGGCCGTAGATCTCGGCCGACGAGATGTGGACGTAGCGGCGGAGCCATGGCCGGCTCCGCAGCTCGGAGAGGAGCCTCACGACCGCCCCGACGTTCACGTCGAAATACTCGACGGGATGGAAGTTCGAGAGGTTGACCTCCGAGAGCGCCGCGACGTTGACGACCACGTCCGGCCTCTCCGCGTCGAGGAGCGCGAGGAGACGCGGAGCCTCGCGCACGATGTCGACCTGGTGGAACGAGAACGCCGCGCCTCGATGCCGCTTGTAGGGCAGGAAGAACGCGGCCTTCTCGGGGGAACGGCTGATCCCGAGGACGCTCGCATCGGCTCGCTCGAGGAGGGCGTCCACGACGTGGCTCCCCGTGAAGCAGTTGCTGCCGATGACGGCGACCTTCACCGCGGACCTCCGCTCCCGAAGCGTAAGAGCTCGCGGGCCTTCGCGACGATCTGCTCGACCGACGGGTAGTGGCTCGCCTCGAGCGCCGCGGCCGTCGGCGTCGGGTTGAAGGGGAGCGTGATCCGCCCGATCGGCGCCGCGAGCCGCCCGAAGAGGCGCTCGCCGACTCCGGCGCTCAGCTCGGAGGCGAAGCCGCACGGACCCCACGACGGGTCGGCGACGACGAGACGACGCGTCTTCGCGACGCTCGCATCGAGGGTCACCTCGTCGATTGGGCTGATCGAGACGAGGTCGAGCACCTCGGCGCCGATGCCCTCGTCGGCGAGGCGCGCGGCCGCCGTCTCGGCGACCGGCACGAGCCACGACACGGCCGCGATCGTGACGTCGCTTCCCGCGCGCACGAGACGCGCGCGGCCGACCGGGGTCGCGAACGGCTCCTCGGGGACGGCTCCCGTCACGGAGTGTGACGGCCGGCCCTCGAAGATCACCGTCGTGTCGTCGCCGAAGATCGCGTTGAGGAGGAGACCCTTCGCGTCCTCCGGGCAGGCGGGCATGACGACGCGCAGGCCCGGGAAGTGCGCCAGCACCGAGTGCAGGCTCTGCGAGTGCTGCGGGCCCTGGCCCCAGCCCTTGCCGACGATGCAGCGGATCACGAGCGGAACGCGCGCGCGCCCTCCCAGCATGAACCGCCACTTCGCCGCGTGATTGAGGAGCTGGTCGAGCGCGAGGAGGAGGAAGTCCGCTCGCTGGAGCACGTAGAGCGGGCGGAGCCCCGCGAGCGCCGCTCCGATGCAGACGCCCGTGAGCGCGTTCTCCGAGAGCGGCATCTCGATGACGCGCTCGGCGCCGTACTTCGCGAAGAGGCCGTCGCACGTCCCGAAGATCGCGTTGGAGTCGCGCGTCCCCTGGCCGACGAGCACGACGGAGGCATCGAGTTCCATCGCCTGGTCTGTCGCCTCGCGGACGGCCTGCGCGTACGTCAGCTCCCGGACCACTCCCTGCCTCTCAGAACGGATTCACGAGCCGGCTCGGATCGACGCCCTCGCCCGGAGCGGCGGCCGCCGCTCCCCGTGGGAGCGAGGCGAGCCGGGCGCCCGCGAGCGACGCTCGCTCGAGCGAGCGAGGCTGCGCCGGCGGATCGGCGAGCGCCGCCGCGTAGGCCGCCTCGACCACCGCCTGCGTCTCGCCCCGGAGTGCTTCGAGCTGCGCGAGCGAGAGCCGCTTCGCCGCGACGAGGTCGCGCGCCGCGCGCGCGATCGGGCATGCCCCGGCGGCCGTCTCGGGCGCCTCGGACCACGCGTCGACCGGGCCGCTCAACGCGTGACCGACGTGCGACGCGAACCGCGTCACGGGCGCCTCGACGAAGGCGGGCGAGCCCTGACGAGCGCTCTCCAGGGCGCGGCGCGCAGCGTGGAGGAGCGCGAGCGGATCGCTCCCCGGCACGCTCTCGCCCGCGAGGCCGAGCGAGGCGAAGCGGCCGTGGAGCCGCGTCGAGGCCGACCTCACACCGAGCGGCGTGTTGATGGCGAGGCCGTTGTTCTCGCAGACCAAGACGAGCGGGAGCGCGTGGAGGACCGCGAAGTTGACTGTCTCGTAGACGACGCCCTCCTCGAGCGCCGCGTCGCCGAAGAAGACGACGGCGACGCGAGGCTCCCGACGCCTCCGGAAGCCGAACGCGACGCCGGCGGCGATGGGTACCGTCCCCCCGACGATCGCCGACGAGCCAAGGAAGCCCGCGCCCTCGTCGACGACGTGCATCGAGCCGCCGAGCCCCGCCGAGCACCCCGTCGCCCGGCCGAGGAGCTCCGCGAAGAGCGGCCGGAGAGAGCCTCCCTTCGCGAGGTAGTGGCCGTGCGAGCGGTAGCTGCCCAGGAAGACGTCCGCGGGTCCCGAGGCCACGCCGAACGCCGCGGCGATGCCTTCCTGGCCGACGCAGAGGTGCGTCGGGCACTTCATCGCCTGCTCGGGGTAGCGCTTCGCGACGTACTGCTCCGTGAGGCGGATGAGGACCATGCGCCGGAGCAGCTCCTCGAGGCGGTCGAGATCGTCGGGCGAGGCGCTCACTGCCGGTAGAACTCCTCGATCGCCGAGCACACGCGGTCGACCTGCGCGTCCTCGAGGAACTGATGGACCGGCAGCGAGAGGATCCGCGAGGCCTGGCGCTCCGCGACCGGGAAGTCGCCGCGCTCGTGCCCGAGCGCCGCCGCGGCCGGCTGGAGGTGGATCGGGACCGGGTAGTGGATCTTCGTCTCGATGCTCCGCGCTTCGAGGAAGGCCTTGAGCTCGTCGCGACGGTCGCACTGGATCACGAAGAGGTGGTAGACGGCGAGCTCGCCCGGGCTCTCCATGGGGCACTCGACGAGCGAAGCGAGACGCTCTCGGTAGCGGGCCGCGTGCCGGCGCCGCCTCGCCGTGATCGCCTCGAGCTGGCCCATCCGGAACCGGAGGAGCGCCGCCTGGAGCGCGTCGAGCCGCGAGTTGAAGCCCCAGACCGCCGCCTCGTCGCGCGTCACGAGGCCGTGGTTCCTGAGGAGACGCAGCTTCCCCGCGAGGGCGGCGTCATTCGTGGTGATGGCGCCCGCGTCGCCGGCCGCGTTCAGGTTCTTGAGAGGGTGAAGCGAGAAACACGCCGCTAGACCCATCGAGCCGGCTCGCCCACCGTCGCGCTTCGCCAGGACGGCCTGCGCGGCGTCCTCGATGACGGGGACGCCGCGCCGCCGCCCGATCTCGAGGAGCGCTCGCATGTCGGCGCACCGCCCCGCGAGGTGCACCGGGAGGAGCGCCTTCGTGCGCGGGCCGATCGCCGCGTCGACCTTCGCCGGGGCGACGTTCTGGTCCGGCCCCACATCCGCGAAGACGGGGCGCGCTCCCGTGTGGACGATCGCCGCGGCCGTCGAGATCCACGAGTTCGGCGCCGTCACGACCTCGTCGCCGGGCCCCACTCCGAGCGCCTTGAGCACGAGGACGATGGCGTCGGTCCCGTTCGCGACGCCGATCGCGTGCTCGGCGTCGCAGAGCGCCGCGAACTCCTTCTCGAAGGCCGCGACCTCCTCGCCGAGGATGAACTCGCCCCTCGCGAGCACGGTCTCGAGCGCGGCGAGCGTCTCGCGCGCCGCTCCACGGAACTGGGCCGGAAAGTCGACGTATGGCACCTCGAACCGCATTCACCGCGCTCCGTAGAAGGCGCGCACGGACGCGATCACGTGCGCGATCTGCTCGGCCGTGAGGTGCTGGTCCGCGGGGAGGCTGATCACCTCCGCCGCCTGCCGGTCCGTCTCGGGGAACGCTCCGCTCTCGTAGCCGAGATGGCGGAGCGCCTCCTGGCGATAGAGGGGGATCGGATAGTGGATCTTCGCCTCGACGCCGCGCTCGAGGAGATGCCGGTGAAGCTCGTCGCGTCTGGTCGCGCGAAGCATGTAGAGGTGGTAGACGCGCTTCACGTGCGCGCGCCTCGGCGGCACGTCGAGGACGCCCGCGAGGTCGCGGAGGCCGCGGTCGTAGGCCTCGGCGTTCGCGATCCGCTTGGCGGTGATGTCGTGGACCTGCGGGATGAGCCAGGTCCCGACGATCGCCTGGATCGAGTCGAGGCGGCTGTTGTAGCCGAGCACCGCGACCTCGTCGCGGCTGGCGAGGCCATGGTTGCGGAGGAGGCGGAGCTTCCGGTCGAGCGCGTCGTCGTCCGTCACGATGACGCCGCCGTCGCCCCAGACGTTCAGGTTCTTCAACGGGTGGAGCGAGAACGCGCCCGTCGCCCCCATGGTCCCGGCGTTCCGGCCGCGCCACGCTGCCAGGATCGATTGACAGGCGTCCTCGACGACCGCAAGGCTCCGCCTTTGCGCGATCTCGAGGATCGCGTCCATGTCCGCGGGCTCGCCCGTGAGATGGACCGGGACGATCGCCTTCGTGCGCGGAGTGATCGCCGCTTCGAGCTTCGACGCGTCGAGCGTGAACCACGGCGTCACGTCGACGAGCACGGGCCGAGCTCCCGTCGCCGCGATCGCGCCGACGGTCGCGATGAACGTGTTCGCGGCCGTGATGACCTCGTCCCCGTGCCCCACTCCGAGCGCCCGGAGCGAGAGCATGAGCGCGTCGGTCCCCGAGTTCACGCCGACCGCGTGCTTCGTGCCGATGACGCGGGCGAAGGAGCGCTCGAGCTCCTCGACCTCCGGGCCGAGCGTGAAGCGGCACGTCGCGAGGTGCTCGCGGATCTTCGCGAGGATCTCGTCCGGATGCGCGAACTGCTCGGGGAGATACGAGTAGCGGACCTTCATCGCAGGCCGACTCGCTGCATCACTTTGATGTTGTAGTAGACGTCGTCCTCGAAGGGCCGCGGGATCCGGCCCGTCCCGAAGGCGTCGGCGATCGAGCGTACGGCGTCGCGGATGGTGTGGCGCGGCCGGAAGCCGAGGCGCTCCGCGATCCGCGTCG
>Ga0209062_1006305_pt1 | contig 10926 bp, 11 predicted proteins | sample Coa_R2_2_FD_187158 | JGI IMG/M metagenome (GOLD analysis project Ga0209062, IMG submission 187158) | Surface soil microbial communities from Centralia Pennsylvania, which are recovering from an underground coalmine fire - Coalmine... | ecosystem: Environmental > Terrestrial > Soil > Unclassified...
AAAGAAGATAAATTCGGATGAGCACGCGCGCTCCTGCCACGGAAAGCGGGGGGGCGCGCTTTTTACATTTTATAGCGGCCGAAATCCTCGTCGTTCAGATTTTCGAGGACCCGGCGCAGCTCTTCGTTACTTCCCGCTTCGGCGACGGCGGCGATGGTTTTGGAAGATTTGAGCACCGCCTCGGCGACGTAGATGGGACAGTCCAGGCGCAAGGCGATGGCGAGCGCGTCGCTGGGGCGCGAATCGACCGAAATGAGCTCGCCGTTCCGCTCCAGCCAGATGACGGCGTAAAACGTATCCTCGCGAAGATCGCTGACCACGACTTTTTTGACCCCGGCTTCGAGGCCGAACAACAGATTGCGGATGAGATCGTGCGTCATGGGGCGCGGCGTCGCGACCTTCTCGATTTCGAGCGCGATGGCGTTCGCCTCATAGATGCCGACCCAAATGGGCAGGATGGCGCTGCCGTTGACGTCCTTGAGCACCACGATCGGCATGTTGGTCACCGGGTCCATCAATAACCCTCGGATCTTCATTTCGACTTCCATTTGAAATCCTTCCTTTCGCCCGGGTTTAGCCTAGTGTACACTTTCTCCGGCCAGGGAATTGGGGCCGGCGCGAGTCACTTTGACCTCGATGTAGCTGCCGAGCAAGTTGTCCTCCGCATTGCGGGCGGGGCGGATAAAATTGAGCGTCTTGTTTTGCGACGTCCGGCCAATCCATTGGCCGGTGGCTTTGTTGAACCCTTCCACCAGGCACTCCTCGACGCGCCCCAGATATGTGGCATTTCGCCGCACCTGGATGGCGCGCTGACGCTCCTGCAAAACCGCCAGGCGGCGCCCCTTCTCTTCTTCCGGAATTTGATCGCCAAGCGCGAGCGCCGGCGTGTTCGGCCGCCGCGAATATTTGAAGCTGAAAATGGAATCGTATTCGACTTCCTCGATGAGCGCGAGCGTCTCCTCGAAATCGGCCTCGGTCTCGCCAGGAAAGCCGACGATGATGTCGCTGGTGATGGCAATTGGGCGGCGCGCGCTCTTGATCCATTCAATACGGCGCATATAATCGTCGCGCGTGTATAACCGTTGCATGGCTTCGAGCACGCGCGTCGATCCGGATTGTACCGGCAGATGCACGTGATTGCACAGCGAAGGGTTGGCGTCGATGGCGTCGACGATCTCGCGGACGAAATCGCGCGGATGAGAGGTCGTGAAACGTACGCGGCGTATTCCGGGAGTGCGCCCCACGTGAGCAAGCAGTGTCGCGAAATCCCAACCGGCGGGCGAAGGATCGCGGTAACTGTTCACGTTCTGGCCGAGAAGCTGGATCTCGGTATATCCAGCCGCGGCCAGCTCGCCTGCTTCGGCCATGATGGAGGCGCTGGCGCGGCTGCGCTCCGGCCCGCGTGTGAAAGGCACGACGCAATAGGCGCAGGATTTATCGCATCCTTCGATGATGGTGATGTAGGCGCGATGCGGGTTGTCGCGGCGCGTGAGCGGCGTATCGAAGGTCTCATCGGTATCGAGGCTCAAGCCGGTGACGCGGCGATTGCCCGATTCGAGCTGTACCAGCATTTCGGGAAGGCGATTGTAACTGGCGGATCCGCATACCAGGCTGACGTGCGGCGCCTTCTCGAAAATTCTTTCGCCTTCCTGCTGCGCGACGCATCCAAGCACGGCAAACGTTTTTCCCTTTCCATGTTCCTTTTTGAACTGCTGGAGCCGGGAAAAAACTTTCTGTTCGGCCTTATCGCGGATGCTGCATGTGTTGTAGAAGACCAGCTCGGCCTGCTCGGGCGTGGCGACCTGCGAATATCCGCGCGCGACCAGCGTCCCGATCACTTTTTCCGAATCGTGGGCATTCATCTGGCAGCCGAAGGTTTCGATGTAGAAGGTCTTCACCACCCTCATTGTAGCGTGCGGATGCGCGCGCGGTAGCGCAAAGCACGGCGCCCGCGGGCTGCAAGAAGGATGTTCCGCTCAGCAATTGTTGCGAGAAATTCCGCGTCAGTAATGCCAGTCGTCGCGCAGCCGCCGCAGCTCTCTCACGTCGCCCATCAGCTCCCGCCGCTCTCTCTCGCCGACCGTATCCACGCGCGCCACGCGTTCGATCTCTTCAATGGCGCGATCCAGCCGTTCCCGATCCAAACGGTGATCATCGAGATCGCGCCGCATGTCTTCGAGGTCGCGAGTCGCGCGTTGGTAGCGCTCGCGATCCTCCGGCGCGAACTGATCGTGCCTTTCGACATGGCGAAGATCGTCCATCGTTTTCGAGACGATATTCCGCGCCCGCTCAAATTCGGCCTCTCTCGGTCCCTGCGCATAGGTCAAAGGAACCAGAAGCACCCCGATGACGGCAATCCGCAAAGCGCATGTGTGCATACTTCACCCCTTCAGTGGGACTGCCTTGCCGCCGAATCGTTTCGTTACATTAACAGCCGGTGAAATTGTAGCGCGAGTGCAAAAATCCCCGATGTGTTATTGGCCCACTTGCACGTCGGCGCGCAAGTCCTGCCAGTCGGGCACCACCGTCGGCCGGGCGAGCTTTTCGATGGGGCTCGTCATTTCCTTGGACTCAAACGGACCGAGCGCGGGCGCGCGGAAGGAGAAGCGGCTCAGGGGAGGCTGGCCGGGCCTGGCATCCGCCGTGCGGAGCGTTACGTAGACCGTCATATCGGACAGCGGGGCGCTTGAATGATTCACCACCAGATAATGGATCTCGGACTTTTTGTTGAAATCGACGATGATGCGAAAGCCGGTGACTTCAATCAAATCCGCCACCGAATGCATCACCGGGACCGGCGCGCTCGCGACGGCCGCGACGGGCGCCAGCGTGGGAGCTTTCGCTTCGGAATGCTCGACGGGCTGCAGGTACAACAGCAGCGCGCCGCCGGCTAATGGAATCCCCAGCACAATCATGGCGCTGGCCAACCAGCCCGGCAGCCTTCGGCGGGAAGCTTTCGGCGGCCCGATCACCGTGACCACTCCGGCGTCCTGGAACGATTGCAGAGCTGGCGGCAGCGCGGGACCGGGCAGGGTAATGCGCGGTCCGGCGTCCTGAACCAGCACGCTGTTGCGCGGCGGCGCGGGGCGCATCCGCTCGGCCGCGGCGGCGGTGTAGTCCTGTAGCGGCGCCAGGCGCAGCCACGATCCGGAGGGAAGTTTTTCCTGCGGCAGATCCGTAATTACCGGCACGGCGTGGGCGACAGGCTGTGGTTTGGCGGGTTCCGGCGCGGTCCGGGCGCTTGTCGGTTCGACCGGCACCGTCGCTGCGGCCGCCAAAGGCGCGGGCGGAAGCGTTTTCCCTTCGGCCGGAGGCGCAAGCAGCGCAATGGCTTCTATTTTGGGAAAAAATTGAGTGATGGAAATCGCCGGCGGCGCCGCGGACGCCGCGGCAACTCCCACCGCGGCCGGTTCCGGTTCCGGTTCCGGCTCCGGCTCCTGCTGTGCCCGCCGAATGTGCTCGGCCAGCGCCAGCAGCGGATCGGGCGCCGGTTCGGGCTCGGCAGCTAAGGCGGCCAGCGGAGGCGCGGCGGGTTCCACCGGCGGCGCTTTCATTCCGGGATCGCAAGCCGGACACTCCTTCACCGCCGGCGGAATCTCGCGGCCGCATTCCGGGCATATCCAGTGGAACATGGTACTAATTTAATGGGATTTCGATTTTTTTCCGTTCGGGCACAAACCCTACCGCGAACACCCAGGCACCTTAACTAGGATAAGGATTCAATCTCAGATGAACCACAGGATCTGGCTATTCTTTGCCCGATATCGGACGGGAAACGCCCGCCGCGTTTTTCCTTCGCCAGGAGAACCAGCAATAAATCGCGACAGCGGCGCCTAAGGCGATCGAAAAATACACCAAATAATGCTCGATAGCCCCAGAAATGCTTTTCCAATTTTCACCTAAATAATAGCCAAGCGTCAGAAATGTCGTTACCCACAGCAGCCCGCCCGGCCAGGCATAGGCCGCAAACGAAACAAAGCGCAGCTTCGAGGCGCCGGCTACGATCGCCGTAAAATGCCGCAGCCCGGCGATGTAATATCCGGCGAACAGCGCCCAATGGCCGATGCGGTCAAACCATTGATGAACGCGATCCAGCCGTTCCTCGGTAATGTGGAGATATTTTCCGAAGCGGCGCACCACTCCCAGGCCGAGCGTGCGGCCGATGGTGTAGCTTAGCGTGATGCCGCACCAGCTCCCGGCCAACGCGGAAAGCCAGGCCGGCAGCGGATGCATCCGGCCTTTGAAAATCAGGTATCCGCAAAAGACCAGCAGCGTCTCATCCGGCACCGGCAGTCCCACGACGCCCAGCGTCAGCAGCAGGAAGATCATTCCGTAGCCGTACGTGGTGATCCACTGGAAGACGGACTCCATGGGGTGATGATAAAGGAGCCGGGGCCAAGAAGTCAGGAACCGGGAAGCCGGGAGGCTATTTTTCTCCGGAGGCTAGGCGCGAGGGGACCGCGAAAAACTCCAGGAATTTGCGCTTGCCGTCGCTCTGCGCGGCTGGCCGGCGGTCCATCAGATCCGTGGCGAACTCGCCGAACAGCTTGCCCAGTTCCGAACCGGGTTCCAGAAAGGTTCCGGCCGTCATGGCCCTGGTTACGCCGAAATAGTCGTTCGGAAAGGTGCGCGCGACCGGCACGCCGAGAATTTCTTCCACCTGCTCCTTGCTGAAAATGGCCCGCTTGCTGGTGCGATTCAGGACCACCGAGGCGCGGCTGTCCAGATCGAATGTCCGCAGATAGGCCAGCTTTTCGCGCGCCAGGTGCAGAGATGGAATTTCCGGCGTGCAGACCAGCAGGATGCGCTTGCAATCCTGCATAATTTCAATCGAATAGCGCTCCAGATTGCCGGAAAGGTCGAAGCACAGGACCTGGTAATTGCGCCGCAAAAACTCCATCAGGGCGCGGATCTGCGTGCCTTCGATGCGCACGCTGGGATTGACGCGGCCGGCGTGCAGCACGTCGAGCGATCCCAAGGACGTGACCAATTGCGGCCACAGATGCTCATCGATGTGGAGCGCATGCTCCACGGCATCCAGCACGGAGTATTCGTTTTGCAGCTTCAGCATGAAGCGCATCATCCCGCTGTTCAGGTCGAAATCCGCCAGCAGCGCGCGGGAGTTGGGCCGCCGCGCCAGCGCTCCGGCGACGTTCAGCGCAATGGTCGAGGTCCCGGCGCCAGCCTTTGACGGCAGAAACGCGAAAATCTGGGAAGTCGATTCAAACGTGGGAGGCTTTCGCTTCACCAGCGACTTGACGGTGCGGATTGCCTCCAGAATCGCCTGCCTCTCGAAGGGGTCCACCAGAAATTCGCGCACGCCGGCGCGCATGGTTTCACGCAGCAGCCGCGGGTCCATTTCGCAATGCACCGCGACGATCTGAATACCCTCGGCCTCCGCTTCCAGCAAGCGGACGGTTTCCCCCGCTTTTTCGAGGATTTCAAAGCTCAGGAAAACCGCTTCCGGAGCGTGCGCCCGCAGCGTCCGCACCAGGTCGATGGCGGTGGGATAGCGATCTAGCGAGCGCCCGACGGAGACTTCTCCGGTGGCTTCGAGCGCGCTTTGCAGGCGCGCCGCCATCTCCTGATTCGGGCAGATGATGATGCTTCGGAGCAAATCCGTCTCCTCTCTCAGCCTAGAAAGCTTATCGGCGGTGAACAATTCCATTCGTCCCTCAATTTAAGGCGGGATTGATCCTAGTCTTGTGGCGATTCCCCTTAGTACCCGTAAGTGACTGATCTGAAGATCTCATGCGCATGCCGCCATGACGCGCGTCTCGTCGCCTGAGGCGCGACGGTAAGATTCGGCGAAATTAGCGTGCATTCGCGCGCAGGCCGGATGGGGATGAATCTGTACAAACAACTGCCCGATCAGTTTTCCTCTCAATCCCTTGCAGCAGCGAGCCAACTGGGTGGCGGTCTCGTTGGTGCAGGCTTCGCAGCTCAGTCCGACTTCGAAACAAACCTGGGGATAATTGTTGTTCATGGCCGAAATGTCATTATGCGCTGCAGCGCATTGACGGATAAAGGGATTTGAGGGGGGTTTGCCGATTCTCCTTTGGGGGTGAGGAGGCACCCCAGTAATGCCCCCAGGATGATTTGGGCCTCCCTGGCGCGCGCCGAGCTTCGGTTCCGCAAGTCCAAGAAATGGCGGGCTGGTTCGTGGCTGAAGTCCGTGGCATGAAACCTGCATTAAACTCAGACCGCGGAGGGGGCTTGAATCGTCCTATGAAGAGATGAGGAGCCTGTTCGTCCTGTTTTTACCGATCATCGCCCTGGCGGGGAATCCGGATTTTCGTGTCGAACGGCTGCCGATTCCGGGAGGATCGGAATTAATCACCGTATTCGGCCCGATCGCCGGCGCCAAGGGTGCGGCGGAGGCGCCGCTGCTCAGCGTGCTGCGCGACGATCTGGGTGAGGCGGATCCGGAAAGTTCCCGGCTGCGTTACGTTTGGGTGTTGACCTCGATGCCGCCGGGCCTGATGCAGCGCGCCGTTGGATCCCTGCCATTTTTCTACTGGCGCGCCGATTTCGGGCGCAATCCCGATAAGCGCCCCTCGCCGGTGATCGATCTTGGCTCGCCGGCGCGTCCCGTCTGGCATTCGATTGCCGGAGCGCTGACGCAGGCGCTGGCGCTCGATCCCACCGGCGCGCTGATCCGCACGCCGACGCGCAGCTATCGAAATAATTTGGAAGATCAGCATCGCGTTCGCCTGCTGGAGGGCTTGGCGATTTTATCAGAGCTCGAAGACGACCCGGAGGTGAAAGCTCTGCTGAGCGAACCCGAGCTGACTGAAATCGAGACGCGTCTCAATCTGGGCGCGCGGATGCTCGGCGGCCTGCTTACGACGGAAAAAGTTCCGCAAGCGTATGTGAAAGAACGCACCCGCGCCGAAGAGATGCGTGGCCACAACTGGGAACTGCTGCGGCAGCGCGCCGAAGCCAACGGACTCTATTTCGAGCCGTTTGGCGTGAACGGGTCCGCCACGCACGCTTTGCTGTGGATCGCCGCCGCGGATGTAAATTCTCGCCGCAAATTCGACGGGCAGTTCCTTGCGATCTCCAATCCCTATCAGGATTCGCGCCTGCTCAACTGGAAGGGCTACCGCGAGGTGCGCGACGGCCGGGAGATGATCCCGCTGGCGCTCTACGCGCTCGAATATCCGAAGGTTCCACTGCTGCTGGCTGATCTCCGGAACACTTATTCGCCCAAGCGCCGCGAGATGATTCGCCACGCCATCACCGATACCGCCGGCGGCGTGCTGGGCATCTCCAAATTCGGCAACTGGCCGTACCTGTGCGGCTCGACCGCGTTCAATTTCGTGCGCGTGCGCCACGGCTCAACCAACGATCGCAACGCGCGGCTGAAAGCGTACGCGGAGGTGCGGGAGTGGCTGGCGCTGGACGATTCGCTTCCGCCGGGCTTGAGCCATCTGCTGCAACAGCGGTTGGAGATGATGGGCGTCAATCCAATGGAGCAGGGCGTTCTGCATCAGGCCGACATCGCGCGGCGGCAATATGCGGCGCTGGTCCGCTACGCCACGGATCCCGAGGGATTGCCGGCGCGGGTCGAACACGACCGCAATCGCGAGCTGGCCGCGTATCGCCACGGCGCTGGCGCGCGCTTCGGCTTCCGGATGGCGAGCATCGCCACGCTCGGCCTGATCGATCATCGCGAGAAAGAGACCGGCCAGGAGCTCGAGGCTCGTCTGGATCGCGAGCGCCGCCTCGCCAGCCAGACGCGTTTCCTCGAAATGGTGGCGCGCTCCGGGCCGCAGGCCGAAATCGTCTGGAACATGGAGGAAGTGCGCCGGGCCGTCGATGAGATTGTGGCGCTGGGCATTCCGCAGCGATCGGCGAGCCTGGTGGCGCGGATCATGCGCGAGACGCAGGACCAGGAAACGCGGGCGATCTGCGCACGCGCTCTCGAATCGCTGGAGGCTCCCGGGGCCGGCGGCGGGTTTCAGGAATGAGGCTTCTGCGGCGCATTCTTATCACGTTGCTGTGCTGCGCCGCCGCGCAGGCCAAAGTCGATCGCGTGGTGATCATCAAAGTCGACGGGCTGCCCGATTCTGTTTTGGAGCGCTATGTCGCCGAGCACGCCGGCGGAGCGCGCCAAGGACACAGCCGCCTGCCGTGGATGGAGCACGTTTTTCACGACAACGGCGTGTGGATGGCGAATTTCTACGCGCGCGGCCTCAGCCTTTCCTCGCCATCGTGGTCCCTGCTTGATACCGGCCGGCATCTGGAAATCCGCGGCAACGCCGAGTACGACCGCTACACTCTGCGGGTCTACGACTACATGAATTTTTTCCCGTTTTACTGGGGATACGCGCGAGATCGCCGCGCCGATATGCCGGGCGTCGAGCTGCTCGATGAAAATCACGTCCCGCTGCTGATCGACCGCTTCGATCGCAGCCAGCGCTACCAGAGTTTTCAGCTTTATCAACGCGCGGTTCGCTGGAAAACGCTCGAGAACAGTCTCGAAACAGCATTCAAAAAGAGCCCGCGGGATCTTATCGACGAATGGATCACCGGATTCGAGATCGGCGGCGCGCTGAATCACCAGACCGAGGACGAGCTGATCCGGAAGCTCGCCGATCCGAGGGTTCATTACCTCGACTATTTCACCGGCGACTACGACCACGTCGCGCATCTGACCAGGGATGGCGCCGCGCAGCGCGCCGTCATCGAGCACCTGGATGGCCTGGTGGGGCGAATCTGGGCCGCTATTGAGACCAGCCCGCTGGCTTCAACAACCCTGCTGGTGATGGTTTCCGATCATGGAATGAACACGTCCGAGGACACCTACAGCCAGGGCTACAACCTGATCGACTGGTTCAACAGCGCCGAAGGCGGCGGCCATCACGTGTTGACCAATCGCCATCCCCTGACGGAGTTCAAGATTCGCGGCCTGGACCCGTTCGTGAGCGAGGTGACCTCGCCGAGCTCGCAGTCGTTTTATCTGGCGGGGGAGGCGCGGGAATATCCCACGGCGGTGATGGATTTAGACGGCAACGAACGCGCCTCCATCAGCCTGCGTAACAATACGCTGAATATTATCCATATTTTGCTCGATCAGCTCACGCGCAAGAAGCCGGCGGGACGTCTGCGGGCGGCGGAAATTCGCGCGCTTTTTGCGACGATCGATCGCGTCCGGCCGCAATGGACGCGGAACGTTGAGGAATTGAGCCGGGAAATCGCGCAGCTTCGGGCGCGAATTGAGCAGCAGGAAGCGCTGGTGGCGGCGCAGCCGAAGAAGTTCAGTGAAGCGCAGCTCCAGGCGGGACTCGCCGAGCAGGCCAAGCGCGAGGTACAGCGCCTCGATCAGATGCGTCTTGAAGAACGCGGCTACTCCGATTACATCGCGGCGATGCAGCGGCTGCTATCGCTCGATCCGGCGGATTTCGATCCGGGAAAATTCAGCGCGCAGCAGTTGATCCCGCAGCGCTCGCTGGGGGACGCGAATTCGCCGGGGGATCTGCAACGTTACGTAGCCGGGCCTTCGGCGGAGGGGATGGTGTTGGCCGCCGATGGCTCGCTCGATATGGAGCGCAGCTTCCGGCGCATTGATTATTTATCGGCGCTGAGCGCGCTTCGCGTGCGCAACAACGTTCAGGAAGGTGTTTCGGCGCGGCCCGTGGACTTCATCGCTGTGCCGCTTGAAAACGCTGTGTGGCTCTGGCGGTCGCCGGAGCGCCAGGCGCGAATCGAGTGGCGGACGAATGCGGCGGGGGATACCGAGTTGCGCTACATCCCGATCGCGCACCTGCGCCAGGACGATTCGGGCGAGGTGCGGTACGATCGCGCCGGGTTTGGTCCCGGTTTTCCGTTTGATTATTTCGAAGATCCAAATTTCAACGCGACGCCGCAGTGGCTTGCAGACTGGCACACGGAACGAGCCTGGCTCAATACCGTGCACCGGACGAAATATTCCAACGGCATCATCGGAATTGTCGAAGCGCTACGAATTGTTCCGGCGTCGGATGCTTATCTGGAACGAAAGCGCGAGCTGCGGCGCGTGGATTTTATCGTTTTCGCCAACAATCACTGGAATTTCAACGTGCGCGGCTTCAATCCCGGCGGGAATCACGGGTCGTTTTTTCGAGTTTCCACGCATTCGGTGCTGCTTTTCGCCGGAGGCGCGGACACAGGGATTCCGCGTGGTCTGCGGGTGGAAACGCCCTACGACAGCCTTAGTTTTATGCCTACGATTCTCGGTTTAATGGGCAAAATTGACGCATCTTTACCGGGTAAGCCGATTCGCGAACTGATGGCGGGCGGCTGGCAGTGACGCCCGGAGACTTGGCATTTGCGTCGCGAGGTGTTTGAAACAAAATAATCTGGGGATGATCTAACGGGCGTGGATGTGGTTGGCGAACGCGAGTTGCTCCTGGCCGATGGCAGATCGGGCCAGGAGGAGGATCGCGCGCCGGAAGCGGATGACGACGCCCGCGAGCGGGGACGAATCGTCTCCCGCCACGTCGCGGCGCTGGCCGAGCACGAGCACCACCTGGCCGAACTCGAGAAATGGCTGAAGGGTTGTTGCGGTTAATTCCTTCCTTCCGGCGTGTTTTTTTCTAAAATTCCGGCAATATAATGGCAATATAATTTATTAGAAGAGTGCATCCTGCGTCCTACGCCGAGTGGATTGCACTGATCGAGCGCTACCGTCGCGCGGTCAGAGCCTATACCGAAGCCGTGCAGTCATTGGTCCGCGCCGGCGGCCTTCCTGGCTCCGATTACGATGCCGCGCTGAAAAAGGTGGAGCAAACGCATCAGGTCTGCGAAAAGTTGCGGGAGGCGTTGAAGGTGTATTCGCGGAAGGACATCACGAGCGGGTCTTTGAAATAGCGTCCGCTGTTGTTTTTGGGGCGGTCAGGTAGGCGCTTCCTGCGGCCTGGAGCATTTGGGCGGCCAATCCGG
>Ga0209062_1006306_pt1 | contig 10925 bp, 8 predicted proteins | sample Coa_R2_2_FD_187158 | JGI IMG/M metagenome (GOLD analysis project Ga0209062, IMG submission 187158) | Surface soil microbial communities from Centralia Pennsylvania, which are recovering from an underground coalmine fire - Coalmine... | ecosystem: Environmental > Terrestrial > Soil > Unclassified ...
GGACGGCACGATCACGGCCCTCGACGTCACGCTGGAGATGGACACCGGCGCCTACTACACCGGCGCCGGCGTGGTCACCGACAACGCCACCCAATCGGCCATGGGTGGCTACCGCGTGCCGCACCTACGGGTGCAGGCCACCACCGCCTACACCAATAAGGTGCCCGCGGCTACGTTCCGCAGCACCGGCCGCAGCCAGACTACCTACGCCCTCGAGTGCCTGATCGACGAGGCCGCTCGCCGCGTGGGCATGGACCCGCTGGAGTTCCGCGTCAAGAACCTGATCCGCCGCGGCGAGCCGCTCTGCCCGCCCACGGTGCGCCGCAAGGGCAAGGAGACGCCCAGCGACTGGCCGCCCATGGATACCGACATGGAGGACATCGTCCGCGAAGCGTGGTCGTTATTATCTCCCTCTCCGCCACAGGGGAGAGGGAGCCCCGACACCCTAGGCGACCCTCTCCCTAGCCCTCTCCCTGGTCAGGGAGAGGGAAAACGTGCCGTTGGCCGCGGCATCGCCATATCCTTCCGCCGCAGCTCTCGTTCGGGCGACGCCGACGCGGCGCTGCGCCTGGAGGCGGATGGCACCATCTCCGTGCTGCACAACGCTCCCGATCTGGGCGAGGGTTCCCACACCGTGCTGCAGATCCTGACGGCGCGTGCGCTCGGCGTGCCCCAGGAGATGGTGCGCGTTACGGAGCCTGACACCGCCAACGGCCTGTACTTTACCGGCGTGAGCTCACAGCGCACGACGATGCAGATGGGCACGGCCGTGGTGCAGGCTGCCGGCGAGCTCAAGGAGGCGATGTTCCAGGCGGTCTCGCGCCTGCACGAGAGCCCGGCCGGCGCCTGGCAGCTGCTGGACGGCCGGCTGCGCGGCCCCGACGGCGCCGACGTGAGCCTTCAGGAGCTGGCTACCAGCATCCCCGGAGCGCAGGCGCTGCAGGGCAAGGGCATGTTCCGGACCAAAGAAGCGCGCGCATCGCGCGGACCGGGGCGCGATCACTGGACGGCCGGCGCCGCGGCGGTCGAGATCGAGGTCGACCGCGATACCGGCGAGATACGCCTGCTGCGCTACGCCGCCGTGGCCGACGCCGGCAAAGTGCTGCACGGTCCCTCAGCCAAGGGCCAGGTGGAGGGCGGCGCCGTCCTCGGCGTCGGCCTGGGCCTGCTGGAGGAGATGGTCTACCAGGATGGACAGCTCCTGAATGGCGATCCCTTCCAGTACCGTCTGCCGCTGATGCGCGACATGCCGCCGGAGTTCGCCGTGGGCATGCTGGAGAAGGGCGACGGCCCTGGCCCCTTCGGGTCGAAGGCGATGGCCCAGACCTCCGTCCCGTGCGTCGTCCCCGCGGTCGCCAACGCCGTCTACAACGCCACCGGCGCCCGCCTCACCGAAGCCCCGTTCACGCCCGAGCGCGTGCTCAAGGCACTGGGCTCCATTTAGTGCGCGCATAGTGCACAATTGCCGCCCATGGCGGATGTGAAGCTGCGCTTCGCGGCGCAGGATTACGAGCACACTCGCGCCCTGTTCGACGGGCGTGTCAAGGCCGAGGGCATAGACCTCGAGCACGTGGAGCTGTTCCCGGCCGTGACCTTCCCGCGGATGGTTGCCGGCAAGGAGTTCGAGACCTCGGAGATGGCCATGACCATCTACGTCAGCACGCTCGACCTGCCGGAGCGGCCGTTCGTAGCCATTCCGGTGTTCCCGGTGCGGTCCTTCCGCCACTCGGCCTTCTTCGTCCGCTCGGACGGGAGTGTGCAGGAGCCTCGCGACCTGATCGGCAAGCGCGTGGGCGAGTTCTTCTTCTACGGCCACGACGCCGGCCTGTGGGCCAAGGGCATCCTGAGCTCGGAGTACGGCGTGGCTCACGACGCCTACAGCTACGCCTACGGCGGAGTTGGCCAGCCGACGCCGCCGCTTCCATGGCTGCCCTCCCGCCCGCCGGATCACATCCGCGGCGAGCACATCGGCGCCGAGCGTACGCTCGACGCCATGCTGGAGGCCGGCGAGCTGGACGCGATCATCGCGCCCGTGACTCCGCCCTCGATGCTCCGCGGCGAGCGCAAGCTGCGGCGCCTGTTCGAGGACTACCACGCGGTGGAAAGCACCTACTACCGCAAGACGGGCATCTTCCCCATCATGCACACACTGGTCATCCGCCGGGAGGTGTACGACGCCAACCCGTGGATCGCCTCTTCCCTCTACAAGGCCTTCGGCGAAGCCAAGGAAGCCTCGATCCACCGCTACGCCCACGGCCGCGTGATCACCCACACCTCGCACACCATCCCCTGGCTCACGACCCTGGTGGACGAAGTCCAATCCCTCATGGGCCAGGACTGGTGGCCCTACGGCCTGGAGCCCAACCGCAAGGTACTCGATACCTTCCTCGAATACCACCATCAGCAGGGCCTCTCCAAGAAGCGCTACACGCCGGAAGACCTCTTCCTTCCGGTGTAGAGCCGGTACAGGCCGCCGCCGGGCTTCGGAGTGACCCGATCATCAGCAGGTCCAGGGCTGCAAGCCCTGGCGGGGTTCGGGGTGTCCCCGAAAGACGTTACTTGCCTAGTGCAGCCGCTCGGCCGCAAGGCCGATCGGCGGGCCGGAGAAGTATGCTAGCCGCCTATGAAGCTTTCCTGGTCCTTGCTGCTGGTAACGCTGCTGACCGCTTGCGGAAGTACTGCTCCTGCGTCTGCACCCGCAACTGCCTCGAGCCCTAAGCCTTCCGCCAGCGTGGAGCCTTCTGTGAGCGCTGCTGCGAGCGGCCAGTCGATCAAGATCGGCTACATCCAGACGCTGACCGGGCCGACGGCGAACGTCGGCAAGGACAACCTCGATGGCTTCACGCTCTACCTCGACTCCGTCAACAACACCATCGCCGGCAAGAAGGTCGAAGTCGTCCCGGCCGACGACGGCGGCAAACCGGACGTGGGCGTCACCAAGGCCAAGCAGCTCGTCGAGAACGACCACGTCGACCTCCTGATGGGCATCAACCTCACGCCTGTCTGCTACGCCGTGGCCGCCTATGTGCGCGACGCCAAGGTGCCCTTCGCCGAGACCGGCAACTGCGCCGCCGAGCGGCTGACCACCGATCCGAAGTTCAAGAGCCCCTACCTCACGCGCTTCACCTTCACCGGCACCGGCAACTGGGATCCCGCGGCCGACTGGACCTATAAGAAGGGTTACCGCAAAGTCATCATCGCCGCCTCGGACTTCGGTCCTGGGCTGGAGGCGACCGACATCTACGCCAGCGCCTTCATCGAGCGCGGCGGGACGGTCGTGCAGGAGATTCACCCGCCCGCCGGCACCACCGACTTCGGCGCCTATCTGGCCCAGCTCGACAAGAGCGCCGACGCCATTGGCCTGATGATGTCCGGCATCGACGGCCTGCGCTTCCTGGAGCAGATCGATGGCCTGGGCGGCAAGAAGCTGCCGATCGTGGACTTCGGCGGGGCGGTGAAAGGCCCCAACCTGGCCCAGCTCAAGCAGAAGGCGCTGGGCATCGTCGGCGTCGACCAGTGGACGTCGGCTCTCGACACGCCCATGAACAAAGCCTTCATGAAAGCGTTCGCCGCCAAGTACCCTGGGCGGCCGATCTCAGGCGACGTGGGCCTTGGTTACGCCGGCGGCCAGGCGGTCGGCGCCGCGATCCAGAAGGTCAACGGCGACGTCTCCGACAGGCAGAAGCTGCTGGACGCCCTGTACGCCACGAATATGGAGACCGTCCGCGGTCCCATCAAGCTCGATGCGGACCACGACATCGTCCCCACCACCTACGTTTTCCAGATCACCCAGCAGGGCGACGCCGTCGACCACACCCTGCTGGACACCTACCCGAACTCCTCCCGTACCGCCTTCCGCTCCCAATCCGAGATCGACCGCCTCGACCTCGGTGGCATGAAGGGCAAATGGGTCGGCATGACCAAGGACCAGCTCGAGAAGCTGGCGAAGGGTTAGGACCCCTTCGCGTACTTCCCCGTGAGCTGCGGGGCGGTGCCTTCGAGGCCGGCTTCGTGGCGTTCGAGACGGGTCTGGCGCTCCCAGGTGCGCTTGAGATCGTCGCGGATGTGGAACTTCAGCCGGCCGAGGCCTTCGGTTTCGATCTCGACGAGGTCGCCATCCTGGAGGGGGTGCAGGCCCCGATGATTGGTGCCGAAGGCCAGGATGTCGCCCGGCTCCATGGTGTGGATGGATGTGACCCACTCCACGCAGCGGGCGATTTTGTGCGCCATGTCGCTGGTGTTGTAGTTCTGGGTGAGCTTGCCGTTGATCCACTGCCGCACCTGGAGCTTCAGCGGGTCGGCTATCTCGTCGGCGGTCACGATGTAGGGGCCGATGGGCGCGAAGGTGTCGCGCGCCTTCATCTGGTAGAAGGTGTTGCCGCTGGGCGGCAGGCCGCGGGCCGAGCCGTCGATGAAGTTGAGGTAGCCGAAGATGCAGCTCATCGCCTCGGCTTGCGAGACATTGGAGCAGCGCTTGCCGATCACCGCGGCCATCTCGGCCTCGCCCTCGAAGATGGGTGAGGGCACGTCCGGCAGGACCATCGTGTCGCCGTCGCCGATGATGGCGTTGGCCGTCTTGAGGAAGGCGTTGATCGGGGCCGGCTCCGAGCGGGTGCCGTCCTCCATGTAGTTCACCGCCATGCAGGCGATGGTGTAGGGCTTGGGCAGCGGCGGCCGGATGCGGACGCTGCTGGCGGGCTTGCCGGAGCTCTGCGCGACCGCGCGCTCGAGGGCCGGCCGGTAGCGGCCGAAATCGGCAATCAAGCCGGCGATCAGGCCCTGCGGATCGAGGTGCGGGATGTCCTTGACGGCCTCGGTGACGTCGACGACGTTCTCGCCTTTGAGTAAGCCGAGGCGGAAGTCGTCGAAAAAGAGCAGTTTCATAGCGTGAGTCCTTTCAGGATTTGTAAGGGCCGAGCTGGGCGGCGGCCTTCGCCATGGCGCTGGTATCGATCGTGGAGGCGAAGTCGACCTTGCCCTCGATCTTGCCAAGGCCGTTGAAGTACGTGAACAGGTCCTGCACCGGCTTGACCGGCAGCTTGCCGTCGGGATCGTACGTCGGGTTCTGAGCCGTGGGCACGATGTTGATCTTGTTGGCCTGAAGCATCTTCACGACGTCGTCCGGGTTCTTGCCGCCCACGAAATCGGTCAGGTAGTCGCGCACACCGCGCAGCCAGCCCGTGAAGAATCGCACCGCCACGTCGCCGCCGCCCTTCTGCAGGAACTGGGGCGAGACCATCAGGTGGGCGCCGGGCACGTCGGGCGAGACGTCCAGCGTGCGAACGACCACCTTGGAGTTGCCGTCCGTCTCGGCGCGCGAGGCAAACGGCTCGACCAGCACGGCCGCGTCGATACTGCCCTGCTTGAGGGCCACGATGGAGTCGGCGAAGGTGATGGTGGTCACGTTGTAGTCCTTGGGGTCCCAGCCGTTCTTCTGAGCGATGACCACCAGAAAGTAGTAGAGCGCGCCCGTGAGCGAGGACACGCCGACCTTCAGGTTCTTGAGGTCCTTGATGGTCTTGTACTTGCCGTTCGAGACGAGCTCATTCCTCACGGCGATGCCGTAGAAGTCGTGGCCGGGTGCGATGAGGCCGTCGTCCCCGGCCAGGCGCAGCGGGATGTTCCGCGCGACGGCGTTGAAGAAGTTCACGTCGGCGGTGCCCGTGGTCAGGTCGAGTTGCCCCGCCGCCAGCGCCGGGATGGCCTTGGAGCCGCCGTCGAACGGCACGTTCTCGACGGTGATGCCGACGTCTTTGAAGTAGCCGCGCTGCGTCGAAATGATCGACGGCGCATCACCCGCGACCGAGAGGAAGCCGAGACTCACAGTGGCCGCCTGGGTGGTGGCGCTGGAGCTGCTTGCCCCCGCGGACGACGCTGCCGGCTTGCCAGTCGCGCCCGTGCTCGACTGCGGGGCTGAGCTGGCGCTGCCCGCCGCTGCTGCCGGTTTGGCGACACCGCTCGAGCTGGGCTGAGCACTTTCGCCGGCGGTGGCGGAGTTGGCAGCTCCGCCGGAGCTTGGCGCACCGGATGAGGGCAGCGCGGCCGCGCTGCCGCACGCGACGAGCAGCAGCCCGGCGCCCGCCGAAAGGCTCATCTTCAGGAAGGCTCGACGCTGGATGGAGTCGTGGCCCATTACTCGCCCCACAGGAGCTGTATCTCGAACGAGATGTCCACCTCGTCGGGCACGAACGTCGTCTCCGGGGGCGGAATCTCGAACGCCGTGCGGCTGATGCGCATGTGCCCGCTGAAGCCGCGCCGGCGGTTGCCGCGGCCATCCACCGCCTCGCCGTTCTCGCGGCCGCGCAGACTCGCAGGCTTGGTGACGCCGTGCAGCGTTAGGTCGCCGTCTATCACCAGCTCGCCGTCCTGCCGCTGGATGCGCGTGCTGCGGAAGGTGATCTTGGGGAAACGCTGAGCGTCGAGGAATCGGTCGCTGGGCATCGCCTCCAGGCGCCGCACGAACCCGGCGCTGCTCACCGAGCCGGCGTCGATCTCGGCCGCGATGGACCACTTCGATGGGTCGGCATCCTCCACGTAGACGTCCGCCGTCACGCGGTCGAATGAGCCCTTGATGGTGCTGATGCCGAGATAGCGGCTGGCCCACTCAACCTGCGAGTGGTCGGGATCGAATCGCCAGGCCATGGCGCCTCCTTGCGTGGATGGTTGCCCGATGCGGGCAAGCAACCATCTTATCGGAAGGCGAGCGCCGGCGCCTCCTCGCGCATGACCTCTACCCAGGACTGCTCGCGTGGAATGGTGAACGCGGCCGAACGGACGCGGTAGAGGTCGGGGTGGCTGGCGGCGGCGGGCTCGACGCCCGCCTGGAGCTGCTGGCCAAGCTTGAGGAGGAGGCGGCGCATGGCGATGACGGCAGCGTCGCTGGCGCCCAGGTGCTCCTGGGTGCGGTCATAGATGGGGCCCATGCTCTCCTGGCAGGCCATGTCCTGCTCGCCAATGCCGCGGATGCCGCTGAACGTCTCCGTCCGCTGCTTCTCACGGTCAATCAGGTAGTCGTTGTCCTTGTTGGCCACGCCACGGAATCTGGCGTCCACGGTGGCGTGGATGCCGTTCCCGGAGCGATAGCGGGCAATGTCGTCCGCGCCGAGCGGGCGGTCCGGATGCCAGGTCATATTCCAGGCCCAGCAGCTCTCGTCGTCGATGGGCACCCAGGCGTGGCCGCTGACGGGTGCGCCCTTGGCCGCCGGGATCATCTGGTGGAATGGCAGCAGGAACTGCGAGACGCGCCAGTAGTACTCGTCCGGGGTGGCGTTCCGGCGGGCGCCAATCAGCAGCCCGTAGGCGGTCTCCAGCACTTCGAAGTGTGGGTGCTTGTCGGCCTGCACGGTGCTCGAGACGGCCGTCCCCGAGGCTTGCGTCTGGCGGTCGCCATGCAGGTTGCTGTGCAGGAACGAGATGTGGCTCGAGTCCAGCCCTCCCTCGATGCCCTGGAGGTAGTTGCTCTCCTGCAGGCGTTTGCTGACGTAGCGCTGCTTGGCCGGCAGCAGAGACCATTCGATTGCCGGCAGCTCCGGCTGCAAAGCCGGCGGCCCCATATACGCCCACACCACGCCGCCGCGATCCACGCACGGATAGGCGGTGTGGTGGATCTTGTCCTTGAAATTCGATTCGGCAGGCTCGTTTGGCATTTCCACGCAGCGGCCGGCCAGGTCGAACTTCCAGCCGTGGTACACGCAGCGGAGGCCGCATTCCTCGTTGCGGCCGAAGAACAGCGATGCGCCGCGATGCGGGCAGTGCTCGCCCAGTAGGCCGACCTCCCCCGTGGTGCCGCGGAAGGCCACCAGCTTCTCGCCCAGCAGCTTGATCCGTATTGGGGGGCAGTCCGACTCTGGCAGCTCGCTGCTGAGGAAGGCCGGCAGCCAGAACCGCCGGAACAGCTCGCCCATTGGCGTACCCCGATCCGTTCGGGTCAGGAACTCGTTCTCGGCGGTGCTGAGCATGGGCTCAGTATTTCACCGCCAGGTTCTGGGGCGGCTCGCCACGGGCGACGCGCTGGATGTTGGCGAAGCAGTTGGCGATTACGCGGGGCCAGACTTCGGCAGATGAACCCGCGTCGTGCGGCGTGAGGATGACGTTGTCCAGCGCCAGCAGCGGGTTGGCCGTGTCCGGAGGCTCCTGTTCCAGCACGTCCAGGGCGGCGCCGGCAAGCCGGCCTGCCTGGAGCGCCGCCAGCAGCGCCGCCTCGTCGACGACGGGCCCGCGACTGACGTTGATCAGCAGCGCGCCGGGTTTCATGAGCCCCAGCTCGCGCGCGCCGATGAGGTGGTGTGTGGAGGCGCTGATGGGCACGTTCAGGGTGACGACGTCGCTGGTCGAGAGGAGCTCGTCCAGCGGCAGGTAGGGCAGATCGACGTCGAGGCTATGGCGCTGGTGGTAAACGAGCTCGGCGTCGAAGGCTTGCAGGCGGCGCGCCACTTCGCGGCCGATCAGGCCCAGGCCTACGATGCCCACGCGCTTGCCGCGCAGCTCGTACATTGGCGGCTCGCCCGTGCGCCACTTGCCGGCGCGGACGGCCGCGTCGAGCTGCGGCAGCCGGCGGAGGAGCGCCAGGATGAGCATCAGCGTGTGCTCGGCCACGGTGCTGGCCATGGCATCGCCGAAGTGGGCGACCGGCACGCCGTAGCGGGCAGCAAGGTCCAGGTCGAGGTGCTCGTAGCCGGCGCTCATGACCTGCACCAGCTTCAGCTTCCTGGCCGCGCGGAAGTCGTCCTCGTTCAACGTCACGGCGGTGGTCACCCAGGAGCCCATGATGAAATCGGCCTCCGCCAGCTTGGCGTGGCGGTCCTCGGCCGAGGCGTCGCGCGCCAGCGGCACGATCTCGAACTCCGCGGGACAGGACTCGTAGACCAGCCGGTCGACGAACTCCCAGGGCTGGAGGCGGTAGAGGATCCGCTGTGTCACGCTGTGGCTTGGAAGCGCTCGCGCAGGTCGGCGGTGCCGTCCCACCAGTTGACGTCGCGCTGCAGGAGGATGCCGCCTGAACGCTGGCGGTACAACTCGGGCTGGTCGACCGAAGGCGGCACCTCGCCCTTCTCGCGCAGAGCTTTGGCCATGGCGAGCAGGCGGCGGCGGGTGCGGATGATGAGCACGTCGGTGGTGCCCAGGTGCTCGATGCTTCGGTCGAGGATAGGTCCCATGCTGTCCGTAACGGCGATGTCCTGCTGGCGGATGCCCATGATGCCCGTCCAGCTCTTGCCGCTGCGCTGGGCCTCGCGGTCAATCAGGTAATCGTTCTCGGGGTGCTGCTTGAGGTTGAAGCGGCCATACCAGTCAGTTGTGTCGGGTTGGTACCAGTCGGCTTCGCGGCGCGACGGCCCGGCCATGGCGCCCAGGGGCGGCTCACCCTCCCACGGCGTGCTGGCCCACACCTCCCAGTGCATCGTGTGCTCGTCGTCCATGGGCACGTAGGCGGCGAAGCGGCACTCGTGGCCCAGCGCGCCGGTGGGGATCATGGCGTAGAACGGCAGCAGCTGGTGGGCGATTCGCCAGTAGTAGCGGTCGTCCTCAGCCGGCCGGTAGACGCCGTAGGACGTGCCGAACGATGTATCGATGACGTGGAACCGCGGGGCGCGGTTGCTCGCGGTGTAGTACTCGAACGTCCCCGGCTGGGTGTCCTCGACCTTCAGGTGGCCGCTGTGCAGGAAGGCGGTGTGGACCGTATCCATCTCGCCCTCCCAGCCCTGCATCCAGTTGCAGCGCCGGTGGATCACGGAGATGTAGCCGCCGGCGTGCATGTTGGCTTCGAGGTCCGGCAGCGGCGGAGGCGTACTGCGCGGCCCCATGTAGGCCCAGACGATGCCGTTGCGCTCCTGCGTGGGGTAGGCGGTGGCCTTGATCTTGTCCTTGAAATTGCTCTCCGGCGGCTCGTTTGGCATATCGAGGCAACGGCCGTCGGCGCCGAACTTCCAGCCGTGATAGACGCAGCGCAGGCCCTCCTCCTCGTTGCGGCCGAAGAACAGCGAGGCGCCCCGATGGGGGCAGTGATTCTGCATGAGGCCGACCTTGCCTGACGCCATGCGAAAGGCGATGAGCTTCTCGCCCAGCAGCAGCACCCTGAGCGGCGCGCCGTCGGACGTCACTTCGTCGGACCGGACGGCGGGGATCCAGTACTGGCGCATGAGGTCCCCCATCAGCGTCCCCGGCCCTATGCGGCACAGCAGCTCGTTGTCGGCTTGGCTCAGCATGGTCCCGCTCCCTTCACAGAATGCGGCTGAGCGGCATGTTGACCCAGCTGCTCATCTCGTGCGGCGGGGTGACCGATTCGGCCGGGCGGATGTACTTGGGTGTCACCTGGCCGATGCTGGTGAGGCCGCACAGCCCCATGGCCGAGATGAGCTCGTCCTCGACGATCTCGAGCATGCGGACGACGCCTTCCGCGCCGGCCGCCGCGAGCGCCCAACCTTGCAAGCGCCCCAGAGCGACCACGTCCGCGCCGAGCGCGATGGCCTTGAGGATGTCGCTGCCGCGCTGGACGCCGCCGTCGAGCATGATGCGGGCTCGGCCCTCGACGGCTTGAACGACCTCCGCCAGCGTGTCCATGCTGCCCACGCCGTGGTCGATTTGCCGGCCGCCGTGGTTCGAGACCCAGATCACGTCCACGCCATGCTCGACGGCCAGGGCGGCGTCCTCGGCCGTCTGCACGCCCTTGAGCAGGAACGGGCCACCCCAGATCTGCTTGATCGCGTCCAGCGTCTCCCAGGTCATCTCGCCCTGGTAGCGGCGCGTGGGATCGGAGCGGCGCTGCAGGCTGCGCTGGTAGCGGCTCAGCAGAGGGCGCTCGCGCCGGCTGTATCGCGCCACGTCCACCGTCAGTGCCAGCGCCATGTAGCCGGCCCTCTTGACGCGCGCCAGCAGGTCTTCGACCCACTTCAGGTCGCCGTTCACATACAGCTGGAAGATCTTGGGCG
>Ga0209062_1006307_pt1 | contig 10925 bp, 11 predicted proteins | sample Coa_R2_2_FD_187158 | JGI IMG/M metagenome (GOLD analysis project Ga0209062, IMG submission 187158) | Surface soil microbial communities from Centralia Pennsylvania, which are recovering from an underground coalmine fire - Coalmine... | ecosystem: Environmental > Terrestrial > Soil > Unclassified...
ACGCGACCACGTACCGCGTCAGCCGTGCCACCCACTGCCAGACGGGCGCGAGCGGCGTCAGGATCGGTTCGCCTTTGATGCGCGCCAGCACCAGACCTTCGATCTGCACGCCGAACAGCAGCAGAAAAGACGCGCAGACGATTGGCACCGTCGCAAGCAGCACCAGCCCCATCGCGACCCACGTCTGGTGGAAGAAATTACGGCTGCGCGGCACGCGGTAGGCGGCATGAAAGCCTTCGATCAGGCTCTTAATGACGCCCGAAGCGGCCCACAGCGAGACGAGCGCGGCGACGACGAGCAGCGAGAGGGGGCGCGCGCCGGTGATCCGGAACTGCTGCACCACCAGCTCTTCCGAACCCGGCGGCACGATTTCCGAGAGCGTATTTTCGAGGTGCCGCGAGACGAACCCGGCATGCGTTTGCACCAGAATGGTGGCGGCCGACGCAAGAACGGGAAAAAACGCGAGCAGCGCCGAATAGGCGGCGCCTTTGGCGGTGCCGATGCAGCCGTCGTCGAAGGTGGAGATCAGGCTTCGGCGCAACAGCCAGAAGAAGGTGCGCGGCTTCCAGGGCACTAAGGGCCAGTATACGCGGGGATCGGGGATTGGGGATTGGGGCGCGGCGTCTCGCGCGGCCGGAGCGCGGGCCCCCGATCCCCCAACCCCGTTCAGTAGAGCGGCACGGCGGGCAAGCCCTCCCAGCGTGCCTGCCAGGATGCGGGGAAGGCGCGGGTGCGGGCCATGTGGGCTAGCGCGAGCAGCAGCGCGCCGTTGCCGGGCAGATAGACCGGCAGATTGGCGCGCTGCCAGTTGTGGCCGTTGGCGAGCCAGGTGTTCTTCGGCGTGTCCATGAGGAGCGCGCGGGCGGCGAGATCGGGTTCGCCGAGCGAGGCGGCGGTCATCGCGACCATGCCGAAATCCCAGCCCCAGGTGTCCGCCCAGCGCCACTCGGCGAAGACTTTGCGCAGCGTGCGGCGCATGGTTTCGCGGTCGACCCGCGTGCCCGGCAGGACGCCGAGCGCCATCAGCATCGAAGGATGGTCGCGGTTGCGCTCGGTGAAGGTTTGCGGGCAGTTGGCATGGGCGAGATAGACGCCGTCTTTGACGGGGAGCGGCGCGAGGGCGTCGCGGACCGCGTCCCACTGGGGGTTGCGGTAAAGGCCGAGGCGCTCACGCCATTGATTGGCGATGCCGAGGGCGTAATGCCAGTATTCGAGCTCGAAGGTGGGGTTCCAGGTCTCGCGCGGCGGATGGTTTTCCTGCACCGGAATGACGGGCGGGCCGAGATTGCCGTTGTGAGCGAACGAGGCCATGAAATCGGCGGAGGCGAAGACGAGGTTGCGGTAGCGCTCCGGGCTGCCGCCGCACAGATTCGCGAGGACGATCGGGTGCGGTTGCTGCCAGACGAGCAGCGGACCGACTGGCGATGGACTGTCTCGGCCGTCCGGTCCGGTCATCTTGGGCCAACGCGCGCCGGCATAGCCTTGCTGCCTGGCGCGGTCACGGGCGGCGGGCAGGATGCGGTTGTAGTAGCCGAGGCTGCGTTCGAGCAGCGGCGTGCGGCCCCAAACCGCAAAATGCGCGGCGTGCCAGAAGTGCATTTCGAGATGAAACTTGCCGTACCAACTGTTGCAGGTGAGTCCGGTTTCGGCCGGCGGCAAATCGCCCGAGCAGTTGATGGCGGTGAGGTATTGCGAGAGGACCGCGCGGCGCTCGATTTCAGCCGCGCCGGGGAGTTCGAGAGCGGCGCCGGTAGACCAAAACTTCCGCCAGTGATCGCGCACGGCATCGAAAGTGGATTGCACGGTGCTGGTGCGGTCATCGCCGAACGTGAATTCGCCGGCATCGAGCACGAAGCGGTGCGGGCCGTCGCGGCGCAACGTGCCGTTATGGCGGATGCCGACGGTGTATTTCGTATTGTCGAGGCGCCGCTCGATCGTGCCGTCTTGTTCGACGGTCGTGTGGCGATCGGACTTGTTCCAATCGGCGCCGGACATCTCCGGCGATGCGTAAGGGAATTCGAAGACAACGGGCAGGCGGCCGCGGATTCGGACGGCGAGCAGGGAGGATCTCGGATGGCAGACGGTTTCAACTTGGATGCGCTTGCCCTCGGCCTCGAACTCGCTGGTCAGGATGCCGGTCCACAAATCGAGCTCCTGGCGGGTGGGTTTCACGCGATCGAGCAGAAATCCGACGCGGCCGAGGTGGAACTTGTGCGGGTTCTCGCGCAACCAGTCGTAGAGGTCCTTCTGGTTGCCCGGGCTGGTCATGTAGCCAACGGGGCGGCCGAAGGTGTCGTAATTCGTGAGGCGCAGTTCGCCGGGCGGGCGGCCGGGATTTTCGTGCCAGCCCCAGTTCGCCATGGTGCAGAGCGGCAGCGTCTTTTCGTAGCGTTCGGGGAAGGTCTGGAGGCCGGTGATATCGGCGGTGAAAACGAAATTGCCGTTGCCTACGGAAAGCGGCGCGCGGAAATCGAAATCGCGCAGCACGGGGTTGTGGCGGCGGACCAGCGCGGCGCGGTCGATCGGGGCGCGCGTGGATTGCGCCGCGAGCGCGGGCGGGATGGCGGCGAGAAAGCCGCGGCGGGAGACCGGCACAGAGCCAGTATAAAATCCCGCCGCGCGCCGGACCTACTTCGTAACTGCCTTCGGAATGCAGTTATGGCCGGATTTTTCCGTCTTGGGTTCGCGCGCCGAATCGAATTTCGCCTTGAACTTGCCGCCGGCCGGCGCAGCGGGGAACTCGAAGGCGAGCACGGGGTGCAACTCCACGCAGTTTTCGGCGAGGCCGGTCTGGCCATGCGAAAAATCGAAGAAACCGACGCCGGTTACGTCGACTTCCGGCTGCGGGTCGTCCAGCACGACGAACTCCGGCTTGGGCGGAGAGGCCATGGCGTTGGCAAAATCGGCGCGCACCTTCTGAATCTGGCCGCGCACGATCGAATTGCAGACGCCGCTGCATTGCGGGTCGGGGATCTCGACGATCATGGTGTCGCTGGTCTTCAGGTCCTGGAGGACGATATGGAAGTCGTGGTCTTCGACCTCCTGTTTGTATCCAACCAGGCGCGCGTGCACCTTGAAGGCCTGCTGTTCGACGGGGCTGATGCGCTCGGTTTCGGAATTGGCGTCCGGCGCGGTGAGCGAAATCAGCTCGGAGACGGTCTTGGGAACGGGCGTGAGGTTGACCGCAGCGGCGCCGGGATCGCTGAGCGTTTTGACGACCCAGCGCTCGGTGCCGCAGTGGACTCCGCAGCCGGGAGCGCCGGGGCTTCCGGCGGACACGCCGCGCTCGATCGCAGTGGGAGCGGCGGGCGCGGTAGCGGTTGTCGTGTGGCCGCCGAACGCGGCGGCGATCGCGAGCGGCGCCAGGCCGAGCGCGCCGTGAACGGCGGTGTTGTGCCGTGTGGAGGTGCGAGTGGGCATACCGTCTCCGTTGCGCTACGCAGCGGCTCCCTTGACAGCGACCACGGTCACCTGGCCTTGGTCCGAAGCGTCGGGATCGGCCACGCTGGTGGCGCGGACGGTGTCCGAGGCAGGGCCGGTCCGGGGCGCGGTGTAGAGGCCCGTTTTCGCGTCGATGGTTCCCGCGGCCGGGTCTTCGAGGCTCCAGGTGACCGTCTGATTGGCCGCGCGCTTCACCACGGCGTTGAACTGCAGCGTCTCGCCGGGCTTCAGGGTCGGGTCGTCGGTGGTGATGACGACTTCGACGGGGCGCTCCTTAATGCCTTCGTCGCTGCTGAACTGGATGCTCTTGCTCACCAGGTAGGAGCTGCCGCTGATGCCGAGCAGCATGAAAACGCCCTGCGGGATTTCGGTAAAACCCGGCCCGTTGGGCTGCGAGGCCACGACCAGAAAGAGGCTGGTGGCGATCACGAAGGTGAAGATCAGGAACTGCAGGCGCGAGAGGCTGGCGTCGCCGTTGGGCTCGCTGATCACGCGATTCAGGTTGATACGGCCGGTCCAGATCCATACCAGGATGGTGGCGCCCAGGAGTCCGACGAATCCCAGGGCGACCCAGGCTGCGACTTGCAACACGGTCATAGGAGTCTCACTTTCTTGCGGTCATTGCCTGGACAGCATGGACCAGGCTTTCCCCCCGAGAAATACGCCGTGGCTGGCGCCGAGCAGGGCCAGCGTCTGGGTCGAGACATCGGGGAGCTTATGGGCCGCGATGGCCTGCGGTATCTGCGCGAGATAGCCGCCCGCGGCCCACACGGTAAACAGGAGCAATTGGACGCGCTCGGGGCTGAAGCGCATGCGGCCATCGCCGCCGCGGGCCCAGAAGAGGTGGCGCGTCTCGATCTGCCCGTTCAGCATCCCGGCGAGCAGGGTGGCGCCGAGCGCGGCGAGAAATCCGAGGACAACCCAGTTGGCGGCCTGGCCGATCGCTGGCATAATGTAGTGGCGCGAACCGGTAAGTTCCGGTTTGAGAATCATAGCCCGCGGATTAGCCGGAGTCAAACGAAAAGTGAGCGGCGGCGAATTAGTCACGGAGCGGTTGCTGCTGCGCGCGTGGCGGGATGCGGACGGCGAACCGTTCGCGCGCATGAATGCCGACCCGCGGGTGATGGAGTTCTTTCCCGCACCGCTCACGCGCGAGGAGAGCGACGCCCTGCTCGGGCGGGCGCGGGCGCATTTCGCGCGGCACGGGTGGGGGATGTGGGCGGCGGAGCTGCGCGCGTCGGGCGAATTCATCGGATTCGTCGGGCTGAACGTGCCGGCGTTCGAGGCGCACTTTACGCCGTGCGTGGAGATCGGCTGGCGCTTGGCGGCGGAGCACTGGAATCGCGGACTCGCGACCGAGGGCGCGCGCGAAGTGCTGCGGTACGGCTTCGGCGAGCTGGGGCTGCGGGAGATTGTGGCGTTCACCGTGCCGTCCAATGTGCGGTCGCGGCGGGTGATGGAGAAGCTGGGGATGACGCACGATCCGGCGGACGATTTCGAGCATCCGCGGATTGCCCCGGGACATCCGCTGCGGCGGCACGTCCTATATCGCGTCCGGAGGACGTTATAAGAAATGATGATGAAGGCACTCGGGATTTTCATTCCTCTCGCGGCCGCGTTGACTGCTGCGGCGCAGGATCCGCCGGCGCGGCCGGCCTTCGAGGTGGCATCGGTGAAGCCGGCGGAGGCGCCGGAGGGGATGCCGCCAATGGCGATGAGGATGATGGGATCGGGCATGTGGGGCATGCATCCGCCGGGTTGGCTGCCGCTGGAGAAGACGCGGTTGAAGCTGGAGCGCGTTTCGCTGGAGCAGTTGATCGCGACCGCGTACCGGGTCCGCCCGGTGCAGGTCGCCGGGCCGGCGTGGATGGCCGACGCCCGGTTCGAAATTGCGGCGACGATGCCGCCCGGGACGACGGTTGAGACGGCGGATGAGATGCTCCAAACGTTGCTCGAGGAGCGCTTCGGACTGCGCGTGCATCGTGAGGACCGGGAGGTGGCGGGGTTCGCGCTGACGGTGGCGAAGGGCGGTCCGAAGTTGACGCCTTCCGGCGGGGCGGCGCCCGAGCCGGCGCCGCCGATGGACGAGGCGGCACGCAAGGCGCAATTGGATAAACTGCGGGCCGACATGATGAAACGCATGGAGCAGATGCGGCAGGAGAACGCGGCCAACGGCGCCACCACAGGCGGAAGTTGGAGCACCCGGCGGTGGCCGGCGAGGGACGTCACGGTGGAGCAGATCGCGGTTTGGCTCGCGGCGCCGCTCGGAAAGCCGGTAGTCGATGCCACGGGGCTCGAAGGCAAGTACGATGCCGACATCGAAGTGGTGCAGATGCCGGGCGACACCCCGGAGTACGCGGCGGCGCAGGCGGCGGCGAAACTGGGGCTGAAGCTGGAGGCGCGGAAGGTGACGGTGGCGATGGTGGTGGTGGACCAAGTGGAGCGGACGCCGGCGGAAAACTGACTAACGGCGCTTGAGGGCTTCGAGCTCTTCGGGGGTGCGGGGCCAGTCTTCGCGGAGGAGGCGGGAGAGGGCGCGGTCGGCGAGGAGCTTGCCGCCGGTCTGGCAGGCGGGGCAGTAGTTGGTTTCGTTGGCGGCGTGGCGGATGCGTTGGATCCTGGCGCCGCAGCGGGGGCACGGCAGGCCGTAGCGTCCGTGGACGGCCATGCCGTCGCGGAAGGCGGTGACCTTCTCCGGGAATTTGCCGGCGGCTTCGCCGCGCAGGCGGGCGATCCATTCCTCCAGGACTTCGCGCGTCGCGGCGTGCAGGCGGAAGGCGGCGTCATCGGGGAGGCGCGCGGTGAGGGCGACGGGCGAGAGACAGGCACGGTGGAGGATCTCGTCCGAGTAGGCGTTCCCGATGCCGCTGAACAGGCGCGGGTCGGTGAGGGCGCGCTTGAGTGTGTGATTTTCGGCGCGCAGAGCGGCGGCGAAATCGGCGGGGGTGGCGGTGAGCGGGTCGATGCCGCCGGCGTCGAGCGTGGCGAGCGCGGCTTCGCCCGAGATCACATGGAGCGCGGCGCGATGCTCGGTGCCGGCTTCGGTGAGGGTGAGGATTCCGGAGTCGAACTGGAAAGCGGCGAGGGTGCGCTTGTCGGTTGGCTTGGGGAGCGCGGCTTTCCAGTGCAGGCGGCCGGCGATCATGAGGTGCAGGACGAGCCAGAGGTCCCCTTCGAGGCCGATAGCGATGCGCTTGCCGACGCGGCGCAGAGCGGCGACAGCGCGGCCTTCGGCATCGGCGAGCGGCGGCGCGGCGGTGCGGAGCAGGAACGGCGAGCGGACGAAGATGCGTTCGAGGCGGCGGTGGAGGATACGGGGGGCGAGGGCGTCGAGGTAGGCGGCGATATCGGGGAGTTCGGGCATCGCTTTAAGCTACCAGCATCCTATTCACCGCGGAGACGCAGAGGACGCGGAGTAAACGCAGAGAAAGCGGGTCATTCGATTACTTTTTTCTTGCGGTACCAGTCGATGATCGTATCGCGCATGGGGCCGGCGTGCTGGGGAAATTCGAGGCCGGTCGTGCCGAGGTTGTCCGCGGTCTGCTGGTTGGCCGCGGTGTAGTCGCTGACGGCGAGGGTGTAGTTGCGGCCGGGATCGATCTGGCGGCCGCCGGCCCCCTTGGGCGGAAGATCGCGGCCTTTGAAGCTGCCGATCAGTACTTCGTTTTCGAAGGGCATGATGTTCCAGATGTGGCGTTCGAGGAGCTGGCCGGCGGGGAGGGTGTCGCGGACGCCTTCGAGGTTCATGAAGGCGAAATCGGCGCCGGTTTCCTCGCACACGGCCTGCTCGATCAGCGCCTTGACCTCGCGTTTGGTGAAGAAGCGGCGGGAGACGGCGAGCGGCACGTCGACGCGCGGCGCGACCTGGGTCTCCCAATGGGCGATGCGGGCGGCGACATCGGCGTCCGGGGTGAGGGCGGCGTCGTCGACGGGGATGCGCTTCCAGGTGTAGAAGACCGGCGCCTTCTTTTCGGTATCGACCTGGAGTTCCAGGCGGCCGATCTCTTCGCCGTAGCTTTTCACGCGGACGAGGATGCGGCCATCGCGGGTGAGCGGCTGCGCGAGACCGGTGTGGATGTGGCCGCTGACGAGGACCGGGATCTCGGGCGCCCCATCGAGTAGCGCGCGCTCCTCCTCGCCGGTGATGTGGCCGAGCGGCACGATGAGATCGGCGCGGGGCCGCACCCCGGCGGCGTAGCGGCGGGCCTGCTCCCAGCCATGGTCGAACTCGTGGTTGCCGAGCGCGGCGGCATCGAAGCCGAACAGATTGGCAATCTCGTAGATGGGTATGCCGCGGAAGATGGTGGAGACGGGGCCGCCCTGGACAAGATCGCCGGCGTTGAGGAGGATGCAGCCGCCGCAACCCTGGCGTTCGCGGCGGATCGCCGCGGCGAGGTAGGCGAAGCCGCCACGCCGGTTCGCGAGCGGGGTGAGGCGGGCATGCAGGTGGTTGGTATGGAGGATGGTGAGCCCGCGGACCGCGGCGGTTGGTACTCGGATAATTCATGTGTTGCTGAACGGCAATGGCGCCGGCGGCGCTCCCCGTCCTGACGGCGAATCGCAATCTGAACTTTCACCGTCGCAATTGCCAACGAAGGCGAGACAGCTTTGGGATTGGGTGAAGGCTCATGGGCCGGTCACACGAAAAGACATCAAGGACAAGAGCGGCGTATCGGCTGGAACGGTAGCGAACTATCTTCGCCCCGAATATGGATTTGCTCTCGTGTCTCGTGGTTTGCGGGATGTTGTAGGGGCGAACCGGGAGCAACGGCAATAAACACCGAAGGCCGGATCTTGCGAATCCGGCCTTCGGCATTCCGAGAGCGTGAACGTTGAACGGCGTAAACGCTCTTCGTGTACCCGATTGAGGCGGGTCCACAATGTTTTTGTATCCGATCGGAGGACCAGTCAATACTGGCGGTGAAGGCGTTCGTGTGGCCGGACACGACCGCCAGCAACGGCCGGGAGCGGGTTTATATTGAACGGCGCTCCCGGTCTATTTCTTGACCTGTCGAATCGCATCGAGGGCATCTTTGGTGTCGATCTCGCCTTCCCAATATTTCAGGAGAACGTCATGGTTCAGTTCGATCCACTTTTTCAACACCGCCAAGTCACTAGCGTCCATGTGGCCTTCAACGACGTGGACGTTCGGGCGAATTGCGACGGACACCATCTCAGAGGGGATGGCCTTGGGTCCGGGCGAGACCTTCACGCGAACGTCGTGTTGAGCGCCTCCTTTGTAGGACATCCACACAACAAAGGGCAAGCCCGTGTGCTTCGGAAAGAGATTCGCCATTTCGTAGAGAGCTTCGCCTTCGGTTTCTGCTACAAACTGGCTGAACGTCTTCATGGTTCCATTTTGCTTCAGGCTCTTCAGCACGGTCGGGGTGGTCTTCATCTTCGGCCTCTTTACAACTATGTAGTCCGTACCTTCTTTCGCTTTTGCCCACCGTGCCTGAACCGCCGCTCGTGCGATTTCGGTGCGGCGTTCTGGTGTTAATGTCGCCGCCCGTGCTGGACCGCCTTTTTTGCCGCCCTTCTTGCCAAGAGCGACGGCAGCGGGATCTTTGCGCTTTGCCATGACTCCATCATACTTGAGCGCTCATGCAAACCCAAGGGGTTCAGATTTCGACACTTACATGAGGGCTCAAGTATAATAGTGATCGTGGTTGATGAAAAAAGAAAACCCTAGTAACGGCTGGAACCGCTACCGGGGCTAGAATCTACACAGCCGAAGCCGCATAGACCCGTCAAGTCCACTATCGGTCTACCGGCTGTGGATCTCAAGAGGAGATTCACGGTGATCTGCCGTCACTGCGAAGGTGTGTGTAAGCGTTATGAAATGGCAGCGAACGGCCAACAGTGTCTTAACTGGTTGTCTGACGAAACGGGGCAGGCGCACGCTACGGCCAGTCTGAGGAATCGGAGCGTCGGTATTCTCCACCAGAAGTGCTGACAATCGAGAAGAGAATCATTTACGGAGCTCCCGATCCCGACCGCATCCGCACGTCGCATGTAGAGCGTCAGAATCTTAATATCCGCATGGCGGTTCGACGGCTCACCCGGCTGACGAATGCTTTCTCGAAGAAGCGGGAGAACCATCAGGCGGCGTTGGCGCTCTACTTCGCCTATTACAACTTCTGTCATGGCGACCCCGGCGATGGCGGCTGGACTGACGACTCGAAAGTGGACGCTGGCGGAATTGATGAGGGCGGGGCTTTGAAAATTCGGATTTGTAAGTACGATAATGAGGAGACTTCTATGGCTGCGCTTCGCTTCTTGACGTTGTTTCTGGCGCTCGTGCCGACCGTTCTGGCCCAACGGAAACCGCCGCAATGCGATCTCTACTGGAAGCCCACCAGCGATGGTCATTGTCAGTTGCTAACGGCGGATGTGACTGGCAATCTGATACTGAAGCCGGTCGCTCCTAAAACCATCCCAAGCTGGTGGCTGTCATCTGACCCCAAGAAGGTCCTAGCAGATCCAGAGTTTTATAAGCTGTCGATCAACGAGCGAGTGGAAATCTTACAGCAAATTGATCGAAAATTCACGAAGCACTCCTTCAGGAAGCTAGATGGGTACCTGTGGGAAGCTGAAACAGCGAATCTACCAAAGGCGGCTCCACCAAAACAGGTGGTTCCGTGTAACTCGTCTGATCCGACTTGTACCGCTGACCTCTCCTACAACGGCAAGCTCACCCGCCAAATACAAGCTGCTGGTATCCGGGTGAACTGCACGCTCGATAGCGATGGTTTCGTCTACGCTCACATTCGAGTTCAGAATGACACGACAAGCCCACTGAGTATCCGGCCCCAAACGTTCGTGATGAACGTCCTAAAGCCAAAGGTCTATGTGCTGTATTTTGAGTATCCGATGCGGGTATATTGGCAATCGCAGAAGGCAGCATCGCACTTTTATCCAAACTACATTCCGGGTGAGCCTGCAAGACCACAGGCCGAAGAAACTTATGCTTGGGCACGGCAAGGGATGTATCAACATTCGGCAACCATCGAGGAAAAGGCTCTCTATGAAGTGAATCTGCCGCCAAACAGCATTATTGAAGGTAATGTGTACTTCCAAACCGACTATAAAGCTCGTGAGGTAGTCGTTCGAGCCTTTATTGGAGACTTTGCCTTCGATTTTCCCTTTAGCTTGCCCAAGCGCTGACAAGAAGTGCCGCTAGTTCTCAAAGCGTTTCTTGCCGGATGAAACAAACGCCGAAGCCCGGATAGTTCGCTAGGTCTCGATAGATTTCGCAAAGGCTTCTGTAGGAACGGCCGTCAAAATCTCTGTACGTGATCGTGAATGGAACTACTTTCGCCTGATAGTTCCTCTCCAGGAGACCCCAAAGATAGTCGGCTCTGCGCAGGAATATGAACGGGTGAGCTAAACTCGCAGGGTTGACCGAGAGGGAATTCACCAAGATTCTGGACTGGCCGGGATACCGCGTGTACCGGCATGAGATTGATGAGAGGTCGCGGATA
>Ga0209062_1006310_pt1 | contig 10921 bp, 7 predicted proteins | sample Coa_R2_2_FD_187158 | JGI IMG/M metagenome (GOLD analysis project Ga0209062, IMG submission 187158) | Surface soil microbial communities from Centralia Pennsylvania, which are recovering from an underground coalmine fire - Coalmine... | ecosystem: Environmental > Terrestrial > Soil > Unclassified ...
CTCGATGATGTCGTGCTGCACGAAGGTGAAGCCGGAGCGTGGCAGCAGCGTCTCGATGTTGGCGCTCCGTCCGGTCAGCAGGTTATCCACGCAGATCACCTGGTGCCCGGCGTCGAGCAGCGCTTCGCACAGGTGGGAACCTATGAAGCCGGCGCCGCCCGAGACAAGAGTGTTCAGGGGGCAGCTCTCTCCTGGAAGTGGGGGCTGCCCCATTCTAACAACTGCACCAGCGCGAGGCTGAGCCAGAACAGCATCGACAGGTCGATCAGGAAGTAGGAGTTGTCGACCAGGCCATGGACGACGCAGTCGACCATGCTGGCCAGCAGCCCGATGGCCGCCGCGCGGTTCCAGCCTTTGCTCGCCCGAGCCGCGCGCCAGCCAACCCGAAAGAACAGCGCGACCAGCCACACCAGCGCTGCCAGCCCAAATGCCCCGATGCGGCTCCAGGCGTCGAGCACCAGGTTGTGCGGATGCGACAGGTCGGGCTCGTTCCGCGCGTCCGGCAGGATGTATTTGGGGTACTGGTAGAGGAAGTTGTCGAGCCCGACGCCGAAGATGGGATGCGCGGCGATCATTCGCAGCGCGGAGCGCCACAGCTCGATGCGGCTGTAGCCGGTGCTGCCGGGGGCGAAGACCAGCAGCGACTGAATCCGCCGCGCCTGAACGGTGCTGAGGACCAGCGCGGCCAGCCCGCCGCCGGCCACCGCCGCGGCGAGCCACCGGCGGCCGGCAAATCCGGCCACGATCAGCAGCGCTGTCAAGACGCCGAACCAGGCGCCCCGCGTGAATGACAGCAGGACCGCCACCAGGCCGGCCGCGGTCCCGGCAGCATAGATGGCTCGCCAGCCTCGCCCAAGCGGGGCTAGGAGGGCGAGCGCCGCCGCGATGGGCACCAGCCGGCCGAGGTAGAGGGCGAAGTTGTCTGGCGAGCGGTAGACGCCGACCATGCGCAGCACGCCTTCGGCCTGGATGCCGTGCCGCAGGCCATACTGGAGGAACCCGCTTGCCGCCACGATGAGCCCTCCCAGGAGGAGGGCGTTCAGCAGCGGCCGGACCCGCGGCTTCGCGAGCACGATCAGCCCGAACAGCAGAAGCGGCTCCACGATATCGGTGCGCCATTCGCGAAGGGCGTAGCGTGGGTACTTTGCCACCAGCACCGAAGCGGTGGCGGCGGCGAGAAACAGCAGCGCCGGCGCGACGAAGGGGCTGCGCGGCCACTCCCACGTGCCATTCCAAGCGCTGCGTAGGAGGTAAGCGGCTGCCAGGAGCAGCACCAGCGCCTCAGACAGTGGCACCTCCGCCGAGCGGATGTGGATTGGCTGCAGGTAGAAGGGCAGGGTCAGGGGTACGAACACCAGTCCGCTGTCGAGGTCGAAGGCGGACCAGGCCAGGAACAGGGCTGCCCCGAGCAGCGCCAGGGGCCAGGGACGGCCGAAGTAGAGGAGGGCCAGGGCGCTCGCTGGCGGGAAGAGGCGGACGAGTACCAAGTGCTGAGTGCCGAGTGCTGAGGGGGTGCTCAGAAGGACAGGGGCGGCAAAGCGCCAACGCAGGCCTGCGATGGCCTTCCAGAACAGGGTCAGCAGCCCCGCGGCGAGCAGGATGCCCGCGGCATAGTAGGGGCGCTGGTCACGGGTGAGCCCAACGTCGCAGCCGTCGATCTCGACCGCGGGGCCGGTTGCGCTTGGATTGGCAAGGCCGCTGACGGTGAGAGTTAGCACGTGATTGCCGTACGGCAGGCCGCTGGCGACGGGGACCGTGGCCGGCAGGAGGCCGGGCGCGTAGAGGTCGATGGCGGCTCGGCCGGCGCTGTCCCTGGCTATCTCGGTCGCGTAGGTGGGGGATCCGTCCACCGCGGCGTAGACGATGCCCATTCCCGGCCCCCGTGCGGTCCGGAGGCTCACGGCGCTGCCCTGGAATCGTACGCTGGCGGTGGCGCCGGAGACGGGGCTCAGGCGCCCGTCCGGGCCTGTCTGCCACGGACCGTCGTAGCTCACCGGCGACGCCGTAGCGTCGTAGGAGCCGGGGAAGGCGCTGGCGGGCTGATGGGTCAGGCCAACGATCGCCTGGTAGACCGGTCGCGGCTGAAACTGCTGGTCCACCAGGCCGAAGAACTGGGTGGGATCGTTCTCCGCGGGCGCCGGATCCTGGAACAGCCAGACGTTCATCACGCCGAGCCACGGCCACTCACGCTGCGCGCGCTGGTACGCCGCCACGGTATAGGCGGCCTGCTGGTCAAGGGTGACGCTGCCCCAGGGAGAGGCGTCCCCCTGCCAGTCGCCCGGCAGGGCATTCCAGCCGAACTCGCCCACCCACACCGACTTGCCGGCGTCGCCATTGCGGACCATTACCTGGCGGTCCAGCACCACCCGCCCGAAGTTGGTGTTGTGGCTGTCGATCACGGCTTTGCGGGCGTCGTTGGGGTGGAGGGGCAGGTCGGTCCAGGGGTCCTCGGGGCCAGCGCGGAGGCCGTAGCCCTGGGCGCCCAGCACGTCGAAGTAGCCGCGGGCGCCGGCGTCGTACATCTGCTGGAGATAGACCGGGTCGGGCCGGTTCTTCTGGCAGCAGTCCGTCGTCGGTGTGAGTGCCGCGGAGAGCACGACGATGTTGGGATCGACCTGCTTGGCGCGGGTATAGGCGATCTGCAGCAGGCGGGTGTACGCGGCCGGATCGACCGGCTGGTTGCCCCAGTCCTCGAAGCGGTTGGGCTCGTTCCAGATCTGGATGTAGTGGATGCGGCCGCGGAAGTGCTCCACGAAGGCGGCTACGAAGTCGCCGTAGTCGCCGAAGTTCTGGGGCGGCGCGGTTTCGGCGGTGCCGGGCGCGCGGGCCCAGTCGGGCGGGCGCTCCAGCCGGGCGATGAACTGCAGGCCGGCCGCGTTGCCGGCGTCCACCAGCCGGTCGTACTTTTCCCATGCGCTCTTGTCGTTTTTGTGGTCGAAGAAATCGCCTTTGGCGGAGATCTCGATCTCGTTCCAGGCGAACACCTGGCGGACGAAGCCGAAGCCGGCGGCCTGGATCATCTGCACGCTGCGCTGCAGGTCCTCGTCGCGAACGATCTTGTCCAGCTCGACGTTGACGCCGTAGCGGTTGGCCGGGATATTGGCGACGGGCTCCGAAGGGACGCCGTAGGTGACGCCGCGGGTGAGCAGCCCGGTGAGGCCGAGCGTGGCCGCGCCGAGCAGCACACATAGCCCGCCCAACAGCCAAGGCGTACGAGCGGCTACGTTCCTAGGCCCCCACCACGAAGCCGTCGACGTAGACGTACAGGTCCTGGGAAGCCTGGTTCTTGGTGCCGCTCACCGTCAGCTGCAGGATGTGCTTGTCGTAGCTGAGCCCGTCGGCGATGAGCTGCGCCTGGCCGTACTGCCTCTGGGACGAGTAGAGGTCCACGTAGGCTTTGCCCTCGCTGGTCCGTGTGAGCTTGTTGGGCGCCGTCGAGGAGCCGTCGATGGTCACGTAGGCGATGCCCGAATCAGGACCGGTGATGGTCTTGAGGCGGATGCTGGACCCGCGGAAGGTGATGATCATGGTGGCGTTGGGCCGCTTGCTGGCCAGGTACGTCCCGCCTCTCGCTCGCGGATCCAGCCGCAGCTGCCAGTTTGCGCTGATCTTCCCGTCGTCGCTGGGCTGCAGCGCGGGGTCGGTCACCTCGTATTCGCCGGGCGAGGCGATCTTCAGGGAGGCGGTCTCGCGCTGGATCTCGACGTACAGCGGCGTGGGCGAGAAGTCCGGGTTGACCATGCGGAAGTAGTAGGCCGAATCCGAGGGCGAGTAGGTGGTGCCGTCCTGGCGGAAGTACCACAGGTTGATGACGCCGACCCAGGGCCATTGCGTGCGGGCCATGTGGATAGCGTCGCGGGTGTAGTCGGCCTGCTGCTGCTCCGTCACACGGCCCCAGATGAGCTTGTCCGCGGGCATGTCGGCGGGCGATGCGTTCCAGCCGAACTCGTCGAACCACACCGGCTTGCCCGAATCGGCGTTGGCCTCCATGATCTGGCGCTGGAGCGTCACCCGCTGGAAGTTCAGCTTGTCTGGCGAGGCCGGATCGGTGGGCGGCGCCGACAGGCCGTAGGCGTTGGCCGACAGGATGTCGAAGTAGTTCTTGGCGCCCGCTTCGTACATCCTCTGCAGGAAGTCCAGGTCGGACATGTTGTGGTCCGAGTGCTCGAGGGTGATGGCCAGCGGAGCGCTGAGGATCACGGCGTTGGGGTCGGCCTGCTTGGCGCGGGTGTAGGCAACCTTCAGCAGCGCGGTGTAGGCCGCCGGATCCGGGGTGCGGCCCCAGCCCTGAAAGATGTTGGGCTCGTTCCAGATCTGGTAGTAGCGGATGCCCTTGGCCTTGAGGTGGTCGATCACCGCGTAGACGTAGTCGCCGTAGTCCGCCAGGTTATCCGGCGGCGCCTGCGGCTGGGAGTTGTCCTTGCGGGTCCAGTTTGGCGGCGAGTCGAGGCGGACGATGGCCTGCAGGCCGAACTCATTGATGAGGTCGATTCGCTTGTCGTACTTGTCCCACGAGGGTTTGCCGAATTTGGTGTCGACGAACTCGCCCTTGCGCTCCGGCTCGATCTCCTGCCACGGGATGGCCTGCTTGACAAAGCCGATGCCCGCGTCCTTGATCATCTGGAGCTCGCGCCGCATCTTCCACTCCTCGACCTCGCGGTCGAGGAAGATGTTGACGCCGTAGGGGTTCACGTCGGTAAAGGGGATGGTCCGCAGCGGCACCGGCTGGGGCCGCTCCCCGCAGCCCGCTAGGAGGGCCAGTGTCGTCAGCAGCAGCATGCCGAGGCGCTTCATTGCCAGACGACCTCGAACGAGGAGTAGGCGGCCGCCAGGGAGCGGCGATCCAGGCTGAGCCCCTGAGTGGCGTCGTACGCCGAGCGTGACTGCGAGTGATCGAGCTCGACGACGTTGATGGCGTTCCCTTTGAAGGCGGCGGCGGGTACGGATATCTCGTAGGGCGACCAATCGGTGCCCATGGGGAGCTGCGCGACGCGCTGGCCGTTGACGCTGACCGTGAGCTGCTGGTCCGGCGGGTAGGCCACGCCGGTAAGGCGCAGGGTGGCGTTGGCCGGATTATCGACCCAGAAGCGGAGGCGCGTTCGCCGGTCCGTCCAGCGCGCCGTCACGCCGGCGATCTGCTCGGGCCGGTACCAGCCCTCGGTCACGTACCGCACGTCTTCTTTGGTACCGATGTGGACTGGCCCGGCGGGCAGGGCGAGGTCGCGGTCGCGCAGCTGGGCGAGCGGCCGAAAGGCAGCCAGCCAGACTGTTGAGGCCTTCGGCAGGACGAGCGGGTCACGCTGAAATGTACGGGTGTCGACGCCGACGAAGCTTTCCGGCGGGCTGTAGCCCTCCTTGTCGAGGAGCACCAGGTTGACGTACTTGCCGGAGCCGAGCTCACGGTCCACGGTGGCCTGGTCGACGACGTCCAGCAGGTACGCCTTGAACTCGGGGTCGCGGTAGCGGATGGCATTGAACGACGACCCGGCGACGACGAGCGTGTCCTCGGGCGAGAAGTTGCTGGCGAGGTAGGCCGCCGCCTGCTCCGGCGGCGACTTGACGGTGTCCAGCGTTTGAATCAGCGGGAAGGCGCTCCAGGCGAACCATCCTGCGATGGCCAGACAGAGGCCGGTGCCCACGGCCCGAGGCCGAACCCCAGCGACGAGCAGCAGCATCGGCGGCACCGTCGGGAGCACCTTGCGGGGATCGTCCGGCCGCAGAAAAAGCAGCATGAAGGCGGTGTAGGGCAGCAGCCAGGCCAGCGCGAACCAGCGCACGGTGCGAGCCGCGATGGCCAGCGCGGACAATATCGCCGCAAGGATGGTGATTGCCGCCAGGCCGCCCTGACGTGGCCCGCCGAAGTAGGCGCTGAAGACGGAGCCGAACTCCGCTAATCTCGCCTCGACGTTGACCCACGTCAGCGGACGTGCGAAGAGGCTGTCGGTTCCGCCGACGTAGCCGGCCTGCCCGGCCATCGCGGCATACGCCTTGGCGGGGCCGCCCAGGCTATCCACCACCGGGATCGATACGGCGAGCACAGCGACGGCGAAGGCGCCGATCGCCAGCGCCAGCCAGCCCGGCAGGCGCTTCATGCGGGGTAGCGTCCACAGCAGAAACACGCCGCCGGGGACGATGGCGTCCTGCGGCCTAACGCCGAGCGTGAGGCCTGTCGCGGCCAATCCGGCCACCACCCAGCGGACGTCGGTTGTCGCGCGGATGACAAGCCAGGTGGCGACGCTGGCCAGAGCCAGCCCGGCGGCATCGCTCAGCGCCATGGCCGAGCTCAGCCAGAACAGCGGCATCGACGCCAGCGGCAGGGCCGCCCATGCCGCCCCGAACTCCGCACCGATAAGCGCCAGCACTGCCACGGCTATGGCGCCACCCAGGGCACTCACCAGCAGCAGTCCGAGCTGCTGATTGCCGGCCAGGAGACTGAACAGCCTGGAGAGAGCCACGTACAGCGGGTAGCCGGGAGGCTGCGGCTGATTCGCCCACACGGCGAAGTGGTCGATGGCCCGGGCGAAGTTGAAGGAATCGAAATCGTCCAGCGAAGGGGATCGGGTGGCGAAATAGAGGGCGAAGGTGCCGAGAAAGAGGAGGGCGGCGAGGGCGGCGTGTGACGGCAGCCGGCTTTTGGTGCGGCTGACCAGGTGAAGTCCTTGGGCCTGGAAGCCGGATTCCTCGCTGCGCTCTCTATGAAGGAGGGCTGTTTTGTCAAGGGTGGGCGGACGTGCCCGGTGTGGAGCAGTGCTCATCTCTCTATGGCTTCCTCATGGGGGAGACTCGGTTGGATAGGAGCATCCAGCGGCGCATCTCGGAATGGGGGCTGTCAGGCAGCCAAAGCGTTGGCGGCGCCTGCTGGAGCGAAGGGTTGATTGCGTGTGAGCATGTACCAGATGGCTTCGGCCAGGGTGCGTGCCAGGTCAACCGCGGCGACCTTGCTGCCGCGCTGCGGGCCGAGGCGTTTCTTGGTCGCTTGGTAGCGAGCGACATACAGCGGATGGCGTGCGGCCGTGTGCGCCGCCTCAATCAAGGCCCAGCGCAGGTATTTGGGCCCGGTCTTCGCCAGCGGGCCACGGGTGTCCCGCCGGCCCGATTGCCGGACCAGCGGGCACAAGCCGCTGTAGCCACACAGCTTGGCTGGCGAGGCAAAACGGCCAATATCGCCGATCTCCGCAGCGATGGTGTAGCCCAGAATCCAAGAGATACCCGGCACAGTCACCAGCAGCGACACGTACGGGTGCTCTCGACCCAGCTGCCGCAACTCACGCTCGCAGCAGGCAATACGCTCTTCCAGTTCGTCAATCAGCGTGAGGCTCGTGCGGATAGTGCTCGCCCACGGCTCCGGCAACTCGAGGCGCTCCAGCAGCTCGCGGCCGTGGCGGCCAAACAGGTCCGCCACCGGGCAGGCCACGCCAAAGCTGATGAGCGTCTGGTGAACGCGGTTCTTCAAGGCCGTCCGGTGCCGCACCAGGTGCAGACGCCAGCGGGCACGCTCACGGGCCGCGCGTACGTCCGGGTCCGGCAGCCAAATAGCTGGCACGAAGTCACGTCGCGAGAGCTCCGCCAACACGCCGGCATCGATGCGGTCCGTCTTGCAGGCCAGCGGCGCCAGACCTTTGACCTTCTGGGCGTCGGCGATCTCCACCTGCCATCCGGCCAGCTCCAGCTGGTCATGAACGAACCGTGCCCCGGTCATCGATTCGACTGCTGCCCGCACTCCTGGGCCATACCGCCGCTGCATGTACAGGCTCATCGAGCGCAGCCCGTCGGCATCCGGTTTCACCGACACGTACTCCAATCGTTCACCGGCTTCACTCACTACCTGGACGTCCAGGCGTTTCCGACTCAGATCCAATCCCGCGTGCACCATACTGCTCTTGAGGGCCTCCTTGTGGGTTGTTGTGGATGGCAATGAGCTTGCCACCCGGAGGGAGGCCCTCCTTCATGACAGTCGGAATGACAATCGCCGGCGAGCGTGGCCCTCATGTGCGCTCGTAGTCCTGGCGGGCGACGACCAGACCCCAGACGGAGGCGGCTTTGGCCTTGAGCAGCGGCTCGGCGCAGGCCAGCAGTGTGCTGCCGGTGGTGCAGACGTCGTCGACCAGCAGGAGGTGCTTGCCGGCGACGGCTTCCGGCTTCGAGCAGGCGAAGGCGCCGCGCACGTTCGCCTGGCGCTCGCGGCGGTTCAGGCCGATCTGGTCCCTGGTCTCGCGAATGCGGCGCGCGGCGGCAAGAACTGGCACGTCCAGGCGACGGCCGAGCTCTCGCGCGAGCAGGGCTGACTGGTTGTAGCCGCGGGCGCGCTCGCGCGAGGGGTGCAGCGGCAGCGGCACGATGGCGTCGGCCGGCGGCACTCCTGCGGCGGGGCGCTGCAGGAGCTCGGCCAGAGGCTCCGCCAGCGCGCGCTGGCCGTTGTACTTCAGGTGGTGGATGGCTTCGCGGACCGCGCCCTCGTAGCGGCTCACGGCGCGAATGCCGTTGATGGCGGGCCGCTCGCGGGCGCAGTCCTGGCAGCGGTCGCCTGCGCCGACCTCGCGGCCGCAGCACTCGCACAGGGGCGGCGTCATCCAGTGGACCTCAGCGGCGCACGGCGCGCACATCCATTCGCCGGGCCGGGCGCATTGAACGCATTTGCGTGGGAACAGGACGTCGAGGACGGCGGCCGAGGCGGCGCGCCAGAGCTGCGCTCCCTTAATCCGGGTCCATCTTGATCCAGCCCTTGCGCAGGGCGTAGACCACGGCTTGGGTACGGTCGTTGACCGCCAGCTTGCGGAGGATCGACGTGATGTGGTTTTTGACCGTCTGATCGCTGATCTTCAGAACCCGTGCGATTTCCTTGTTGCTGTTGCCTTTGGCGATGTAGTCCAGCACCTCGACCTCGCGGGCCGAGAGCGGCACGAATAGCGGCTCCGTCCCAGGCTCGCCCACGGCGAGCTCGCGAAACGACTTCAGCACGCGGGAGGCGAGCAGCGGGCGCGCCAGCACGTTGTCGTTGATCAGGTACTCGCCCTGGCTCACGCGGCGGACCGCGTCGACGAGCACACTCGGGTCCACGTCCTTCAGGAAGTACGCGGCCGCGCCGAGCTTGATCGCCCGGAACAGGTCCTCTTCATCTTCCTGGTCGGTGATGATCACCACGCCAGTCCGCGGCTGGATGTGCTTGATCGAGCGCAGCACCTCCAGGCCGTTCATCACCGGCAGGGACACGTCGATGAGCATCAGGTCCGGCGCGGCCGTGCTGGCCTCGTTGACGGCCGTCTGGCCATCGGCCGCCTCACCGACCACCGTCATATCGGGCTGGCTTTCCAGGGTGGCGCGGATACCTTGGCGGAACAGCGGATGAGCGTCCACGATGAAGACGCCAATCTGTTCCATGAACGCCCGAGTATATCATCGGGAAGCATGCCGGCTGACATTGCTCGCTTGCTGCCAAGCGTGGACGAGCTTCTTCGCCAGCCGCCCCTCAGCGAGGCCGAATCCCAGCTCGGGCATGGCGTCGTCCTGCGCGCCGCGCGCCGCGTGCTCGACGCACGGCGGCAGCACCTGTTCCCCTCGCCTGCCGCAGCGGGAGAGGGCAAGGGAGAGGGTCCTCGGGGCGGCCGTGTCTCTCTGCCAGAGGGACAGGGGGTAGACACACTGGCAGCCGAGGCCGCCAAGCTGGCCTGGCAAACGGTCACGCCGAGCTTGCGCAACGTCATCAACGCCACCGGCGTAGTGATTCACACCAACCTCGGCCGCGTGCCGCTGTCCGAATCTGCGATCGAAGCCATGTCGGCCGTGGCGCGGGGCTACAGCACGCTCGAGTTCAACCTCGGCAGCGGCGGCCGGGGCGACCGTCAGGATCACATCCAGCGGACGCTGCAGGAGGTGCTGGGCGTGGAGGCGGCGGTCGTCGTCAACAACAACGCCAGCGCCGTGCTGCTGGCGTTGACTGCGCTGGCGAAGGGCAAGGAGGTCGTGGTCTCGCGCAGCCAGGCCGTCGAGATCGGAGGCGGCTTCCGCATCCCGGACGTGATGCGGCGCAGTGGCGCCAAGCTGGTCGAGGTCGGCACGACCAACCGGACGTACGTGCGCGACTACGAGGAGGCCATCGGCGATCGCACCGCGGCGGTGATGCGGGTGCACTCCAGCAACTTCCGGGTGATCGGCTTCACGGCCGCGGTGGAGATTGAGGACATGGCGGCTGCCGCGCACGCTCGCAGCGTGCTGGCCATCGACGACCTCGGCAGCGGCGCCCTCATCGACACGGCGCAGTTCGGGTTGATGCGCGAGCCGATGGTCCAGGCCAGCGTGGCCGCCGGCGTCGACCTGATCTGCTTCTCCGGAGACAAGCTGCTGGGCGGCCCGCAGGCGGGCATCATCGCCGGCAAGAAGGAGGCGGTGGATCGCTGCAAGCGGGACCCGCTCATGCGCGCCATGCGCACGGACAAAGTGACCATGGCCGCGCTGCAGGCGACCCTGCTGGAGTACCTCAAAGGCCGCGCCATGCACACGCTGCCCGTGTGGCGGATGATTGGCTGCCCCCTCGAAGACCTGGGCGCTCGTGCCGAGCGCTGGGCCGCGCGGGTACCGGGCTCGGAGGTGGTGGAGGGCCGCTCCGCCATCGGCGGCGGCTCCCTCCCGGAGGAGACACTCCCCACGGCGCTCCTGCGCTTGCCCCGCTCGGGCACGCCCCAGCGTCACCTGGCTCGGCTTCGGGCATGCTCGACACCTGTGATCGCCCGCGTTCAGGATGATGCCGTGGTGCTCGATCCCCGCACGGTGGCTGACTCTGAAGAGCCAGCTTTGCTTGCTAGTCTGGCGTCTTTACATGCCTGACGGCATGCCCACCCGCCCGCCCTGTCGCCGAACTCCGTCCGGCACCCAGCGGGCGGCCCGTTCTCGCTGGCGGTCCGGCCCCAGGCGGTCCCTACCTCTC
>Ga0209062_1006311_pt1 | contig 10921 bp, 16 predicted proteins | sample Coa_R2_2_FD_187158 | JGI IMG/M metagenome (GOLD analysis project Ga0209062, IMG submission 187158) | Surface soil microbial communities from Centralia Pennsylvania, which are recovering from an underground coalmine fire - Coalmine... | ecosystem: Environmental > Terrestrial > Soil > Unclassified...
CGCCGCCACCCCCGGGGCGACGGCCGGCCGCCTGTCGCAGCTCTACCTCGAACGCGGCTACAAGCTGCTGGACGAGGACTACGCCGCCGTGGCCCAGCTCGACGCCCAGATCGAGCAAGTCTCCCAGACTTCCTAGGAACAAGGTGGGATAGGGCCGAGGGTCCATCACGAGCTCGGCGCGCGCTTCGTTAAGGAACAGCACCGAGCGACCGATATTGGAAGCACACGTGACGACGTTGGTGCAATGGTGATTCCGCTGTGGCTGCTGGCGGCCTGGCCGCTGCTGGCGTTGGTTTCCGCCGGGTGGGCGCTGACCAGCGTGCGTAGCCACGAGCAGCGGCAGCGCCTGTGCTGGACCATCACCGCGCTGCAGCGCTTCAACCAGCGAGCAGCCGATCGCGTGACGGCGCTGGAGCGGCAGGCGCTCGAGGACGAGCTGACCGGACTGAACAACCGCCGCTACCTCGACGCCGACCTGCCACGCGAGCTGGAGCGCACCCGCCGCTTCGGCCGCGAGCTGACGCTGGCGGTCCTGGACCTGGACGACTTCAAGCAGATCAACGACGGCTGGTCGCACCAAGTGGGCGACGCGGTGCTGCAGGCGCTGGCGCGCATCCTCGTGAGCTCCTGCCGGGCTATGGACAGCGTGGTCCGCTACGGCGGCGACGAGTTCGTGCTGTACTTTCCCGAGACGTCCAGCGCCGAAGGCGTCACCGTCTGCCAGCGCATCCTGGAGCAGATCGCGGCCTACCGCTGGGAGGAACTCGCCGCCGGCCTCAAGGTGGCGGCCAGCGTGGGGCTGGCCTCGACCCGCGGCCATGATTCCGCCGCCCAACTGCTGGAAGCGGCCGACCAGCAGCTGTACGAGGCCAAGCAGGCCGGCAAGAACCGCCTGGCCGTCGCTCCGGCGCCTCCTGCGCTGTTCCGGGTGGCCTAAGCCCTCGCCGGTCCAAGGACCTTCTGGGCGATGGCTTCGCCCGTCTCGCGCGTGGTTGCGGAGCCGCCGATGTCGCGGGTAAGGAACTTGCCCTCGCGCGTGATCTCCTCAATCGCGCGCATGACCCGGCCGGCGGCCGCGGCCTCGCCGACCGTATCCAGCAGCATGGCGCCGGCCCAGATGGCGCCGATGGGGTTGGCAATGCCCTGGCCGGCGATGTCGGGCGCCGAGCCGTGCACCGGCTCGAACATGGACGGGAACTTCTTGAACGGATCCAGGTTGGCGCTGGCCGCGGTGCCCATGCTGCCCTGGATGGCGGCGCCCAGGTCCGTGAGGATGTCGGCGAACAGGTTGGAGCCGACGACGACGTCCAGCGTCTGCGGGTGGGTGACGAACCGAGCGGCGAGGGCGTCCACGTGCCACTTCTCCGTCTGGACGTCCGGGTAGCGCCGCGCCACCTCGCCGAAGACCTCGTCCCAGAAGACCATGCTGTACTGCAGCGCATTCGACTTGGTGGCCGAGGTGACCTTCTTGCGCTTGCGGTTGCGCGCCAGCTCGAACGCGTAGACGATGATGCGCTCCACGCCCAGCCGCGTGAACACCCCGCTCTGCACTGCCACTTCGGCCGGCGTGCCGGTCTGCGAGCGGCCGCCGACGCCGGCGTACTCGCCCTCGGTGTTCTCGCGCACGCACACAAAGTCGATGTCGGCCGGCGCACGGCCGGCCAGCGGCGACTTGAGGCCGGCCAGCAGCCGCACCGGCCGGAGGTTCACGTACTGGCTGAAGGCCTTGCGGATGGGCAGCAGCAGCTCCCACAAGGACACGTGGTCCGGCACGCCGGGATAGCCCACCGCGCCGAGATAGATCGCCTCGAAGTCCGCCAGCGTGCTGAGGTAGTCTGGCGGCGCCATGCGGCCGTGCTCCAGGTAGTAGCGGCAGCTCCAGGGGAACTCGGTGTACTCCAATTTGAAGCCGCCGTCCGCCTGGGCCGCGGCGTCGAGCACGCGGCGGCCCTCGAAGATGACGTCGGCGCCGATCCCATCGCCCGGGATGACGGCAATCTTGTGTGTGCGCATCGGTTGGAGGATAAGGGACGCTACGCTATCCCGGCATGCCTCCCTTCAAGTCGCAGCCGTACATGGTCGAGCTGTATTCGCCTGGGGCGGTGGACCCGACGCGCTTCCAGGTGACGTTCACCAAGCGAAACGGTGCAAGTGCGCTGATCAACGTCGGAGACGCCAGCTTCATGGCCGGGCCCCGAAGCTGCACGTGCGTGGACTTCACGCTGGGCGATCAGGTCTGCCCGCACATGCGGGCGCGAGAGCGGGCCTTCCGGCGCTTCGCGCGGGACTACGGCCTGAAGGTGCCATCCGCGCCTCGGCCTTTGTGGGCCGAGGACATACGCGATTGACCAGCGAAGACAAGCGGGGGGTAAACCCCCTTTTCATCGCAGCGCGAGGCGACTACCATGCAGCGCAATGGCCGCGGTCGATCTGCTTTCGGACGTTTGGGCGCGCGTAGCCGCGCTGGCGCAGGAGAGCGATACCTTCCGCCTGCGCCTGATGAGCATGCCTATCATGGTCCTCAACGAGAACGGCGCCGGCCTGCCGCCGAGCCTTCAGACCGAGGTTGTGGATGACGGCCACGTCCCGCCCGGAACCTGGGAGATGCGCCGGCATGGCGATAAGACGACGCTGGTCCTGGGCTTGGCGGCGAAGCGCTGCCCCGCCGCGGCTAGACCGCGCGCAAGTAGTAGCGGTAGGTGAGATAGCCGCCAAGCGCGGCGCCGAGTAAGAAGAACAGCCCGTCCACGCGCAGCAGCAGGACGATGCCCAGTACTTGCCGGACGAACAGCAGTCCCGCTATCACGGCTATCAGCAGGCACGCCCCGCCCATGAGCTGCGCCTTGCGCCCGTAGTAGCTCTCGGACACGGCGCGAAAGACGCCCTGATTCGTCGCCCGCCAGCCGGTGAAGCCGAGGGCGATGATCATCGCCAGCCAGATTGCGCCGTAGATGAACTCGTTGAGGACGCCTAGTCCGAGCATCGGACCCTAATGGTAGATGGCGACTCCCACGACGGCGGTGGAGGCGATCAGCACCAACGGGTTCAGCCGGAAGCGCGCCGACACAACGAAGCCCAGGATGCCGGCGATCCACTCGAACACGTCGTGCGAGCTGGTGACCATGATCTGCCAGGAGGTGAAGCCCAGCAGCCCCGTGAGGGCGAAGCTCAGGACCAGCAGCGCGTTGGCCGTCCGCTTGAGGTGCGCCACCCGCACATAAGCGATGGCGATGATGAGCACCACGAACGGCGGCAGGGCCAGCGCCACCCCGCCGGCGATGGCGCCGATGGTGCCGTTCATTTCGTAGCCCAGGCTGACGACGTACAGGCCGTTCGGCCCTGGGCTCAACCGGCCAACGGCCAGCGCCTGGCCCAGCAGACGGTCCACCTCGGCCGCCTGTCCTGGGAACTGCTGCAGCAGGTCCTGGCGCAGGATCGGCAGGCCGCCCAGCCCGCCGAACGACAGGGCCGACGCCTTGAGGAACAGCAGGAACAGGACGACGGGGTTGAGGCTCATGCCGGCGGCATCACGGGATCAGCGCCCCGAGCGCCAGCGCCACCAGCATGATGGCCGGCACCGGCACGTGCACCACGCCCACCAGCAGCGAGCAGATCAGCACCATCAGGCCCTGGCCCAGGAGGTGGAACCACTGGCGCCTCCCTCCCGGCAGCCGCGGGTTCCACATCTGGAGGGCAATGGCCATGGTCATGCCGCCGGTCAGCGGGATCACCAGCTTGAGCGCATCCTCGACGTACTGGTTGCCGATGACGGCTGCCAGCAGCAGCGCCATCAGCGACGTCATGGCAACGGACGGGACCATGAAGCCCAGCACCCCGACGAGGATGCCCTTGCGCCCGGCGAGTCGCCGGCTGTACAGGATCACCTGGCCGATCTGCTGGATACCGACGGTCAGCTTGCTGAGCTGCCACAGCCGGTTGTACTCGTCATCCGTGATCCAACCCGTCTTCCACACCAGCTCCTTGCGCATCAGCAGCTGACTGGCCGAGCCGCCGCCGAAGGACAGCGCGCCGACGCGCGTGAACGCCAGCGCTACCTGGGCAAGCGTGGGGACGGGCCGCCCGTCGCGGGGCGACTCGAAGGGGTTGAACGGCTTCTCTTCGAGGGAGGAGGGTTCAGGCGGGGCTTGGACGTCGAGCTGAGCGGATTCGGCCGTCTACGAAGCCTCTTCTTCGGCGGCGGCCGGCTCGCCTTCATAGCCCAGGGCCATGAGGTAGCCGCGCGCACGCTCGGCCAGCGGGTAGCGGTTCACCAGCTCCCAGAAGCGCGGCCCGTGGCCGCCGTACACCAGGTGGGCCAGCTCGTGGACGATGACATAGTCCTCCACCCAGCGAGGCAGCTTGGACAGGCGACGGTTGATGCGAATCAAGCCAGTGGACGGCGTGCAGCTGCCGTGCAGCGTGCGCTGGTTGTCGACGTAGATGATGCCCGTGACGGCGAGCTTTCCTTCGAAGTAGCGGATGTTCAGCCGTTGGGCCCGTGCGTGCAGCTCGTCGTCCCGGTTGCGGGCGGCTTTGCGGCGGGCGCGCTCGACGCGTTCGGCCATGCGCTGGACCCACTCGCGCTCCTGCGTGGCGGTCAAACGCGCGGGGATGGTGACCACCAGCGTGTCCCCTCGGACTGCCGCCGAGATGGTCCGTGTGCGCCGCTTGCTGCGAATCACCTCGACCTGCATCGCCGGCAATCCTAACAGCGCGACGACAGGTTCAGCAGGCGGGCGCTAAGCCTCGGTCTTCGCCTTTTCCGGCTGCTTCTCGGGCTCGTCCTCAGGCTTAGTGGCCTTGCGGAACTCGGTAACGCTCTGGCCCATTCCCCTGGCCAGGCCGGGGAGGCTCTTGGCGCCGAAGATCAGCAGTACCAGCACGAGGATGATGATCAGCTCCGGCAGATGTCCAGCAAGGCCAAACATGGTGGCTGAAGCTTACCGTGTTCCTCTCCCCTCGCAAGGGGAGAGGCTAGGTGAGGGCCCCCTAGACTTCGGCTTCTTCCAGATCGGCTTCGCGCGCGCCGACGGCCGGCCCCAGGGTGAGCAGCTGCTCGCGCTCGTCGTTAGGAATTTCCCGCCGCTCCTTCACGATCTGCAGCAGCGGCGTGCGCGACTTGGCGGCCGAGCCGATGAGCACTCCGCCCACCAGCAGGTGCTCGTGGAAGAACAGGCGCTTGTAATAGAAGGTGTCCATGTCGTAGGCCACCACCGATTCGAGCATGGGCTGGTCCGCCGGCGTGCTGCCGAAGACGGTGATGCGCGAGTCGAACAGCGTGCTGGTGTAGGTGGGCACGTGCTGGAAGGGCTGCCGGTCGCCGTGGTGCTCGCACATCATGTTGTTGGCCGCCAGGCGGCCCTGCAGGCCCGCGCTCTCCCATGTGCCCAGCATGTTGTAGATGTGCAGGTACATGTCGTAGAACTCGGCGCAATCGCCAGCGGCGTAGATGCCGGGCACGTTGGTCTCGAGGAAGCGGTCGGTCAGGATGCCGCGGTGCAGGTGGATGTCCGTCCCGCGGCAGATGCGCGTGTTGATGCGCAGGCCGAAGCCGCAGCCCACCAGGTCGGCCGGCATCCGCTTCTTGGATTTGGTCCAGGCAGCGGCGACGCTGCCGCCCTTGGCGTCGATCTGGCCGGGCTCGTCGCCGTAGATGATGCTCACGTCGTGCATGCTCGCGAGCTTCTCGACCATCTGGCCACCAGCATCGTCGAGGATCTGGCGCAGGAAGCGCGGGCCGCGCATGACCCAGCTGGTGAGGATGCCGCGCGAGGCGAAGCCCTCGGTGAGCTCGTACGAGATGTAGCTGCCGCCGAACGTCACCGCGTGCTTGGCGGTCTCGGCGATTTCCAGGATCTCGTTGGTGTCGTCCAGCGTCTGGAAGTAGCACACACCTCTGGTGTCGGCGCCCGGGGTATCGATGTGGTTGGGCGTGCCGCCGGTGGCCAGCAGCAGCGCATCGTAGGGGTACTCCTCGCCGTTGCTGGCCGTCACCACCTTGTTCTCGGTGTCGAGCGCCTCGGCGCGCGTGTTCAGCAGCAGCTCAATGTCCTTCTGCTGGTGCTGTTCCACGGTACGCATCAGGACCTTCTTCTCGGTGACCTTCAGCTTCAGGTACGGCGGCAGCGCCACGCGGTTGTAGAGCGGGTAGGGCTCCTCGGCGATGAGCACGATCCGGGCGACCGGGTCGGCCTTGCGGATGGTCTCGGCGGCGCTGGTGCCGGCGATCCCGTTGCCGATGATCACGTAGCTGCGCCGGCCGTTCACCGCCAGAGAGAATAACAGTGCGCCGGCCAGGGGCGGCTAGGATCGGAAGCATGTTCGTCAGCATCTCCCGCTACCGGGTAAAGCCCGGCATGGAGGAGGCGCTCCAGGAGCACAACGAGGAGTGGAAGCGGGACATCCGGCACCACACGCTGGGCTTCATCAGCGTGCACGTCTACCGCAACCCCAAGGATCCCCAGGAATGGACGAGCGTGGCCACGTTCGTGGACCAGTACTCGGAGATGGCCAACGCCAACGATCCCGAGCACAAGATCTGGTACCGCCGCTGGCTCGAGATGCTGCAAGCCCCGCCCGTCTACTGGCAAGGAGACCTCGTCCAGGAGGGCTGAAGCCGGGCGCATTGTCAAGCCGCCTGGGGTGCTGGCCCGTGCCAGACAGGCAACATGTCTGTTGTCCGTCGCGACAAATATCCGCCTTCCGCGCCCGGTGAGTTGCAAAACCCTCTTGACCCGGTTTTCCAGTGGCCTAGGATGAGCCCTGCGAATCCCGAGAAATCGAGGGAGAGCGAAACCGAAGGCCTGAATCGTCAGGTCGAGGCAGCGAGCCAGGTCCACCGACACCACCGGCGGCGTCAGTCACCGGCGGCTTAGGAGGCCAGCCCGCATCCGCTCCGGAGCTGCAAAGCCCGGCGCGGAAGAAGCCCGCCACGGCTGGCGGGGAGGCAGCCGCAAGGTCGCAGCCCCCACAGTCTGGGCCGGACGGAAGCCGAGACCGGCGAGCCAGCCCAGCCGAGCGGCCGTCAGCCGGGGCAACCTGGCCGGTGGCCGTCGAGGTTCGGACCGGTAAGGCCGATCGAATCGCCGCTCCGCGAGGTCTCGGGATTTGTTTTTGTCTCCGGCCCGATCGGGCGGGCTAAAATCTACGCGCCGGCCGGAGTAGCTCAGCGGTAGAGCAGCGGACTCATAAGCCGTTGGTCGTCAGTTCAAATCTGACCTCCGGCACCATTTTTCGAGCTCAATCGGACATTTAGCGGTCCACGCAAACAGGCCATGGAGCCAGATCGGGAGCCAGATCGGCAGCCCACGCAGACCCTGGGCGCCAGGGGGCAGTGACAGCAACCCTTGTGGATTTGGCGCCGGCGAGCCCATTAAGCAAACGTGCTTCTCACTGGATCCCGGGCGATGGCACGGCGGGTGCGTTCCGGGAGGGCAATGCAGTACGAATTTCAGGTGCTCGAGTTCGAGATGGACCAACCGTCGAGCCGAGTTGAGATGCTCCTAAATGAGCTCGGCTCCGATGGCTGGCAAATAGTTGGAGTGGTCCAGGCGCTGTTGCGCGGCCGCATATTCCTTCAGCGGCTGGCCTTTGTCTCGTCCGATTTACCTGCGCGGCGAGAAGCAGTGCAGCCATACCAGCCCTAGCTTCCTTTGATTAGCCCGCTTGCGTCGACGCTCCGATCACTTCGCCGCGCGTCGGATTACTCCGCCTGCTGCGCCGCCAGCCGAGCCACCCTGGACCACGCTGCCCCCTGCGGACGAGGAAGTCTTCCCGCCTGTGACGCTGGCGGAGCCACCCTGCTGACTCGTCCCTCCTGAGGACGTCGTACCTGCTGAGGCAATCGACCCGCCCTGCACACTCCCGGAAGAGATCGCGCCGCCGGTCGCAGCGCCTGTCGACCCATCCGCGTTAGTCCCCGAAGGCCCAGAAGCCGATCCACTCACGGATCCGCTGACGGACCCACCCTGGACAGTCCGATTAGAGGTCGAGATTGCTCCCCCGGTGGCGGAGCCCGCTGGCGCGGAAGAACCGCCGCCGGATGATGTGGAAATGCTTCCCCCGGCCGCCCCACGCGTTGACCCGCCTTGCACAACAGCGGGTGAGCTGCAGACGCTGCCGCCTGTGGTAGCCGTCGATGCGCCCTGCATTGTGTTGTCAGATGGGCCACATCCGCCGGCGCTTGCACCCGGAGCAGCGCTGGCGGAGGGGCTGACGACAACGGTAGCTACTGGCGTGTCCGGCACGTCGACGACCGGGGTGGCCGGCGGCGCAGTCGGTTGTGCCGCAACCCTGGGTTTGTTGGGGACCGAAACTGCAGGCGCGGGCGGAGGCTTAGCCGGCTGCGGTGTGGGTTCGGGTGTTGCCGGAACAGTAGGCGTGTCGGCTACCGATGGTTGCTCTTGCAGAGCTGGCGCCTGGGCCATAGTGACTTCCGTGGCCGAGGGTGCACGCGTGGCCGCAAGTGGAGGCTGCGGCGCCTCCGTTGCAGCCGCTTCTTCGGGAGACGAGTCAGGGGCGGGGACGGAGACACTAGGCTGCGCCAACGCTTCAGGCTTGGCATTCCGCTGCTCCAGGGTCGAGACCATGTCTGCCACCGCATCGCGCACCATCTGCCCTGGCGTGGTGGCCACCAGCCAGCCGCAAAGCACGAAAGCAGCCACACTTGCGACGGCCGTGTTTGCGAGCACGGCGTGCCGCAGTCGGGGAAAGCCGCGCAGCCGCGCGTTGCGGACCTGCTGCGCTATCCCCTGAGACAGGCTCATCGTCCTTGGGACCAAACGGTGATGGCCCTTCGGGCGGGTATAGTCCTAGTACTTCTGGTCTAGCGGCTGTAACGCCGCTCGCGTCAGGCTTGGCCGGCGCTAGAGGGCGAAAGCGATGCGATGGCTTCCGCGGCGCCTGGACTCCCGTTCCTTCAGCCGGCGGACGATGAGGAACGCCAGAATGGCCAGGTTCATCGCCAGGGTCACGTCCTTGAGCGCCGTATGCTCCTTCACCAGTTCAACGACTTCCCATGGCAGGAACGAGGCCGTGACCACGATCGTCAGCCACTCTGCCCACAGCTTCCTGGCGGCAAGGCCGGCCGCTTCGGTAGCTTCCAGCGCTGCGTAGGCGAGAGTCGCCGCCGCGAGCGCGAACGCCTTGCCGCCGGCCAGGCCTGACGTCTTCTCCACCACAAACGCGACGACGAAGCCCGGCGGGTTGCCCTTGAAGAGGGCAGCGACAAACTTCGAGAACACGTCCGTCGGATCGCCGTTGCCGGCGAGCAGGAGCATGACGAAGCCGCCCAGGAGGAGGAGGGCGGTAATCGCCTTGCTGATGATCACCAGCCACATTCCTGCCCCGGTGTGCGCCTTTCGATCGGCCATGCCCGCATTTAGCACCTCACGTGCCGCGCGCCGAGCCGTCGGTCTTAGCCGGGCTGACGAGCTTGCTGCCAGATGCCGATGAGGTTGCCGGCTGGGTCGCGGAACGTGGCCACCAGCAGGTTGCCCTCTGGATAGGGCGGCTTGACGATTTCGCCGCCGCTGGCCTTCACCAAATCCGCCGTCTGCACCACGCTATGCACGTAGATGTAGATGATGATGCCGGCCTCGCCCGCCACCGGGACGGTGCTGTCCCATGCGCCGATAACGTGGCCCGTGCCGTCCTCGAAGGACGGATGGTCCGGCCGGCCGCCAATCTTCCAGCCGAAGACCGCGTGATAGAAGGACGCCGAGCGCTGCGGGTCCGTGGTGGGGATATGGAGGTACGAGATACCAGCAGGGCGGAACACAGGATGGTCCATGCCGCGCCCGAGCATAGCGCCGCTCGCGGCGGATAAGACACGCCTGGCCCGGCGCATGCATCAGCTTGAGGGTGCACCTGGCCGCTCACGAGCTCACGCATCTGCTGAACGTCTACGGCTATTGGGCGGTGCTCGGCATGGTCCTGCTGGAAAGCATGGGCATCCCACTGCCTGCCGAGACCATGCTCCTCACGGCGGCCATCTACGCGGGTAAGACTGGCAACCTGTTCATCGGCTGGGTGATCGCCGCGGCCGCGGTAGGCGCCATTGCCGGCGACAACATCGGTTTCACGATTGGGCGTGAGGGTGGTTTTCGGCTGCTCAGGCGCTACGGACGGTATATCCGGCTTGACGACAAGAAGATCAAGCTGGGCCAGTACCTCTTCCTCAAACATGGCGCCACGGTGGTCTTCGTCGGGCGCTTCGTCGCTGTGCTCCGCGCCTGGGCAGCGTTCATCGCCGGTGTGGCCCGCATGCCCTGGTCGACCTTCTTTGTGGCGAACGCCGCCGGCGGCATCCTGTGGGCGACGGTGTATGGGCTGCTCGGTTGGGGGCTCGGGGACGTCATCAACCAGTTCCGAGGTCGGGCCACACTGTTCCTGGGCCTCGCCGGCGCAGCGGCGGTTATCGCCGGCCTGGTATTCCTGGCCAAGAATGAACGGCGACTGGAAGAGGAAGCGGATCGGATGCTCCCGGGCCCGCTCCAGGCCCGGCCACGCCTCCGCCCCCAGCGTTCGCTCGACAGCGCGGCCTCCTAAGGTCGCGCAGCCTCTTCAGCGCCGGCTGAGCGGCGTCGCTGGGGTTCGTCGCGGCCGGTTGTGCAGTGGGAGAAACGCTCGCGGGCACGGCGGTGGCGGTGCGGGATGGAGTTGCGGTGGGACTCGGCGGCAGCGTCGCCGTGGGCACCGTGGTGGGTGTCGTGGCGTCAGCTCAAGCAGGGATCCGGTGGCTGGTCGCCGCGCCGGTATGCGGCGGCTGACAGGCAGGCGTTGTAGGTCAAGCCGTGGCGGCCGGGTGGCAGGGGCTGAGGGTTCAGGTCGGACAAGATGATGGGCTGGCTGCGCTGGAAGTGGACGGAGCCATCGGCAAACGCGAACGCCGGCGCGGCCAGACCGCCCGCGAGGATCAGGG
>Ga0209062_1006313_pt1 | contig 10918 bp, 9 predicted proteins | sample Coa_R2_2_FD_187158 | JGI IMG/M metagenome (GOLD analysis project Ga0209062, IMG submission 187158) | Surface soil microbial communities from Centralia Pennsylvania, which are recovering from an underground coalmine fire - Coalmine... | ecosystem: Environmental > Terrestrial > Soil > Unclassified ...
CGGGGACAACGTGCAGATGCAGATCGAGCTGATCACGCCGGTGGCGGTGGAGGAAGGGCTGCGGTTTGCCATCCGCGAGGGCGGCCGCACCGTCGGCGCCGGCGTCGTCACTTCCATCCAGCAGTAGGCAAGCGATCAGCCGTCAGCCATCAGCGAAGGTCATGGCCCTTAGCCAACCGCTGACGGCTGATCGCTGAGGACTGGAGCGTAGCAACCATGGCTAAGAAGGCTGACCGCATCCTGATCACGCTCGCGTGCCAGGATTGCCACGAGCGGACCTATCATACCGAGAAGAACAAGCGGAACGATCCGGATCGCATGACGCTCAACAAGTTCTGCCCGCGCTGTCGGAAGCACACCCCCCACCGCGAGGCCAAGTAGCGACGCGGCCGAACCTCTAATGGCCGCATCTGCCGCCGGGCACCAGCGCGACCTGAGCGAGCCGCCGGCGGACGAGCTTCCGCCGAGCGGTGACCCTACGGCGGCGCCGGCCTCCCCGGTTGCTGTGCCCCCTTGGCGCCGAATCGCGCCCGCCACCTGGGCGGTCGTGCTGGCGCTCAGCGCGGTAGGGGCTGCCTGGATCGTCTGGGCGCGGCTCACGGCCGGTCCCGCGGAGACCGGCTGGGGATCGCTCGACAGCGTATTGCGGGCGAGCGCCGCGGCCCAGATCGGCAAGCCCGCCCCCTCCTTCACGCTAAGCGACCCGAACGGCGTGACCTACAGCCTCGACGACCTGCGTGGCCAGGTCGTACTGGTGAACTTCTGGGCCACCTGGTGCGAGCCGTGCCGCGCGGAGATGCCCGAGCTGGACCAGCTTGCCCGCGACTATCGCGACGCCGGCTTCCGGGTGCTCGCGGTGAACGTGCTCGAAGACGCGCCGAGCATTCGCGCCTTTGGCGAGGAGCTGGATCTCGATCTACCGCTACTGGCCGACCGCCGCGGCGAGACCTACAAGGCGTATAACGTGCAGGCACTCCCCAGCAGCTACCTCATCGACGCCACGGGCGTCATCCGCGACGTGCGGCTTGGCGTCGTCACGCGCCGCTACCTCGAAAGCCGTCTGCCGGGACTGCTACCCCGGGGGTAGGTTATTGTCCCCGTGCGGCGTCGATCTGGTGCAGCAGGCGCTCGGTGCTAGCGGCCGTGGTGGCCAGGCGCGCAAGGTGCTCTTCGAGGATGGCCAGGAGGTTGGGGTCCTGGGTCGCGTCGCGGGCACGCTCCAGCAGCCGCCGCGCCGAGACGAGGTGCTCGAGCGCGCGCATCAGGAACTCGCGGCGCTGGGCTGTCGGCTGGGGCCCGGCGGCCGGGTCGCGCGTCCGCCGTAGCCACATCAGGGCGCGGGTCTGATGGGAGCCGGCCTGCTCCATCCATCGCGCGATACGCGTCTCTTCCGCGCCCCCGGCGATGGGCCGCAAGGGTGTCCCCGCGGTTGGTAGCCGCCGAGGCGGCTCGTTACGCCGTATGATGTCCCCCACCGCTAAGTCTTGCTCACGCGGAGCCCTCCAGCAGGTGGCGGTGATCCGATGCTGGGCGCGGCCCGCGGATGCAGGGCTGCGGGCGGCGTATGTCCACTTGATTCTAGCGCATCAGCGCTCGCGGCGTCCCGCGTCTTGTGCGCTGGGTACAAAAGCGTGACGCCTGGCCCGCCGCCCGGGCACCGGTGCCCTGGAGCGTGGCTACATCTGCTCCGGCGCTTCCACGCCGATGAGCCGGAGGGTATTGGCGAGGACGATCTGGCACGCCGCGACGAGCTTCAGCCGCGCGCGGCTCAGTGCCGGGTCGATCTGCTCGCCCAGCACGCGGCACTCGTCGGTGTCGTAGAAGGCGTTCAAGAGCGTGGCCAGCTCCATAGCATAGTAGGGCAGCGAGTGCGGCGCGAGGCCCACCGCCGCCGCCTCGACGACTTCCGGCAAGCGCGTCATCTTGCGGATCAGCGCCAGCTCGGCGTCGTGCGTCAGCAGGCGGACATCGCCGCCGGCGGGGTCGAGCGGCTCCGCGCGCTCTCGCGCCCGCGCCAGAATGCCGGCGCAGCGCGCGTGGGCGTACTGCACGTAGTAGACAGGGTTCTTATTGCTCTGCTCCTTGGCCAGATCGAGGTCGAAGTCCATCATCGCGTCGGCCGAGCGCATCACCAGGAAGAAGCGCACGGCGTCGGACCCGACCTCGCGCAGCACCTCGCGCAGCGTCACGAACGTGCCCGTGCGCTTGCCCATGCGCACGGGCTTGCCCTCGCGCACCAGGTTCACGAGCTGGTAGACGACGACGCGCAGCCGATCGGGGTCGAGGCCGAGGGCCGTGAGGACGGCCCGCATCCGCGGCACGTGGCCCTGGTGGTCGGCGCCCCAGATGTCGATGGCCGTGTCGAAGCCGCGGCGCACCAGTTTGTCGTAGTGGTAGGCGATGTCGGAGGCGAAGTAGGTGGGCACGCCGTTCGAGCGGATGAGCACGTTGTCCTTGTCCTCGCCCAGGTCGGACGACGTGAACCAGACGGCGCCCTCACGCTCGGCCACGTAGCCCTGGGCGCGCAGCCGGTCCAGCGCCTCGGCCACCAGGCCGCGGTCGAACAGGCTCTGCTCAGAGTACCAGTCGTCGAAGCGGACCCCCATCTCGGCCAGGTCGGCGCGAATGCCGTCGAGCAGCCGGGCCATACCGAGCCGTCCCAGCTCCGCCTGCGCCTCGGCGCGCGGCAGCTCCAGGAAGCGCCGGCCGTACTCGCGTGCCAGCCCTTGCGCCAGCTCGACCATGTACTCGCCGGGGTAGCCGTCGGCCGGTACCTCCTCTGGGAGGCCGAACTGCTGCGCGTAGAGCGCGTAGACGCTGCCATAGAAGGCGTCCATCCGCGCGCCGGCGTCGTTGATGTAGTATTCGCGCTGAACGGCGTAGCCTGCGTGGGCGAGCACGTTCGCCAGCGTGTCGCCGAGGGCCGCGCCGCGCCCCGCCCCCACGTGCAGCGGCCCGGTGGGGTTGGCGCTCACGTACTCGACCTGCACCGCGCGACCGTCGCCGAGCGGCACCTCGCCGTAGCGCGCGCCCGCCGCGACGATGGCGTCGACCTGCTGACGCAGCCAGTCGGGGCTCAGGTGAATGTTCAGGAACCCCGGGGGCGCTACTTCGACCGCGGCGACCGCCGCCGGCAGGTGCTCGCCGCCCAACTGGTTCGCGATAGCCGTGGCGACGTCCATGGGCTTCATGTTCGCGCCGCGCGCCATCTTGAGCGCGACCGAGCAGGCGTAGTCGCCCCACTCCTCGCGCCGCGGCGGCTCGAGGGTAATCTCGGGCACCGCCGTCTTGGGCAGCGCCCCGGCCGCCTGCGCGCGGGCAATCGCGTCGGCGATGAGCGCGCACAACTCGCGCTTGATCATGTTGTTTCAATCCTCACCCAGAGTTTCAACTGGGTGCAAGCGCTGAGGTTATAACACGAGCAAGCAGGGCGGACGAAACACGCGGGAGCGGCCGTGACGGATAGGGCGGGGGTCGGGGTGGGTGCGCCAGAGCGGGTGCTGGCGCTCGACGTGGGCGGCACAAAGCTAGCGGCGGCCGTGGTGGAGGACAGCGGCACGGTCGCGGGCCACGTCGAGGTGCCGACGCCGCCCGCCGACGCCGAGACGATTTTCCGCGCGCTGCGCGCGGCGGTCGATCGCTGCCTGGAGCGCGCCGCCACGCCTACCACGGGGCTGGTCGGCATCGGCGTGGGTTGCGGCGGGCCGATGCACTACCCCGAGGGCATCGTCTCGCCGTTGAACATGCCGGGCTGGCGCGACTTCCCGCTGCGCGATCGCTTGATCGCGACCTATGGCTTGCCGACGGTCGTGGACAACGACGCGAAGGCAATGGCGCTCGGCGAGCACTGGCGAGGCGCCGGCCAGGGCGCGCGCTGCCTGCTGGGCATGGTCGTCTCGACCGGGGTGGGCGGAGGCCTCGTCGTGGACGGGCGGCTGCTGCCCGGCGCGCACGGCAACGCGGGGCATATCGGGCACGTCATCGGGGCGGCGAGCGGGCCGCGCTGCGCCTGCGGGGCGCGCGGCTGCGTCGAGGCGCTCGCGGCTGGCCCCGCGATCGCGCGGGCAGCCGCGGCCGCGGTGCGGCACGGCACGCCCTCGGCGCTCGCGGCTGTCACGCCGCTCACGGCAGAGGCAGTGGCGGCGGCAGCGCGGGCCGGTGACCCGCTAGCCCGGTCGCTCTTCCGTCGCGCCGGGCACGCGCTCGGGCGGGGTATCGCCAGCGCGGCGGCGCTTGTGGACCTGGACCGTGTCGTGATCGGTGGCGGCGTGAGCCAGGCGGGCACGCTGCTGTTCGACCCGCTGCGCGCCGAACTGGCTCGCCGCGCCTGCCTCGCGTTCACGCGCGATCTCTCCGTGCTCCCCGCGGCCCTCGGCCGCCAGGCCGGCGTCGTCGGGGCCGCGGCGCTCGTATTCCGCGCCGCCAGCCGCTGAACCGCGCGCTGAACCGTATGTCCGGGCGACCATTGCTCACAATCGTGGGGCGCGGGGTAGTCATCGATTAGAATTCTCTAACTCCCGGCCCCAATCGAGTCTGGTGCCGGCGCTTGCCGTTTGGAGCAACAGTGTTTTCCTGGCGATTGCTGGCGCGCTGGAGCGCGCCCTGGCGACTGTCGATTAAGGTGTTGCTCGTCACGCCACTCGCGCTCGCGCTCGGCCTGACCGCGTGCGTGGCGCCGACGCTCGACGTCGCACCGCCGCCCAAGCCGCTCGTCTACGTGGCGCTGGGCGCCTCTGATGCCGTAGGCATCGGCGCTACCGATCCCAGCCACGAGAGCTGGGTTGCCGTGCTGGCGGGCGACATGCCCCCGGGCACGCGACTCGTCAACCTCGGGATTAGCGGCAGTCTGCTGCGCGATGCGCTCGCCCAGCAGCTCCCTGTCGCGCTCGACGCCGCGCCCGATATCGTCACCGTCTGGCTAGCGGTCAACGACTTCAATGCCCGTGTACCGCTCGACCAGTACACGGCGCAGCTCGACACGCTGCTGGACGCGCTGACGACGCAGACGACGGCGCACGTGCTGGTCGCCAACCTGCCGAACCTCATGGCGGTGCCGCTGTACGACCAGATCCCGCGCGACCTGCTGAGCGCCGAGCTAACGCGCTGGAACGCGGCGATCGCCGGCAGCGTCGAGCGCCATGGCGCGACGCTCGTGGACCTGTACGAGCTAGGGCCGGAGCTGGCGCGGCGCCCCGATCTGGTGGGCGCCGATGGCTTCCACCCGAGCACGGAGGGCCACCGTCGGCTGGCGGAGGTGATGTGGGCGACCATTCAAGCGAATCGGCTGCTGCCGTGAACGACCTAACCCCCCCGGCCCCCCTTCCCTTCGAAGGAAGGGGGGAGCCGGTGGCGCCGGCGCTGGGTCCTACCCTGTCTCGCCGCGAGAGCACCGGGGGAGTCGGCAGAGCTGACGCCGATTCTCCCCCTTCCCGCATCGGGAGGGGGGCAGGGGGGATAGGTTCCCCGTGGATCGTGGAGGCGCGGGGGCTGCGGAAGAGCTACCAGCGCGGTGCGCTGCGCGTGCCGGCGCTGCGCGGCGTGGACTTCGCCGTGCGGCGCGGCGAGATGGTCGCCATCATGGGGCCGAGCGGTTGCGGCAAGACCACGCTGCTGAACTGCCTGGCGGGCCTCGACACGATCGACGGCGGCGACGTGCGGGTCGAGGGACGGTCGCTGCGCGCGCTGAGCGACGACGCGCGCGCCACCTACCGTGCCCGCCGCATGGGCTTCGTTTTCCAAGCGTACAACCTGCTGCCGGTCTTGAGCGCCGTCGAGAACGTCGAGCTGCCGCTCTTGCTGGCGGGCGAGCGCGAGCGCGCGGCGCGGCGCCGGGCGCAGGCGGCGCTCGCGGAGGTGGGGCTGACGCACCGCGCCGCGCACCGCCCGGCCGAGCTATCGGGCGGCCAGCAGCAACGCGTGGCGATCGCGCGCGCGCTGGTCACGCGGCCGGCCATCGTGTGGGCCGACGAGCCGACCGGCAACCTCGACAGCGAGGCCGCCGCCGAGATTCTCGACCTGATGGAACGCTTGAACCGCGAGCTGGAGCAGACGCTGGTCATCGTGACGCACGCGCCCGAGGTGGCCCGCCGCGCCCACCGGCGCATCACTATGCGCGATGGACAGATCGTGGACGCGGGCGAGGCGGACCTGGCGGCCTCGGCCGGCGGAGCGCGGACCGACTAGCGTCCTGGCCGAGGCTGAGGGGTATCCCCGCATGGAGTCCCTGTTCGGCGTTCCCATCGAGCGGCTCGCGCTCAGCGCGGGCCTGGCGAGCGCCGCCATTGTCGCGGCGCTGCTGGCCGTCGTGTGGCGGCGACCGGTGCTGTGGCGCCTCGGCCTGCGCAACGTGCCGCGCCGACCCGGCTCATCGCTGCTGGTGGTGGCCGGCCTGGCGCTCGGCACGGCCGTCGTGACCAGCGCCCTGTTCACCGGCGACACGATGACCTTTACGGTGCGCTCGCTGGTGGCCGACAGCCTAGGCCGGGTGGACGAGGTGGTCGTCCAGTCCTGGCTGGGCCCGCGCGGCCAGAACCGCCGCTGGTTCGAGGCGGTGGCGAAGGGGGCGCCACTCACGGCCGGCAGCGGCTACTTCGACGCCGCGGTGCGCGACCAACTGGCCGCGGGACTGGGCGACGGGCCGATAGCGGCGCTCGTGCCGGCCATCGTCGAGCAGGCCACGCTCGTCGACCTGACGACTCAGCAGCTGCTGCCCGACACGAACGTCCTCGGCCTACCCGCCGATTTCCCGCCCGCTATGGGCACGCTAGCCGATCTCGACGGTGCGGCGCTGAGCCTGGCCGACCTGGCCCCGGATGACCTGCTGGTCAACCAGGAAGCCGCCACGCAGCTGGGCGCCAGCGTGGGCGACCGCTTGCAGGCGCGCATTGGCGACCATACCATCGAGCTGCGCCTGGCGGCGATCTACGCTGCCAGCGACCTGGGCGGCGCGCGCCCCACGATCATCGCGCCGCTGCCGGCCCTGCAAGCCCAGCTGGACCACGCTGGGCAGGTGAACCAGATTCTCGTCGTGAACCGCGGCGACCGCGCCAATTCCGTCGAGCGCAGCGCCGAGGCGGCGGGGCTGCTGCGGACGCGGCTGATCGACGACGCGGCGGCCGAGCGCGCGCTGGCGGCGCTGCGGCACGAGCCAGTGCGGCGCGGCATCGCGGCGCTGGCGGCGGACCTACGCGGGCCTGATGGCGAGCGGCTAGCGCGCGTGCGCGACGCGCTGGCCGCGCCCGAGCCGGAAGCGCGCGCCCTGATCGCCGATGCTATCGCCGATCCCGAGACGGCCGCGCGGCTGGGCGTCGTGGCGCTGCGGCTGCCCCAGGGCGCCGAGCGCCGGGAGCTGTTCGGGGCGCTGAATGCCGCCGGCGGGGTGCGGGTGCTGGAGTTGAAGCGCGTAGCCCAGGAGCGCGCCGACCAGTACGCCAGCATCCTGACCAGCATCTTTGTCGTGCTGGGCGCGTTCTCCATCGCCACCGGGCTGATGCTGGTGTTTCTCGTCTTCGTGCTAATGGCGGCGGGGCGGCGCACCGAAATGGGCGTGGCGCGCGCGCTCGGCGCGCGCCAGCGCGACCTGACGGCGATGCTGCTGGTCGAAGGACTGGTGTACGCACTCGGCGCGGCACTGGCCGGCGTGGCGGCGGGCCTGGGCATCGGCCAGGCGCTAGTCGCCGTGCTGCAGACGGCGCTCACGCCACTGGGGCTCAGCGTCCGCCCGCACGTCGAGCCGCACAGCCTCGCCTTCGCCTTTACGCTTGGGCTGCTACTATCCCTGCTGACGATCGGGCTTTCGGCTTGGTGGACGAGCCGCTTGAACATCGCCGCGGCCATGCGCAACCTGGCCGAGCCCGCCGGGCGCACGGCCGTCTGGCTCCAACCGTTGCTCGCCGTCGCGCTGGTTGCGCTCGGGGCGGGCCTCCTCAACCTGGGCCAGCACGCTCAGCTTTTGCTGCCGCTGTCCCTCGGGCTGAGCGCGTTGGTGCTCGCGGCCGAGCGGGCGCTGGCGTGGGGGGTGGGTATTGGGGGGAGGAGGATCGGGGCCGGAGCGCGGCGTGGTCGGGCCTCTTATCGCCGATCCCCGGATCTCCATCCGCTGCTCGCCACTCTGGCAAGCCTGGGGCTGCTCGCCCTGTGGTGGGAGCCGAGCCGCGCCGTGCAGGCGCTCGGCCTCGGCCGAGCGCCACTCACGCCCGAGATGTTTCCGGTGGCGGGGATCGCAATGGCGCTGGCGGCCGTCTGGGGCCTGAGCGCCAACCTGAGCTTGGTGCTGGCCGCGGCCACCTGGCTCGTGCGGCCGCTACGGGCACTGCGCCTGACCGGGCGCCTGGCGGCCGCGCACCTCGGCCAGCAGCGCTTCCGCACTGGCATGGCGATGGCTATGTTCGCGCTCGTGCTCTGCTCGCTCACCGTGTCGTCGGTGTTGCTGGCAGGGGCACACCAGGCTTACGGCCACCCGGACGGCGACAACGCCGGCTACGACCTGCGCGCCCAGACCGACGGCGTGCCGCCCCCAGCCAGCCAGACCACGCCAGTCGTCTTCGATCTCCGCGCGGCCCTCGCGGACGCGCCCGCCGCGCGCCCTGACGACTTCCCGGCGATCGGCGGCGTGGCCACGCAGGGCGGTGAGCTGATTCGCCTGGCTGGCCCGCGCGCGACCTGGCAGCCCGCAACCGTGGGCGTGTTGGACGACGCCTTCCTGCGCAGCACCGAGGCGCACCTCACGACGCTGGCGGCCGGCTACGGCGATCCCCACGCGGTCTGGAACGCCCTGGCCGACGAGCCAGGGCTGGCGGTCGTCGGCACTACCGTGGCCGCGAGCCTCGGCTTCGGACCGGCGGGCAACGCGCTGGCGCCGGATGCGACGGTCTGGGTGCGAGCGCGCGACGGCGGCCGCGCGCTGCGGCTGGAAGTGATCGGCGTGCTCGCGCCCCGCAGCCCGCTCGGCGACGGCGTGTTCCTCTCGGCGGCGATGGCCGCGCAGGCGGGGCTGCCCACCGCCCGCCAGGTGACCTACTACCTGCGGACCCGCGACGGCCTGACGCCCGAGCGCGCGGCCTCGGCGCTCAACGTGTCGTTTGGCGACCGCGGGTTGCACGCGAGCGTGGTCGACCCCGAGTTGCGGCTCAGCCAGGCGGTGCAGGCGCCGCTCAGCTTCCTGTTGCAGGGCTTTATGGGGCTGGGACTGGTGAGCGGCGTGCTGGCCGTGGGCCTGCTCAGCGCACGGGCCGTGCTGGAGCGGCGCTCGCAGATCGGGATGCTGCGGGCGGTAGGCATGCGTGCGGGCGCCGTGCAGTTCAGCTTGCTGCTGGAGGGCTCGGTGGTGGCGCTGGCCGGGGCGGGCATCGGGCTCGCCGTGGGCGTCGGGCTGGCGGGCCAGGTCGTGCGGTACCTTCAGCGCAGCCACCCCGAGTTTCCGCTCGTCGTGCCCGCCGACCAGCTCGCGGCCATCGCCGTGCTGGCCTGGGGCGCCTCGTTGCTGGCAGCGGCTTTGCCGGCCTGGCGGGCCGGCCGCATCGCGCCGGTGGAGGCGCTGCGCTACGAGTGACTCGGCCTCTTGCCGCGCCGGTCGCCGTGGGGCATACTGCGCGCGAGAGCCGGGGCGCCCGGCGCGAGGGAGGGGCTATGGGCGGGTCGAAGCTCGGCATCGTGCTCGCCGACTACCTGCTTGCCGACGCCAGCTCTACAGGCCGGCGCGCACGATGCGGGCGCTTTCGACCAGCAGCGCCGCCTTCGCCCGCGCTAGCTCGCGGCTGATGGTCATGAGGCCGCAGTCGGGGGCGAGGAGCAGCCGGGCCGGGTCCACGTAGGGCAGCGCGGCCCGCACGCGCGCGACCACCGCCTCCACGGGCTCGGGCGGCGCCTCACCGGGATCGACGCAGCCGTACATCACCAGCCGGTCGCCACAGCCGCGGAGCAGCGCCGGGTCGTAGCCGCTACGGGCGAACTCCACCGAGAACCCGCCAATGCGCGTTTCCATGAGCATCGCCAGCAGCGCCGGGTACTCGTACTGGTGCTGCTGCCCGCCCGCGTTGGGGTAGCCGTAGCAGAGGTGCACGATGCTGGGGATGGTGATCCCCTCCAGGCAGCGGTCGAGCGCCTCGGCGCCGTAGGCGGCGACCTTCTCGTGGTAGCGGGTCATCGCCGGCTCGTCGATCTGGACCACGTCACAGCCGGCGGCTTGCAGGTCGCGTAGCTCCGCGTTCAGCGCGGCGGCCACGTCCATCGCCAGCCGCACCTCATCGCCGTACACCTCGTCGTACGTCGAGTCCACCACTGTCATTGGCCCCGGCACCGCGAGCTTAAGGGGGCGCGCGGTGTGGGCGCGGGCGAAGCGCAGATCGTCGGCGGTGGCCGAGACGCGGCGCCGCACGGGGCCGGTGACGCGGGGCACCTGGCGCTCGGTGCGCCGCCGAATGACTTTCGCCCGGCGGTCGGCAAGGTCGATGCCGTCGAGACTGCCGAGGAAGTGGTTGATGAACGTCGGCCGGCGCTGCTCGCCGTCGGTGAGCAGGTCGAGCCCCGCTTGCTCCTGGTCGTGGAGCGTCACGATCGTCGCATCGTCCTGCGCTTCGCGGAGCGGAGCGCCCTCCAGGCGGAACGTCCAGTCCAGGGCATCGATGTCGGCGAGCCAGGACGGCCGCGGAAAGCTGCCGACGGTCGTCGTCGCCACGGGCGGTAGCTGCATCGGGCTCTCCTCGAATCGGCAAGCGCGGGACCGGCGCCTGGCGCCGATCCCGCGCGACGCTCCCCCGCGCGGCGAGCTACTCGCGGATGCGAGGGCTCTGCTCCTTGGGGAAGCTGAGGTTGCAGAACGGACAGTGGAACTCGATGCGCCCCGGCTCGGTGGCCGGCCCGACTATCAGGCGGGGGGCCGCATGGAGCATCGAGGGGCTCACCACGAACTCTTGGTGGC
>Ga0209062_1006314_pt1 | contig 10917 bp, 9 predicted proteins | sample Coa_R2_2_FD_187158 | JGI IMG/M metagenome (GOLD analysis project Ga0209062, IMG submission 187158) | Surface soil microbial communities from Centralia Pennsylvania, which are recovering from an underground coalmine fire - Coalmine... | ecosystem: Environmental > Terrestrial > Soil > Unclassified ...
GGCCGCGACGCTTCTGCGTTATACACGTTGCGCTGGTGTATGCCCATTTTGGGCTCTCTACAGAGATCCAGCCCCCAAACCGGCGGGCGTCGGCCGCCGTGATCACGCCTGTGAGAAATGCGGGCTAATTCGTAGCGGTTTTTTGTTTGCCAAACCGCCTTCGCCTGGACGAACGCCCCGGCCTGCGGGTCTACTTCACCACGAAATTCACGATTTTGTCCGGCACCAGAATCACCTTGGCCACCTGCTTGCCGGCCAGGAACGGCTGCACTTTTTCATCCGCCCGCGCCCGCGATTCCAGTTCCTCTTTCGCCGTCCCGAACGGAACGAAGACGCGGCTGCGCAGCTTCCCGTTCACCTGCACCACCACTTCCGCCAGATCCTCCTTGGCCAGCTCCGGATCGAAAGCCGGCCAGCACTGCCGGAACACCGGTCCCTGGTTGCCCAGCTCGTCCCAGATCTCCTGCGAGAGATACGGCGCGAACGGCGCCAGCATCAGCGCGAGCTTCTCCAGAACCTCCTGCATCGCGGCGCGGCCGATGCGGGCCTCCTCCGCATAGAGCACGTTGACCAGCTCCATCACGCTCGCGATGCACGTATTGAAGTGCCAGCGCGTCTCGAAATCTTCGGTGATCTTGCGCAGCGTCTGGTGCAGTTTGCGAAGCACGGCACGGTCGGATTCGCCGGTCTCCGGCGCCGCGGCGCCGATATGGCGCGTCGCGAAGCGGTACACGCGGCCGAGGAAGCGGTAAATGCCGTCGGCGCCTTCCCAGCGCCAGTCGACTTCCTTTTCGGGCGGCGCCGCGAAGAGCACGAACATCCGCGCGGTGTCGGTGCCGTATTTTTCCGCCAGCATATCGGCGCCCACCACGTTCCCCTTGGATTTCGACATCTTCGCGCCCTCGGCGATCACCATGCCCTGCGTGAACAGGCGCTGCGCCGGCTCGCTGTTCTTAATGAGCCCGATATCCCGCATCATCTTCGTGAAGAACCGCGAGTAGATCAGGTGCAGGATGGCGTGCTCGACGCCGCCGATGTACTGGTCGATCTCGAACCAGTAGGCGATCTTCTCCGGGTCGAACGGCAGCTTCGCGTTGTGCGGATCGCAGTAGCGGTAGAAGTACCAGGAGGAGTCGATGAATGTGTCCATCGTGTCCGTCTCGCGCCGCGCCGCGCCGCCGCACTTCGGGCACGCCACATTCACGAACTCGGGCACATTTTCGAGCGGCGACCGGCCGGTGCCGGTGATTTCCACCCGGTCCGGCAGCACCACCGGAAGCTGATCTTCGGGCACCGGGACCACCCCGCATTTCGCGCAGTGGATCACCGGGATCGGCGTGCCCCAATAACGCTGCCGCGAGATGCCCCAATCCTTGATGCGGAAGGTGATCGCGGCCTTGCCGAAGCCGTGCTCCTCCGCATACGCCGCCATCCGCCGCCGCGCCTCTTCGCTCGCGAGGCCGGACCACGGCCCGGAGTTTTCGACGATGCCGTACTCGGTGAATGCCTCCTTCATTCCCGGCTCGACCGCTAGCGCGCCATCCGCCGGCCGGATCACCGGACGCACCGCGATCCCGTACTTGCGGCAGAATTCGAAATCGCGCTCGTCGTGCGCCGGCACGGCCATGATCGCGCCGGTGCCGTAACCCATCAGCACGAAGTTGCCGATCCAGACCGGGACCTGCTCGCCGCTGTACGGGTTCACGGCGGAATGCCCCGTGAAGAAGCCTTCTTTTTCGATATCGCCCGGATCGCGGCCCGCCCGCGCGTCGACCATCGCCTTGGCGCGCGCCCGGCCTTCGGCATCGAGCAGCTTTTCGGCCAACGGATGCTCCGGCGCGAGAATCACGCAGGTCGCGCCGTAGATGGTATCGACGCGGGTGGTGAAGACGCGGATGGGCTCCCCTGACCCCTGCAGCTGGAAATCGATCTCCGCGCCCTCCGAGCGCCCGATCCAGTTCCGCTGCATCGTGAGCACGCGCTCCGGCCACCCGCCTTCGAGCTGCTGCATGTCATCGAGGAGCTGCTGCGCGTAATCGGTGATTTTGAGGAACCACTGTTCGAGCGCCCGCTGCTCGACCGGCGTGTCTTCATGCCGCCAGCAGCAGCCTTCGACCACCTGCTCGTTGGCCAGCACGGTGGCGCACTTGGGGCACCAGTTGACCAGCGCCCGCTTGCGGTAGGCCAGGCCGCGTTCCAGCATTTTGAGGAAAAACCACTGGTTCCAGCGGTAGTATTCGGGCTCGCAGGTGGAGACTTCGCGGTCCCAGTCGTAGCTGAATCCGAAGCGGCGGTGCGTCTTCTTCATCGCCGCGATATTTTGTAGCGTCCACTCGCGCGGCGGCCGCTGATTCGCGATGGCCGCGTTCTCGGCCGGCAAGCCGAAGGCGTCCCACCCCATCGGGTGCAGGACGTTGAAGCCGCGCATCCACTTGTAGCGCGCCAGAGCGTCGCCGATCGAGTAGTTCCGGATGTGGCCGATGTGCAGCGTCCCGCTCGGATACGGCAGCATCTCCAGGACGTAGAACTTCGGCTTGGCGGAATTCTCCTCGGCGCGGTAGAAGTCGGCGTCGCGCCACCGCTCGAACCATTTCAGTTCGATCTGGTTGTGGTCGTATGGCTTTTCCGGCATAGGGCTGCTTGGACGGGGTAAGTTTCATCGTAGCAAGCCCGGCTCCCCGCCGCCCCGGCAGGCCGCCTGCCGTCCGAAGTCCCGCCGGAGGCCGCGGCCCCGGCCGCGGCCCCAGTGAAACCAAACCCCGTCTTTTCTCATCCAAATTATTGGTAAGGCAGGTAAGTTCTCCCGCCCATGGACTGGCATATTATCAATCATCGCGATTATATCGACGGGCCCTATGACAGCTTCGAAACGGCCCTTCGGGAAGCGTGTACGCTGGGCAAGGAAACGCGCACCGAACCGAGGGTACGTCGCCGCTCTCCGGGTTTTTTTGTTTACCGTCCACCGTACGACCGCAAGGAACGCTGGCAACCGGAATACTGGATCTGCACCCGGGAAGCCGCCCTCGCCCAAGGCGTCCCGGAGCACATATTCGATCAACCCTTGATGGAGAAGTGGGCCTGAAAAGCAGAGGTTAGGGCCAGGGACCGGGAGCTTGCCCCCCGACCCCCTGGCCCGCCGTTGCGGCTCACGTGCGCCTCCCTAGGGCACGTAATATCCGCTTCGTGCGTAAATCTGCAGCCTCGGAATACCGGCCGGCGCCAGCACCTGGACCTTGAGTTTGCGGAATTTTCCGCTCGGCGCGCCGTCAGCCGGATAGATCCCGAGCATGTATTCGTGGTGCAGCGTCACGCCGATGCGGCCGAACGCCGATTTCATGTTGTTGACATCGGTGATCATGTAGTTGATCCCGCCGCTCACCCGCGAGAGACGGTCGAGCAGCGCCGGCCCGGTCAACTCTTCGGGGCTCTGCGGATTCCCGTACAGGCAGATCGTGAAGATCTGGGCATCGGCCTCGGCCGCCAGATTGGCCAGCTCCCGGATGTTGTAGCGGCTGTTGTTATCGCCGCCGTCGGAAACCACGATCAGCGCCCTTCGCTTATTGTGCGCCTTACGAAGCCGCTGCAGGCCCATGTAGATGCCATCAACGAGCGAAGTTTGCCCGCGGGGACTCACGAACAGGAGCGTGTTGGTGATCTCCTGAAGCCGCGAGGTGAAATCCTGGCGCAGTTCGGGCCGGTCCGATACGGTCACCAGGAACGCCTCGTCCTCCGGGTTGAGCTGCGCGAATAACTGCGCCGGGGCCTCGCGTGCGATGCGGAACTTGTCCCCCATGCTGCCGCTCGCATCGTAGATCAGGCCGACGCTCACGGGCGCGTCCGCCGAGCCGAACGAGATGATGTCCCGCGGTTCGGTTTCATCGAACACACGAAAATTTTCCCGGTTCAGACCGGTCACGTTGTGCCCATAGGTATCCATCACCGTGACGGGTACGAGCGCCATGTTCACATCCACCCGGATGTCCGCCGGATTTTTCTGCGGCGGAGCGTGCCGGGCTATCGTCTGGTGATCGTCCGGACGAGGGCCGCCGTCGTCTGCCGCACCAATGGGAATTTGCGCTGCCGCGATCAGGCAAAACAAGACAGAAAGGGTCCGCATAGAAACCTGAAGTTCCTTCTTTTTGGGTGTGCACGCTCGTTTTTGCTCCGGCGTGCCTGTCTGTAGGGGCTGGAGCCCGGCCTGGGATGCTACAGTTGCCGTGCCGATGTGCGCGCTCGCGCTGCTAAGGCTTTCAGCATCTCCAGATTGCGGCGGTCGTCACCAACGTCTTTTACGGGAGTCTCTAAAATAAACGGCTTCCGGTGCAGTTGCGGGTGTTGCAGCAGGCGCCGGAAGCCTTCGCGGCCGATGTGCCCTTCGCCGATGCCGGCGTGCCGGTCGATGCGGGAGCCGAGCGGCGCCCGCGAGTCATTGGCGTGGATCAGGCGGATGTGGTTCAACCCGAGCTGTTCTTCGGCACGGCGCAGCATCGCCCGCAATCCGGCCGCGCGCGAGAGATCGAAACCGGCAGCCAGCAGGTGGCATGTATCGAGACAAAAAGCGACCGGAATTTCCACCGCGCCGGCCGAAAGCTCGCGCATCGAGCGCAGCTCCTCGAAACGGCTGCCGAGCTGCGCGCCCGCTCCCACCGTGTTTTCAATCAGGATCGTAAGATCCCGCGCCGCCACACCGCGGGTGGCATCGCGCAGGCCGAGGATGAAAGATCCGATCCCTTCCTCCACCGCCTGGCCGCGGTAGCTCCCCGGATGCACCACCAGGAATTCGGCGCCGATTGCCGCCGCGCGCTCCACCTCGCCGCGGAAGCATTCGATCGATTTCGCGCGAATCACCGGATCGGGCGAGGCCAGGTTCACGAGGTAATTGGCGTGGATGGCCAGCGGCCGCAGGTCGTGCCGCTCGCGGATCGCCCGCAGCGCCCGGATCTGCGCCGGGTCCGGCACGCCGGCGCGCCACATGCGCGGGCTCGCCGAAAAGATCTGGAAGGTATTGGCCCCCAGCTCTACGGTCCGCAGAGCCGCTCTTTCGAGCGAGCCGCCGGTAAAGACATGGATGCCGAGCCGCAGAGCCCTATCTTACCCCGCCTACAGGCGCCCTCAGAGCGCCTCGGTGTGCCGGCTGGAATGCCGAACCGGCGCATTCCGGAACGAAAAGCTGCGGAGCAGGAAATTCCGAACCGGCGAGCCGCGCCACAGAGAACGCCAACTCCAGCCTAACGGCGCCCCCCTCTTGCCCCGGTCCTCCAGGCGGACCGCATATTCGCTGCTTCGCGGTATGGCCTCCCACGCCACCCGATACACCCGCCCGCACGTCGGACAGAGGTAACGTCCGTGGATCGGCCACATTGCTCTCGTGTGCATCGTCTTGCACCACCACTGAGAAATCCGGTCCGGCATAGTTCCTGTGTTCCTTTTCGGCAGTACAACGCGTCCGAGCTCGATTCGAGTTCCCACCTGCCTTCCGAGGTGCAATTGGCCTTCCAGCGGCCGCGGCGCGGCCCGGTACATTCCGCCGCTCCCAGTAGCGCCCTTCCGCAGCTTGCAGTTACGGCGCGCGCCGCCGGTCCGTGTTTTTCCTGTTGACAAAAGGCTAGCTAATCGTATAATTGAATCACTTGTTTTAAACGATCGAATGACTGACACGAAACAGAGGATTTTCGATGCCGCGGAACGGCTGATCGCCGCCCAGGGTTATTCGGCTACATCGCTCCGCCAGATCATTGCGGAGGCGGGCGTGAATCTGGCGTCGGTGCACTACCATTTCGGCTCGAAGGAGGAGCTGCTGGACGAGTTGATCCACCGTAAAGCCGACCTGGTCAACCGGAAACGGCTGGAGTTGCTGGAACGCGCGAAGGCCGCGGCGGGTCCGGCTCCGGTGCCGCTCGTAGCCATTCTGGAAGCGTTCCTGCTGCCGGTGGCGGAGGTGGCCACCGCCGACCCGCAGTTCGTGCAAGTGATGGGGCGGGTGATCGGCGAGGGGCTCATGCCGCAAATTGTCGGAAAGTATTTCCGGGCGGTCGGCGAGCGATTTTTCCCGGAGATCCGGCGTTCGGTTCCCGAACTGACCGATGAGGAGTTCGGCTGGAGGCGGCACTTCCTGATCGGCGCCATGTGCCATACGCTGTACGGCCATTCGGAGGCCCAAGGAGACTTCGAGACGCGGATCGGCTACCTGATCCGGTTTCTGGCGGCGGGATTCGAAGCGCCGGCGGTCAAGCCGGCGGAGGTGAACGCATGAGAACGCTTGTGCTTGCGGGCCTGGCCGCGGCGGCGGCATTCGCCCAGGACCCGGTGGCGCCGGGAGGGTTCGATCTGAGCTTGCGGCGGGCGATCGAGATTGCGACTTCGCCCGAGGGCAACACCAGCGTCCAGCTTTCCGGAGAGGCGCTGAAGCAGGCGCAATCGCGCGCGGCGGAGGCCAAGGGCGCGCTCCTGCCCGATCTTGAAAGCTCCTACACGATCCGCAGCCAGACGGAAAACCTGGCGGCTTTGGGGCTGAACCAGGCCTTCCGCGTTCCGATTCCCGGTTTCCAGATCCCCTCGCTGATCGGGCCGTTCAATACCTCGGATGCGCGGATCACGGGCTCGCAGTCGATCTTCGATTTCAGCTCGATCCGCCGCTTCCAGGCCTCGAAAACCGGCGTTTCCGCGGCAAAAGGAGACGTCGCCAACGCACGGCAGACCGTCGCGGCGCAGGTCGCGCGGGCGTATCTCGCGGCGCAGAAGGCGCAGGCCGATGTCGAATCCGCGGAGGCCAATGTCAAGCTGTCCGAGGCCGTGCTGGCGCAGGCGGAGCACCAGAAGGCCGCCGGGACGGGCACCGGCATCGAGGTCACGCGCGCCAAGGTGCAGCTCGCCAACGACCGCCAGCGCCTTCTCGATACCCAGAACCAGCGCCGCGCGGCCAACCTCAAGCTGCTCCGCACCATCGGCATGCGGCTCGATATGGACCTGCGCCTCACCGATAAGCTGGAATACACGCCGGTCGACGCCGTGACGCTCCAGCAGGCGCGGGCCGAAGCGCTCCAGCAGCGCGCCGATCTGATCGCCCAGCAGCGCCGCGAGCAGCAGGCCAGGCTTTCCGCGGACGCGACCAAAATGGAGCGCCTGCCTTCCGTTTCGGCATTCGCCGACTACGGCACGATCGGCACCGGACTCGAAAACTCGATGCCCACCCGCACCTACGGCCTCTCGATCAAGGTGCCGATTTTCGACGGTGGACGACGCGATGCGCGGCGCGCCGAATCGGCGTCCCAGTACCGCCAGGAGCAGGTGCGGACCGCGGATCTCAAGGAACAGGTGGAGCTCGACGTGCGCCTGGCGCTCGACGAGCTGCAATCGGCCGAGGACCAGGTCAAGGTGGCGCGCGAGGGCCTGGAACTGGCCGAACAGGAATTGACGCAGGCGCGGCGGCGCTACGATGCCGGCGTGGCGACCGGCATCGAAGTCACCGACGCGCAGACCCGCCTCGAGCGCGCGCGCGACAACCAGACCGCCGCGCTCTATCTCTACAATGTCGCGCGCGTAGACCTGGCGCAGGCTACAGGGAGGCCGCAGCAATGAAGAAGCGAATCGTACCCATACTCGTGATCGTGCTGGCGGCAGTGGCCGGCGCCATCGCCTACCGCAACCTCCACCACGGCGATCCCAACCGCATCGTGGTCTCCGGAAATATCGAGCTGGAGGAGGTCAACATCGCCTTCAAGACGGCCGGACGCCTGATCGAGCGCGCCGTCGATGAAGGCGATACCGTCCGCAAGGGCCAGGTCATTGCCCGCCTCGACCGCGACCAGCTCATCGCGCAACAGGAGCGCGAAACCGCCGGCCTCCAATCGTCGGAATACCAGTTGGCGCAGGCGGAAACCTCGCTGCAGTGGCAAAAGGCCACGCTGGCGGCCGATATCGAACAGAAAAAAGCGGACCTGGCGGCCGCCGAAGCGCGGCTGGCCGAGCTCAAGCACGGCTCGCGCCCGCAGGAGATCCAGGATGCCCGGGCCGCCGTCGAGGCCGCGCAGGCGGAGGCCGATCGCGCCCAAAAGGACTACGAGCGCGGCCAGACGCTCATCAAAAACGACGATATTTCCGCCGCTCAGTTCGACCAATACCGCGACCGCGCCGATGCCACCGCGGCCTCCCTCAAATCGGCCAAGGAGCGGCTGGATCTGGTGCTCGCCGGCCCGCGCATCGAGCAGATCGAGGCGCAGGCGGCGCAGGTCGAGCGCTCCCGCGCGCTTCTCAAGATGACCGAAGCGAACGCGCTCGAGCTGAAGCGTCGCGAACAGGAGCTGGCCACGCGGCGCGCCGAGGCCGCGCGCTCGAAGGCGAGCCTGGCGCTCATCGGGACGCAGATTTCCGACACCGTCGCCGAGTCGCCCGTGGACGGTGTGGTGCTGGTGAAGGCGGCGGATGTGGGCGAAATCCTGGCGCCCGGAACCACCGTCGTAACGGTCGGGGATATCGATCATCCCTGGCTGCGCGGGTACATCAACGAGACGGATCTCGCCAAAGTGAAGATCGGCTCGCTGGCGCGCGTCACCACCGATTCCTACCCCGGCAAGGTCTATCGCGGCCGCGTCAGCTTCATTTCGAGCGAAGCCGAGTTTACGCCCAAGCAGATCCAGACCCAGCAGGAACGGGTCAAGCTGGTTTACCGGATCAAGATCGAGGTCGAAAATCCGAACCACGAACTGAAGTCCAATATGCCGGCCGATGCCGAGATTGTGCTGGGGCGCTAAATGGCCGCGATCATCGAGACCCGCGATCTTACGCGCCGCTTCGGACCGCTGACCGCGGTGGACCGGCTCAACCTGGCGGTCGAGCCCGGCGAGATCTTCGGCCTCGTCGGGCCGGACGGGGCGGGAAAGACCACTACGCTGCGCATGTTGTGCGGGCTGCTCGACCCCACCGAGGGCTCCGCGCGCGTCGCCGGCTACGACGTGGCCACCCACGGGCAGGACGTCAAGGACCACATCGGCTACATGGCGCAGCGCTTCGGGCTGTACCAGGACCTCACCGTCGACGAGAATATGGAGTTCTACGCCGACCTGTTCGGCATCGTGGGCGCGCAGCGCCGCGAGCTGAGCGCGCAACTCCTGCGCATGACCCGCATGGAGCCCTTCCGCGCGCGCCAGGCCGGCAAGCTCTCCGGCGGCATGAAGCAGAAGCTGGCGCTCATGTGCACGCTGCTGCACCGCCCGCAGATCCTGTTTCTCGATGAGCCGACCAACGGCGTCGACCCGGTCTCGCGCCGCGACTTCTGGGCGATCCTCTACCAGCTCCTCAAGGAAGGCATCACGATTTTCATGACCACGGCGTACCTGGATGAAGCCGAGCGCTGCAATCGGGTGGGCATGATGCACCGCGGCCGGCTGATCCGCTGCGAGGCGCCGGAAGCCATGAAGCAGGCCACCGCCTCCGCGAACCTCGAAGGCGCCTTCATCAAGACCATTCGGGAGGTGGAGAGTGCCGCATAATGGCTCCCCGAACGGCCACGCGGTGGAAATCCACGATCTGGTCAAGACCTTCGGGGAATTCGTGGCCGTCGACCATGTCTCGCTGCAGGTCGCCAAGGGTGAAATTTTCGGCTTCCTCGGGCCCAACGGCGCCGGCAAGTCGACCACGATCCGGATGCTCTGCGGACTGCTCCGGCCGACCTCCGGCAGCGCCTCGGTGAACGGCTTCGACGTTGCCACCGAGCCCGAGGAGATCCGCCGCAGCATCGGCTACATGTCGCAGAAGTTTTCTCTGTATGACGATCTCCGCGTCGAAGAGAACATCGACTTCTTCAGCGGTATCTACGGTGTGCCGCAGCATCTGCGGGCGGAGCGCAAGGCCTACGTGCTCGAAATGGCGAACCTGACCGAGCGCAGCCGCGCCACCACGCGCGAGCTCTCCGGCGGCTGGAAGCAGCGCCTCGCGCTCGGCTGCGCCATCCTGCACGATCCGCCGGTGCTCTTTCTCGACGAGCCGACTTCCGGCGTGGACCCGATCGCGCGCGGCCAGTTCTGGTCGCTGATCCGCGACCTCTCCCGCACCGGCCACACGATCTTCGTCAGCACCCACTACATGGACGAAGCCGAATACTGCGACCGGCTGGCTCTGATGTACCGCGGCAAGGTAATCGCCCTCGGCACCCCCGCCGCGCTCAAGGCGGATCTCACTTCCCATACCCTGCTGCAGCTCGATACCGGCCGGCCGCTCGACACCATGCGCGCGCTCGAAGGCGTCCCCGGCGTCCTCGACGTCGCCGTCTTCGGCAGCGGCCTGCACGTCACCGTGGACGCCCCCGGCGAGACGCTCGGCCGCATCCGTCAGGCGCTCGCGGCGCAGTCCATTCCGGTCCGGCGGCTCGAACGCATCGAGCCTTCGATGGAAGATGTTTTCGTCGCCATGATCGAGAACGAGGAAAGGAGAGCGGCCGCGTGAAACAAAGTCCACCGCCGAGGCGCCGAGGCGCCGAGAAACACATGTTCAAGAATCTCCCGGCGTCTCTGCGTCCCGGCGGTGAATTGGCTGCTTGGGAGATCCTATGAGCTTTCGCCGCCTCAAGGCCATCTTCATCAAAGAGCTGCACCACATCACGCGCGATGCCCGCAGCCTCGCCATGGCGCTGCTCATGCCTGTGATGATGCTCCTGCTCTATGGCTACGCGCTCAGCCTGGACGTGGATCGCGTCCCTACTTTGATCTACGACCAGGACCAGACTTCGGCCAGCCGCGATCTGATCCGGCAGTTCACCGGGTCGCGCTTCTTCGATGTGCGCGGCTACGTCACCAATTACCGCTCGATCGAGCGCGCCATCGACCGCAGCGACATCCTGATGGCGGTGGTCATCCCGCGCGATTATTCGCGCCATCTCGATGCCGGCCAGGTTGCGCAGGTCCAGGTGCTGATCGACGGCAG
>Ga0209062_1006317_pt1 | contig 10915 bp, 9 predicted proteins | sample Coa_R2_2_FD_187158 | JGI IMG/M metagenome (GOLD analysis project Ga0209062, IMG submission 187158) | Surface soil microbial communities from Centralia Pennsylvania, which are recovering from an underground coalmine fire - Coalmine... | ecosystem: Environmental > Terrestrial > Soil > Unclassified ...
CGGCCGGTTCACCGTGCGCGAAAACCAGAGCGGGTCGGCCGCAATCCCAAGACCGGGATCGCGGTCCCAATTGTACAGCGGCGCGTCATGACCTTTAAGCCTTCAAGCGTGCTCAAGGCGCGGATCAACGGCCAAGCCGCCACGGAAGACGACGATTGAGTGCTGCCAGCGCCTGCGGAATGCAAGATCGGAAGGCAGCGGCCGGAATCATACGAGTGTCCCAGCTGAGCAGGTTCTCAACCCTGATTTCTTCATGAAAAGCTGCTCACGGCCTTGATCTCAATACCGTTGTTTTGTCGCATGACCTTATTCCGGAACTCTGCAGTTTTTTGCAGATCATGCTCTAGGAGCTGCGGCAGATGAACAAAGACCCGGATGCATTTCGGACGATCAGCGAAGCTGCCGCAGAGCTGGATCTCCCGCAGCATGTGCTGCGCTTCTGGGAAACGCGGTTCCCGCAGGTCAAGCCTCTAAAACGCGCCGGAGGCCGGCGTTATTACCGGCCGCGAGACATCGAGGTTCTGCGAGCCATCAAACATCTTCTCTATAAGGAGGGCTACACGATTCGTGGTGTGCAGCGCGTTTTGAAAGAGCAACACTCCGGCGCAGTTCCGGTTATCACGGAGGTGGCGGCAGAAGATGCCGGTTTCCCTGACCCGGCGGCACAGGATGAGTCCTTGCTTCGCGATTGCCAGCTTGCGGAAAATGAGAGAGGCGAGTGCAGCCCCCATGAGGAAGTCTATTCCGCTAGCGGCCAGCCAGTTGCTGAATCGCGCAGCCTCCCCGATCAGGACGGGGAAGCTCGCAAGGGCGGGCAGGGCTTCACCTCCGCATTGGCGTTGACAACAGAGGATGTCCGGCGCTTGCGGTCGGCATTGGCGGAGATCGAGGCTTGTGAAAACATCCTTGACGCCGCGCGGCGTCAGTAGCCCGGAACGCTTGGCATTGAGTGCGGAAAGCAGGGGCTCTCTCCGATCTGATGTTGTGGCCAATTGCTAGAGAGCCCCGTTCACCTTGCCGGATCCGGCATTGTTCAAACATTTTCTGTGCGGCGTTGCGCCTGCAAGGGGCTTTCTCTATAAGGGCCAGCGTCGGAGTGTAGCGCAGCCCGGTTAGCGCACTAGTCTGGGGGACTAGGGGTCGCGGGTTCGAATCCCGCCACTCCGACCAGCTCGCTAATAGCGCCGCTTTCGCTTGTCGATAAGTCGTAACGGCCCGGGGCATTCGGAGCGTTGCGCTTGCGCCTGCGTTGCGCTATCGAGGGTCGGAACATCAGCAACGCTCGTCAACGCCTGAATAATGGACGCTTGAGACGCGTCTTTTGGTTTTCCAAGAAATCCGGGATCGCTTTTCTTTCACTCCCGCCCAGTTGACTAATCCATGGTCAGTGTTCATCCCCGGCTGGTGCCCGGCGCGGAGGTGAAGTTACACCAGTTCCGTGCCTAGTGTTAACAAATGAAAGAGGTATCATGAAACCGTCAAATCTATTTCTGCTCTCAGTTCTGGCCGGGTCGGCCGCTCTTTCTGGATGCGGCCAGAGCACCAGCACGCCGACCACAATTACGTACAGCGAGGTCGGCATCTGCAAGAAGTATGACACGGTCAACGGCCCAATCAGTGCTTTGTCCAACGAAGGTTTTGCTATCTTCAAGATCGACTCTATCGATAACACAAAGAATAACAGCCTGTTCAACCTCGATCCCGAGCGGTTCTATATTGATCAGTCAAACGCCGAACAAAAGAAGAAGAGCGTATATGATTGGAACCGCCGCTTTATCAACCGGGATCCGAGGTTCGCGCAGACTTTTGGCATAACCAATCTCGTCGCGACCGCCATCCCGGCAGGCCAGAAGCTCGACCTTAACAGCTATATTCTTATACCGGTGGGAACAAACAACCCGACCGGCGGCCCGGAAGCGGATCAGTACAATCTCCAGCTTGTTTATGACACCGGTACCGCCGAGCGCGGCAATATCCAAAGCGTCTCTGAGGGCATTGTTTTTGTAAGAACAAATCCGGCGGATGCAAAGATTCAGGTGGTGGAGGACTGCAAAGATCTCCCGATCAAGAAGTAGCAGTCCGGCCCTCTCACGAGCTTGATGAAGAGGCCGGGCTTGCGGCAGGTCATCCGAGAACCGCCCCAAGTCCGGCCTATTCTTCGGGGAAGCAGGAACGGGGTTCAATCAGGCGGCAACAAGGTTACGCCTCTCCAAATCACTGAGGGGCGTCTTACCGCGGCTGCCTATTTGTTGAGCATTGTTCCGGCCTCACCGGGGAAGATTTTGGCGGTATCTTTACCAATCCCTGGAGGCTTGGTTCTTTCGTGGCCTTTTTGCGTTCTTTGGCCTGTGATTTGCCTCAGTTTGCCGCCGCCGGCAGCAGATTGAATGCGGCCTGGCGGTCCCCGGCGAGATTTCCTTGGCAGGTTTGTCTGGCAAATGCTATGAGCCCGGTAAAGTTCCGCTTGCGCGGTTTCCCTCCGTTTTGCTGAACACCGCAACAAAAAGTCCAAAAACATGCCGATGAAGAAGATCGAGGCGATCATCAAGCCTTTCAAGCTCGATGAAGTAAAGGAAGCGCTGCGCGAGGCGGGCGTCTCTGGCATCACTGTCACAGAAGTGAAAGGTTTCGGCCGCCAGAAGGGCCACACCGAACTCTACCGGGGTGCGGAGTACATCGTCGATTTTCTGCCCAAGGTCAAAATTGAAGTCGTGGTTCCCGAAGCCAGCGCCGGTCTTGCAGCTGATGCAATCCGCAAAGCTGCACAAACGGGACGGATTGGAGACGGCAAAATCTTTATCTCAGACGTGGAGAACGCGATCCGCATTCGAACCGGCGAAACCGGAACAGATGCGATTTGATCCTTCGTGCTGCTGGAACTCCGCGTAATCGCCTGCACGCGCACTAAAGTTAAAGAACAGAGAGGGTAAAACAACATGAAGACCGCCAAGGATGTGCTGAAGTTTATCAAGGACCACGACGTGAAATACGCCGACTTCCGCTTTACCGACCCGCGCGGGAAGTGGCAGCATGTGACCTTCGATATATCGCTGATCGAAGAGGAGACTTTTTCAGAGGGTCAGATGTTCGACGGCTCGTCGATCGCCGGCTGGAAGGCGATCAACGAATCCGACATGAACCTGATGCCCGATCCTGCCACGGCGGTGCTCGATCCTTTCTTCGCGGCCCCCACTCTGTCGATCATATGCGACGTCCTCGAACCCACGACCGGGCAGCCCTATAACCGCGATCCGCGCAGCATTGCGAAGAAGGCCGAGGCCTATGTGGCTTCCTCGGGAGTCGGTGATACCATCTATTTTGGACCCGAGGCGGAGTTCTTCGTCTTCGACGACGTCCGCTTCAGGTCGGATCCCTATAATACCGGTTTTGTTCTCGATTCTTCTGAATTGCCGTCCAATAGCGACACCGCCTATGAAGGCGGCAATCTCGGCCACCGGATCCGCACGAAGGGCGGCTATTTCCCGGTGCCGCCGCAGGATTCGGCGCAGGACATGCGCAGTGAAATGCTTGCCGCCATGGCGCAAATGGGCGCCAAGGTCGAAAAGCACCACCACGAGGTGGCCTCCGCGCAGCATGAACTCGGCCTGAAATTCGGGCCGCTGACGACGATGGCCGACCATCTTCAGATCTACAAATACTGCATCCAGCAAGTCGCTCAAAGCTATGGAAAGTCGGCGACCTTCATGCCGAAGCCGGTCTATGGCGATAACGGCTCGGGCATGCACGTCCATCAATCGATCTGGAAGGATGGCAAGCCCGCTTTTGCCGGCAATAAATACTCCGATCTCAGCCAGGAATGCCTCTACTATATCGGCGGGATCATCAAACACGCCCGCACGCTGAATGCTTTCACCAATCCATCGACCAATTCCTACAAGCGGCTGGTGCCCGGTTTCGAGGCGCCGGTGCTCCTTGCTTATTCAGCGCGCAACCGCTCGGCGTCCTGCCGTATTCCCTACGGGGCCAACCCCAAGACGAAACGCGTCGAGGTGAGGTTCCCAGATCCAACGGCAAATCCCTATCTCGCCTTTTCGGCAATGGCCATGGCCGGCATCGACGGGATTCTGAATAAGGTCGATCCAGGCCCGGCCATGGACAAGGATCTCTACGATCTGCCCCCGAAGGAATTGAAGAAAATTCCGACGGTTTGCGGATCGCTGCGCGAGGCTCTCTCCAACCTCGACAAGGATCGTGCCTTCCTCAAGGCTGGCGGCGTCTTCGACGATGACTTCATCGATAGCTACATCGAGCTGAAAATGACCGAAGTCCTGCGTTTCGAAATGACCCCGCATCCCGTCGAGTTCGATATGTACTACTCCAGCTAAGGGACGCCGGATCGCGGCCTAAGAAGGGCGGCCCCGCGTGGCCGCCCTTTTCTGTCAGAGCAGACTTCAATCCATCATTAAATTATCTGTTCAGGACTTGTTAACCAGAAAATGTTTTCGTTCCGTTCCAATCCACCCATATTCATGGCATAGACTGCAGCAATTGAAAACGCGAGGATAGGAGGATAGACGGGCTTATGGCAAGGAGCGGGGATCTCTTCGGCAATGCAGCGCGGAAGCAGGCGGCACCCCGGCCGGGCCTGCAGCGGCAGGAAGCGCCCTCGCGAAAGGCGGCAAAAGGGACGCCTGCTCTCGAAACGCCTGGCGAAACTGGATATACCGCTGCCTCGATCGAGGTGCTTGAAGGACTGGAGCCCGTCCGCAGACGGCCCGGAATGTATATTGGCGGCACCGACGAAGCGGCGCTGCATCATCTTTTTGCGGAAGCCCTCGATAATGCCATGGACGAGGCTGTCGCCGGACACGCATCCTTCATTGATGTCCGGCTTGAGGCCTCCGGGTTTCTCAGCGTGACCGACAATGGGCGCGGCATCCCGGTTGATCCGCATCCCAAATTTCCGAAGAAGTCGGCGCTTGAAGTCATAATGACCACGCTGCACGCAGGCGGCAAATTTGGTCAGAAGGCCTATCAGACCTCCGGCGGCTTGCATGGCGTTGGTATTTCGGTCGTCAACGCGCTGTCGGAACGGCTCGAAGTCGAGGTTGCGCGCGGCCAAGTGCTCTACCGGCAGATTTTTGAGCGAGGCCATCCCAAAACCGCTCTCGAAAAGCTTGGGAAGGTGCAAAACCGGCGGGGCACAAGCGTGCGGTTCAAGCCGGATGACAAGATTTTTGGCAAGGGTGCGCATTTTAAGCCTGCCCGCCTTTTCAGGATGGCCCGTGCCAAGGCCTATTTGTTTGGCGGGGTCGAGATCAGGTGGCACTGCGCGCCGGAACTGTTAACTCCGGATGGCAATATTCCCCCGGAGGCGGTCTTCCATTTCCCTGGCGGCCTCAAGGACTTCCTGCTCCAGGATATCGAGGGCAAGGATCTCGTTACCGATCAGATCTTTGCTGGCAAGGTTGAAAAGCCTGGCGGACACGGGTCCCTTGAATGGGCAATAGCCTGGCTTGCATTCGATGATGGCTTCGTTCATTCCTACTGCAATACCGTTCCCACCCCTGATGGCGGCACCCATGAAGCTGGCCTTCGCGCCGCCTTGACGCGTGCGCTCAAGGACCATGCCGAGCGGACCGGCCAGGCCAAGCGCGCGGCTCTCATCACCAGCGAAGATGTCATGACGTCCTGCGCCGCGCTGGTCTCGATCTTTCTCCGCGAGCCGGAATTTCAGGGACAGAACAAGAGCCGGCTTTTGACCACGGAGGCGGCTAAAATCGTCGAGGGCAGCGTCCGCGATGCTTTCGATCATTGGCTCGCAGCCTCGCCTTCGCATGCGGCGAAACTCCTCGACTGGACGATTGAACGCGCCGAGGAGCGGGCACGCCGCCGTGCAGAAAAAGACATCGCGCGCAAGAGCGCGACACGCAAGCTGAGGCTGCCTGGCACGCTTGCCGATTGTTCGAATAATTCCCCGCAAGGATCCGAGCTCTTCATTGTCGAAGGCGATTCAGCTGGCGGTTCCGCTAAACAGGCCCGCGACAGGGCCACCCAGGCCGTGCTGCCGCTGCGCGGCAAAATCCTGAACGTCGCCAGCGCCACGCGCGACAAGCTTGCGGCCAATCAGCAGCTCAGTGATCTCATACAGGCACTGGGATGCGGCACCGGCGCGCATTACAAGCCAGAGGATCTGCGCTACGAGAAAATCATCATCATGACTGACGCCGACGTCGACGGCGCCCATATCGCCTCCCTGCTCATTACGTTTTTTTACCGCCAGATGCCGAAGCTCATCGAGGAGGGGCATCTTTATCTCGCGGTTCCGCCGCTCTACAGGCTCACCCAGGGCACCAAACAGGTCTACGCGCGGGATGACACACATCGCGATCAATTGATCGCCACGGCGCTCACAGGCAAGAGCAAGGTGGAAATCAGCCGTTTCAAGGGCTTGGGGGAAATGCTGCCGGCCCAGCTCAAGGAAACGACGATGGATCCGAGAAAGCGCAGTCTCCTTCGCGTGGTTGTTCTCGCCGAGGATCAGGAAGGCACGGCGGATTCGGTCGAGCGCTTGATGGGCAATAAGCCCGAGGCGCGTTTCGCCTTCATCCAGGAGCATGCAGCCTTTGCTGCCGCCGCCGACCTTGTCGTGGTGTGAGAAGCTTGCCTTGAAGGCGCGGCGAGCAAGCGCCGGCAAAAGGGTGGATGTAATTTTGTTGAAGCGGTGAAGGCCAAGATGGGTTCGCCGTCGGCTTCCGGCTCTTGTTTATCCTTTTGGGATCATGCTGCGGGGACCAGGCGAAGGCAAAAGCTTCATTGGCCCTTCAGAAGCTTTCGCCAGAGGCCGTGCGTGGCGGCATAACAATATCTGCCACGCGGCCCGCAAACCCCAGGCTCCCCCGGCTGATATTGCCGGAGATTGCTTCCATCGGGAAACCGGCAGTAGATGCCAGTTCCAATGTCAGGACTGAAGCTGCATCGGACCTTCGCGGCCGCAGGGCCAGCGATAAGCAGGGCAGTCAGGATAACAGCGGTTCTCATTCCGTGATTTCAGAGCCGACGAAGGTGGCCGGCGGCAAATGGCGTTTCGAGGAGGCCACTCCTAAACCATTTGCGCGCCGGCCAACCCTACGGACCCAGGAGATGCGGCGGACCCGAGCACTCCGCAGGGTATCTGAAAGTTCATCGCCGAATACGCATCACAAATACGCACGGCCGCGAGCAGTGCTTTCTTTCCGGCCTGCTTCGCGCCGCCAGATTAACATCATGCCCGGCGCGGCTAGTTAACTCGTGAACGCTTCAAATTGCAACCAGCTTTTGCCATTTGCCGATTGATCTTTAGTTAACAGCCGGGAGCTTTCCTATCATCTAAATTTGATCCAGGCGGGACGCAGGCTGGAGTTCCGGGCGATATTGATAGGTGCCGCTAAATCGTACCATAATTCTGCATTCGCACTTATTTTAAAGCAAAGCTCTGGTTTGGGCGAACGAGCGCCGCCACCGCAATTTCGTAAACTGTAAAGCATGCATAAGCCTATTGCTCGCGGAGATAAGCGCGCACGGTTTCCAGGAATTTCACGATGGAAATCGGCTTTGAAAGATAAGCTTCGCAACCGCCTTGCCTGATTTTCTCCTCGTCGCCCTTCATGGCGAAGGCAGTGATTGCGATGACTGGTATGTGGCGCAGCGCCTCATCGTCCTTGATCCATTTGGTGACGTCGAGCCCGGATACTTCCGGCAATTGAATATCCATCAAAATGAGATCGGGTTTGTGCAGGCGCGTCAGATTGAGCGCCTCGACGCCGCTGCGCGTTTGGATCGTCCTGTACCCATGCGCTTCCAAAAGATCATTGAAGAGCTTCATGTTCAGTTCATTGTCTTCTACGATCAGAATGTTTTTTTGCATCGGAAATACCCGGTTCCGGGCGGTGGACGGCCGCCCCGAAAAATCCAGCCCTAGAGGCCGTTAATGGATAGAAAGTGACGAAAGGGAAATCGTTATCATGCAAAATCTCAATTTTGGGTTGCCGCCGGGAAGACAGTCCAAACTCACCAAACCCGCAGCCGAAGCCATCGCAATCGAGGCGCTAAACTTTCTCGCCACGGATCCCGCGCTTCTTGACCGTTTTTTGACTCTTTCCGGCATTGGCCTCGATAATCTGCGGGCGGCGGCAGCTGAACCCGGATTTCTGGCGGCGCTTCTCGATCACCTGGCAAGCGATGAGAATCTGCTCCTTGCCTTCGCGGCCAAGTCCGCGCAGCGGCCGGAGGCAATCGTCAAGGCGCGGGAAATCCTGTCGCCCCCGGCCGAACCTTCGTAACAAGCCGAAGCGACAAAGATTTGGAAGTAGGCCCCTTGTCCGTGCTAGGAAGTGACTGGATTTCAAACCGGAGCCTTCCATGGTCTGGCCTTCGCCTCAGCGCCAAAAACACGAACCCGCACGCGACCTGGAGATGCCAGCCGCCCCTGGCGGGGCAAAGAAACTCAATCTCACCGCACGCTTGCGGCGCAACCGCAAGGCGGATTGGGCGCGGAGACTCGTCCGCGAAAACACGCTGACCGCCGATGATCTCATCTGGCCGATTTTCATCTGCGAAGGTGAAAAGACGCGCCAGCCCGTTTCTTCCATGCCGGGCGTTGAGCGCCTTTCCGTCGATGAAGCCGTGCGCGCCGCGGCCGAGGCGGCTGATCTCGGAATTCCCGCCCTGGCGCTGTTTCCATTCACGGAGCCTGGCCTTCGCAACGAACAGGCGACCGAGGCGCTCAATCCAGAAAATCTCGTCTGCTGCGCCTGCCGTGCGATCAAGCGCGAGGTGCCAAATATCGGCCTCATCACCGATGTCGCGCTCGATCCTTATACGAGTCATGGCCATGATGGAATTTTGCGCGGCGGCAAGATCGTGAATGACGAGACGGTTTTCATCCTCGTCGAGCAGGCCTTGAACCAGGCGCGCGCGGGCGCCGATATCATCGCGCCTTCCGACATGATGGATGGGCGCGTTGGCGCGATTCGCGCGGGGCTTGATTCGCAAGATTTCGAGGAAGTGCAGATTTTGGCTTATGCCGCGAAATATGCCTCCGGTTTTTATGGGCCTTTCCGCGATGCCGTCGGCACCAATGCGACTCTTATTGGCGACAAGCGGACCTATCAGATGGATCCGGCAAATTCCGGTGAGGCCTTGCGCGAGGTGGCGCAGGACATCGAGGAAGGCGCCGACATAGTGATGGTGAAACCCGGTCTGCCTTATCTCGATATCGTGTATCGGATGAAGGAGCGCTTTGGCGTGCCGACCTTCGCCTATCAGGTGTCAGGCGAATACGCGATGATCATGGCGGCGGCGGAGCGCGGTTTCCTGGACGGCGGCAAGGTCATGATGGAGAGTCTTCTCGGATTCAAGCGCGCGGGCGCCGATGCGATCCTCACCTATTTTGCTCCGCGTGTGGCGAAGAAGCTGAAGGAGATTGGATGAGGCGGTTACGGTATCTGGTCAAGCCATGCCAGTGCTGGCGCTCGTGAGTGAAGGGAAGGGTACGAAAAAATCAAAATCATGTTGCACCGGATTTTTTGCACCAAAAAAGTTCTCTTCAATCAAGGTTCTAAGCTTCAAGCAAAATTCTTGAGTTTTGCAACATCCCAGGGCCAATGCTCGCTTCAATCTTCTTCCACCCCGGGATGAAGGCTAAGCTCTGTTTCAGAGCACTTGCCTATCCCGTCATGAACACATCCTTGCGCGGAAACTTTTCAAACACTGCTGCATCTTGAGAAAAATTCGTCGCAAGAATGTCAGCGGGGTTTCCGGCAATCCATTGAGACAGATCGATCGTCTGGTAATGCCCGCTGTTAAAGACGATAAGGATGCGCGCCTTCTCACGCCCGGTGTTTTCTATTGAGTGCCCGAAGCCCTGAGGAATATAGCCGACATCGCCCTTGCCAAGATTTTCCTGGCGCCATCTTCCCTGCGAACCGAAAAGCGTCACACGGAAATCGCCGCTGAGCACATATTGCCACTCGGCGGCGTTGGGATGCCAATGCAACTCTCGGAGACTGCCGGGTTCCATCTCAAGAACGACGCCCGTCATAGTGGTGGAAATGGGAAATTGAGAGCCGTCTACACGCCATTCGAGCCCGCCCTTGAATGTTTCATAGGGCTTCTGGGAAAGAAGACTGTACTTATGGGTTAATGGCGGTGTCTTCCAGCCTTGCAGAGGAACAGAGGGGACCGCAGGCGGGATCTTTCCTCTGGCAAAATAAACCTCGTTTTTCGGGAAATTTTCGAAGGTAGAGGCTGGAAGCCCAAAATTTTTGGCAAGGAGTTCCTTCGGGGCATGGCCGAGCCAGTCGGTGATGCTGAAGGTGCCGAATTCCGAAAAATATCCGTTGTCAAAAACAAGAACAAAGTGGCACGGCTTATCGCCGAGGGTCTCTAAGACATGGCCATGGCCGCGCGGGAAATACCAGATATCGCCCGGACCGAAGTCATTGGTCTCCGAGCAGCCCTGAGGGTCGATGACCGTGGTGCGCACATGACCCTCGGTGACAAAAGCCCACTCCGCTGCCGTGGCATGCCAATGAAGCTCCCGCATCACACCCGGCTGCATGCGCATGGAAACACCTGCAAGCGCTTTGGAGACCGGCAATTGAGCTGCCGTGGCCTCCTTGCCATAGCTGCCGTCAATCACACGCCCCTCGGATTTTTCCAGTTCGAATTTGAAGGTTGGAAGTTCCTTTCCGGACGTCACGGGATCTGGAATGTTATTCTGGAAACTATTGTCGCCGCCTTCGGAACTGATGGGGATGCTGGACGAGAACATGAGGGTCTCCTGGCTTGACTTATGCGCCGCTCGCGAAGGCTCGCCCAGAGCGGGGAGATAGTCAAATGCGGCACTTCCAAAACCGCGCGAGGGCCGTCCATGCAAATTTCGTCAAAACCCGGCTGCCTTCTCTCCTGCAAT
>Ga0209062_1006323_pt1 | contig 10906 bp, 5 predicted proteins | sample Coa_R2_2_FD_187158 | JGI IMG/M metagenome (GOLD analysis project Ga0209062, IMG submission 187158) | Surface soil microbial communities from Centralia Pennsylvania, which are recovering from an underground coalmine fire - Coalmine... | ecosystem: Environmental > Terrestrial > Soil > Unclassified ...
CGAAGGCACCAACGGCACGGGAGGCTCAGGCGGCTTCGGAGGCGGCGAAGGCGCCGTTGGCTTCGGCGCGCCGGGATCGGGCGGCGGCGGCGCTGGGATGGGAGGCGCCATCTTCAACATGGGCGCCGACTCTGCCCATCCCAGCGGCGGAGCAACCCTCATCAACTGCACCCTCGCCGGCAACTTTGCCGTCGGCGGCGATGTCAGTCCCAACGGCGGCGTCAGCGGCAGCGGCTTCGGCGGTGCCGTTTTCAATCTCGACGGCCAGCTCGAACTCGACAGCGACACCGTGGTTGCCAACCACGCCCAGGCCGGCGGCGCTTCGGGTCTCTCTAGTGCCGGCAAAGCCGATGGCGACGCCGTCTACAACCTGGCCTTCGGCAACGACATCGACAGTGGCTCCCCAGTCACCGCTACGCTGACACTCAATAACAGCATCCTGTCCACTATCCCCAGCGTCCACAACCTCGTCTCACAGGCGACCAACGGCAACGGTACCAACACTGCCACGGTCAGCGGCAGTCACAACCTGGTCTTGTCGAGCAGCGGCACCATCGCCGCCGGTGTCATCACGCTGACGGCCAATCCCAACCTCGGACCTTTGCAAAACAACGGCGGCCTAACGCCGACCATGCTGCCCTCGGCCTTCAGTCCGGCCCTTGGCGCGGGCGATCCATCGCAGGCTCCCACCTTCGATCAGCGCGGCGTGGCTCGTCCGTCTGGCGGCCCCATCGACCTCGGCGCCGTCCAGGTGTCGGGCATCCCGATTTCTCCATCACCTTCTCCATCCCCGTCGCCCTCCCCTCAGCCCGTGGCGCCTCCGTCGCCGTCCAGCGCGCCTGCGCCGTCGCTGTTCCAGGCGATCGTCGGCCTGTACATCGCCGAGGTGGAGAAGGACCTCGGCTACGGCAACGCCGCGGACCTGCAAAGCGCCATCGACTTCAACGCGCAGTACACGGTGATCTTCGGCATCAACATCGCGTCGCTCATTGAGTCGATCGCCGACAGCAGCATCCACAGTTCGCAAGGAGGCGGGTCGTAGAAGCAGAAGATCCGAGCCGCGCACGCAGCGGAGTAAGCGGTCTGGGCGGCCGCTTACTCCGCTGCGTGCGCGGCTCGGACGAAGACAGCGTATCACTGCGGGATGACGCTGCGAATCGCTTGCACCGCTCGCTCCGCACGGAAAGCGATGATCTTTTTGCCCCACTCGGCCGTTTCCGCGGGACTCAGGGTCAGCCCGCTGATGCGGAATTGACCCGCGGCCAGCCGCGGCTGCATGCGCACGGCGGCCGGACTTACCGTCATCAACTGCGCGGTCACAATGAAGTCATCATGCACAATCTCTTTCTTCTGCCGGATGCCTTGAGACTCGAGCCAGCGGGCCACCTCATCGTAATCAAAATAATCGGCGAGAAAATGGACGCGCACGTTATCGCTAGCCCATTTGGCCGTAAGCCGATTGGCCACTGCCTGCATGCCCCGCTGATTGCCTTCGCTGTCGCCTAAAAGCACGATGTTCCGGAAACCATGCACGCGCAGGCTGGCACAGAGATCGGTCAAGAGCCGCTCGTAGGTGTCCTCACTCACGCTGATCGTACCGGGATATTTCATGTGCCCGCTGGGTGGATCGATATTGCCCTCGGGCACAAAAGGCACGATCGGGGCCACCAGGGCGTTCCCCAGGCGGCGCGCGATGGCCTCGGTGGTGGCCCGCAGAATGTAATTGTGCTTGCCGGTAATTACATAGGGACCGTTTTGTTCCACACCGCCGGTCGGCACCAGCACGGTCGTTTTGCCGGCGCGCAAGGCGTCGCGAACCTCCATCCAGGTCATGTCTTCGAGAAACACCGTATCGACAGCGGGGATGGGCCGCGGAGAATCGAATTCCGCGATGACGGGGTGAGGCGGGCCGGCCCGGCATCCCACCGCCAGCAGAACCAGCAGCGAACCCGATAGGCGGCCCATGCGTCCTCTCCGAGGCAAACTGCGAAGGAGGGGCCAAGGCGGCAAGTCCGTCTTCGCTCCTTGGCGGGCCGCTTCTTGTAGCCGCCTCTCGAGTTTTCCGCAAGGCCGACCTTCCGCACAAAGGGTAGATGCCCGACCGGTGAAGAGCCTACTTGGCAGTAAGACCTCACCGGCCGATCGCTTCACTCTTCGGCAGTCAGAATCCATCCATCACGGAGTTATTTAGGGTGCGATCCATGCTCGGCAATCAGGTCCGGGAAGATGGCAAATTCAAAATCTTGCAAGCTCACTAGTTCCTCTGGAAATACCGCGTTTTTCCCATGCCCACCAAGCGGCTCGTGAATCCTCGGGCGTGGGACTTTCTTGCCGGACAACACATCCACGACCGCTCGGTTCGTGAGCGAGCTGTTCTGCGTGTCGGTGACGGTGATGTTTTGGTTTCCCAGCGTGTACAGGACCAAGCCGGTGAAAGTATGCACACCTTTGTCCGACGCCGTGAAGGTGTAGTTTTGAGGTAGCTTGGCCCGTTTGTCCGTGCTGCTGAAGTGGACCGTGCCGGTATAACCAACGGCTACGTTACCGTAGGCATCCTCCACCGTTACGGTGAGGCTGAAGGACTTGCCGGCGGTGACGCTGGACGGAGCCTGGAGGATAAACCGGCTTGCCGCTGCTGGTTGGACGGTAAAGCTGCCGGAACTGGCGGACGTGAGACTAGCGTCGGTGGCCTTGAGCGTGTAGCTGCCCGCCTTATCGATCTTGAGGGTGCCAAAGGTCGCCACGCCGCCCGAGGCTGCTGCGAAGGTCGTGGCCGAACCGCCCTCAAAGGTGCCGCTGCTGAGCGTCAACGTTACCGTGGAGCTGTCGTTACTGACCAAGTTGCCGTACTGGTCCTCCACGTCCACCGTCACCGCCGGGCTGATGGACTGGCCGGCAGTTGTGGTACTCGGCTGTTGTCCGAAGACGAGGCGGCTGGCCGCCGCCGGAGTGACGGTGATGCCTGTATCGCTGCCGGTGATACTGCCGGTCGAGGTATCGGTGGCCGTGATTGACTGTGTGCCGGCCTTCGTCAATACGGCTGTGAAGGTGTGCGTGCCGTTATCGCCGGGCTGGAAGGTGTAGTTGTTGCCGGTGAGCTGCGTTCCCGTGGACGCATCGGCGAAAGTCGCGGTCGTGTCGGTGCTGGAGAGGACAATGGTACCGGTGTAAGTGGTGTCGGTGGTGCCATTGGCGTTAAGGGCCGTGACCGTGAAGTTGCCGGGGCTACCCGCCGTGATGACGGACGGGAAGCCGGTTACGGCCAAGCTGCTCGCTTGCGTGGAGCTACTCTGGACCTCGAAGGCGCCGATGTCGATGGTGCCGTTGACAATGCGTGCGAAGCCGGGGCCGCGCTGATCGTAGGCGGGGGCGTTGGTGTTGTCGCCGGCATCGATGGCGGGACTGCCGGCGAGCAGGGCCATCGTTTGGGTCGGGCCGCCGTTGTTTTGCAGCGGGCCGAGCTGCGGATTGACGTTGACGAGATCGCTGGTCGCGAAGCCGCTGCCTCCGCTCGTGTTGCCGATGAGGTTATGGCCTTGCGAGGTGACGCTGCCATCGAGATCAGGACCTGCCGAATCGGCACTATTGTCGGCCAGGACGGTATCGTACATCTGCAACGCATCAGGGCCGGCGGCGTTATAGATGCCGCCGCCGTACCCAGACCCAGAGGCAAAGGGCCACAAGCCGAAGCCGCCTCGGGCTTGGTTATCGGCAAATGTGCTGTTGTTGATCGATACCGCGCCGCCCGCAATGTACAAGCCGCCGCCGTAGCCGTTGCCGCCGTAGGCACCATCAAATCGACCGATGGCGGTGCCGGTAACGTTGCCGCCCTCGACCTCATTGTTCGCAACCGTGCTGGAGTTTATGGTCAGCGTGCCGGCGTCCATATAGATACCGCCGCCTGCGATGTCGCCGCCGGAATAAGCCACTCCTTCGTAGGTGTTGGAGAAGCCTGGATAGCCTTGGATATTGTTGCCGGAGATGGTGCTGTTATTGATGGTCAGCGCTCCGTCGTTGAGGACACCAGAGTCGCCGGAGCTGCCGCTAATCGTGCAGTAGTTGATGATCGCCTTGCCGCTGCTGGCATTATCGAAACCGACGAAATTCCCGGAGAGTGTACACTCGCTGACGTTCGCTGATCCGTTGTTTACGATGCCAGCGATTACGATGCCAACGGCACCGGAGGGAGAACCGATGATGGTTAGGCCGCTTAGCTGAACGTTGGCCGCACTGCCCACCGTAAAGGCATCGAAAGAGGGAACAGCGGGATCGCATTTCACGGTCACCAGACTGGCCCCGGGACCCTGAATGTTCACGTTGGAGTTCAGGTTCGGCAGAGCGCTTTCCAGCTGAATCGTGCCAGTGAGTCCCGAGGCGAAGGTGATGGTATCGCCTCCCGAGGTGGCATTGGTGATGCAGTAGCGGAGATCGCCCGTCAAGCCCGAACCCGTGCCCGTATCGGTGAGGGTATCCACCGTGTAGGTGGACAACAGGGTGCGATCTTCCAGGATTTCCAGGAGCGGACGCGCGCGCGGTACACGATGAATCCGTGAGACCGGGGCGCGTGGGGAGCGAGCCAACCAAGCGTCGAACAGAGAACGGAACCACATGGTATCTCTCCTTTGAGGCATTGGTCTGCCCTATAATGGGAGCGGCGACCTATCCCGGCGCGCAGACCGAGCGCCGGGGCAGTGCCGGGCCGGTGAGGGACTTGCTTGGCGGTAAGAGCCTCACCGGCCGCTTTGTTTTGATCCAGGATGCGCCGCATGCCCTGCGGCGATCACTTTTTCTTCGGTTCGATCTTCAATAACTCCGCCGCTTCCGCACGGAAACGGCGCAGCTCTTCATTCTTCGGTAGGTTCTGGTCCATCCATTTCCCCGCCTTGTCGAACCAATCGCGAGCTTTTTCCTTTTCTCCCAGCTGCCAGTGAGCCATGGCGAGAAAGAGCCAGTCAAAACTGTCGCCACCTTTACGCAGCTCCATCGACTTCTCCAGGGCCGCAACGGTCCCTTTCCAGTTACCAGCCCGGTGATGGGCGGCCCCCAGGGTGTTCCAGTACATCCCTTCCTTTGGTGCCAGCTCCACGGCTTTCTGAGCCAGCTTCACGGCCTCGGCAGGATTACGGAGCTTGACGGGCGCACACGTCGCGAGAAACCAAGCGAGCGTATTGCAGTAGTCAGGATTTTCTGGATCGAGTCGGATGGCTGTCCGACAGCAAGAGATCGCCTCGTCCAGCTTCTTCTGGTCGTACAGAGCGGTGCCGAGGTTGTGGTGGGCCGGAGCGAATTTTGGATCGGAAGCGATGGCCTGGCGGAACTCCGCCACGGCGCTGTCCATGTCGCGCTTGGCTCGTAAGGTGATTCCCCGATAGTTATGGGCGCGTGCAGCATCCGCCCTTTTCATGAGGGCATCCAACTCGCGGCGGAGGACTTCACAAGCCAGCCGATCGTGCTGATGAATCAGGCTGGTGCGCAAGCCTTCCTGGGGCAAAGCGGCAAACGCCTTCGCCAGCCATTGGTCGGCCTGGGCCGCGTGTCCCAGACGCTGGTGCGCCAGGCTCAAAAGGAGCCAATCATCGACCCGGCCGAGCCAATCAGGATCTACCTCCATCGACTCCTGGAGGCGCTCGACCGCTCGCTGGAACTGGCCGGCGCGGTAGTGGCCCAGGGCCAGGGTGTGCAGATACCAGGCGTAACGGGGTTCGGCCGCCAGTGCTTGTTCGGCAAGGCGCACGCCATCGGCGGGAGAGATCCCGCCCGGCGCCAGCAGACAGCTCCGAGCTACCAGGTAGGTGATCCGGTGGTTTGCCGGGTCGGCGTTGGATGCGAGGTGGTCCCGCAGCCGCTTACAGAAAGCCTGGTAGTCTGCCGTTTCGCCGGCCATGACGAGGGAGCCGGCGTAGAGGAGCGAAGATTCTCGGTTGTCCGGCTCTAATTCGATCACACGGGCATATTGCGTTGCAGCCTCGCCCCACTGACCCTTCTCCGCCAGGGCTTTGCCGAGCACGATATGGGCTGCTGTATTGTCCGGCTGCTCCTCTATGGCCTCGCGGTAAGCGCTGATGGCTTCGTCCAGATCGCCTGTCGAATAAATCGCATTGCCCAGATTGAGACAAGCCATCGGGTTGTGCGGCCGCAGAGCCAGGGCGGCTGTGTAGTAGCGAATGGCCTCCCCCAGCTGGCCCTGCGTATAGTGCAAATAGCCAGCCAGACTGTGATTGGCCCAGAAGTTGTCGGGGTAAGCCTGGCGGAACCGCCGCAGAAGTTTCAGGTGTACGGGAGAGTCCCAAGGACTTTCCGCGATCAGGTAGTCCAACATCGGAGGGGGTTGCTTGGCTGTCACCGCTCCTTCGAAGGCCTGTTCGAACGCCTGCCAATCGCCGGCCTGGGCGGCTTGCCGTGCTCGCCTCCGCCAAGCTCCGCTATCTGCCGCGTCCAGCACGGCAACCAGCCAGGGGCGCACCTGCTCATCGTCTTTGGGCGCATGTTGCCGGGAGATGTCCAGAGCACCCAACAAAATGCCCTGTACCGGCTTGGGGCGCTGCTTGACGAGAGCCGCGGCTTGCTCGACCGGCGTCGCCCCAAACGCGATGCCGTAATGGCGCCCAAAGGCCTCCTTTTGGAGGGTGAAGGCAAGTGCCAGGTTCTTGGAAGGGTCTGCGATGTGTTCGTATCCTCGGAACAAGATTTTCTCGAAATCGCTGGCGAAAAGGCGGTCTGTCTCGTCCGCTTCCAGAAGGCCTTGCAGTGCGTGCAGCCGTTCCTCCGTGGCTGGCTGGACGGCCGATTCGTCCTGGGCTGCCAGCCGTTCGGCCCGTTTGAGGTCGGACGCAGCCTCGGCCAGCGCGGCCTCCCACCGAGAGGGGTTGTCGGTCAACGTCAGGGCCTGGTCGCGCGCCCTGGCGGCGTCATCCAACGCGTGTTCAATTTCGAGGTTGAGTTTTGCCTGACGCACGGAACGATCGCGCGCCACCCACCCGAAGCTCCCGGCAATGACGCCCACCACCACCAGCACTGCCACAGCGAGCACGGACGCCGTCGCGAGTGCCCCCTTGTTCCGTCGGACGAACTTCTGCAGGCGGTAACCTGCCGACGGCGGGCACGCCTGGACCGCCTCGTCATGCAGGTAGCGCTGCACGTCCGCCGCCAAGGCACTCGCAGACTCATAACGGCGGTTGCGGTCCTTTTCCAGCGCTTTCATCACGATCCAGTCCAGCTCGCCTCGGCAGATGTGACCGAGCCGCCTGGGTTCGCACCGGCGCTGGCTTGAGACAGTCATCGCTGCCTGTCCCAGGGTGCTGATGCGCGTGCTTGGCCTGGGTGGCTCCTCCTCGCGGATACGCCGCAGCACTTCCAGAATCGACATCTCCTTTAAGCGCTGGCGTTCCAGCGGCGTCGTACCCGTCAAGAGTTCATAGAGCAGCACTCCCAAAGCATACACGTCGGCCCGCGTATCAATGTCCAGGGAGCTTAGCTCGGCCTGCTCCGGACTCATGTACTCCAGCGTGCCCACCACCTGACCGACCTCCGTGCATAACGACTGCTCTGTCAACTGCTGATGCAACGCCTTGGCCACGCCAAAATCGATCACCTTGACTGCCGGCTTGCCGTCCTGGATCGCCACCAACACGTTGGACGGCTTAATGTCGCGGTGGATGATGCCCTTCTGGTGGGCGTGCTGGATGGCCTGACAGACCGTCAGAAACAGCTCCAGCCGCTCGCGCAGCGGAAGTTGCAGCTCGTCGCAGTATTTGGTGATGGGAACGCCCTTGACCAACTCCATGACGAAGTAGGGGCGGCCGTTTTCGGTAGCGCCGGCGTCGAGCACCTTGGCGATGTGGGGGTGGTCCATGATCGCCAACGCTTGTCGCTCCTGTTCAAAGCGACGGATGACGTGCCGCGAATCCATACCGGACTTGATGAGTTTCAAGGCAACGCTACGTTTGACGCCCTGGTTTTGTTCGGCGACCCAAACGGCGCCCATGCCGCCTTCGCCCAGCTTTTGCACCAGCTTGTACGGGCCAATGAAGCTGCCTGTCTGCTCGGTGGCCGGCGCGGACGAAGACCAAGCGTCGCCGCTGTCGCTGTCATCACCCGAAGGGGCCGCCGTATCGACTCTCGGGCCGAGCGCGAGGGCCGGTTTGTCGAGGAAGCTGCCCGCCTGATCGCTGGCCGCGATCAACGCTTCCACTCGCGCACGCAGCTCGCTGTTGCCGCCGCAGGCGCGATCGAGAAACGCCCGGCGTTCCTCGGCGGAAGCTGCTTCCAGAGCGTCCAGGAAAAGGTTGTTCACTTCGGGGTCCCAAGCGTTCATGACTTCTCCTCGGCGGAGCGTGTTCCGCTCTCTACACGCGAACGGCCACCTCCGAGCAACTGACCGCATAGCCCAGAGCACGCTTGATCGTCGGAAACGTCCGGCAAGATGCGATGGCGAGCGCCACTTCGATCAGCCCCTCATCGCCATACCTCAGCCGAATACGTTCGCGCAGCGCGTCTGCTTCGCCGTTGACCGTCACCACCGCCTCGGCAAAACGGTAAGCCTCCCTCAGCTCCTCCGGCAGGTCATCCTGTTTACCATCCAGCACGACACGCAATACCTCGGCCGACACGCCAGCTTTCCTGGCCTGGTTAACTGCAATCTGGACGCAAGTTCCACAATCCGCGTCGCGGACAGCTACGATTCGGGCAACATAGTAGGGGCCAGGCGGCAGCACCCGGCGGTACTCGTCCACAGCAAGAAACTTCGCAAACTTGAAAGTAGCCCGAAGCGAAACGCGAACGATGAACTGGCAATACTCCAGCGACACGCCCCACTGTTTCTCGACCGAGGCGATTCGGGACAGAATGAACCTTCTCAGCATGACCATGTTCCTTTCTGAATGCCATCCTTGCCTAATACGACAACTTCTTCTCGGCGGAACGTGCTTCCCTCTCTTACAGTGCGAGAAACAGGCGCAAGTTGCACCGAAGGTGTGGAAAAAATCCGGTCTATCGTTCCTGGAGCCGTTGATAGAGCCAGGCACGGGCTAGCGCCCACAGGCGATCGGCGGCTCGCCTGCCGATGCCCAGTATTTCGGCAGCTTGCTGGTGCGTCAGGCCGGCAAAGAAGCGAAGCTTCACCAATTGGGCCGCTTGGGCATCGTGACGTTCCAATTCGCCCAGTGCCTCATCCAGGTCGAGCAACTCTTCCGGTTGATCGACACAGGACGCTTCGATGTGGTCGAGCGAGACACGCTGGGCGCCGCCTCCGCGTTTGCGCGTCGTTCTGTGACGGGCCTTGTCGATGAGAATGCGGCGCATGGCCTCGGCCGCAGCGGCGAAGAAGTGGCCGCGACTGTTCCATTGCTGCGCCTGACCCACGTCCACCAATCGCAGATACGCTTCATGGACCAAGGCTGTCGCCTGGAATGTCTGCCCCGGCTTCTCCTGGGCCAGCTTCTGCTCCGCCAGTTCGCGAAGCTCCTCGTAGACGAGCGGCAAAAGGTGCTCGGCAGCGAGTGCGTCGCCTTGCTCGATGGCGGACAAGATGCGGGTGACTTCACTCATGGGTGTGACTGGTAGGCTCGATAAATCCCGGCGGAACGTCCCCGCACATCTTCGCGAGCGGGTTCGGGAATCCTTGACCTTCGTGCGCGTCTAAGCGGATAAGATGTCAGGTCTTTTCTTCCCACTGGGAATGCCCATGAGCATAGCACCGCCCGGCCGCAATGCCTAGCTTTCTTCTGTGGCAAACGGAAGATCGGGTTGCAGCAATCGTTCGTGGATGCCGCGGCGCGCCAGAACGACCTCGGCGGCGAGATAGCCGCTGCGCACCGCGCTTTCCATCGTCGCCGGCCAGCCCGTCGCCGTCCAATCGCCGGCTACGAGCAAATTGGGGATCGGCGAGGCTTGGCCCGGCCGCCATTTATCCACGCCGGGCACGGCGCTGAACGTCGCCGCATGTTCGGTAACAACTCGCGCCCGTACCACCGTCGCCGTCCGCGCGGCGGGAAACAGGCACGCCAATTCCTCAAGGATTTGCCGTTGTACTTCCTCGTGTCCCATGCCGCGGAACTGACGCGAGGCACTGACGACTACTTGCAGGTAATGTTCTCCAGGCGCCACTTCGCCGCGATTGAAAATCCATTGCCCCAGGCAATCGATCAGCACGATATGAGGCAAATGAAGGACAGAGCGATCATACCAAACATGCACACTTGTTATCGGCGAGGTTTCCAGATGTCGCAGATCGGCGAAGTAGGGTTCGGCGGAGATCTGCTCCTCTGGCAGGAGCTCCAGCAAGCGATCGAAGGGCACGGCCGAGATGTACCAATCGGCTTGCATCTGCTCGCCGTTTCGCAGCTCCACGCTGTCGATGCGGCCATCCCGCATGTGAAATCGACGAACGCCGCAGCCCATGCGAATGCGGACGCCGTGGTGCGCGAACCAGCTTAGCAATTCTTCGCCGTAGAACCGGCCCAACGGCACGCTCGGCAGCTCGACCTCGAACGCGCGACGATGACCGAGGAAACCCTCGACAAAAACTTTTCGCGCATAACGAAGACCGATGCGCTCGGGAGACTCGTTCAGGGCGCTGGTGAGGACGATTCCCCAAAAGCGTGCCGCCGTGCGTTCTGTCTGCCGATGCCGCAGCAGCCAATCGAGAAACGGTTCGTCTCTGTCCGGCTCGGTGCGGCGCAGCCAATGCAATCCCCAAGCAATGCGCAGCTTGTCCGTCAGCGAGAGATGATGCAGGCGGAGAAAACTCCCGGCCAAGTGCAGCGGGGCGGGCAGCGGGCTAGCGCGGAGACGGCTTATCCGCCGATCGGGTGTGATGAACCAGAGGATGGGTTGCCGCTGGAGCAAATGAGCAATGCCGACGGTGCGGCAGAAGTGAGCAAAATTGGTGCAGCAACCCATGCTGACA
>Ga0209062_1006324_pt1 | contig 10903 bp, 8 predicted proteins | sample Coa_R2_2_FD_187158 | JGI IMG/M metagenome (GOLD analysis project Ga0209062, IMG submission 187158) | Surface soil microbial communities from Centralia Pennsylvania, which are recovering from an underground coalmine fire - Coalmine... | ecosystem: Environmental > Terrestrial > Soil > Unclassified ...
GCCGCCGGACGAGGTTCCCAAGCACCGCGGCCGCCTCGACGTCGCCGGGGCCGTCATGGTCACCCTCGCCCTCCTGCTCGCCATCTCGGCGGTCGTGGGGGGCAACGACGCTGGCTGGGCCTCGCCTCGCACCGTCGGCCAGCTCGGCGCGGCGGGTCTGCTGCTCGCCGCCTTCGCCGTCCGCGAGCTCCGGGCGACCTCGCCGCTCATGCCCCTCGGCCTGTTCCGCTACCGCAGCCTGACCACGGCCAACGTCATCGGCGTGCTGTGGGCGGCGGCGATCTTCGCGTGGTTCTTCCTCTCGGCTCTGTACCTCCAGCTCGTGCTCGGTTACGGGCCGCTGCACGTGGGCCTGGCCTTCCTGCCGGCCAACGTGGTCATGGGGGCGCTGTCCGTGGCGGCCTCGGCGCGCCTGGTCACGCGCTTTGGGACGAGGAAGCCCCTCGTCGGCGGGCTGCTCCTGGCCACCGCAGGCCTCCTGCTGTTCAGCCGGGCCCCGCTCGGCGGCCACTTCCCCACCGACGTCCTGCCCGCAATGGTCCTGCTCGGCCTGGGCGCCGGCATCGCCTTCAACCCCCTGCTGCTCGCGGCGATGAGCGACGCCGATCCCGATGACTCCGGGATCGCATCGGGCATCGTCAACACCTCGTTCATGATGGGCGGCGCGCTCGGGCTGGCCGTCATGGCGAGCGTGGCTGCCGCCCGCACCTCCCGCCTCGTGACAGCCGGCCGCCCTCACCTCGAGGCGCTGCTCGCCGGGTACCGTTCGGCCTTCCTCGCCGGCGCGCTGTGCGCGCTCGCTGCGGCGGCCCTGACCGTGCTGCTGCCGGACCGGGCGAGATCGGCGGAAGGCGAGCCGGCGGGCGAGGCCAGGGCGGTCCGCGTGTGAGGACGGCCCGGGCTGGCGAACGGTCACGCCGACCCTCGCGGCGGGGCCCGCCCTCGCGGAAGGGTCAGGTTCCCGCCACCAGGTGGCTGCAGACCGGCTTCGTCGACGTCGGGACGAACCGGTGGCCGATCAGCTGGACGGTGTAGCCGCACTCGACCGGCAACGGCGTCTGCTGCCGCCGGCCGTTCCCCCGCGCTGCCGGCTCCGGCTTGCCGGGGGCCGAGGATGCGAGGTGCGCTGGTGCTGCCAGGTGCGCCTTCGCCGGGCCCTGTGCCAGAGTGTGTGATCTCGCAACCGACTCGTGGAGGCCGAGGGATGGCAGTGCCGAACATGGACGTGGTGGGGAGGGAGTCACCTCCGGTCGAGCGCTCGTGGGACTCCAAGGACGCCCTGCTCTATGCCGTCGGCGTGGGCGCCGGTGCCGAAGACCCCCTCGACGGGCGCGAGCTCAAGTACACGACCGAGAACAGCATCGACGTCGAGCAGCGGGTCCTCCCCACGTTCGCGGTGATCATCGCGGGCGGCGGTGCCGACTTCCGGGCGATCGGCGAGATCAACATGGCCAACCTGGTCCACGGCGAGCAGAGCATCGTCCTCCACCGCCCCATCCCGGTGAGCGGCACCGTCCGCAACACGGGCAAGGTCACCGGGATCTACGACAAGGGCTCGGGCATGGTGATCGTGTCCGAGTCCACCGCCGTGCTCGCGGACACCGGCGAGCCGCTGGCGACCACGTCGATGTCGGCTTTCATCCGAGGTGCCGGCGGGTGGGGCGGAGATCGGGGCCCGAGCGGCCCCAAGAACGTGCCGCCCGATCGCGACCCCGACCACGTCGTCACCTACCGGACCCGCATCGACCAGGCACTCACGTACCGCCTGTCGGGCGACCGCAACCCGCTGCACTCCGACCCGGCCTTCGCTGCGAAGGCCGGCTTCCCACGCCCCATCCTCCACGGCCTGTGCACGTACGGCTTCACCGGGCGCGCCCTCCTGCACAGCTTGTGCGAGAGTGACGACCGGCGCTTCACCGGCATGGAGGCCCGCTTCGCGCGGCCGGTGTTCCCCGGGCAGGCCCTGACGGTCCGGATCTGGCGGACGGGGCCCGGCGAGGCCCTCTATGTCACCGAGAACGACGCCGGCGACGTCGTCATCTCCGAGGGTCGCTGCACTTTCACCGACTAGGCACCGACTGGCGGAGGGCCGTCGAGGCTGAGGGCCTCGCGGCTGAGGGCCTCGCGGCTGAGGGAGGAGCCGGCGGGAGGCAGGGACGGGGCGGGGCTGAGGGCCTCGCGCCTGAGAGAGCCGAAGGAAGCGCCGTCCCCCGGCGGGGCTCGGGGCGAAGGCTCCTTCGCCCTGGTTGGCGTATCCTGGGTGGGCACGGGAAAGCGAGCGAGGTCCCGGCACGAGCTGCCGGCACCTGGCGAGCAAGGAGGGGAGCACTATGGCGATCACCGAGTACATCGAGGTCACGCACCGCGAGCTGCCGTACCCGACCTTCGACGCCGACAACCACCTCTACGAGAACCGCGACGCCCTCACCAAGTTCCTCCCGCCCGAGTACCAGGGCGTCGTCAAGTACGTCGAGGTCGACGGCCGCACCAAGCTCGCCATCCGCGACCGGATCTCCAACTACATCCCCAACCCGACCTTCGCCAAGGTCGCGGTGCCCGGCGGGGCAGGCTACGACGTCACCAAGGGCCAGGGGGGCTTCGGCCGCGCCGCCCTGGGGCTGGCCGGCGGCAAGAAGATGGTGGCAATGCCCGGCGTCGACGCCTTTTTCGACCCCGAGCCCCGCCTCGAGCTCATGAAGGAGATGGGCATCGACCGGACCCTCTTGTGGCCGACGCTCGCCAGTGCCGTGGAAGAGCGCCTGGCCGACGATCCCGACGCGGCCGTCGCCGTGGTCCACGCTCTCAACGCATGGATGCACGAGCACTGGAGCTACGTCTACTCCGACGCCATCTACGCCACCCCCATCATCAGCCTGGCCGCCGGTGCCGGCCGGGCGCTCGAGGAGCTGGCCTACATCCACGAGCGCGGGGCGAAGATCTTCCTCTTGCGGGTGGCCCCGGTGCCGACCTGGAAGGGGCGCAAGTCCTTCGCCCTGCCCGAGTTCGACCCGTTCTGGGAGGAGGTGCAGCGCCTCGACATCGTGGTGGGCATGCACTCGGGTGACCCCGGCTACCACCGTTACATCAACGAGTGGGAGGGCTTCGGCGACCAGGAGATGAGCATCGACCGCCACGCCCGGCGGGCCAACCCTGCCTTCGTGACCCTCGCCTCGGAGAAGGACGCCCTCGTCGACGCCATGGCGTCGATCATCGGCCACGGGCTTGCCACCCGCTTCCCGAGGCTCAAGTTCATGCCCGTGGAGTTCGCCAGCTCCTGGATCCGCCCCTTCTACGCCAAGTGCCGGCGGGCCTACGAGCAGAGCCCTGTGCTCTTCGACGAGGACCCCGTCGAGGTGTTCAACCGCAACGTGTGGGTCCACGTCTTCCACGAGCCCGACCCCAAGGGCCTGATCGACCTGGGCCTGCCCGTCGACCACCTCATGTTCGGTTCCGACTTCCCGCACCCTGAGGGCATGGCGGACCCCCTCGCGTACGCCGAGGTGGTCAAGGACCTGCCTCTCGAGCACCAGGCCCTCATCATGGGGGGGTCGCTCGAGAAGGCAATGGGCGTGGGCAGGTACGCGTAGGTCGCGGCACATGGGGAGAGAGTTCTTCGGGTTCGACAACAAGCGGGTGCTCGTCGTCGGTGGCGCGACCGGCATGGGGGCCGCCGCCGCACAGCTCGCAGGGGAGCTCGGCGGGGAAGTGCACGTCCTCGACGTGGCGGACGTCGCGTACCCCTGTGACGAGGCGCTCCGAGTCGACCTGTCCGAGAAGGCGAGCGTCGACGAGGCGCTCGGGAAGCTCGAGGGGCCGTTCCACGCGCTGTTCTCGTGCGCCGGGATCTTCGACGGCCCCTCGGTGATGCGGGTCAATTTCATCGCGCAGCGCCACATCGTGGACTCGATGGTCGCTGACGGCAGGCTCGGCAGCGGCAGCGCAGTGGCCATGATCTCCTCCATCGGAGGCGCAGGATGGCAGGCCCAGCTCGACGTGGCCAAGGAGTTCCTCGCCAACGCCACCTGGGAGTCCATGGACCGCTGGGTGGAGGGCCACGAGGGCACGAACAACTACACGTTCTCGAAGGTGGCGATGAACACCTACGTTGCCGCCCAGGCTTTCGAGTTCGCCAAGCGGCGCATGCGCATCAACGCCGTGATGCCCGGCGGCACTGATACCCCGCTCGCGCACAAGCACCCCGACACCTGGCTCCCGTTCCAGGGGGACTACCGGGCCGCCACGGGGCTGCCCCACCTGACCCCGGAACAGATGGGCAACGTGGTCGCCTTCTTGTGCATGGACGCCGCCTCGGGCGTGAACGGCACCACGGTCGTCGTCGACGACGGCTACATCGCGTCGCACGTGGCAGGCACCTTCGAGTCGGAGACCGTCCGCATGCTCCTGGGTGGCGGCTGAACCAGCACCTCGCTCCCCAGGGCGCGGGCGGCAGCGCCCAGCTCCTCTCGTCGCTCGTCCAGCTCCCGTCAGCCCTGGCCGGCCGCCGCGGGCTGCCGCCGGCTCTCGCCAGGGGCGTCACCTCCTCTTCAGGCGGGCGTCCTGGACCAGCGCGACTCCGGCGAGGAGGTGCTGCTGTGCCGCCGTGATCGGCGGGGCCGAGACCGAGGTGGGCGCGGACGTGCTGCCACTGGCCGCCACGTCCGTCGCCAGTCCCACGAGGGCCAGGGTCCGGCCGCGCCGCCAGTAGATCGTGTACACGTCGCCCTTGCTCGAGCGCTCGAACGCCGAGGCGCCGAGGCGCTCGGGCGGTGCCACCGGGACCGCGGCCGTCTTGGCCTTCACGGACTCGAGGAGGGTTGCGGCGTGCGCCGCGGTCGTGCAGGCCACCAGCTCCACGAGGATGCCCGTCTTGCCGGTGCGGTCCTCGAAGGCTTCCTCGGCCCCGTTCGGGCACGATCGCTCACCGGTGTGCGAGGTCGAGACCGGCTGCTCCACCACGCTCGTAAAACCGGCCCGCTGGATGTAGGTGCGCGGCAGCAGGTCACGCTCGAGGGACCTGGCGGACGCAGGCGGGCTGGCGCCCGCCTGCGGCGACGCGAGAACGATGGTCGAGGACGCAAGGGCAGTGACCAACGCGACAGGCACCGAGGCGGCGGGCACTCGTCCCACAAGACCCACCATGCCCGGCGGGCAGGCAGGCGAACCGACCGCGCCCGTGCCGAGCTCCAAACGAGTTCGTCGCGATCTTGCGGTGCCGCGGCGGACTGGCGGCGGAGAGGTGTCGGGAGGGGGGTCCCCGGGGGCACCGGGGCGCCGAGGGTGGTGTCGGGGCTGTGCGGTGCAGCGCTCGGGCCTCCGGGGCACCGGGAAGGAGAGGCTGCCCACGTGCACCCCGTTGGGACGGCAGGGCATGACAGGTGGGATCCACGAGGCGTGCCGAGGCTCCGCACCTTGGCACCGAGGCCTCAATCATCGATATTGACATCGATGTCGAATACGTGCAGAATGGCCCGACTCCGACGAGCACCACACGAAGGGATCCTGCTCCATGCCCGACAACGACCAGCACTTCATCTACGTGCGCGAGCGCCGGCTGCCGTACGAGACGTTCGACGCCGACAACCACCTGTACGAGACCCGCGACGCGTTGACGAAGTTCCTCCCACGCGAGTACGAGGGTGCGATCAGGTACGTCGACGTCGAGGGCCGCACCAAGCTCGCTCTGCGCGACCAGATCAGCCACTACATCCCCAACCCGACCTTTGCCAAGGTGGCGGTGCCCGGCGGCTGGGGCAACACGGCCGGCAATCGCGGCCAGGGGGGCGGCGGCCGGCAGAGCGGCGTGAAGCCCAGGGTGATGCCCGGCGTCGACGCGTTCTTCGACCCCGAGCCCCGCCTCGAGCTCATGAAGGACATGGGCATCGACCGGACCCTCTTGTGGCCGACGCTGGCCAGCGTGCTCGAGGAGCGGGTGGCCGACGACCCGGATCTCGTCGTCGCAGTGGTCCACGCGCTGAACGAGTGGATGCACGAGCACTGGAGCTACGTCTACTCCGACGCCATCTACGCCACCCCCATCATCAGCCTGGCCGCCGGCGCCGGCCGGGCCCTTGAGGAGCTGGCCTACATCCACGAGCGCGGGGCCAAGATCTTCCTCCTGCGGGTGGCCCCGGTGCCGACCTGGAAGGGGCGCAAGTCCTTCGCCCTGCCCGAGTTCGACCCGTTCTGGGAGGAGGTGCAGCGCCTCGACATCGTGGTGGGCATGCACTCGGGTGACGCCGGCTACCAGCGCTACGTCAACGAGTGGGAAGGCATCACGAACGAGATGCTGCCCTTCAAGGCGACCGGTTCGGCAGCCTTCCAGGCGATGATGTCCGAGAAGAGCGTGGTGCACGACGCCGTGGCGTCGATCATCGGCCACGGGCTCGCCACCCGGTTCCCGAGGCTCAAGTTCATGCCGGTGGAGTACTGGGCCGACTGGATCCGGCCGTTCGTCGACCGGATGCAGGCTGCCTACGAGAAGAGCCCCGTCCTCTTCGACGAGGATCCCTTCGAGGTCTTCACGCGCAACATCTACCTCCACATCTTCCACGAGCCGGACCCCAAGGGCCTCCTCGACATGGGTATCCCCGCTGACCGCCTCATGTTCGGGTCCGACTTCCCCCACCCCGAGGGCCTCGGTGACCCCCTCGCCTACAGCGAGGTGGTCGGGGACCTGGCGCCCGACGTGCAGGCGCTCATCATGGGCGGCACCATCGCCAAGGCGCTCAAGGTCGGCGCGTACGCGGCGTGACAGACTGACGGCGATGGCCGACCGCGCCGCACGTGCCACCGCCGAGGCCACGACGGTTGCGAGCCCGCGCTCCCAGAAGGGGGCGCGGACTCGCGAACGGCTCGTCCGGGCGGCCAAAGAGGTGTTCGCCGAGCACGGCCTCTTCGAGGCCCGGGTCGCCGACATCGCGGAGCGCGCCGGCGTCGGCTACGGGTCCTTCTACCACTACTTCGACTCCAAGGAAGCGCTGTTCCGCGAGATCGCGGCGGAGGTCGACGCCCGGCTGTCCTCACCCGTCGAGGAGGTGATCCTGCCCCGCGGGTCGACGACGGCGCCCGAGGACCGGCTCCGCGAGGCGATCCGCCGCCATTACGAGACCTACCGCGAGGAGGCGGCGATACTCGGGGTCATCGAGCAAGTGGCACGGATCGACGACGAGGTCGGCGCGGCTCGCCGCGAGCGCCACCGGAAGGACACGGCGCAGGTTGCCGACTCGATCCGCCAGCTCCAGCGGCGGGGGATGGCCGACCAGAGCCTGGACCCGTCGGTGGCCGCAGCCGCGCTCGGTGCCATGACGTACCGTTTCGCCGAGCTGTGGCTCGCCCAGGGGGAAGTCGATTGCGACTTCGAGACGGGTGCTGGCACTGTAACCCAGCTCTTCATCAACGCCCTTCGCCTTGTTCCGCGTGCGCCGGGCGGTGGGGCTGCGCCTGCAGTGCCCAGCGCCGCAGGGGATCGGGCGGTGTCCGGCGACGGGGGCGGTCCCACGGGTGCTGCCTCGCCGCAGGGCTAGCCGCCCGCTTGGCCGAGGCGTTCGGCACCCCAGCCTGCCGGCGCGCCCGGCTCGGCGTGGTGGCCCGGTGGCGGCTGGGCAGGCCGGGCACTCCGGCGGGCGTCTCGTCGAGCGAGCCGTCCGGTGCCGGGGTCGTCGGCTCAGCCGGCTCCGATGGAGCGATCGGGATCGCGTCCATCGGAGCCTCGAGGTTGACCGGCTCTCCCCAGTGGGAGAACGTGGCCGTCACGGTCCCGCTGCGTTCGCGGGTGACGGAGGACATGACGAGGGGGCGCACCTGTCGCAGAGACGAAGAGGGTCGACTTACCGCCGGAGACGGCCCCCGAGATGCGCACGACGGGCAGGTGCGCCAGCGGATCAGTGCATTTGATCCATATCGGCGCGGGTGGTGATCAGACCCGGATCACCAGGACGCCGGGGATGGCCTCATAATCGTTGTCCTGGGTGACCACCGGGATCTGCTCGACAATCGCGGTAGCAGCCACGAGCGCGTCGAGGATCGGGACCCGACGGCGACCGAAGCGCAGAGCGGCGACGATCCGGGCGAACTGACGCGCCACCTCGGCATCTATCGGCAACGGATCCCACGTCGACTCCACGGCCGAAAGCGTTGCCACTCGCGTCGCCCGGTCCTCGTCGTCGGCCACGAGCACGCCTAAGGTCAGTTCGGCCAGCGTCACCACCGAGACCTCCGTCTCGGTGACCCCTTCCATCTGGCCGAGAGGCCGTCCTGACTCCGTGGCGACGAAGAACGAGGTATCGAGCAATGCCCTCATAGATCGTCGGTCGTGTCAGCCAGCAGGCCCCGCACATCCTCGAGCAACCCGCGGTCAGCGGCGTGGCGAGAAGCTATGGCGAGCGCCTGGGCCGCCGGCACGGTTCGACGCCGGCGGAACGGCACGATTTGAGCCACAGGACGCCGGTCGACCGTCACAGTGAGCCGTTCGCCGCCTTCGACCCGACGAAGCACCTCGCTGACGGTGTTTCGTAGGTCACGGACGGATATCGAGCTATCCATGGGCGGGATCGTAGCACATATGGCTACATACAGCCACGTTGAGAGGATCTCCTCGTAGAGACCTCCCCCCTTCAGGCTTTCAGGCGAGCGAGAGCCTGGCTCGCCGAGACGACGAACGGGCTCTACAAGGCCGAGTGCGTCTACGGGCCCGATGCCAACGGCTGGGAGGACGTCAGCCACCTCGAGCTCGCCACGCTCTCGTGGGTGCACTGGTTCAACGAGGAGCGCCTCCACGGCTACTGCCATGACGTCTCACCGGCGGAGTTCGAGGCGGCGTTCTACGCTGCCCAGCAGGCCGACCAGTCACTGGTTGGAATCCAATAGCCCGAGCCTCCACCCAACCCAGGGTGGTTCAGATGTAGGGGAGGAACTCGTTCACGGCCGTTCGGGACGAGTCCGAGCCACGACGAGGAATTCCCCCTCTCGCTTCATCACTCCTCGCGCATTCCCTATAGGGAAACAGCAACTTCAAATATACGGGAGCGTCACACGGCTGTCAACAACGACGATGCTCGCTTCGGAACCGAAGTTCCCGAACCAGGCGCCCACGGGCCCGAACCCGGGCCGGGCACCGGCATTCACGGAGACCGATGGACCCCTTTGTGCTGCGCCTCCGGCGCACCGATGCCGCCGAGATGCGACGGCGGTTCGACCGTTGGCTGAGCCACGCAAGCGAGCCGAAGCACGTACGCCGCTGAGGGCTGAGCAAGCGTTCCAGCCCTCTTGCCTCGGACAACCAGCCGGGCCGGGTCCGGGTGGAGGCGATGGGACTCGAACCCACGAACCTCTTGACTGCCAGTCAAGCGCTCTACCAACTGAGCTACGCCCCCGTAGCGAGGGGCCAGGTTACCAGCGGTCCGGGTCACGACCAGCCGGCCAGGAGGTGAGCCAGTCCTTGGCAGATCCTCGCGCGCGCCCGCCAGGCGCCGCTGCGCCGGACCCCTCGTGCCGGGGGAGGAGGACCCGCCCATCCGCCCCGGGGGCCGGCGGGAAGGCCCTAGCATGCGTCGGATGGCGCGGGCCTACGACGTGGACGCCGTGGAGCGCAAGTGGCAGGCGCGCTGGCGCGAGGAGGGGACCTACGAGGTCGCCAACGACGACCCGCGCCCTCACTTCTATGCCCTGTGCATGTACCCGTACCCGTCGGGGCCGGCCCACCAGGGGCATGTCCGCAACTACACCTTCGGTGACCTGGTCGTCCGGTACAAGACGATGCAGGGCCACGCCGTGCTGTCGCCGCTCGGCTTCGACTCCTTCGGCCTGCCGGCCGAGAACGCGGCCATCCAGACCGGCACGCACCCGCGAGTGTTCACCGAGGCCCGGATCGCCGAGCTGAAGGAGTCCCTCGTCCGCCTGGGAGCCGTGTACGACTGGCGCCGCGAGATCCGGAGCCACGACCCGGCCTACATCCGCTGGACCCAGGCCATCTTCCTCCGGCTCCTCGCCGCCGGCCTCGCCTACCGGGCCAAGGCGCCCGTGAACTGGTGCCCGGGGTGCCAGACGGTGCTCGCGAACGAGCAGGTGCTCGCCGATGGCACCTGCGAGCGCTCGGGCGACCTCGTGGTCAAGCGCGACCTCGAGCAGTGGTTCTTCAGGATCACCGCCTATGCCGACCAGCTGCTCGAGGGGCTGGACCGGCTCGACTGGCCGGAGCGGGTCAAGACGATGCAGCGCAACTGGATCGGCCGCTCCGAGGGCGCCGAGCTCGACCTGGCGGTCGTGGGCCGCGACGGCTCCGACGGCCGCCCGGCCCTCGCGGTGCGGGTCTTCACCACCAGGCCCGATACGGGCTTCGGCATGACCTACGCCGTCCTCGCGCCCGAGCACCCCCTCGTCGACGAGCTGACGACGCCGGAGCAGCGCCCCGCCGTCGAGGAGCTCCGGCGCCGGGTGGCCGCCGAGTCCGAGATCGAGCGGACGGCCTCCGCCGAGGGTGCCGCCCTCGACAAGCGCGGTGCGTTCACCGGCAGCCACGTCCGCAACCCCTTCACCGGTCAGCCGATCCCGGTGTACGTGGCCGACTACGTGCTCATGGGCTACGGCACCGGCGCCATCATGGCGGTGCCGGCGGAGGACGAGCGCGACTGGGCCTTCGCCATGACCTACGGGCTCCCCATCGTCCGCACGGTGCAACCACCAGAGGGGTGGGAGGAGGGCGGTGGCGGCGCGTACTCCGGCGACGGGGTCAAGATCAACAGCGGCTTCCTCGACGGGCTCGACGTCACGACTGCCAAGGCGAAGGCCATCGAATGGCTGGAGGAGCGGGGGGTCGGCACCCGCACGGTCAACTTCCGGTTGCGCGACTGGCTCGTCTCGCGCCAGCGGTACTGGGGCTGCCCGATCCCCGTCGTGTACTGCGGAG
>Ga0209062_1006327_pt1 | contig 10897 bp, 9 predicted proteins | sample Coa_R2_2_FD_187158 | JGI IMG/M metagenome (GOLD analysis project Ga0209062, IMG submission 187158) | Surface soil microbial communities from Centralia Pennsylvania, which are recovering from an underground coalmine fire - Coalmine... | ecosystem: Environmental > Terrestrial > Soil > Unclassified ...
GATCTTCGCCTTCAGCGCCGCACTCAACTTCCGTCTCGTTCCCTTCGTCATGATCCGCTCCGTCTAGCACGACGGAACGGTCCGCGTTCCAATCAAGCCGCTGGTCCCAAATCCGGGGTCCACTTCAGCCCGATATCCCGGTCGCGTTTGAGCGTATCTATCCGCCTTGTTAGCTGCGCCTTTGACGAATATTCTTGGCTGGGCCGGATGACGTCCCTGCAAGCTCCAGCTCGGATGATTGCCGGCTTGATAATGATGGCCTGTCGGGACGTTCCGCAGCGGCCTCGAATTGGTCGTACGTGCACACCTCGAGAGGAACGTCGTGATTGAACGGAACCGCACTAAACAGCCGGCTCCCGAGCGTGCGGCGGTACAGTCGCCGTACAAGCTGCGCGTGCTCGTATTTACGATGGTTTTTCCGAACCCAAGATTGCCGTTGCACGGTCGCTTCGTGCTTGAACGGGTCCGGCACCTCGCCGCCTTGGCGGATGTTCAGGTAATCGCGCCGGTGCCATGGTACTGCAGCCTGCGCCGCCAGCCCCCTCTGCTCGGTCTGAGGCCAATCCTTGCCGTAAGTCACCCCCGATTTTGGTATTTGCCAAAGGTTCTTTGGGCGTTTCGCGGATTTTTTTTGTTTATTTCGACGGTCCGTGCGATCGCGCGATTGCGCAAAACCTTCGACTTCGATCTGATCGATGCGCACTTTGCCTATCCCGACGGGTTTGCCGCCGTACTGATCGGCCGATGGTGCCGCCGTCCGGTGTGCATAACCCTTCGCGGCACCATCGTCCAATGGAATGGCCCGCTCGGGAGGCGCCTGTGCAACTGGGCCATCCGGAATGCGGAGCGAGTGATCGCCGTCGCCGAGAACTTGGCGGAGCGCGCACGGCAGGGCGGGGTGCCGGAGCACCGCATCGCAGTGATAGCCAATGGCGTGGATAGCGAACAGTTCCGCCTAATCGATCGTGAAGCGGCGCGAAGGCGTTTGGCTTTGCCGGAGAACGGGCGGCTGCTAGTCTCGGTCGGCCACATCTCGCCGCGCAAAGGGTTCCACCGTATAATCCGCAGCCTGCCGCGCCTTATTGCTTGCTGCCCCGACGTGCGCTTGGCGATCGTCGGCGGCAGGGGGGCCGAGAAGGACAACAGTGCGCAGCTTCGTGCTTTGGTGCGGGAGCTCGCTGTGGCGGATCGCGTCCTATTTGTCGGGGCGCAGATGCCGCAGAGCGTCGCACTGTGGCTGGGCGCGGCGGATGCGTTCGTCCTTGCCAGCGATTTCGAGGGCTGTCCGAACGTCATCCTGGAGGCCATGGCCTGCGGACGACCGGTAGTCGCGACCAAAGTCGGCGATGTCGAACGCATGGTCCCGAGCTTTGCCGGAATCCTGATCGATGATCCCGAGGACACCACGGCTCTGGCTGAAGGGATGCTTGCGGCGCTGACGCGGGACTGGGACAGCCGTCGGATCCGCGATCACGTCTTACGGCAGTCGTGGGACGCCGTCGCGCAACGAGTCGCCGCCCAGTGGCGCCTCGCTGTGACGGGACCCGCGGCTCCCGCAGCCGTCGCCGCGCCGTGCCGCCGCAGGTGAAGCCAGACCTCTTGGAACTGGCGCGCACGGCGCAACGGCCGGCGAGGGCCGAAGGCCGGTCCCCGTCCCGGCCCGCCGGGCGAGGGCTCAGGCCGCCGCCGCGAAGAGTTCCGCAGGAACCGCGAAACTGCGCTGGAACCCCTCCCGCCCGGCCGGCGTGACCGCCACCGCGCGGGTGTCGTGCCGGCGGGCGATCCATCCGAGCTCGAAAAAGCGCGCGCACAACAGCGCGCCGACCCGGCCCGCCAAATGCAGGCGCCGCTCGCTCCAATCAAGGCAGGGCCGACAGAAGACGCGGCGGGAGCCGCCGCCCTGCCCCGGATCGACGCCGAACGCATCGAGGAAATCGAGCCCGGCCGGCGTGATCTCGCCGCCGTCCGGCGTCAGAACCGCCCGGCCCGCGGCGACCATCCCGTCCGCCACCGCCACGCCGAGGCGCCCGGCCAGATGATCGTAGCAGGTGCGCGCCGCGCGCAGGGCTTCGCCGCCCCTCCAGACCCGCGGAGCCGGCCGCCCGGCCTCGCCGAGCGCGAGCAGGCTTTCGAGCATCGCGCCGACCAGCGGCGAGGCGAGGCGATAATAGCGATGCCGGCCGCGCGGCTCGGCCGCGACGAGCCCGGCCTCGCGCAGCTTGGCGAGATGGCCGCTCGCGGTCGGGGCCGAGACATGGGCCGCATAGGCGAGCTCCTTGGCGGTCAGGGCGCCGCCCCGCATCAATGCCGCCAGCATGTTGGCCCGTGCGGGGTCGCCGACCAGCGCCGCCGTCGCGGCCATGCGGACCACTTCCGTCATTGCGCGCTCCCGATCCGTTCGCCGGAACTGCCGGAACTATAGGGCAAGGAGCGGCCGGCGGGACGGAAAACGTTTCGCCCGGCGCCGCAGCGTTGCGGCCCTCTCAATGGGCGATCCATTCCTTCATGAAGCGGGCGTAGCACTCGCGCTCGCCCGGCATCTTGACCCAGCCGGCGAGCAGCCGCGGCGCCGCCAACAGCAGGCGATCCCGCAGATGGGTCGAATTGTGCGCATATTCCTCGAAGCACGAGATCGCGATCTTCTGGTTGTGCGGGTCGTCCTGGAAACGGCAGGCGGCGAGCGCCACCGTCTGCTGGAAGGCCCGGCGGTCGGCGCCCGATTTCAGATAGGCGGCGGCGAGCGCGGTCGTCTTTGGCACATCGAGCGCCATGATCGCCGCGTCGAGCTCGTGAAGCAGCGCCTGCGGCGTCCAGCCGCGGGCGTCGAACCCGGCGCATTCCGCGTCGATGACCGGGCGGTAGAGCTTGTTCTCATGCGCCACGTCGTTGACGAAACTGGCCATCAGGTAGAGCAGGCGCGCCTGATAGGGATTGCTGCTGGTGCGCAGCCAATTGTTGGCGACATTGCAGTAATCGAACGGGTGCTGCCCGTTGGTGAACTGGCGCGGCACCGTGATGCGCAGGATCAGCTCGGCGGCGGCGATCTGGATCGTATCGCCGAGGCTGTTGATCGACTTACCGCTCTTCAAATGCGCCGTCAGCAGGTCCCAGACGCTGATGCCGTCGGCGCTCAGCAGCGTGTCGACCATCGCCTCGACCTCGGCGGCGCTGAGCGGCGTCCGGTTGCTCTCCTTGAGGCTCTTGCCGGCGTCGGCAAATTCGGCGGTGACGCGCACGCAGGCGGCGTCGTAGAGCGAATAATAGAGCGGCCCGATCGCCATATCCGGCACGCCCATGTAATAGACGCCGTGGGCGCGCTCCCAGCCGATCACATCGGCCAGGTCGTTGACCGCCCGCGCGCGCAACGCCTTGTGACCGGTATTGCGGGCCTTGCGCCCGATGACCGTGTCCTGCAGACCGATGAGCCCCAGGAATTCGAGCTGATCGCGCAACAGCGGCCGGTTTTCGGCATCCTCGGCCAATCCCAGGAACAGCCCGTAGGCGCGGCGCCAGTCGCCGCTGATCGTGGCGATCATCTGGGCGTGCAGGCGCTGCTCGAGACTGCCCGGTTCGCGGATCGGCGGCGCGTCCTCGATCCATACCTGCGGACCGTAGGAGGGCGGCGGCACCGTGAGGCCCTTCATCGTCGCGTAGCGCCCGGGATAGCGGGCGAGCAGCTGGTTCCAGATGTCAAGCCCGGCCGGGATGTACCACACGCTCTGCAACAGCGGCAGCAGCCGGTATTGCTCGGGCAGATAGCGCATCAGGGCGGCCGCGGCGCGCAGCCCGAGCAGCGTATGGTCGTTGTTGATCAGCAAGACCGATCCGTCGCGGATGTTGATGTGACACGGCACCTGCACAAAAGGCGCCTCGGCCGCGGTCACGACGGCGAGCGCCTCGCCGAGCGAGCGGCCCTGCTGCGCGATCATCCGAAAGAACAGATCGGCGGTCTTCGGCTGGTCGCGTTCGAGGATGGCCTCGGTCAACAGGTCGAAGGACTTGTCCTGACGGATCTCGTTGCGGCTCAACAACATCGTTTTTCTCCGTTGGCGCGGCGGGTCGGATCGCGGCGGCAAAAGCCTATCCCGCGCCGGCGCGGCGCGTAAACCTGCCGCTGCCGATGGCCGACATGAAGGCGGGGAAGGGCCGCGCGCTGCAGCCTGGAACAGGCGTACTGTTGCCGGCGCGGCGCAGGGGTTAGAGTGGCCAGCGCCGCCGCCTTTCCTGAAGGGTGCGCAGAAGTGATCGCAAGGAGTTTCGCCGCCCGATGAACGATCTCAGCAGCAGCCTTGGCGAGCCCGTCCGGCGGGCATGCGATCTCGGGCCGACAATCGCGCGGAGCGCCGACGAGATCGAGCGCACCCGGCGGCTGCCGGCCTATGTGCTCGAGGCGCTGTTCGCGGCGCGGCTGTTCCGCATGCTGCTGCCGCGCAGCTGCGGCGGCGACGAGGTCGCGCCGCAGGACTACGTCCTCGCCATCGAAGAGCTCGCGCGGCACGACGGCTCGGTCGGCTGGTGCGTGTCGATCGCCAACAGCACGGCCCTGATCGCCCCCTATCTCGCGCCCGAGGCGGCGCGCGCGATCTTCGCCGATCCGCGCGCGGTCGTCGCCTGGGGTCCGCCCAACGAATCGCGCGCGGTCGCGGTGCCGGGCGGCTATCGCGTCAGCGGCCGCTGGGATTTCGCGAGCGGCTGCCGGCATGCCACCTGGATCGGCGCGCACGGTCCGGTGGTCGAGCCCGACGGCTCGCTGCGGGCGGATCGCCGCGGCCGGCCGGCAATCCTCACCTGGCTGTTCCCGGCGCGCGCGGCAAAGCTGCTCGACACCTGGCATACGATTGGGCTGCGCGGCACCGCTTCCGATTCCTACGAGGTCCATGACCTGTTTGTCGCCGAGGCGTTCACCGGCACGCGCGAAGACCCGGATTTGCGGCGCGAGCCCGGCCCGCTCTACGCCTTTCCGCAGCAGACGCTCTATTCGGTCGGCATCGCCAGCGTCGCGCTCGGCATCGCGCGCGGCATGCTGGAGGCCTTCATCGATCTGGCCGGCCGCAAGACCCCGCGCGGGGGCGGCCGGCTTGCCGACAATGCCGTGATCCAGGCCGGGGTGGCGCGCGCGGAAGCCAGGCTCGGCGCGGCGCGCGCCTATCTCATCGCAACCGTGGCCGAGATCTATGCGCGGGCCGATGCGCGCGCCCCGATCGCCGTGGCGGACCGCGCCCGGGTGCGCCTGGCCGGCGTCCATGCGATCCACGGCGCGATCGCGGTCGCCGACTACGCATACAAAGCGGCCGGGGTCGACGCGATCTTCCCCGGCAGCCCGTTTGAGCGCCGCTTTCGCGACATTCACACCCTGTCGCAGCAGATCCAGGCGCGCACGGCGCATTACGAGGCGATCGGCCAGGTTCTGCTCGGCGCGCCGCCGGAGGTGTTCCTGTAGTCAGGAGTCCTTCACACCACGGCTTCTAATCGTATCATGGCCGCGTTCAAAATCGAATAGACGCCATAATATCTGATTAGTAAGCCAATCTTTTGGCTTTCTACTATCAATCGCGGTCCCACCTGCAGCAATAAATAAAGATCCTAAATTTCTATAATTTCTCTCTTTGAGTATTTTCTCAGCAGATCTTCTATCTTTTGTTTTAAGAAATTCTAAAAAAGACTTTGCGTCAAATTCTTCGCATGATTTGGTATGTAAGTAGTCATCTTTGGTGTTCTCGGCAAGAATATCCTGTAAAAGAGATTGCATTTCCTGAAGCAACCGCTGTAGCCTTTCTAACTTGCGTCGGCTCTGGCTTGTTATCGTCATGGATTGACCTATGGACGAGTTATGCGGTCATAAAACTCTTCGGCGACAGCATGAATCTGGTTAGCGTAATGTCTATCCACTGCATAGTCCGATAGAGCAATTGGCTCGCTCTGAGCGGGTCTCTGGGCAATCCTCTCAGACAAGGAAACATAATTATCAAAGATCTGCTCTGGATATCTGTTTCGCATCCGGGACATAAAGTCTTTCTGAGATTGAGTACCTCCGGACAGATATCTAACTTTATTGAATATAATACCTGCAAGTTGCGGCTTTGGAAAATTATAACCAGTAATATTGTTAATACTATTTGCTGAATTAAATAGTGAGTCGATTGATGATTGGATGTGTGCTATGCCGAGTGTAGAGAGATACTCAGACATGGAAATTATAACATAATATTGACTTGCAAATAATCCGTTCTGGGTCGCAAGATAGAGATTTGGAGGGCAGTCGATAAATATGAAGTCGTATTGAGAATCTAATGACTGCAACGCATTTTTTAGGAACGTCTGGGCTCTGAGATTCTCAAATCCGAAGCGCTGTGCAAGCTTAAAATCAATTCCGAATAATTCTATATCAGATGGAATAAGCTTAATCCCCCTATTTTTTTCCAAATCAAATTTTTCATACCATGGATATTGAGAGAAACGTGTAGGATTCACTACGATGGAATCGAGGTTGAATGGTTTATCATGAAGGCATGCCTCAAAAAAAGATAATAACGTCCGCCGTGCATTGATATGTTTTTCCCAGTCATTTTCATTAAGCCAATATAATGTACAGTTAGATTGTGGATCGAGGTCAATCATCAAAACACGAGAGTTGAATTTTTTGTAGAGAGAGGCTGCGACTTCTACGGAAAGGGTCGTTTTTCCAACTCCACCTTTAAAATTTATAAACGAGACTGTGACTGCCACAATGTCCTCCCATGGCAGATTTATAGACCTAGCATATTAGACAACATAATACCATGATTAGCTTTCTCATGGAAGGAAAAATATCCTGTGTGGCAGGAAAAGGAGGGCCACGGCCGCTGATCTTCCGATTGCGCTCGCTGACAGGCTATAGTGTACCTATAGTGCTGCGCGGGGAGGTGAAACATGGAAATCGAGGCCGCGGTCTTTCGCAAGGCGCACGAGCCGCTGACGATCGAAACCGTCGATATCGACAAGCCGTGGGGCCGCGAGGTGCTGGTGCGCACCGCCGCGACCGGGGTGTGCCACAGCGATCTGCATGTCGTCGACGGGCTCGGCCGCTTTCCGCTCGACCGGCCGATGATCCTGGGCCATGAGGGCGCCGGCGTCGTCGAGGCGGTCGGCGCCGAGGTGACGACGGTCAGACCCGGCGATCACGTCGTCGCTTGCCTCTCGGGCTTTTGCGGCACCTGCCCGCAATGCCTGTCGGGCCACCCCAATCTGTGCACCGGCGGCATCGTCGCCCGCCCCGAAGGCGCGGCGCCGCGGCTGTCGCAGAACGGCGCGCCGCTGCGCCAGTTCCTCAACATCGCCAGCTACGCCGAAAAGATGCTGCTGCACGAGAACTCGCTGGTGCGCATCGACCCGGAACTGCCGCTCGACCGCGCCGCGCTGGTCGGCTGCGGCGTGCTGACCGGGGTCGGCGCGGCCTTGCGCAGCGCCGGGCTCGAACCCGGGCAGACCGTCGCCGTGTTCGGCTGCGGCGGCGTCGGCCTGTCGATCGTGCAGGGCGCAAAGATCGGCGGGGCGCGGCGGATCATCGCCATCGACCAGTTCGCTTCGAAGCGCGAAATGGCGCTGCGCCTGGGCGCCACCGATTTTGTCAACAGCGCCGAAGAGGATCCGGTGCAGGCGGTGCGGGCGCTGACCGGCGGGCTCGGGGTCGATCACGCCTTCGAGGCGGTCGGCAATGCCGCGCTTGTGCGCCAGGCGATCGAAAGCCTCGCGATCCGCGGCACCGCAACGATCGTCGGCGTCTTGCCGCCGGATGCGATGATCGAATTCCCGTGGATGGCGATCCGCCCCGAATGCAAGGTGCAGACCTCGCGCATGGGTTCGAACCGCTTCCGCTTCGACATTCCGCTCTATCTCGATTTCTACAAGCAGGGCCGGCTCGATCTCGATGCGATGGTGACAAAGCGCGGCCGGCTTTCCGACATCAACGAGGCCTTCCGCGCGATGAAGGCCGGCGAGGTGGCCCGGACGGTGCTGACATTCGATTGAGGCTCCGCCGCCTCGTTTCCTGTCACTCCGGCGAAGGCCGGGATCCATGTCTGCCATGGATTCCGGCAATTATATACTTGACTGACGGGGGGCAGCGCGGCCCATCGGGCCGACAGAGCGACGCCAAACGACGATTCGGGAATAAATGGTGCGTTGTCAAACGAATCTCAATCAGTGGTTGAAAAATTATATCATTGATACCAATGGCTTAAAGCGCCGATTCGGCTGCCGGTCATTTTTCCTTGGAGTCAAGGGAAAAATCGCTACACTCAGGTTGATGAGCGCTCGCTATATCCCCAACACGGCCAAGGCTCTAGAAGTCATCCTCTGGCTTGCCTCGGCCAAACCCGGAATCGATGTGTACCACATCGTCAAATGTGCCTATTACGCTGACAAGCGCCATTTGAATTTGTATGGGCGCCCCATCGCAGGCGACTATTATGAGGCGGACCAATATGGTCCGCTTGGGAAATGCATCTATGGTCTATTGCGAGGAAATTCCCTTGAACTTCTAGCTCTTGAGAGTAATGGAAGAGTGCCATTCACCGTTAGGCAGGATGATCACGGCGTTATTGCTGATCGAGATGCCAACGAAAGGCGTCTTTTTGACAGCGAAAAAGAGGCTCTCGCTTGGGCGCTCGAAAATTACGGAGATTTATCTTTTGATGATCTTTTAGAATTGAGCCATGATGAAGAAGCCTACCAAAAGGCCGAAGGCGGCAGAATGCGCTACGAAGATATGCTTGAGCCCAGCCCCGACCGTGAGAGGCGCGCAAAAGATCTGGCGGAGACCGCGCGGTATGCGGTACTTTAGTGGGTATGGAGCAGCTAAGAACGCGAGACGTGATCAAGGCACTTGATCAGCAAACCCGACCACCTAAAAAGAAAAGGCTGATTTGTGTGTGTGAGAGACGGCCATTATTTCTTCGGATTAACAGTCATCCCCTTTGACCGCCACACATAAAGATTAAACAATGTGATTGTCCTAATTTTCTCGATTGGGACAGCTACGTTGAGTTGCGAAATCTTGTCAGGGTAGGGAGAGATGATCTTCAATTCGCTCTTACGCGGGACGAAAATCCTTTAGGTCGTCTCACTGATGAAGTAACTAGACAAATAGCTTTTGCTGCCCAACGGACAAGAACGCTCAATGATGAACAACGCCTGATCATATGGGAGGGACTGGTTGGCGGATCGTAAGCCAAAACTCCCCGAGAAGGTTGAGGATGAGCCTGGCATGGCCGAGCGCTTCCGGCGCGGCCTACAGCGCGCGCTCAACACGCCGCCGAAGCACCGGGCCGCTCCGATCCCCAAGGCTAAGGAACGGCCAGCGTCGAAGGGTCGCGTGTATAAGGGGAAGACGCGCGGAGGATGAGACTGCGCCCCGACGCGCAGTAGGAAGCCCATTTTCTTTTGTTGTAAAACGCGCAACGCCCTATAAGCATGTCTAGTGGCGCGCGCCATCAGCGCGATAGAAGGAGATGATTATGCGGTATGCTCTATGGAACAATAAGGGCGGAGTAGGAAAGAGTTTTCTTTCATTTGTCCTGAGTACGGAGCTGGCGCACGCTCGTAGTATCCCGGTTATCGTGGTTGATATGTGTCCTCAGGCGAATCTCTCTGAGATTATACTCGGAGGAAATGGCATCGGCTCAGATCGATTGGACGCTTTGATAAAAGATCGCCGTACCATTGGCGGTTATTTTGACATGAGAATTAACTCTCCGCATACCAAGACAGGAAACGAGACTACATACTTAATTGATGCCAGAGTTACAAATCCGAATCTACCACACGGTGTATATTTGATAGCTGGAGATCCCAGCCTTGAATTGCAAGCACAAGTTATAAACCAGATTAGCGGCCAAACCTTACCTACCGATTCGTGGAGGAATGTCCACCGATGGCTCGCTGATCTAGTAGAAGAATGCTGCAATAGGCTAGGAGTTGATAGAACTGTCGTGTTCGTTGATTGCAATCCAAGTTTTTCTGCATACACAGAGTTATCTATGTTGGCTGTAGATTCTCTTATCATACCGTGCTCTAGCGACGGCTCTTCCGCGAGAGCAATCGATAACGTCGGTTCTCTTCTATATGGAATAACGATTGGAAAAGATTATGGTGCAGCTAATTTTGCGGCGCGAGCGAAGAGTTTCAGTCTAAAATTGCCACACGTCCATTCCGTTGTTCTAAATAGATCAACGCAATACAGCCAGAAAGCGAGTAAAGCGTTTGGTGCTATGTTTGATGAAATTAAGCGACACGCCGGCAAATTACGTGAAAACGCTCCTGAGTATTTTGAATCTGATGGTCCAACGTTCTATGATATTCCTGATAGTCACTCGGTCGCTATTGTATGCTCTCATTTGGGCAAACCCCTCTACAGCGTGAAACCGGGAAGATATCAAGTTCATGATACGGAACCTCAGGTAAATTCGGAGCCATTGGATAGGTATAAAGAGGCGATAACCGGCTTTATCGCGGCGATTTGATAGAATCCAAGAAAGCAAACACTAGCTGCGCCGGCTCGCGATAGTCCCAGCCGGCCGGCGGGATCGGCTCAGGTGCCGTGGATTTCTCCGGCTTGGCCGTCAGTCCGCCGATAGGTGAGGCGCTTGCCGGCCGCCCCCTGGATCGCCAGCGCCGCGCGCATCGTGTCGTCATAGCCGAGCTTAATGCGGTAGGAATAGCGGAAGTCGAACTCGGCGAGATAGCGGTGAAGATGCGCCGCCGAGACGTGGTGATAGGTGCCGTAGATCCCGCGCTTGAAGATCGAGAAGAAGCCTTCGACCGTGTTGGTGTGAGCATCGCCGCGCACGTATTCCTTGGCCGAGTGGTTCACGGTCTTATGGCTGGCGAACTCCTCGCCGACCTTCCAATAGACACCGCT
>Ga0209062_1006336_pt1 | contig 10886 bp, 10 predicted proteins | sample Coa_R2_2_FD_187158 | JGI IMG/M metagenome (GOLD analysis project Ga0209062, IMG submission 187158) | Surface soil microbial communities from Centralia Pennsylvania, which are recovering from an underground coalmine fire - Coalmine... | ecosystem: Environmental > Terrestrial > Soil > Unclassified...
TGCGATGAGCCGTCGGCAAAATGGACCGACATGCGAATGTCCACCCAAAAGCCTTTGGTGCGCGCGTCGTACTGCGATCCGTGCGGGTCGGAGAACGTGACGAAACCACAGGGCTGGTCGGCGGTCGCGGCGGCGGGGCCGTTGCCGCTCGTACCCGTACCGTTGGTGCCGGCGGCGCTTCCACTGGAGGCCGCGCCGACCGCAGCGGCCGGGCCCGTGCCGCTCGATGCCGGATCCCAAACCGGACGCGACGGCGCCGTGCGATGGATCGTCGCACTTGGCGCCGCGTGAGGCGCCGGTGCCGCCGCACCGGCAAGGGCGCGCGGCGCGAATGAGGGAGCCACGCGCGGCCGTGCCGTCGGTGTCGCGCGCACGGAGGGCGCCGGCGTGGGAACCGGGCGTGCGGCGATGGTGGTGAGACGCACTTGCACGACGCGAACGCGCTGGGACGGCACCGCCGCGTTGGGCGGCACGGCCCCGGCGACGATCTCGTGGATCGCAATCGAGATGGCCAGCGCAACGGTCAAGCGGCGCCGGCTTCCGCCGCCAAAGAAAACGCCGAGCCATTCACGGGTGAACGGCTCGGCGCTGCGTAGGTGTTTGCTAGCCAGGGTTCTGATTATACGTTTGGACGTACCACTGCTTGAACTGATCGTAGGTCGGATAGTAGCCGTACTTGTGATAGAACCAGTCGCGGTACGCGTCTTGCCGGCGATCGACCTCCTGTTGTTCCGCGCGCTTCTCCCGTACTTTGTGGTTGTAGTTGACGACCAGCGGAACTGAGGCCGCAGCGGCGGCGCTGACGAGGATGATGGTATTCGTGCTTCCCGCACCGCCGGCGAGCGCCGGCGCGGCAAGGCTTGCGGCAAGCGCGGCCGTCACGACGGCAGCTGCGGCTTGCAGTTTTCTCATGTGCGGTCCTTTCTGCAGGCCATTCGACCTCCCGGCTCCAACCCGGACCTCCGTGGAGATCGAAGCCTTAATTCGACCGATCCCTGATTTTCCGATTCCAGGGATCCTTTTCCGTGACATTACCCCGTTGTTGAAAGATTCGCAAGGCTTTCGGAGGGCGATCGACCTTTTCGTGGAGCGTTTCCTCGCTCGCGGCATCGATCACGTGGTGGGAATCGAGTCCCGCGGCTATATTTTCGGCGCGCCGATCGCCTATGCCATCGGCGCCGGATTCATTCCGGTCCGCAAGCCCGGAAAACTTCCGCACGCAACGTTGACGGAAGAGTACGCACTCGAATACGGTACGAACTCGCTGGAGATCCACGCCGATGCGCTGACGCAAGGCGAACGCGTCCTGGTCGTCGACGATCTGCTGGCCACCGGCGGCACCGCCGCCGCCACGGGACGACTGCTGGAACGGTTGGGCGCGCACGTCGCCGCCTACGCGTTCTTGGTCGAGCTGGCCGATCTCAACGGCCGCGAGAAACTGGGCAACGCCGAGGTCGTCTCCTTCGTTACGTATTGACGATGGTGAAGTACCTGGTTGCGTTCGCAGCCGCCGCGGCGCTCGTACTGGCCGCCTCTCCAGCGACATCCGCCCGGCCGCACCCCAGCCCGACGCCGTCGCCTACTCCGCCTCCGGCCGATCCGGCGATCACGGCGCTGGCGCGGCAACAGTTCGTCCAATGGCAAGCCGGCGTGGTCAACCGCAAGCTCTACGACGCCGAGGTGCTGCCGCAGCTGACCGATACGAAGATCGCGCAAACCTCGCAGCTGCTCGGGCAGCTCGGGGCTCTCGACGCCACCGTCTACGTTGGGCCCTGGTTCAATCCGGACCATCCGCAGCTGCACGGCTACATCTATCAGATGCGCTGCACCCAGGGCAACGTCTACCTTTGGCTGGCGCTCGATCCGACGGGTAAGATCGCCAATATTTTCTTCAAGAACCGCCTGGACGTCGAGACGGTGACGCCCACCCCGTCGGAAACGCCGCCCGACCAGCTATAATAGCTGGATACCATCATGACCATCGCCCAGCTCATCGAACGGGTCCGACGCTACGACCCCTCCGCCGATCCGGAGTGGTTGATGCGCGTCTACGAGCTCGCCGATGCAGCTCACCAAGGGCAGCGCAGAGCCTCGGGATGTTCCTATATCGAGCACCCCTTGGCGGTGGCCGAAATTCTGGCCGACCTCGAAGTCGACCACCAGACGATCGCCGCGGCCTTGCTGCACGACGTCGTCGAGGACACCTCGGTGACCAGCGAGCAGGTGGCCGAGCAGTTCGGCACCGAGGTCGCGCGGCTCGTCGAGGGCGTCACGAAGCTCACGCGGATTCCCTATCAATCCAAAGAAGACGCCCAGGTCGAGAATTTGCGCAAGATGTTTTTGGCGATGGCCAAGGACATCCGCGTTATCATCATCAAGCTCGCCGATCGGCTGCACAACATGCGCACGCTCGAGAGCCTGCCGCCGGCCAAGCAGCAGGCCATCGCGCGCGAAACGCTCGACATCTACGCACCGATCGCCCACCGTTTGGGTATTTGGAAGATCAAGTGGGAGATCGAGGACGAGTGCCTTCGGTATCTCGATTCGGCGTCGTATCACGACATCGTCGAACGCGTTGCCAAGACGCGGCGCGAGCGCGAAGCCGACGTCGAAAAGGCGATCGCGCGCCTGCGCGAAGAGTTTCAGGAGCTCAAGGTCAACGCCGAGATCCAGGGGCGGCCCAAGCATTTTTATTCGATATATTCCAAGATCAGCAAAGGGCGCGATTTTTCGACGATCTACGACCTGACGGCGATTCGCATCATCGTCGATACGGTAAAAGATTGCTACGCGGCGCTGGGCGCCGTGCACGCGATGTGGACGCCGCTTCCCGGACGCTTCAAAGATTACATCGCGATGCCCAAGCCTAACATGTATCAGTCGCTCCACACGACCGTGGTCGGGCCGAGCGGGGATCCGCTGGAAATTCAAATTCGGACGTGGGAAATGCACCGCACCAGCGAGTACGGCATTGCCGCGCACTGGCGTTACAAGGAGGGCGGCAAGGCCGACCAGTTCGAGAACAAGCTCTCCTGGCTGCGCGCGCTGCTCGAGTGGCAGAAAGACATGCGCGATTCCCGCGTCTTCATGGAGAATCTCAAGCTCGACCTTTTCGACTCCCAGGTGTTCGTCTTTTCGCCGCGCGGCGACGTCTTTTCGATTCCGGCGGGCGGGACGCCGCTCGATTTCGCGTACCAGGTGCACACCGACGTCGGCAATCATTGCGTGGGCGCCAAGATCAACGGCCGAATCGTGCCGCTCGATTACGTCATGCAGAACGGCGACATCTGCGAAATCCTCGTCAACAAATCCAGCGGGCACCCGTCGCTCGACTGGCTCTCGATCGTCAAGACGTCGGGCGCGAAGCACAAGATCAAACAATGGTTCCGCAAGGAGCGGCGCGAGGAGAACGTGCTGGCGGGGCAAGAGGCGCTCGAACAGGAGCTGGCGCGCGCCGGCTTGCGCACCGACGTCGCGCGCGGCGCGCTGCTCGAGCGAATCGCCTCCCGGCTGAACTACGCGACGCCCACCGACCTCTATGCGGCGATCGGGTTCGGCGACGCTTCGGCGCAGGCCGTCGCCAATCGGGTGCGCGACGAGATCAAGCACGACAACGTCGTGGACCTCACCAAGATCGGCCGCAAGCCGGCGTCGCGCAAGAGCGTCCGCCGCACCAGCGGCGTGCGAATCGCGGGCGTGGACGACGTGCTGGTAAGGCTATCGAAGTGCTGCTCGCCGGTCCCGGGCGACCCGATCATCGGCTACGTCACGATCGGCCGCGGCGTCAGCGTCCATCGCGCCGACTGCCCGAACGTCGCGTTCATGAACGCAACGCCGGAGCGGATCCTGCAGGCGCAGTGGGTGCGCGAGGCCGACCTCACTCATAGCGTGGATATCGAAGTCGAGGCCGACGATCGCAGTCAACTGCTCGGCGACATCATGGCGGTCTTTTCCGAGCTCAAGACGCAGGTGAGCTCGGTCAACGCGCGCGTCCGCAAGGACGGCGTCGCGGTTTCGAGCTTGACGGTGCAGATCCGCGATCTCGATCATCTGCACAAACTGCTGACGAAGCTCGAGACTCTCAAGACCGTGCGCCGCGTCTATCGCGTCACCAAGCGCGAACGTACGGCGCTGTAGCTCCCACGGCGTGCAGGGCGCGCAGCTCCTCCTTCCGGGCGTCGCCGCGTTCGCTGCCGGCGCGATGAACAGCGTCGCCGGCGGCGGAAGTTTTCTTTCGTTTCCCGCGCTGGTCTTTGCCGGGGTAGGCCCGATCTCGGCCAACGCGACGAACAATGCCGCGATGTGGGTCGGCACGATCGGGAGCGCGCGCGGCTATCGCGAAGAGATCGTCGAACATCGCGCGTTGCTGCTGCCGATGATCGTGACGAGCGTGGTGGGTTCTTTGATCGGCGCCTGTCTTTTGCTCGCGACGCCGCAGCACTTCTTCGAGCGTTTGATTCCGTGGCTGCTGCTTTTCGCTACGGTCGCCTTCGCACTGAGCCCGCGCTTGACGCGCCGGCGGCGCGCCGCACCGGGCCACGCGCCGTGGCAGATCGCCGTGCAGTTTGCGGTCGCGATCTACGGCGGATACTTCGGTGCCGGAATGGGCATCTTGATGCTCGCGGTGTTGGGGTTCTCGGGGCTGCCGAGCTTCAACGCGCAAAACGCCGTCAAGAACGTGCTCTCGGTTTCGATCAACGGCGTCGCGCTGATACCGTTCGTCATCGCGCGCATCGTGGATTGGCGATTCGCCGTTCCAATGGCGATCGTCGCGCTCTTCGGCGGCTATTTCGGCGCGCGGTTTTTCCGCCGCGTTCCGGCACCGCTTTCGCGGGCGCTGGTCGTTTCAATCGGTCTTGTGATGACTATAGTATTCTTTGTGCGCAATCATTAGCGCCAAAGGTGACGCGGGTTGCTTGTTTTAGCAGGGCGAGCAAAAAGGCAATTCGAATCGCGACTGTCTACTCCGCTACTTACGAGGCTTTAGAATGGCGTTACTCAAGAAATGGATCGCGCTGCTGCCTGCGGCCGCGCTGCTTACGGCAGCGGCATGCAACGGCGGGGCGACCGTCCCGTCTGCTGCCGGAGGCGCCGCCGGATCGCAACTCGTTCCGTCCAGCGCAAACGTCGCGTCCCCGTCGGACACCACGTCGATCCTCAAAAAACTGACGAAAACGGTCGTTATCGGCACGACGACCGATCCGACGAACGGCGACACCGGCGGCCATTCGATCGCCATCACTCAGACGGATTATGGATTCAAGAAGGGACAGCTGCTCGTCTGCAACTTTGCCGATAAGTCGGGGGCGGCCGGGAAAGGCAGCACCATCGACCTCTTCAGCCCAGTCAAGGGGTCGAAGCCCAAGACCGTCGTCAAAGATAGTCGTATTGAGGGCTGCGACGGCTCGGCCGTTTCATACGGCAATGCCGTGTACGGCGCGGGGATGAACGGCGGCGTCGTCGCCGGTTACACCAGCGGCGGCAAGTTCATTAAACAATATGGCTCGCCGTTGAAGGCGCCGTTCGCGGACGTCGATGCTGCGTGCCCGCCGAACAAGCCGCACTGTCTCTATAATGCCGAGTACATCTTTGCGAGCGACGCCAAGACCGGTGGTCTCGTTAGTTTCAGCATCAACTATTACGGCAACCCGACGCCGACTCAAATTGCCGGCGGCTTTGCGGTCAATAATAAGACCGGCTGGAGTACTCTTGGGCCGTCAGGACTTGCGTACACCTATGCGAAAGACACGATCTATATTGCCGATGGCGTAGATAACACCGTCGTCGCCTTCAATCACGCGAGCGAGTTGCTGGTCAAAGACGAGATCGTCGTCCAAAAAGGCGGCAAGACGTTCAAATGCAAGTATCCGAAGACGACTTGCGGTAAGCTCGTAAAAGCGGGCTCGCCGCTGGACGCTCCCGAAGCGATGACCGTGCTTCCAAACGGCAATCTGATTGTGGCAAATACCGGCAACAACACGCTCGTCGAGCTGACGCCGAGCGGGCAAGTACTCGATACGAAGGTCATCGACAAGGGAAAAAGCCCCGCGATCTTCGGGCTTGCCGCGGCCGGCACCAACGACAACAATACGGTCCTTTTCTACACGGATATCAACTCGAACCAACTGGTCGAGTTAGAGCAGTAGAGCAATTATTATCTGCACACGACACCTTAACGAGGCTTAGAATGGCGTTACTCAAAAAATGGACGATGCTGCTGCCGGCGGGCGCGTTGCTCGCCGCGGCGGCATGCAACGGCGGCGCTTCGGTTCCACCCACGGCCGCCGGCGGCGCACCCGGCTCGCAACTCTCCTCTTTCGATTCCAATTTCGCTTCACCGCAAGATAACACGTCGATTCTCAAGGGTTTGACGAAAGACGTCGTGATCGCTTCGACGGTGGACCCGACCAACGGCGACTCGGGACCGCATTCGATCGCAGTGGCGAGCACGTCGTACGGAACGCTCAAGAAGGGCTATCTGACGTTTTGCAACTTCAGCGATTCGTCAGGAAACGCCGGAAAGGGCACGACGGTTGACTACGTCCAGCCCAAACCGAGCTCCAAGGCGGCTACCTTCGCGCAAAGCAGCGATATCGCGGGCTGCGCGGGCGATACCGTAACGACCGGCAACGACGTGTTTGCGGCGGGATTGACCAGCAAGCTGCTCACGCAGTTCGGAGACACGGGCAAAACGATCAAGACCTGGAACTTCAAGGGGCCGTTCTCTCCGGTGGATGCGTCGAACAAGCAGCTTTACGCTGCGGAGTACATCTTCACCGGCGACGTCAAGAACGGAACCATTACCAGCTTCAGCATCAACTATTACGGCAACCAGAAGCCGCTTCAAGTCATCAGCGGATTCGCGGTAAATAAGAAGCCGGGCTGGAGCGCGCTCGGACCGACGGGACTGCAATATTTCCCTAAGAAAGATACGCTCTACGCGGTCGACGGGGTCGACAACACCGTCGTGTCTTTTAACCACGCCAGCGAACTGCTCGTGGCCGACGAGATCGTGGTGCAAAAAGGCGGCAAGACGTTCAAGTGCAAGTATCCGAAAACCACCTGCGGCACGCTCGTCTATTCCGGAAGTCCGTTAAATGCGCCGGTTGCGATGGCGGTGCTGCCGAACGGCAATCTCGTCGTCGCGAACTCCGCCGGCGGCAACACGCTGGTGGAGATCGATACCTCGACGGGTAAAGTTCTCGACACGAAAGTCGTCGATACTAGCAAGACGGCCGGCGTTTTCGGTCTTTTGGCGACCGGAACGAAAGACAGCAACACGGTGCTGTATTACACCGACGCCAATACGAACACGCTGCACGAACTCGAGCCGTAAGCTAGACCGTACGAAAACCCGGCGAAAAGAAAAAGGACCTCCGGAAGCGGAGGTCCTTTTTTAGCGGCGTTATTCCGTGTCGACGGGTGCGTTCGAGGGCGGCTCGTGGATAAAGTACGACATCGGATATTTCGTCTTGATCGGTTTGAACGCCCGCGGCTGCTCGCTGAAGTTGAAGGCGGCGTCCAAACTGGTCGCGCGCTGGTCGGTGTATCCTTCCGACGCCGGCCCGATGCTCCCCAGCCCGTAGACCTCTTCGATAAACTTCAGAATGCTGCCGAACTCGTACTGCGTGCTATCGACGTAACCGCTCTTGGCATAGGGCGAGATGATCAGGCAAGGGACGCGGAAGCCCAGCCCGCGGTAATCGAGCTGTGGCGGCTTCGCATTATCGTACCATCCGCCCCAGTCGTCCCACACGACGATGATCGCCGTGGAATTCCAATACGAACTCTGTCCGATGGCGTTGACGACCGATGCGACCCACGACGGCCCTTTGTCGCTTCCCTTTCCCCAGGGGTGATCGGAATCGCCCAGGCTCGGGCTGACGAAGCTCACCGACGCCAACTGTCCCGCCCCCGGATCGGTTAATATCTTGGTCTGAGGCGCGATGATGTTTGCCCAATCTTGGCCGTACCTCACGTAGCTCATCGCTTCAAACGGCTCCCAGATGCCTGCGTCCAGCTTCTTGGTGGCATAGTACTTCCACGTGACGCCGGCGTTATCGAGCACCTGTGCAATCGTGTTCCACTGGGTGAAACAGGGGAACGGACCTTTGTTAACCTCCTGTTGCTTTTTGGCCGTTACGTACGAGCTTTTCGTGCCCGGCGGCGAATCGCAATCGTAGGGTGCGGCCGTAGGATTGTCGATCTCGGCTTCAGACGGCGATTGCTTGATGTCGTCGGTGCCCGCGACCAGCGTCAGATGTCCGGTGAAGCTCCCGCCCCACTCCGTCGGAAACATTTCGTCGGCGAGCACGTACTGCTGCGCCATGTCCCAGTACGGCTTGATCAGAGACTGCTCGACGTAGGTGTACGCGGGATACGACCCCCATTGGCCCTGCGTTGGAAGCTTGGAAAAGCCGTCCATCTTGCCTTTATCGTATTCGGTCTGCGCTTTCGCCCATTCGTGTCCCAGGTCGGGATCGTCGAAGGTGATCGGCCGGAGCGCAACCGAGACGTCGCCAGGGGGGCAGGACGAACTCGAACGGGCGCGCGCGAGGGGTAGGGTGACGCGCGGTCGCGTCATTTCGCTCGTCTTCGGAATCGCGCAGCCCGACGTCGGCGCGTCGGCGCCGGGATATCCGGCGAAGAAGTTCTCGAAGCTCCGGTTCTCTTGAATGATCACGACGACGTTCTTGATATATTGGCTTGCGGCCGTGCGGCGTAGGCCGCCGAGCGTCGACAGGGATGCTTGCTCTGCCGGCGTTGCGCTTTGACCGGTGGTGGAGCAGGCGGCCGAGAGAACGAGCCCGGCAAGCGAGAGAAGAGCCAGCGGCTTGTGAAGGGTCATAGGAACGGCTGGTTTCCAAAAATCCGGGGCGGAGTCCTATAGCGCCGGCGAGAAACAGGAGCCGCTACCTGCTGCCCGCCGCACTTGAGGGGTGGGCCGCCCGCCGTGGGCGGGCGTCCATAGTAAGGAATGATAAATGACGGATTACGAGGTCACCTATATTCTACGCCCCTCGCTCGAAGAGAGCGAGGTTGAGGCGCGCGCCAATACGATCGCCGAGATTGTGAAGAATCAGGGCGGCGAAGTCACCGCGACCGAGCGTCTTGGCAAGAAACGGCTCGCCTACGAAATCAACGACGTGCGCGAAGGAAACTACGTCGTCATGCAGTTCACGAGCGACGCCGCAGTCTCCAAAGAGCTCGACCGGCAGCTCAAGCTGCACGAAGACGTCCTGCGGGCGCTGATCGTCCGGATCGATGCGAAAATGCGCACGCACATGGCGGCGCTGGCCGCAAATGCGCCCCCGCCGCATCCCCAGCCGTAAATTCGGCAGCTTCCGGCAACATCTGTGCCATACAGGTGACACTCTGAGCGGATAGGCTCTCATCGTCACCACCAGCGAGGAAAGAAGAGTAAGCATGGCAGGTTCGTACAATCGCATCATCTTGGTCGGCAATCTTACGCGAGATCCCGAGATCCGGTACACGCAGTCGGGCAAGGGCGTAACGAAGTTCACGTTGGCGGTCAACAATCCGCGCAACAAGGAAGAGACGACCTTCGTGGATATCGTCGCCTGGGACCGGCTCGGCGAAACCTGCAACACGTACCTCAAGAAGGGTTCGAACTGTCTCGTCGAGGGGCGGCTCGTGATTCGCAGCTACGACGATAAAGACGGGAACAAGCGCAAAGCGACGGAGGTCGTGATCGACAACATGCAGATGCTCGGCTCGCCGCGCGACCGAATTTCGGGCGGCGGCGATGACGGCGTTGGAGGCTACAACGGCGGCGGGCCGGCGACGGCCGGATCGCCGGGCGGCTTGGGCGAGGAACTCGAAGACGAAATTCCGTTCTAGCGGTCCGATATTGTCATCTTGAGCGGGGCGCGCAAAGCGCAGCTTGTCATCCTGAGCGGAGCGCGCAAAAGCGTAGCTTGTCATCCTGAGCGGAGCGCGCAAAAGCGTGGCTTGTCATCCTGAGCGGAGCGCGCGACGCGCGGCTTGTCATCCTGAGCGGAGCGCGCAAAAGCGTAGCTTGTCATCCTGAGCGGAGCGCGCAAAAGCGTAGCTTGTCATCCTGAGCGGAGCGCGCGACTGTAGCTTGCCATCCTGAGCGGAGCGCGCAAAGCGCGGCTTGTCATCCTGAGCGGAGCGCGCAAAAGCGTAGCTTGTCATCCTGAGCGGAGCGCGCAAAAGCGTAGCTTGTCATCCTGAGCGGAGCGCGCGAAGCGCGCGTAGTCGAAGGACGAAGCAACCGCGCCGTTCTAGCGTTCTCGCCGGCTTTCGCAAAAAAACTCTAGTTCGGCCGATAGCACGTCGAGCGGCAGCGTACCGCCGGCAAGAATGAAGTCGTGGAAGTCCTCGATTGCAAAGCGGGGACCAAGTTTCTCCTTCGCGACGTCCCGGAGCTCGAGGATCCGCAACTGGCCGATGGCATACGCGCACGCCTGGCCGGGCCAGCTCGCATAGCGCTCGACTTCGGCCGCGGTGAAGCCGTAGTCGATCGCGCGCTCGCGCGTCCAACGGAAGGCGTGGATCCCGGTATCGACGACGAGACGCCGCGCGCGAAAGAGCTGTAGCTGCAGGTATCCGGCGTAACCGGCGAGGTCGCCGTCGTACCAGCCGTTCTCGGCGCAGACGCGCTCGGCATACAAGGCCCAGCCTTCGTTGAACGCGGGGTTATAGCCGAAAGCGCCGCGCCGCCGAAAGTACGGTAGATCTTCGGATTCCTGTTCGATCGCGAGTTGAAAGTGATGGCCGGGGATCGCCTCGTGATACGCCGTTGACTTTAGGCCGATGCCGATCCACGGCACGTTGGGATCGAGGTCGGCGAGCGGCACCCAATAAATCCCCGGCACCGAGCCGTCGGGAGCGGGCGGCGT
>Ga0209062_1006340_pt1 | contig 10876 bp, 10 predicted proteins | sample Coa_R2_2_FD_187158 | JGI IMG/M metagenome (GOLD analysis project Ga0209062, IMG submission 187158) | Surface soil microbial communities from Centralia Pennsylvania, which are recovering from an underground coalmine fire - Coalmine... | ecosystem: Environmental > Terrestrial > Soil > Unclassified...
GAGCCCTGGACCATCGGCACCAACGTCTCCTCCGGCTGCATCAGGATGCGCAACGAGGATGTCATCGACCTCTATGGTCGCGTCAATGTCGGGACCAGGGTCATCGTGCTTTGATCGCGTGATATCCGACGAATCAAAACGGCCACCGGGCGAGGGTGGCCGTTTTTCATGTTCTCAGGTGCTACAGGACTCACACGTCCTGACTGCCGTCGTCGCCGAAGTCGCCGCCATTGTCGGGGTAGTCATCGGCATCCATGTCGTCGCGATCGTTGCCGTCATAGCCGCTGTTGTCAGCGCCCTGGTCGAGCAGCCCGCTGCGTGACGAATTGTCGGAATAATCGCGGGACGAGCCGATATCGTTGACGCCGGCATCACGCGCCAGCGTGCTCCCCGACTGATCACTCCAGGGACTCGGACGATCGACGCTCGGACGGTTCACCTCCTCGATCACCGTTGTCGGCTCGCCAAAGCCGTAACGTGGGCCGCCCATCATGTTGCGAATGCCGTTCATCAGAAGCGAGCCGCCGACCATGCCCGCTGCTGCCGCGGCTGCGGTGCCCAGGAATGAACCGCCGCCTCCGCCAAACGGCGGCGCACCATAGGACGCGCCGTAAGGCTGGCCCTGTCCGTAACCTGGGCCTTGTCCGTATCCCTGGCCTTGGCCATAACCTTGGCCGTAGCTCTGACCGTAACCCGGCGATTGCGCCTGCTGCATCACCTGGCCGCTGTTCCACACCGGGCGGCTTGCGGGCGGCGGGACGTTGGGCACCGAGCCATGCTGCGACTGGCTGGGCTGACCCTGGCCGAAAATGGCGTCGCGCATCGAATCAAGGAAGCTGCCGGACTGCTGCTGTTGCGGCGGCTCGTGCTGCAGCGCTGCCTCCAGTTCCTGGATGTGGGAATTGGCGCGCTTCAGGGCTTCCTCCTGGAGCAGCACGGTTTGCACCAGGGGGTAGATGGCGTTCGGCGCTTTGCGCAACCCGTCTGCGATGGCGTTGGCCGCGTCGGGATCGCGCGGGCTGCCCTCGAGCTTGGCGAGCCGGTCGAAAAGTTCATCAACCAATTGGCGTTCTTGCGGGTTCATATGTGTCTCCAGCGGCTTCCGGTGACGAAGCGCGCCGAAGATGTAATGGGGTTTCAAGGCGCCCTGAAGTGCGGTTCCAAATTAAATTTAGGTAGGCGACAAATTGCCTCTGGGCTTGCCGGGACGCCCGCTCAGCCCAATGTGACCTGTTTTTCCGCAAGCAATGCCGGGAATTGATCCCCGGCCAGATAGGCGTGCTCATACTCGCGCTGATAGGTGAACGGATCGAGGCCCAACAGCTGTTCATCGACAAAGCCGGGATGGCACATCACGACGCCATTCGCAGGCAGGCAATCGAGAAAGCCGCGCATCAGCGCGCCAAAGTCGGCTTTCCGCGAAAAATCATAGGCGCCGGCGAACGCGGGATTCACGGTGAGACCGGCGCGCTTTGCACGGGTGCGAAACTGTGCGCTCAGCGCATCCAGGAACAAGGCCTTTGGCGCAGCGAGCCGTCGCAGCAGCGGCGTTGTGCGGCCGGCCTGCCGGACCCAGGCTTTCGGCGCGAGGTCCTTCACCGCGCCCAGGAAGGCATCACGCACAATGGGGAAGAGCTGCACATGCTGATGGCCGTCGACGAAATCCGGCACGCGGCCGAACATCCCGGCAAAGGTCGCAAGCTGCAGCTTCAATTCGGCGTGGATGATCTCGGGATCGAGCTTATGCAAAAGCCCCGCGCGCAGAAGTTTTGGGAGGGGCGGGAACAAGCCGCCGTGAAGCGGCTGGAAATGCATCGAGAGCGGCCGGAACGGCGCAGTGAGCGTGGTGTGAAGTCCGATCGCGCAGCGCGGGCTTGCTTCCACCACGCTCTGCAATGCCGAGATTTCATGACGGCCGATCGCGGCTCCCACGACCATAACTGAGGTCGCATTGAGCCGGCCGCGTTCGATCAGGTCGCGGATGGCGCGATTGACGCCCGGACTGATGCCGTAATCATCGGCGCACAGCCAGATCGGCGCGCGCCGCGCGGCGTCGTTCATTCCGCGGCGGTCCTCTTGCTTTCGCTTTCGTTCGCGCCGCGTTCCGCCTCGAACTGCTTCTCGCTGTGCTCGGCGACGAAGTAGATCGGCCGCGCTTTCAGTTCAGAGAGGATCTTGCCGATATATTCGCCGACGATGCCGATCATGATCAGCTGCACGCCGCCAATTGTCATGAGGCCGACGACGAGCGAGGGATAGCCCGGCACCTGCTTTCCGGTGGTCCACACCTCCCAGATGATCGAAAGTCCGAACAGGAAGGCGGCCGATGCCAGCAGCACCCCGAGCAGGCTCGCAAAGCGCAACGGCGCCACCGAGAACGAGGTCAGGCCCTCGATGGACAGGCCGAGCAGGCGCATGAAGTTGAAAGTGGTGACGCCATGCGCCCGCGGGTCGGGCTCGTAGTCGACCCGGATCTGGCGGAAGCCGATCCAGCTCGCGAGCCCCTTGAAGAAGCGGTTGCGCTCGGGCAGCTGCCGCAGCGCTGCCACCGCGCGCGGCGACAGCAGGCGGAAGTCGCCGGCATCCTCCGGAATCTTCTGCCGCGCGCCCCAGTTGATCAGGGCGTAGAAGCCGTGCACCGACAGCCGCCGCAGCAAAGACTCGTTATCGCGATGGGCCTTGGCGGTATAGACCACGTCATAGCCGCCCTCGATCCAGTGGCTGACGAGCTGTTGCACCAGCGTCGGCGGATGCTGGCCGTCGCCATCCATGAACAGCACGGCGCCGCGGCGGGCATGGTCGAGCCCGGCCATCAACGCGGCCTCCTTGCCGAAATTGCGCGACAGCGAGACCACCTGCACGTCGAGCGCATCGGCCGGCAGCGCGCGCGCGATCGCAAGCGTCGCGTCGGTCGAGCCGTCATCGACATAGACGACCTCGCAGCCGAGCCCGTAGCGCTGCCGCAGGACCTTGGCGAGATCGCAGATCCTTTGATGCAGTGCGGCGAGCCCCGCCGCCTCGTTGTAGGCGGGGACGACAATCGACAGTCCCTTGGCCGCGGCATTGACCGCGGTCGTGGACAGGCTCGATACATCGCTACCCAGCATGATCAATCAGATGTCCCAACTCGCCCGTGAACCCCTGCCGGAAACCGGCGCACGCATTCCCCTGGGGCCCGTGTTTACCATATGGCAATCGTGCTGGCTTGTCGCCACGCCAGGGCAGCGGCGCTTCGGCGCAGTGGTCATTGTGCTTTGAGGAAGGCCTCGAGCCTCGCGAACAGCGGGTTCTCGCGGTCGAACACGTAATCCAGCGAGGCCACAGAGACGGTGTCGGCGCCGCCGGCGCGCAGATAGCTCACCAGCCCATAAAGCTGCCCCGGCGGGCAATGCAAGGTCAGCATGCCCGACGACGTCGGGCCTCCGAACGGCGTCACCACGCCAAAACGGTTATGCGCCTCGGCCAGCATTGCTGCATCGCATCCTTTGAAGCGGGTCCGGACCTCGCTGTATTTGCTGGCGCGCGCGCGGGCGTGGATGTGATCGAGGATGACACGCGCCATCTCCAGCGCATCGCGCGACCAGTCCGCTTCCCGCGAGGCCACCAGGTTGGCATGGCTCTTGAGGATCACGCCGTCGTCGAGCACCTTCAGGCCGTTGGCGGCGAGCGTTTCCCCGGTCGTTGTGATGTCGACGATCAGCTCGGCCGTGCCGCCGGCCGGTGCGCCTTCGGTGGCGCCGGCGCTTTCGACAATGCGGTAGTCGACAATGCCGTGGCGCGCGAAATGGAAACGCGTGAGATTGATGTATTTCGTCGCGACCCGCATCCGCCGGTTATGCTGGGCGCGGAAGCCGGTGGCGACATCGTCGAGATCAGCCATGGTGCGGACGTCGATCCAGGCCTGCGGCACCGCCACGACCACATTGGCATTGCCGAAGCCGAGATTGTCGAGCAGCAGCACGCGTTTCTCGGCATTGACGATGCTCTCGCGCACCAGATCCTCGCCGGTGACGCCGAAATGCACGGTGCCGCGCGCAAGTTGCGCGGCAATCTCGCTCGCCGACAGATAGGCGATCTCGACATTGTCGAGGCCCGTGATAGTGCCGCGGTATTCGCGGGCGCCGCGCGGCTTGGCAAGCTTGAGCCCGGCGCGGGAGAAGAACTCCTCCGCGTTCTCCTGCAGGCGGCCCTTAGAAGGAACGGCGAGAACAAACGGACCGCTCATGACGCCCTCGCATTGATCTTGCCGAGCGTCTCGACCCATGCCGCAAAGCCGACGGCAGGAATCGGCGACGGCGCGCCGAGCCGCGTCATCAGCTCGTCGTAGCGGCCGCCGGCCACCAGCGGCTCCGCGCCGTTGCCGCGCGCATGCAGCTCGAACTCGAAGCCGGTGTAGTAATCGAGCCCGCGTCCGAAGGCCGTGGAGAAGCGCAAGGTCTTCACCTCGATGCCGCGCGCCGCCATGAAGCCGATGCGGGCCTCGAGCTGGTCGATCGCGGCCGTGATCTCGAGCTTGGCTTCGCGGGCCAGTGCGCGCAATTGCGCGACCGCCGCATCCGGATCGCCCGTGATCGCAAGGAAGCGCTTGATCAGGTTCAGTGCATTGTGCGGCAGCGCGCCGCCCTTCAAGGTCGACTGCTCCAGGAAGCGGTCGGCGATCTCGGCGACCGTGCGTCCCCCGACATTGCTGGCACCCGCAATCGACATCAGGTCGGTGACGAGCGCCAGCGCCGCCTTGCGGTCGGAGCCGGCGAGCGCGGCGAGCACGCCCTCATATTCGTTGCGGCCGGTGCCGGTCGCGAGCGTGAGCCGCTCAAGATCCTTGTCCAGCGAGATTTTGCGATTGAAATCCTTGATCAGCCGCCGCCGCCAGACCGGATAGAGATCGAGCGCATCGACCAGCGCATTGAACAGCGCGACGTCGCCGGTGCGAATTTCCAGATCGTTCACGCCGAAGGTGTGGGTCGTTTCCAGCGCCAGCGCCAGCATCTCGGCATCCGCTGCGGCACGGTCCTGGCGGCCGAAGGATTCGATTCCGGCCTGCTGAAACTCGCTCGCGGCCGAGCCGCGATAGCGGAACACCGCGCCCAGATAGCTGAAGCCGGCCGGCTGTCCGGCGCGCGGCGAGGCGAGGTAATCGCGCGCCACCGGGATGGTCAGGTCGGGGCGCAGGCAGAGCTCTTCGCCGCTCGAATCGGTGGTCAGGTACAGGCTCTTGCGAATGTCCTCGCCGGAGAGGTCGAGGAAGGGCTCGGCCGGCTGCAAAATGGCAGGCTCCGCCCGCTCGTAGCCCGCCTGGGCAAACGAGGTCAGGAGCGCGCTCGCCCAGCGGGCAGTCGAGGCGGCGGTCAAAGCGGCGGTTCCGGTCATCAAAACGGGGGTCCGGGATCAGAGTTGGGCTGCCCCTTAGCATGGGTTTACAACGGTTTCGACAGGGATTGGCCCGAGCCCTTAACGGAAATCCCGACCCGGCGCTCATTTGCCCCGCCAGTCGCCAAGCATGGCCTGCACCAGCGCAAGGGCGGCCACCGCGGCTGTATCGGCGCGCAGGATGCGGGGGCCGAGCGACAGCCGCAGGATTCGCGCCTGGCGCATCAGGAGCGTCCGTTCCTCCTCGGCAAAGCCGCCTTCAGGACCGATCAGGACGTCGATACCGCTGGTTGCTATGCCTTGGGCCAATGTGCGCAAGGGATCTGCCACCTCGGCGGCCTCGTCGCAGAAGATCAGGAGGCGTTCGGCGTCGCGGGCGGCAAGGAACCGCTCCAGCGCCATCGGTTCGGCGACCTCGGCCACGCTCAGGATGCCGCATTGCTCGGCTGCCTCGATGACATTGGCGCGCATGCGCTCACCATTGACCCGGGCCACCTGGGTGAAGCGGGTGAGGACCGGCTGCAGCCGTGCGGCGCCCATCTCCACCGCTTTTTGCACCATGTAGTCGAGCCGGGCGTGCTTCAGCGGTGCGAAGGCGTAGATCAGGTCGGGGAGGACGTCCTGCGGGCGGGTTTGTTTGACGGCGGTGAGGCTCTCCGGCCGCTTGCGGCCGGAGAGCTCGGCCAGCCATTCGCCATCGCGGCCGTTGAAGACCAGGATGCTGTCGCCAGATGCAAGCCGCAGCACATTGCCGAGATAGTTGCTCTGGTCGCGGTCCAGCTCGGCCACCGCGCCTGGCCGAAGCGCTGTGTCAACAAAGAGGCGGGGGGCACGAAAGTCGATTTCGGGCATGATCACTCAAGTCTGCGTCATATTGTTCCGATTTCACGCGTTTTAAACTAACGGTTTAGAATCAGGGGCAAATATTGACCCTGGCCCGCGACGGTGCGCCGCGCTGTTGCCAAATTCGGCGTTCTTGTTAAGGACCTGCAGGAATCGTAAGAAGGCCCTATTTCGCACCCCCGCGCCGCGGTCGAGACAAGCCCTTTGCCGGGAATTGAGCGGGTCACGGGCCTTGCCGGAGAAATTGCCTTGATCATTCGCCGCTTGCTGGTACCGCTCACGCTTGCCGTCGTCGCCCTCCATGTGGGCCACGCCTCGGCACAGGGCGCGTTCCCCGCGCCGCTCCCCAATCAGGGTGGTGTGCAGCCGAACGACCCGGCGTTTCCGCCGGTCAATGGCGCTGCGCCGCGGGCTTCGGTCGGAACGGCGCCAGCCTCGCCCTTTCCGTCCACGGGCGCCGCGCCCGTGATGGGCGGTGGCGCTGCGGGTTTCGCTCCGCCGCCGGCCGCTGGCGCGCCGCCGGCCGCCGGCCCGACGCAGGCAGCCGGCGAGGCCTGCATGAAGGAGTTCATGCCGCTTCGGGAGGAAGCCGAAAAGCGTGGCAAGATGATCAAGGCCGCCAGCGACCGCCATGCGGGACCGGATGAGGCCTGCAAGCTGATCAAGAACTACTCTGCGGCCGAATCCAAGATGCTGAAATACGTCGAGACGCATCAGGCCAAATGCGGAATCCCGCCGCAGATCGGGGATCAGATCAAGACCAGTCACAAGAACACCGAGGCGCTGGAGACAAAGGTCTGCAACGTCGCCCAGCAGATGCAGCAGCGCGGGCCGGCGGGCCCAAGCCTGAGCGAGGTCTTGGGTTCGGCGACCGCCGTGCCGGAGGCGACCGCAGCCAAGAAGGGCGGCAGCACCTTCGATACCCTCAACGGCAACGTGCTCGCGCGGTGATGGCGTGAGCGACGCGGCGCGCGTTGCGGACTCGACCGGCAACTGGGTCGATACCCATGCGCCCGTGTGGCTGCGGCCTTATTTGCGGCTCTGCCGGCTCGACCGTCCGATCGGCTCCTGGCTGCTGCTGTTGCCATGCTGGTGGTCGGCGGCGCTTGCAGCCGCAATCGCGCGCGACGTCTCGCAGTTGCCGCTGACGATTGCCTTGTTCTTCCTTGGCGCCTTTGCCATGCGCGGCGCCGGCTGCACCTGGAACGACATCACCGATCGCGACCTCGATGCGATGGTCGAGCGCACGCGCTCGCGTCCGATTCCTGCAGGCCAGGTGAGCGTGAAGCGGGCGCTGCTGTTCCTTGTGCTGCAGGCGCTGATCGGACTTGGCGTGCTGCTGCAGTTCAACCGCTTTGCGGTCTTGACCGGGATCGCCTCGCTGCTGGTGGTTGCGATCTATCCCTTCATGAAGCGCATCACCTATTGGCCGCAGGTCGTGCTCGGACTCGCCTTCTCCTGGGGCGCCCTGATGGGCTTTGCAGTCATTCTGCAGCGGATCGATGCGACCGCGCTCTTGCTGTATGCCGGCTCGATCTCCTGGGTGATCGGCTATGATACGATTTATGCGCATCAGGATGCCGAGGACGATGCGCTGATCGGCGTCAAATCCACCGCACGCCTGTTCGGAGCGCAAACGCATCGGGCGCTCGTGATCTTCTACGGTCTGGCGGTTCTGCTGATTGCGGCGGCGCTGGTGCGTGGCGGCGTGCACTGGCCGGCCTGGCTCGGGCTTGCCGGCTTCGCCTGGCATTTGGCCTGGCAGATCCGCCAGCTCAGGATCGACAATCCCGCGCTCTGTCTCAAGCTGTTCAAGTCCAACCGCGACGCAGGTCTGTTGCTGTTTGCGGGACTTCTGGTCGACGCGCTGGTACGCGCTTAATTGCGCGCGATGATCTCGCGCTCGCCGCGATAGGTCTGCGCCTCGTTGAGCAGAGCACCGGGCCGCCGGCGCATCAGGAATTTCGGACGGCGGGTGCGGATGACGTTGCGGCGGCGACGGCGCTGGGCCGGTTCGCGCGCGCAATCCTTGAGCATCGGCAGCGCGAAGACGTCGCTCCACAGCTGCCAGGCGCAAGCGAGCTCGTCGGTATCGGTGGTGACGCAGAGCGGAATGTTCAACGAGGGATCACGATGCGCGAGCAGGAGCATCGCGCCATCCTTGACGCTGCGCAATGCGATACCGAGAAAGTCGCTGACGCGGAGCTTGACCGACATCTGCATGCCGCGCACCGCACGGTGCAGCACCACGCGCTCGCGATGCAGCTCGACCTGCCGCACGAAGCCGTCGGCACGGGCGTCATGCGCATGAAAGCTGACGGGCAGAGAGAGAGGGTCGAGCCGCATTGCGCGGCTCGACCCCGCGGGATTGATCCCGCCTGTTGCTGTTTGACGCCTCACGGCTTTGGTCTCCCCGCCGGGATTGTTCCCCGGTCGTTACGCAAGACCTTAAGCCCGCGTCCGTCCGTTTCCCCTTAAAAAGGCTGGTTAAAAGGATGTCACCGGGCCTGCTTTGCTGCTCATGATTGACAAGACCTCACCGTGCATGATTGACGGGAAGTTGTGCGACAGCTGAGATTCTTATGCATCGGCTGCGCAAAAATGCTTGAAGTTGACGCCAGTTGGGCACATCTGGAGCGGTCAAGGACTTGTTTCCGACGCTCCCGCAACTGCATGGGAAAACGTTCGTGATCTCTTCACCGTCAGCCGCATCGACCGCCGAAGCTGCCCGCAAAGCCGCAGTCTCCGACCTGTTCGATCAATCGGCCCTTTCCGACCTTGCGCAACGCCTTGTCGAAGCCGCCAAGCGCGCCGGCGCGGACGCTGCGGATGCAGTCGCCGTTCGCGGCGTTTCGCACGGTGTCGAGGTGCGCGACGGCCGTGTCGAGGAATCCGAACGCTCGGAAGGCGATGATGTCGGCTTGAGGGTCTTGGTCGGACGGCGGCAGGCGGTGGTCTCGACCAATGATGTGTCGGGCGACGGCGTCGCGAAACTTGCCGAGCGTGCGGTCGCGATGGCGCGCGTTGCGCCGGAAGATAAATATGTCGGGCTCGCGGATGCCTCGCTGCTCGCGCGCGACTTCCCGGAGCTCGATCTGCTCGATCCGGTGACGCCTTCGACCGCAGAGCTCGAGCGGCGCGCGCAGGAAGCCGAAGCTGCGGGCCTGGCCGTGACGGGCGTCACCAAATCGGGCGGCGCGTCGGCGTCGTCGGGCATCGGCGGCATGGTGCTGGTGACGAGCACGGGCTTCCACGGCAATTATTTGCGCTCGAGCCAGAGCATCTCCATGACCGCGATCTCGGGCGAAGGCACCGGCATGGAGCGCGACTACGACTACACCGCCGCTCCCCATGGCGCCGATCTCGATTCCCCCGAGCGCGTCGGCCGCAGCGCCGGCGAGCGCGCGGTGGCGCGTGCCAATCCGCGCAAGGTCGAGACGTGCCAGGTGCCGGTGGTCTATGACCCGCGCGTCTCCGGCTCGCTGGTCGGCCATCTCGTCGGCGCCATCAATGGCGCCTCGATCGCGCGCAAGACGAGCTTCCTGAAGGACAAACTCGGCCAGCAATTGTTCGCGGAAAATATCCGCATCATCGACGATCCCCTGCGCAAGCGCGGCCTGCGCTCTCAGCCTTTCGATGCCGAAGGCGTCGTCGTGAAGAAGACCGCGCTGATCGACCGGGGCATCCTGACGACATGGCTGTTGGATTGCGCGACCGCGCGCGAGCTGGGACTTGCGACCACGGGGCACGCGCATCGCGGCGTCTCCTCCTCGCCGTCGCCTGGGCCTTATAACCTGCATCTCGAACCAGGCGCCGTGACGCCGGCCGAGCTGATCTCCGATATCAAGCAGGGCTTCTACGTCACCGACCTGATCGGCTCCGGCGTCAACGGCGTCACAGGCGATTACAGCCGCGGCGCTTCCGGCTTCTGGATCGAGAACGGCAGGATCACCTATCCCGTGAGCGAGGTGACCATCGCCGGCCATCTGCTCGGGATGTTCAAGTCGCTGGTCGCCGCCAACGACCTGGAATTCCGCTATGGCATCAACGCGCCGACGCTGCGCATCGAGGGTCTGACGCTTGGCGGACGCTAGCCAGGAGATTTCGCGCGACGCCGAATTGCTGAAGGACACCGTGCGGGAGGCGGGGGCGCTTGCCTTGTCGCTGTTTCGCACCGAGCTGAAGAACTGGACCAAGGGCGCGTCCTCGCCCGTCTCGGAAGCCGACATTGCCGTCAATGATCTTCTGGAGACGCGGCTGCGTTCGGCGACCCCTGATTATGGCTGGCTGTCGGAGGAAAGCGTCGACGACGCGGAACGGCTTGGCAAAAAGCTGACATGGATCGTCGATCCGATCGACGGCACCCGCGGCTATCTCGCCGGGCGCGAGGACTGGTGCGTGAGCGTGGCGCTGGTTGAAGATGAGGCGCCGGTGCTCGCGGCGGTGTTCGTGCCGGTGGCCGGCGAATTCTTCTTTGCCGCGCGGGGGCAGGGCGCGAGTCTCAACCACCGCCGGATCCAGGCGACCACGGGGACGGCCATCGATTTCACCCGGATCGCAGGTCCCAAGCCGCTGGTTGAACGGCTCAAAACGGGCAACCACGAGATTGCGCTGCATCCGCGAATCGGTTCATTGGCGCTGCGGCTCTGCCGGGTCGCGCAAG